>VFQM010003205.1_pt1 | contig 10839 bp, 10 predicted proteins | sample 3512391 | NCBI WGS metagenome assembly VFQM01 (sample SAMN10412369, study PRJNA504923) | tailings metagenome | isolation source: Replicate 1 from Balatoc abandoned mine | place: Philippines
AGCGCTTCGTGCAGCAGTACGGCCTGCCCGAGTACGACGCCACCACGCTCACGCAAAGCCCGGCCATGGCCGCTTACTTCGAGGCCGCGGCACAGGCCAGTGGCCAGGCCAAGATGGCCAGCAACTGGGTGATGGGCGAGGTCTCGCGCCGGCTCAACAACGAGGAGCGCGACATCGCCGACGCGCCGGTCAGTGCGGCGCAACTCGCTGCGCTGCTGCAGCGCATAGCCGATGGCACCGTCTCGAACAACGCCGCGAAGCAGGTGATGGATGCCCTGTGGAAGGGCGAAGGCAACGACGTGGATGCCGTGATCGACGCCAAAGGCCTCAAGCAGGTCAGCGACAGCGGCGCGATCGAGAAGATCATCGACGAGGTGATGGCCGCCAACGCCGACATGGTGGCGCAGTTCCGCGCCGGCAAGGAAAAGGCGTTCAACGCCCTGGTGGGCCAGGCCATGAAGGCCAGCAAAGGCAAGGCCAACCCGCAGCAGGTGAACGACCTGCTGCGCCAGAAGCTGGGGTGATCAGCGGCTGATCAACGGTTCACGGCGGCCTGTGCCGCCCAGAGCTGCTTGAGCTTGGCCAGTTCCTCGTCGAAGCGCGCGTTCACGCGCTGCTTCTCCTGCATCTGGTCGGCCAGGAAGCGCTTCTGCACTTCCATCTGCTTCTCGTTGTCCTCGCGCTTGCGCTTGAGCCACATCGGCGCCTTGTTCGGGTCGCTGCTGTAGAACTCGAACTCGGCGTCGATCTCCTTGCGCTGTGCCACCAGCGCCACCTCGCGCTTGTTCACGGCCGCGATCACCTCGTCGATCTGCGCCAGCGCCTCCTGGCGCTCCTTGTCGTGCACGGCCTGGTTCGGGTAACGCACCAGCAGCGCGCGGTCGCGGCGTTTTTCTTCCTGAATGCGCGCTTCCTTCTCGGCCTCGGCGCGGCGCTGGGCCTCGAGCCTTTCGCGCTCCTCGCGCGTGTAGCTGGGCGGAATCACCTCGCGCACGGTGCCGGTCTTGCCCAGGCGTTGCTGCTCGCGGTCGAGGCAATCGACGATGGGACGGTCGGAGGTGATGCGCCGCCCCTTGCTGTCGATGCAGGTGTAGATGCTTTGTGCGCTGCCCTGGGCGTGCACGGCCGGTGCGCCCAGGGCAGCGAACGCACTGGCCACCGCCACGGCCGCGATGTGCAGCGAGGTCGGTGCCAGCGGGTTGCGGAAGCGGTTCATGGTCAGGATTCCTTGACGCCGTAGCGTTCGCGATAGGCCAGCACGCGCGCCCGGTGCGCCGCGATCTCGCCGCCGGGTTGCTCATTCAGATACTGGAGCAAATCGTCCAGTCTCGCAATCGCGCAAACCTGCAGGCCGAGCTGGCGCTGCACGTACTGCACGGCACTGTGATCCACGTCGCGAACGGTGCCGTCGGCGCCGGCTTCGGTGGCTTTTTCCTGTCTGTCCAGTGCGATCGCCACCGCGCTGGGTGTGGCGCCGGCGGCCCGGATCAGCGCGATCGATTCGCGTGCGGCGGTGCCCGCGCTCATCACGTCGTCCACGATCAGCACCCGGCCTTTCAGTGGCGCCCCCACCAGCGTGCCGCCCTCGCCATGGTCCTTGGCTTCCTTGCGGTTGTAGGCGAACGGCACGTTGCGGCCCAGGCGGGCCAGTTCAATGGCCACCGCCGCGCCGAGCGGGATGCCTTTGTAGGCCGGGCCGAAGATCATGTCGAAGCCGATGCCGCTGTCGACCAGTGCCCTTGCATAGAATGCGGCGAGCCGACCAAGCTTGACGCCGTCGTCGAACAGCCCGGCGTTGAAGAAATAGGGCGAGAGTCGACCGGCCTTGGTCTTGAACTCGCCGAACTTGAGCGCGCCGGCCTCCACACAGAACTTCACGAACGCCTGTGCCAGCGGTTCCTGCGCCGGGGCGCCTGCCATCACCATGGGGAATTCCTTGTTCAAGCTGACCAGCCTCAACCTCAATGGCATCCGCTCGGCCACCACCAAAGGCCTCGAAGACTGGCTGGCGAAAAGTGCGCCGGATTGTATTTGTGTACAAGAGGTCAAGGCGCAGGCGCCGGACGTGGCCGGTCGCTTCGAGACCCTGGCCGGCCTGCGCGGGCACTTCCACTTCGCCGAGAAGAAGGGCTATTCGGGCACCGCGGTGTACAGCCGGCACGAGCCCAGCGAGGTGCTCACGGGCTTCGGCAACCCGGAATTCGACGCCGAGGGCCGCTACACCGAACTGCGCTTTGACACGCCGGAACGCAAGTTCTCGATTGTCAGCGCCTACTTCCCGAGCGGCTCGTCGGGGCCGGAGCGGCAGGAAGCCAAGTACCGCTTCCTCGATGCGTTCTATCCGCACCTGCAGGCGCTCAAGGGACAACGCGAGTTCATCCTCTGCGGTGACGTCAACATCGCCCACACACAGAATGACCTGAAGAACTGGCGCAGCAACCAGAAGAACAGCGGCTTCCTGCCCGAGGAGCGCGCCTGGATGACCAAGGTGCTTACGGAAGGCGGCCTGATCGACGTCTACCGCCGCCTGCAACCCGACACCACCGACGCCTGCTACACATGGTGGAGCAACCGCGGCCAGGCCTACGCCAACAACGTGGGTTGGCGGCTCGACTACCACCTGGCGACGCCCGCGACCGCAGCGCTGGCGCGCACCGAGGCGATCTACAAGGGTGAGAAGTTCTCCGACCACGCGCCGATCACCATCGGCTATGACTTCAAGTTCTGATGCTGCGCTACCTCACCGTCCCCGTCACCGCCTTCGCACAGAACTGCTCGATCGTCTGGTGCGACGAGACGAACGAAGCCGCGGTCATCGACCCGGGCGGTGATCTCGATCGCTTGCTCGGCGAGGTGCAGCGCCTGGGCGTTGCCCTCAAGGCCATCTGGCTCACGCACGCGCACATCGACCACGCCGGCGCCACCGCAGAACTCGCGCGACGTCTGGCGCTGCCCATCGTGGGCCCGCACGAAGGCGACAAGTTCTGGATCGACGCGCTGCCCCAGCAGGGTGCGATGTTCGGCTTCCCGCCGGCCGAGACCTTCACGCCCACCCGCTGGCTCGCCGACGGCGACACGGTGCAGATCGGCCGCTGCACGCTGGCCGTGCGTCACTGTCCCGGCCACACACCGGGCCATGTGGTCTTTCACTCGAAGGACGCACAACGCGCCTTCGTCGGCGACGTGCTGTTCGCCGGCAGCATCGGCCGCACCGATTTCCCCGGCGGCAACCACGCCCAGCTGCTGGCCAGCATCCGCGAGCGGCTGTGGCCCATGGGCGACGAAACGGTGTTCATCCCGGGCCACGGGCCGGAAAGCAGCTTTGGCGAGGAGCGGCGGTTCAACCCTTACGTGGGGGAGGGCGCCTGAACGGTGTCAGCCCCGGCGCGCCTGTTCGTACAGGTGCTGCACCTTCGGGAGGTTTGCCTCCAGCTCGCGGATGCGGTTGGGGCCGCTGGGGTGGGTGGAGAGAAAGCCCGGGCCGGCGCCGCCGCCGGCTGCGGCCATCTTCTGCCAGAGGGTGACGCTGGCGCGCGGCACATAGGCTGATCGGGCTGCGAGTTCCAGGCCCACGAGGTCGGCCTCGGTCTCGTCGTCGCGGCTGTACTTGAGGCTGAGCAGTTGCGTGCCGAGGTTGGCCGCCACGTCGCCGAGCTGGCCCAGGCCCAGCAGTTGCGCCGCGATCGACAGGCCCATGCCGGTGGCGTTGGTCTTGGCGACACGCTCGCGTGCGTGCTCGCGCAGGGCGTGGGCCATCTCGTGGCCCATGATCATCGCGGCCTCGTCGTCGTTGAGCTGCAGCTTTTCCAGGATGCCGGTGTAGAAGGCGATCTTGCCGCCCGGCATGCAGAAGGCGTTGATCTGGTTGCTGCGGATGAGGTTGACCTCCCACTGCCAGCGCCGGGCGCGGTCATTCCAGGGTGCGGCGTGCGGGATCAGCCGCCGCGCGATGTTGCGCAGGCGCTGGACCTGCGGATCGGCTGACGGGGCGAGGGCACCCTTGGCCTTGGCCTCGGCCATCATCTGGCCGTACTGCTGCTGCGCCGCGCCTTCCAGTTGCTCGGCCGGCACCAGGTTGCGCAAGGCGGAGGACTTGCCCACGTTCACCTGCGCCAGCACGGGCGCGGCCGCTGCCGCGCCGGCCGCCAGCAGAAAGCCGCGACGCGCGTTCCAGAGGTGGGCGGGGCGTACCGACGCTTCAGACGGAGCGTTGGCGCGGGCTTTGAGATCGCAGAGCAGGCACATGGGCGAATAATAGGCAAAGCCGCGCGCGTGTGCGTGACGGTGCCCTACCGGTGATCCGCCACCCATCGCATGCCCGCCGACACGCCCCGCCCCCTGGATATTGACGCCACCACCGGTGCACCGCGCCCCACTTGGGCCCAGACGCTGCGCGTCTACCTGGAGCCAGCCAGCCTGCGCATGTTCGCGCTCGGCTTTTCGGCCGGCCTGCCGCTGCTGCTGGTGCTGGGCACGCTGAGCTTTCGCCTGCGCGAGGCCGGCATCGACCGCACCACCATTGGCTACCTGAGCTGGGTCGGCCTGGCCTACGGCTTCAAGTGGTGCTGGGCGCCGCTGGTGGACCGGCTGCCGATCCCGCTGCTCACGCGCGCGTTGGGGCGGCGGCGCAGCTGGTTGCTGTTGTCGCAGCTGTGCATCGCGGCCGCGCTGGTGGGCATGGCGCTGGCCGATCCGCGCCAGGGGCTGGAAGTGGTGGTGTGGTGTGCGCTGGCGGTGGCCTTCGCGTCGGCCACACAGGACATCGCGCTCGATGCCTTCCGCATCGAATCGGCCGACGCGCAGCGCCAGGGCGCGCTGGCCGCCACCTACCAGACGGGCTACCGGCTCGCGATGATCTGGGCCGGTGCCGGTGTGCTGTGGATCGCTGCGCGCAATGAGATCGCCGGCGGCGGCTACCAGCAGTCGGGCTGGACCGCGGCCTACCTGGTGATGGCCGCGAGCATGGCGGTGGGGGTTCTCACGGTGCTGTTCTCGCGCGAACCGGTGCGCCTGGAACTGCCGCCGGCCCGCAACGCCGCCGAGTGGCTGCGCGGCGCGCTCATCGAGCCGTTTGCCGATTTCCTGCGCCGCTACGGCAAGCAGGCCGTGCTCATCCTGGCGCTGATCGGCGTCTATCGCATCAGCGACGTGGTGATGGGCATCATGGCCAACCCGTTCTACGTGGACATGGGCTACACCAAGGACCAGGTGGCGGCCGTGAGCAAGTTCTATGGCGTGGTGATGACGCTGCTGGGCGCCTTCATCGGCGGCGCACTGGCCATGCGCCTGGGCGTGATGCGTGTGCTGATGCTGGGCGCGGTGCTCTCGGCCGGCAGCAACCTGCTGTTTGCCTGGCTGGCCGGCGACCTGGGCCACAGCGCCAGCCTGACCGCGCTGGTGTTCGTGATATCAGCCGACAACTTGAGCGCGGGTGTGGCCTCGGCGGCGTTCATCGCCTACCTGTCCAGCCTCACGAACGTGAGCTATTCGGCCACGCAGTACGCCTTGTTCAGTTCCATGATGCTGCTCGCACCCAAGTGGCTGGCGGGCTACTCGGGGGCGTTCGTCGACGCGAACGGCTACGTGCCCTTCTTCCTGGGCACCGCGGCGCTCGGCGTGCCGGTGCTGCTGCTGGTTTGGTTGGCCACGCGCTGGCTGCCAGCACCCCAGGCGGCAGGCCTCAGCGCTGGCTCACCAGCCACGCGCGCAACGCGGGCTTGACCACCTTGCCCAGCGCGGTGCGCGGCAGCGCGTCCACGCGGTGCCAGTGGCGCGGCCACTTGTAGCGCGCCAGCCGGCCGTGCAGCGAGGCCTCCACGCCGCTGGCCCAGTCGTCCGCGGGCGCGCTGTCGCGCAGCACCACCACCGCCACGCAGACCTCGCCCCAGCGCTCGTCGGGCCGGCCCACCACGGCGCACTCGGCCACCCAGGGGTGCTCGTTCAGCAGCTGTTCGACTTCGGCCGGGTAGATGTTCTCACCGCCCGAGATGATCATGTCCTTGGAGCGGCCCACCACCACGTACTGGCCTTCGGTCTCCTCGCGCGCCAGGTCGCCGCTGTGGAAGAAACCCTCGCTGTCCACGGCGTCCACGTCGGGCCAGTAAAGCTGTGCCACGTTGGGGGCGCGCACGCAGATCTCACCGACCCGCCCACGCGCCACCGGCTCGCCCTGCGTGTCGACCAGCTTCACCTCCACCCCCGGCGCGGGCCAGCCGCACGAGCCCACCAGCGCCATGGCCCGCTCGGGCCCGAGCGCGATCGAAAACGGCCCGGTTTCGGTGCTGCCGTAGACATTGCAGACGGGCACGCCGCGCGCGTGGCAGGCGCGCAGCAACTCGGCCGGCAGGAGGCTGGAGCCGGCCCAGATGGCGCGCAGGCAGGACAGGTCCACCGCCGACCAGTGCGGGTGCTGCAGCAGCGCCTGCAGCGTGGCGGGCACCTGCAAGGTGAGTGTGGGGCGATCGCGCGCGATGGTGTCGAGCACGGCGCCCGGATCGAAGCGGCGGTGCAGCAGCACGCGCGCGCCCACCGAGAGCGCGGGCAGTGTCTGGATGCACAGGCCGCCCACGTGGAACAGCGGCAACGCCGTCAGCACGGTGTCCTGGTCGGTCATGGCCTGCGCCCGGGCCGCAATGGCCATGTTGGCCAGCAGGTTGGCCTGGGTGTGCACCGCGCCCTTGGGCTCGCCCGTGGTGCCCGAGGTGTAGACGATCAGGGCCGCATCGTCGGGGCGGCCCTGATCGGCCAGCGGCTCGTCGGGGGTGAGCTCGAGCGATTCGATGGCCACCGCCTGCAGGCCCTCGGCCGCGGCCAGCGCGCGCGCGGGCTCGGCAAAGGCTTCGTCGTGCAGCAGCAGCAAGGGCGCGCAATCGTCCAGGATGGCGGCCCATTCGGCCGGTGCCAGCCGATGATTGAGTGGCACCAGCACCGCGCCACGCAGGCCCAGCGCGAACAGCAGCACCAGTTGCGCCGGGTGGTTGAACCCCAGCCAGGCCACGCGCAGGCCGCGCTCCACCGGCAGGGCGCGCGCCATGGCGTGCGCGCGCTCGGCCAGCGCGGCATGGTCCAGCTGCTGCCAGCGCGGGTCGGCACCGTCCCACTGCAGGGCGGCGCGATGCGCATGGGTGGCGGCGCGTTGCGCCAGCAGGCCACCCAGGGTGATGGCAGGTTGCGGTGTCATTTACCTTAATTTACGTGGGCGCCAGGCGCGCGACATGCCGATTGTTCAACATGGTGCGCCACGCCGACACCCCTGGCTACACTGATCTGCATGACAACCTCCCGACTCCTGATGATCGAAGACGACGCCCGGCTCGCCCAGATGGTGCAGGCCTATCTGGGCCAGTCGGGCTTCGAGGTGACCCACGCCGCCGATGGCGAGGCCGGCCTGGCCCAGTTGCCCCTGGTGCAACCCGAGCTTGTGATTCTGGACCTCATGATGCCCGGTATCGATGGCCTTGAGGTGTGCCGCCGCATCCGCGCGCTGAGCACCGAGCAGGCGCGCGTGCCGGTGCTGATGCTCACCGCCAAGGGCGATCCGATGGATCGCATCATTGGCCTCGAGCTGGGCGCCGACGACTACCTGCCCAAGCCCTTCGAGCCGCGCGAGCTGCTGGCGCGCGTGCGGGCCGTGCTGCGCCGTCGGGCCGACACGGGAGGCGCTGGCGCTGCGCGCAGCACGCCGGTGCTGCGCTTCGGCTCGCTCGAGATCGACCGCGACGCGCGCACCGTGACGGTGGGTGAGCAGGTGGCCGAGCTCACCTCCTACCAGTTCGACCTGCTCGTGGCCATGGCCGAGCGCGCCGGGCGCGTGCTCACGCGCGACCAGATCATGGAGGCCGTGCGAGGCCGCGAGCTCGAGGCATTCGACCGCTCGATCGACGTGCACATCGGCCGCATCCGCAGCGCCATCGAGGTGGACAGCAAGAACCCCAAACGCATCCTGACGGTGCGCGGCGTCGGCTACGTTTTTGCCAAACAACAAGACTGACGATGGCCTTCGGACAGCGCCTGTACCTGCGCATCTGGCTGGCCGTGGTGGCTGCGGTCACGGTGGTCACGCTGGTGGTGGGCTGGCTCTGGCAGCAGACGCTGGAAAGCGACCGAGCCGAGCGAGAGGCGCGTGTGACGCGCACCATCGTGATCGAGAACGCCGCGGGCGACGTGTTGGGCGACGCGCCGGCGCGGGCCCAGCGCATCCCGGGCGTGGGCTGGCGCTTCGAGGTCGTGATGAAGGACGGCGAGAAGCTTTACGTGCTGCTGCCGCGTTCCAACAACCGCCCCACCAACCCCGGCAGCCGCGCGCCGGCCTGGCTGCTCACACCGGCGGGCTTTGCCTGGCTTCTCGGCATGGTGGCGGTGGCGGTGGCGCTGGGCGCCTATCCCATCGTGCGTCGCCTCACGCGGCGGCTGGAGTTTCTGCAGAAGGGCGTGGAGCGCTGGGGTGCCGGCGACCTGTCGGCCCGCTTGCCGGTGACCGGTGAGGACGAGGTGGCGTTTCTGGCCGAGCGCTTCAATGCCGCTGCCGAGAGAGTGCAGTCCCTGCTGCAGGCGCACAAGCGGCTGCTGGCCAACGCATCGCACGAGTTGCGTTCACCGCTGGCACGCATCCGCATGGGCCTGGCGCTGGTGGGCGACGACCCGGCCCACCGCGCCCAACGCGCCGAGATCGCGCGCAGCATCGAAGAGCTGGATCAACTGATCGACGAAATCCTGCTCGCCAGCCGGCTGGACCTGCGCGACGCGGCCGACCCTGCGGCCTTTGGCGCGCAGGAGGATGTGGATCTGCTGGGGCTGGCCGCCGAGGAGTGCGCGCGCACCGACGCCGAACTCGACGTGGCCCCCGATGTGGGTGACCTGGTGGTGCATGGCCACGCACGCCTGCTGCGCCGCGTGGTGCGCAACCTGCTGGAAAACGCGCGCCGCTATGGGCGCGCCGCCGGCAAACCCGACGCCGAGGTGCGCCTGAGCCTGCAGCGCCAGGGCTTGCAGCGCAAGGTCATGCTGGCGGTTGAAGACCGCGGGCCCGGTGTGCCGCCCGCTTTGCGAGAACAGATCTTCGAGCCCTTCTACCGCCTGCCCGGCGCGAGCGAGAGCGAAGGCGGCGTTGGCCTGGGGCTGTCGTTGGTGCGCACCATCGTGGAGCGTCACGGTGGGACCGTGCACTGCGAGGACCGCGCGGGCGGCGGCGCCCGCTTCGTGGTTCTGCTCCCGGTCGCGGAGGCGGCGTAGCAGCCGCGTTCAACACCCGCTTCCCCCAGATGGGGGATGGATTGGCGGCGTGCTGCCCCGCACAATAGGCACGTTGCTGTCACAACGCCCTCCCAAGGAGAGCCAGCATCCGGGTTGAGCGCCAGGGGCCGTAAGTGCACCGGCGCATCGAAGAACGCGCGATCAGGTCTCCCAACGACGTCCTTCCAAGGACTTGAGAAAGCCACCGTGCGAGCGGTGGCTTTTTTTTGGTTCATCGGAGATTTCCGGGGACTGAAGGGTGCGTCTCTCCTATGCTGAGGTCTGCATTGACAAGCTATGGGGAGGGGCATGGTGGATCGCAAGACGCTGCAGACACTGGGGTGCTGGAAGGGCTACCAGCTCGAGCAGGTGGAGTGGCCGCAGGAGGAAGGACACACGCTGTCGCTGTACCTCAGGCCGGTGAGCAAGGTCATGCTCTGCGAGCGATGCGGTACGCGCTGCTCACAGGTACACGAGACAACGGTGCGTCGGGTACGCGATCTGCCGTTGTTCGAGTACCGGGTGGTTCTGCATGTGCCGCGTCGCAGGGTGATGTGCGAGCGCTGCGGGGGCCCCCAACTGGAGAAGCTCGATTGGCTGGGGCGTTACCAGAGGGTCACGCAGCGATTTGCCGATGCGTGCGAGAAGCTGCTGCGCTCCAGCAATGTGCAGGCGGTGGCTGCGTTCTTCGACCTGGGCTGGCACACGGTCAAGTCGATCGACAAGGTGCGCTTGCAAGCCAGTGTTGCCGAGCCTGACTGGGCGGCCATCCGTTACCTGGCGATGGACGAGTTTGCCCTGCACAAGGGCCATCGCTACGCGACGGTGGTGGTCGATCCGATATCGCGGCAGGTGCTGTGGATCGGGCCGGGGCGCTCACGCGAGACGGCCAGAGCCTTCTTTGAGCAGTTGCCTGCGGGCGTGGCCCAGCGCATAGAGGCTGTGGCCATCGACATGACAACGGCCTACGAACTGGAGATCAAGGCGCATTGTCCTCAGGCCGAGGTGGTCTACGACTTGTTCCATGTCGTGGCCAAGTACGGCAGGGAGGTGATCGACCGGGTCCGGGTAGATCAGGCCAACCGGCTGCGCCATGACCGGCCGGCTCGGCGGGTCTTGAAGTCCAGCCGCTGGCTGCTGCTGCGCAATCGCACCCACCTGCAGCCCGAGCAGTCGGTGCGGTTGCAGGAGTTGCTGGCGGCCAATGAGCCGCTGCTGTGCGTGTACCTGCTGCGCGACGAACTCAAGCGGCTGTGGTTCTACCGCAAACCCGCCTGGGCCACGCGGGCCTGGGAGCAATGGTGCGAGCAGGCCGAGCAAAGCGCCATTCCCGCCTTACAGCTCTTTGCCAAGCGGCTGCAGGGCTATTGGCATGGCATCCTGGCTCGTTGTCGACACCCGCTCAACACCAGCGTGGTCGAGGGCATCAACAACACCATCAAGGTCATCAAGCGCCGAGCCTATGGCTACCGCGATGAGGAGTACTTCTTCCTCAAGATCCGCGCCGCGTTCCCCGGAATTCCTCGATGAACCTTTTTTTTGGCGCCCGGCTAGGGCGTGTCCGAATTTTTGTGTGTGAGGCGCCGGAAGACTTGTCCACGGTGTCGC
>VFQM010003206.1_pt1 | contig 10837 bp, 7 predicted proteins | sample 3512391 | NCBI WGS metagenome assembly VFQM01 (sample SAMN10412369, study PRJNA504923) | tailings metagenome | isolation source: Replicate 1 from Balatoc abandoned mine | place: Philippines
AACAGCAGGCGAATGGGTTTCATGAAAGGAATCGGAACGCCCGGACGGACGCTGGATGAATGATGCGATGCATGATAACCAATCCTACCCACTGCTGCCAGCTATTGACATTTGCTTACAGTCGAGCGGACGCTAGTCATCCACTGATGTTGCGCTATCGCGAACGCGGCTCTCGCGACGCTGCAGGTAAGCGTCGCGCAGGAACTGGTAGGGATCGAGCGCCGCATCCTCCAGCAGCGAACTGGCGCCGAGCAGGTCGGCCCGATTGTCTACCAGACGCACCACGCGTGCCGCATTGCGCGCCCCCGAATCAGAAACCTGACTCAGCGGATCTGCAAGGAAATCGATTGGCCGTGCAAGGCCGTCACGCACGGTGCTCGCGCCGAGCAGCGGAAGCACGAGGAAAGGGCCGGAGCTCACTCCCCATTTGCCAAGTGTCTGGCCGAAATCTTCTTCATGCTTGGGCAAGCCCATCGGCGTGGCAACGTCGATCAGGCCGACAATGCCAAACGTCGAGTTCAGTACCACGCGCGCGACATCCTGAGTACCCTCGCGAGGCTTGAACTGCATGTAATTGTTTACTGCCGTCCAGACGTCCCCAATGTTCGAGAAGAAATTGCCGATCGCGGTGCGTACCGGCGAGGGCACGTAGTCGACATAGCTCTCGGCCACCGGACGAATCACCTTGCGGTCGAGACCGGTGTTGAATTCATACATCGCTCGGTTGTAGTTCTCGAACGGGTCGCGCGGATCCTGTCCGGCACCCGGTGTGGTCGCACAGGCAGACAACAACAGGGCGGACACGATGATGAGCGCCCGGCGAGCAGGGCGGTGAGTGTTCATTTGTCCTCCTGCTTGCTGCCCTCAGCAGCCTTGCTGAATAGAAATTGGCTGATCAGACTCTCCAGCACCAGCGCGGACTGGGTACTCCTGATCCGATCGCCCTCGGCGAAATTCTGCTCGTCGCCACCCGGCTCAAGGCCGATGTACTGCTCGCCCAGCAGTCCGGAGGTCAGAATTTTGGCCGAGCTGTCTTTCGGGAAGTGCACATCGGCGTTCATTCTCAGCACGACGCTAGCCTGGAAGGTTTTGTCGTCAAAACCGATCGACTCCACCCGCCCCACCACCACGCCGGCGCTCTTGACCGGCGCACGCGGCTTGAGACCGCCAATGTTGTCAAAACGGGCCACCAGTGTGTAGCCAGCCCCAAAATTCATCGTGCCAAGATTGCCCACTTTGAGTGCCAGGAACATCAGCGCGATGGCGCCCAGCAGCACAAACAGGCCTACCCATACGTCGAGGGATTTTCGTTGCATGTCTTGCCTCGTATCAGGAGAACATCAGTGCCGTCAGCAGGAAATCCAGCCACAGCACCATCAGTGAACCAATGACCACGGTACGCGTGGTCGCGCGTGCTACGCCCTCCGGCGTCGGCGCCGCACGATAGCCCTGGTCAAGCGCGATGAAAGTGACGGCGATGCCGAACACGACGCTCTTGATCACGCCGTTGCCGATATCGGCCCACAGCTCCACACCGCCCTGCATCTGGGACCAGAACGCGCCCTCATCGACGCCGATCATCCGCACGCCGACCACATAACCGCCCAGCACGCCAACCGCGGAGAACACGGCAGCCAGCAGCGGCATTGCAATCACGCCCGCCCAGAACCGCGGTGCCAGCACGCGCTGCACCGGGTCAACGGCCATCATTTCCATTGCCGCCAGCTGCTCGCCGGCTTTCATCAGGCCGATCTCCGCCGTCAGCGAAGTGCCGGCCCGACCCGCGAACAGCAGCGCAGTGACGACCGGCCCCAGCTCGCGCACCAGCGACAGTGCCACCAGCAATCCGAGCGCCTGCTCGGACCCATAGCGGTTCAGCGTGTAATAGCCCTGCAGGCCCAGCACGAAACCCACGAACAGCCCGGACACCGCGATGATTACCAGCGAATAATTGCCGATGAAATGCACCTGGTCCGTCACCAGCCTCAGGCGGCGCAGCAGGCCGCCGCTGGCGACGATCACCGCCGCGAAGGTGCGCGCGGCCAACCCGAGGCCGGCGAGGCTGTTGCGCACACCGGCACCGAGTCGGGCAAGCCAGTCGATCATTGTGCTGGCCTCCGCAGTCCGAGCTGCTCGTCGATCGAACGACCGGGGTAGTGAAAAGGCACCGGCCCGTCCGGCTGGGCATTCACGAACTGCTTCACAAAGGGATCGTCCGACTCCCGCATCTGCTGAGGCGTGCCATGCGCGACGATCCGTCCTTGCGACAGGAAGTACACATAATCGGCGATAAGGAAAGATTCATGCACGTCATGCGACACGAGGATCGAGGTCGATCCCAGCGCGTCATTCAGCTTGCGGATCAGATTGGCAATCATGCCCATCGAGATCGGGTCGAGCCCGGCAAACGGCTCGTCATACATGATCAGTTCGGGATCCAGTGCGATCGCACGCGCCAGCGCCACCCGGCGCGCCATGCCGCCGGAGATTTCGCTGGGCTTCAGTGCGGCCGCGTTCGACAGCCCGACCGCATGCAGTTTCATCAGCACCAAATCGCGGATCATGCTGTCCGGCAGGCGAGTGTGCTCCCGCAGCGGGAAAGCGACGTTCTCGAACACCGACAGATCAGTGAACAGCGCGCCATGCTGAAACAGCATGCCCATCCGGCGTCGCAACTGGTACAGGCCTTTCTGGCCGAGCCCGTCGACCGGCTGGCCGTCCACAGCCACGCTCCCTGCCTGCGCACGGATCTGACCGCCGATCAGGCGCAGCACCGTGGTCTTGCCGGAGCCTGAACCGCCCATCACTGCGATCACCTTGCCGCGCTCGAACTGCATGTTCAGGCCGGACAGGATCGGACGCTCGTTGTAGGCAAAGTACAGGTCGCGAATGTCGACGAGGTTGGGCACGTAATTGGATATCGGAGAAAAGGACTGGATTTTAGTGCAAACCTGCAGAAAGCTTGCCGCAGCGAAGTGTTACAAGAATAGCACGCCAGCCTCAGCCGCCCTCTGTCACGCCAGCGCAAGAAAGGCAAAGGGCCCGGAATTGCTCCCGGACCCTTCGACCGTGCAGCTCTCGCTGAGTGCTTGGCGCGGCAGGACAGACTCGCCCATCAGGAACTCGTCGACCGCACGCGCACATTGACGACCTTCGCGGACGTGAGCCCGTAAAGAAAGCCACCCCTGCGGGTCGCTTTCAGGGCGAACGCGGCAAGCGCTTGCCGCGCGATCCGCGGATCAGCGCGGCAGGACAGACTCGCCCATCAGGAACTCGTCAACGGCGCGAGCGCATTGACGACCTTCGCGGATCGCCCACACCACCAGCGACTGGCCGCGACGCATGTCGCCGGCCGCGAACACGTTCGGCAGCGAGGTCTGGTAGCAGCCGTCGCCGTCGGTGGTCGCCTTGGCATTCCCGCGCGCGTCCTTGTCGAGGCCGAAGGCATCCAGCACCGAGCCGACCGGCGACACGAAGCCCATCGCCAGCAGCACGAGGTCGGCCTTCATCTCGAACTCCGAACCCGGCACTTCGGTCATCTTGCCGTCCTTCCATTCGACGCGGGCGGCAATCAGCTTCTCCACCTTGCCGTTCTTGCCCTCGAGTCGCTTGGTAGCGACCGCGAAATCTCGCTCGCAGCCTTCCTCGTGCGACGACGAAGTGCGCAGCTTGGTCGGCCAGTACGGCCAGACCAGCGGCTTGTTCTCGTGCTCCGGCGGCATCGGCATCAGTTCGAACTGGGTGACCGACGCGGCACCATGACGATTCGACGTGCCGACGCAGTCGGAGCCGGTGTCGCCGCCACCGATCACGACCACATGCTTGCCGGTCGCCATGATCTGGTCCTTCAGCTTGTCGCCGGCGTTCACGCGGTTCTGCTGCGGCAGGAACTCCATCGCGAAGTGCACGCCGTCGAGCTCGCGGCCCGGCACCGGCAAATCGCGCGGCTGTTCCGCGCCGCCGGTCAGGATGACGGCGTCGAATTCTTTCTGCAGCTGCTCCGGCGAAACGGTTTCCTTCGCGAGATTCATGATCTCCTTCGGGAAGTCCTTGCCGACGAGGACGCCGGTGCGGAACGTGACGCCTTCGGCCTTCATCTGCTCGACGCGACGATCGATGTGCGACTTCTCCATTTTGAAGTCGGGGATGCCATAGCGCAGCAGGCCGCCGACGCGATCGTTCTTCTCGAACACGGTCACGTCATGGCCGACGCGTGCCAGCTGCTGTGCGGCAGCCAGGCCGGCAGGGCCGGCACCGACGATCGCCACCTTCTTGCCGGTCTTGGCTGCGGCCGGCTGCGGAACGACCCAGCCGTTCTCCCAGCCCTTGTCGATGATGAAGTGCTCGATCGACTTGATGCCCACTGGATCGCTGTTGATGCCGAGCGTGCAGGCTGCCTCGCACGGTGCGGGGCAGATGCGGCCGGTGAATTCCGGGAAGTTGTTGGTCGAGTGCAGCACGTCCAGCGCTTCGCGGTAGTTGCCGTTGTAAACGAGATCATTCCAGTCCGGGATGATGTTGTTCACGGGGCAGCCGTTGTTGCAGAACGGGATGCCGCAGTCCATGCAGCGTGCGCCCTGCACCTTCGCGTCGGCGTCGGACAGGTGCAGCACGAACTCCTTGTAATGCTTCAGGCGCGAGTTCGGCGCCTCGCTCGCCTCCTGCAGGCGCTGGTATTCCAGAAAACCGGTGACTTTACCCATGTTGTTCTCTTCTCTTGCTTAAGTGGTGACTTTTTCTTTGGCCTTGCCGGCAGCGGCGAACATCTCGCCGAGCGCGCGCTTGTACTCGGTCGGGAACACCTTCACGAACTTCGTGCGGGCGGTGCTCCAGTCGTCGAGCAGCGTGCGTGCGATCGTACTGCCCGTGTGCTTGAAGTGGCGCTCGATCAGCCCTTTCAGGACCGCTTCGTCGGTCTGGCGCTCGCCACCGCGGGTCAGGCTGTGCCACGCGGCCTTGCCGATGGTGGATTCCTGCTCGGCGCTGCTGAGTACCGGCTCGAGCGCGACCATCGCCATGTTGCACTTTTCGGCAAACGATCCGTCCGCGTCATACACGTAGGCGATGCCGCCCGACATGCCGGCAGCAAAGTTGCGACCGGTGTTGCCGAGCACGACCACGGTGCCGCCGGTCATGTATTCGCAGCCATGGTCGCCGGTGCCTTCCACCACGGTGATGGCGCCCGAATTGCGGACTGCAAAGCGCTCGCCTGCCACGCCGTTGAAGAAAGCCTCGCCGGCGATCGCGCCGAACAGCACGGTGTTGCCGACGATGATGTTGTCGACTGCACGACCGCGGAACTCGGTATTCGGACGCACGACGATGCGACCGCCGGACAAGCCCTTGCCCACGTAGTCGTTGCCTTCACCGACCAGATCGAAGGTGATGCCGTGAGCGAGGAACGCGGCGAACGACTGGCCGGCCGTTCCCTGCAGCTGGATGTGGATGGTGTCATCCGGCAGGCCTTCATGGCCGTACTTCTTTGCCACCTCGCCCGACAGCATCGCGCCGGCGGTGCGGTTCAGGTTCTTGATCGGCGAAATGAACGAGACCTTCTCGCCACGCTCGATCGCCGGCTTGGCCTGCGCGATCAGCTTGTGGTCGAGCGCCTTGTCGAGGCCGTGGTCCTGCGCGCCCTGATGGAAGCGAGGCTCGCTCGAGGCCGGCGGCAGGTAGAAGATCTTGCTGAAGTCCAGGCCCTGTGCCTTCCAGTGGGTGATTGCCTTCGACTTGTCCAGCAGGTCGGCGCGGCCGATCAGCTCGTTGAAGGTACGGATACCCAGCTGCGCCATGATCTGGCGCGCCTCTTCGGCGACGAAGAAGAAGTAGTTGACCACATGCTCGGGCTTGCCCTGGAACTTCGCACGCAGCACAGGATCCTGCGTGGCGACGCCGACCGGGCAAGTGTTCAGGTGGCACTTGCGCATCATGATGCAGCCCTCGACGACCAGCGGCGCGGTCGCGAAGCCGAACTCGTCGGCGCCGAGCAGCGCGCCGATGACGACGTCGCGGCCGGTCTTCATCTGGCCGTCGGCCTGCACGCGGATGCGGCCACGCAGGCGGTTCAACACCAGGGTCTGCTGCGTCTCGGCCAGGCCCAGTTCCCAGGGCGATCCGGCATGCTTGATGCTGCTCCAGGGGCTGGCGCCGGTGCCGCCGTCGTGGCCGGCGATGACCACGTGGTCGGCCTTGCACTTCGTGACGCCGGCGGCGATGGTGCCCACGCCCACTTCCGACACCAGCTTGACGCTGACCGAGGCGCGCGGATTCGCGTTCTTCAGGTCGTGGATCAACTGCGCCAGGTCTTCGATGGAGTAGATGTCGTGGTGCGGCGGCGGGCTGATGAGGCCCACGCCGGGCACGCTGTAGCGAAGCTTGCCGATGTAGTCTGACACCTTGCCGCCGGGCAGCTGGCCGCCCTCGCCGGGCTTGGCGCCCTGGGCCATCTTGATCTGGATCTGGTCGGCGCTGACGAGGTACTCGGTGGTGACACCGAAGCGGCCCGAGGCCACCTGCTTGATGCGGCTGCGCAGGCTGTCGCCGTCCTGCATCTCGTAGTCGGCCTCGATGACCTTGCTGCCGATGACGTCGGACACCTTCGTGCCCTTGGTGATGCGGATGCCCTTCAGCTCGCTGCGGTAGCGCGCCGGGTCTTCACCGCCTTCGCCGGTGTTGCTCTTGCCGCCGATGCGGTTCATCGCGATGGCCAGCGTACTGTGCGCCTCGGTGCTGATCGAGCCCAGGCTCATGGCGCCGGTGGCGAAGCGCTTGACGATCTCGGACGCGGGCTCGACCTCGTCGAGCGGGATCGCCTTCGCCGGGTCGACCTTGAACTCGAACAGGCCGCGCAGCGTCATGTGGCGCTTGCTCTGGTCGTTGACGATCTGGGCGTATTCCTTGTAGGTGTCCCACTTGTTCGCCCGCGTGCTGTGCTGCAGCTTGGCGATGGCGTCGGGCGTCCACATGTGCTCTTCGCCGCGCGTGCGCCAGGCGTACTCGCCGCCGGCGTCGAGCATGGTGGCAAGCACCGGGTCGTTGCCGAAGGCGGCCACGTGCATGCGCAGCGCCTCTTCCGCGACCTCGAACACGCCGATGCCACCCACCTGCGTGGCGGTGCCGCGGAAGTACTTCTCGACGAAGCTCTTCTCCAGGCCGATCGCCTCGAACAGCTGCGCGCCGCAGTACGACATGTAGGTGCTGACACCCATCTTCGACATGATCTTCGAGAGACCTTTGCCGACGGCCTTGATGTAGTTGTAGATCGCCTTCTCGGGCGACAGCGCGCCCGGCAGCGTCTTGTGCAGGTCGACCAGCGTCTCCAGCGCCAGGTAGGGGTGCACGGCCTCGGCACCGTAGCCGGCCAGCACCGCGAAGTGGTGCACCTCTCGCGCAGACGCCGTCTCGACAACCAGGCCGGCCGTGGTGCGCAGGCCCTCGCGCACCAGGTGGTGGTGCACGGCGCTCAGCGCCAGCAGCGCGGGAATGGCGATCTGCGTGCGGCTCATGCGCCGGTCGCTGATGACGAGGATGTTGTGGCCGCTCTTGAGCGCATCCACGGCTTCCGCGCACAGCGACGCGAGCTTGGCCTCGACGCCTTCACGGCCCCAGCTCACCGGATACGTGATGTCCAGCGCGTAGCTGCGGAACTTGCCGTTGGTGGTCTTGTCGATGCCGCGCAGCCGCGCCATGTCGTCGAAGTCGAGCACCGGCTGCGTCACCTCCAGCCGCATCGGCGGGTTCACCGCGTTGATGTCCAGCAGGTTGGGCTTAGGGCCGATGAAGCTGTTCAGGCTCATCACGATGGCCTCGCGGATCGGGTCGATCGGCGGGTTCGTGACCTGGGCGAACAGCTGCTTGAAGTAGTTGAACAGCGGCTTGTTCTTGTCCGACAGCACGGCCAGCGGGCTGTCGTTGCCCATGCTGCCGATGCCCTCCTCGCCGTTGGCGGCCATCGGCGCCATCAGGAACTTGATGTCTTCCTGCGTGTAGCCGAAGGCCTGCTGGCGGTCGAGCAGGGTGTCTTCGAACGCGGGCGCGGGGCTGTCGGCGGGCAGTGCGTCCAGGCGCACACGGACGTTGTCGATCCACTGCCGGTACGGGCGCGCGCTGGCGTACTGGTTCTTCAGTTCTTCGTCGTCGACGATGCGGCCCTGCTCCAGGTCGATCAGGAACATCTTGCCCGGCTGCAGGCGCCACTTCTTGACGATGCGGGCCTCGGGGATGGGCAGCACGCCCGATTCGGACGCCATCACGACGATGTCTTCGTCGGTCACGATGTAGCGCGCCGGGCGCAGGCCGTTGCGGTCGAGCGTGGCGCCGATCTGCTTGCCGTCGGTGAACACCATCGCGGCGGGGCCGTCCCAGGGCTCCATCATCGCCGCGTGGTACTCGTAGAACGCACGGCGGCGCGCGTCCATCAGCTCGTGGTTCTCCCAGGCTTCCGGGATCATCATCATCGCCGCGTGCGCGAGCGGGTAGCCGGCCATCGTCAGCAGCTCGAGCGCGTTGTCGAAGGTGGCGGTGTCGCTCTGGTGCTCGAAGCTGATCGGGTACAGCTTCTTCAGGTCGTCGCCCAGCACCGGGCTCTTCATCACGCCTTCACGGGCGCGCATCCAGTTGAAGTTGCCCTTGACGGTGTTGATCTCGCCGTTGTGCGCGAGCAGGCGGTACGGGTGGGCCAGCGGCCACTCGGGGAAGGTGTTGGTCGAGAAGCGCTGGTGCACGAGGGCGAGCGCGGACACGCAGCGCGGATCCTGGAGGTCCTTGTAATAGACGCCGACCTGGTCGGCCAGCAGCAGGCCTTTGTAGACCACGGTGCGCGCCGACATCGACGGCACAAAGAATTCCTTGCCGTGCAACAGGTTCAGTGCCTGGATCGCGTGGCCCGACGACTTGCGGATCACGTACAGCTTGCGCTCGAGCGCATCGGTGACCATGATGTCGGCGCCGCGGCCGATGAAGATCTGGCGAATGACCGGCTCTTTGTCGCGCACGGTCGGGGACATCGGCATCTCGCGATTGACCGGCACGTCGCGCCAGCCGAGCACCACCTGGCCTTCGGCATGCACCGCACGCTCGATCTCCTGCTCGCAGGCGATGCGCGACGCCTGCTCCTTCGGCAGGAACACCATGCCAACGCCATATTCACCGGGCGGCGGCAGGGTCACGCCCTGCTTCGCCATCTCTTCACGGTAGAACTGGTCCGGGATCTGGATCAGGATGCCGGCGCCATCGCCCATCAGCGGGTCGGCACCAACGGCGCCGCGATGGTCGAGGTTTTTCAGGATGAGCAGCCCCTGCTCGACGATCGAATGGCTTTTCTGGCCCTTGATATGGGCGATGAAGCCGACGCCGCAAGCGTCATGTTCGTTTTGTGGATCGTAAAGGCCTTGCGCTTGCATTGCGGTACTCCAAAAACTATTCGACGGACTGCGAAGAATAGTGCAATGCAAAACCGTATTCAACCTAAAAAATTAGGGTCAGTATATATTTAATAGACTTCGGGCTCTGTCACAAAATTAAATAGGGACAGATTAGCAAAAAACAGCGTGTGCGCTATCCCGGAGGAATCACCCCCGGCTCACCCGGCCGTCAGTCGCATTGGGAAGCCCGGCATGGCAGGGCGTTCCTGAAGCTCGTCTAGCGAACGCTCCCAGTTTTCGGCGGGCGTCCACGGCGTGCCGGCTGCAGGCGCCGGTCGGTCAGTTTACTGAGCGACAGTTTGAACTCCTCGCCGCCGAGCGCCCAGGATTTGCGGGTCGCAGCCTCAATGGCTGCCGCCTTTTTCGGATCCGGCGGCAGTTCGCAGCGCCGCTGGTAGGCGACCTCGCGGTCGAAAGGCGTATTCCCCAAGCGCCAGTAAACCGGGTGGTCGGTAAGCCACGGCTGCTTCCGTACGCCAAGGTGGTGCCCATGGCTGGACCAAGGGTAGCCCGCCATCTCGGCAACGAGTCCGGCCAGCACGGGCTGGTATTCGACCCAGTGTGCGCAGTCGGTGAAGAAAGCGTCCGCGTCCATGACCGTGGCTCGAAAGCGCCCTTCCCACAGGCTGCCGCTGCGGCCATGGCGGGCGTTGAACCAGGGTACGTAATGGCGGCCGATTGCCTGCATCATCCGGCCGAGCCCGGCCTCATCGGACGGCGTTACGAGCAGGTGAATCCGGTTTGGCAGGAGTGCGAAGGCGTGGATGGCGACCCGGAACTGCTGCGCCGCGTCGCGCAGCCAGTCCAGGAATTGCCGGTAATCGTCCTCGTCGAGAAAAACTGGCTGCTCGTTGTTGCCGCGCGCGACCACATGGTGCAAGTGGTTCGGGACAACCAGTCGAGGCAGCCGTGCCATGCACCGACGCGCGCAGCAAAATCAGAACGGAATGTCGTCGTCGCCGATGTCGAAATCGGACTTGCGAGCAGGTGCGGACGCCGGCGCGCGCGCGGGCGCCTGCGCAGGCGGACGGGAGCCGCCGCCGAAGCCACCGTCATCCATGGATGCTGCACCGCCACCCATCCCCTGGCGACTGCCGAGCATCTGCATGCTGTCCGCGACGATTTCGGTCGAGTATTTCTCGACGCCGTCCTTGTCGGTGTACTTGCGAGTGCGCAGCTTGCCTTCGATGTAGACCTGCGAACCCTTTTTCAGGTATTGGCCGGCGATCTCCGCCAGCTTGCCGAAGAAGGCAATGCGGTGCCATTCGGTCGCCTCTTTCTGCTCGCCGGTGGCCTTGTCCTTCCACTTGTCGGTGGTGGCGACCGCGATGTTCGTCAGCGCATCGCCGCTCGGCATGTAGCGGGTTTCGGGATCGCGCCCGAGGTTGCCGACGATGATGACCTTGTTGACGGAT
>VFQM010003209.1_pt1 | contig 10830 bp, 11 predicted proteins | sample 3512391 | NCBI WGS metagenome assembly VFQM01 (sample SAMN10412369, study PRJNA504923) | tailings metagenome | isolation source: Replicate 1 from Balatoc abandoned mine | place: Philippines
TGACCTTCCATGTGATGCACGCCGATGACCGGCTTGCCGGCGGCAGTGGCCAGCGCCTTAGCGTAGCTCACGCCCACGAGCAGAGCGCCGACGAGCCCCGGCGCGTGCGTCACCGCGATGGCATCGATGTCCGCGAGCGACACCTTGGCATCGGCCAACGCTCGCTCCACCACCGGGACGACGGCCGTCAGGTGTTCGCGCGAGGCGATCTCCGGCACGACGCCGCCGAACACCGTGTGGACGTCATGCGAGAGAATCACCAGCGATTCCAGCGCGGGTGCCGCCGACGTGCTGCTCAGCACGGCGGCCGAGGTCTCGTCGCAGGAGGTCTCGAGGGCGAGGATGCGCATCAGCGCGCCGGCCGCGGCTCCGCGAGCAGGCGCTCGAGGTAGGCGATGTTCGCCGGACTGTCCCAGTTGTCCGCACCGATCACGCGGCGGCGAAGCCTGCCATCACGCCCGATGATGAAGGTCTCGGGCACGCCCGTCGTCTGGTACACGCGCTGGATGTCGCCTTCGGGATTGTGCAGGATCTCGAAGCTGAGCTTCATCTCCTCGGTGAACGTCTTGATCGCGTCCTCGAATCCCGCGACGTCCACGCTCACCGCGACGATGCGCAGGCCCTTGGGGCCCAGCTGTTCCTCGAGGCGCTGCATCGACGGCATCTCGATGCGGCAGGGCCCGCACCAGGTCGCCCAGATGTTCAGCAGCACCACATCGCCCTTGTAGTCGGCGATCGTCTTCGGGGCCGAGCCCTGCGCCATCGGGTTCGCGCGGAAGTTCGGCGCGGCGTTGCCGATTTTCACCGGGAACAGCTCCGCCGCCAGTTGGTCCTTGGCCGAGTAGAGCCCGATCCCGACCAGCGCGACAAGCACGCCGACGATGACCCACTGGACGTTCTTGTTCACACCTGCTCCACGCAGCGCGCGCGCAGCGCCGCGATCTCGGCCACCGGATCCTTCGCCGAGAAGATCGCATTGCCCGCGACGAAGGTATCCGCGCCGGCACGCCAGCAGGCCGTGATCGTCTCGCGCGCGATACCGCCGTCGACCTCGAGCAGCGCCCGCGAGCGCGTCTCGTCGAGCAGCTGCCGCGCGCGCGCGATCTTGCCCACCGAACCCTCGATGAACTTCTGTCCGCCGAAGCCGGGGTTCACGCTCATAATGAGCAGCAGGTCGAGGTCCGCGGCCACCTCGCGCAGCGTCTCGAGCGAGGTGCTCGGATTCAGCGTCGCGCCGGCCTTGGCCCCGAGCTCCTTGATGCGCATCACCTGGCGGTGCAGGTGCGGCGCCGCCTCGACGTGGATGGTGATCGTCTCCGCGCCGGCCTTCACGAAGCTCTCGAAGTACTTCTCCGGCTCGACGACCATCAGGTGACAATCGAGCGGGAGCCTCGTGAGCTTCCTGCAGGTCTCGATGACCTTCGCGCCGAAGGTCAGGTTGGGGACGAACACGCCGTCCATCACGTCCACGTGCAGCCAGTCGGCGCCGCCCTCCTCGAGCATCGCGAGGTCCTCGGCGAGCCGGCCGAAGTCCGCCGAGAGCAGCGACGGCGCGATGCGGATCGCGCGCGCGGGCATCAGGAGGCGCTCCGGCGCAGGCGCGCCGCGAAGGAGCCGTCGGCCCCGTGCCGCTGCGGCAGCACGCGCAGGCGCCCGGCGTCGAGCACCGTCTCCGGCACGGTGCCGGCCGGCGGCGGCTCCAGGCGCCAGTCGGGATGGTCGGCGAGGAAGCTCTCGACCTGCGCGTCGTTCTCCTCCGGCTCCAGCGAACAGGTGGAATACACGAGCAGGCCGCCGGGCTTCACGTTCTTCGCCGCCCCGCGCAGGATCGCGCGCTGCGTCGCCGCCATCACCGCGAGGTCGCTGGTCTTCAGGCGCCACCGCGCATCGGGGTGGCGGCGGAAGGTCCCCGTGCCGGTGCACGGCGCGTCCACGAGCACCGCGTCGAACTGGCCCAGCGTCCCGTCCCGCGCGTCGGCCACGACCACATCCACGTTCTCCAGCTCCAGCCGTTGGATCGTCTCGAGGATGCGCCCGATGCGGGCCTCGTTGGCGTCGGCGGAGGTCACGTGCCGCACCGTGCGCGCCAGTTCCACGGACTTGCCGCCCGGCGCCGCGCAGAGGTCGGCCACCTCGGCGCCGGCGGGCACCGCGGCATAGCGCGTCACCAGCGTCGCGGCGGGATCCTGCACGAAGCAGCGGCCCTGCTGGAAGGCACCCAAGGCGGTGAGCACCGTGCCCGGCGCCAACGTGAGCGAATCCTCGAGCAGCGGCGCGTCACTGACCCCGACCCCGGACGTCTCGAGCATGGCTTCGAGCTGCTCACGCACCACGCCCCAGGGCCGCACGATCAGCGGCGCCTCCTGGTTGTTCGCCTCGAGCAGCGCCCGCGTCTCCTCGGCGCCCCAGCGCGCCACCCAGCGCGCCACGAGCCAGCGCGGATGCGAGTGCGTGATCGCCAGCGCTTCCACCGGGTCCGCCGGCAGCTCGGCGCCGAGCGCGTCACGCTCGCGGTCGAGACGGCGCAGCACGGCGTTCACGAGATTGCTCGCGCCCATGCCGTGGCGCTGCTTGGCGAGTTCCACGGTCTGCGCGATCGCCGCGTACGCCGGCACGCTGCCCATGTGGAAGAGCTGGTAGCTGCCGAGGCGCAGCAGGTCCGCGAGGTCGGCGTCGAGGCGGGCGATGCCGCCGCGCACGCGCGGGGCCAGCAGGTGGTCGATCCACCCGCGCTTGCGCAGCATTCCCCACACGAGCTCCTGCGTCCACCGGCGGTCGCGTGCATCGAGTTCTGATGCACGTCTGTCGAAGGCAGCATCGAGCAAGAGGCCGCTGCGGAGATCGGCGAGCGTCTCGGCGGCGGCAACACGGGCGTCAGTCACGAGCGGGAGGGTACTGGGCATACCCTCGAAAGATAGTCGGTCCAGCGAGCCCTGCTAGTCGGGCAAAGTCCAATAATCGCCGACCGCGACGCCGCGGCCCTGGGCCCAATCGAGCGCCGCCACGCGACGTCGGCCCGCTGGATGCACCGTCTCCACGGCCACGGCACCACTGCCGCAGGCGACGACCATTCCCATCTCGTCGACCTCGAGCACTTCACCGGCGTCGCCACGACGGTCCGCGAGCACGCGCGCGCCGAACAGTCGGGTCTCGGTGTCGCGCACGACGCCCCAGGCACCGGGGCGCGGGTCGAAGGCCCGGATCGCGCGCGCGACCGAGTCCGCATCCTTCCGGAAGTCGAGACGTGCCATCGTGCGGTCGATCTTCGCGGCATAGGTCACCTGCGTCTCGTCCTGCGCGCGCTCCGTGATGCCGCCGACGTCGAGCAGCGTGAGGAACTCGACGATGGCCTCGGCGCCGAGTTCGGACAGCGCCTCCGTCAGCTCGCCGCCGGTGATCGTCTCCGGCAGCGGCACGCGCACCTCGTGCAGAATCGGCCCCGCGTCGAGCTGCAGCACCATTCGCTGGATGCTCACGCCCGTCTCGTCGTCGCCGGCGAGGATGGCTGCCTGGATCGGCGCCGCACCGCGCCAGCGCGGCAGCAGCGAGGCGTGGATGTTGACCGTGCCCTGCGTGGGTACGTCAATCACGTCTTGCCGCAGGATGTGCCCGTAGGCGACGACGACGCTGAGGTCGGGCTCGAAGCCACGCAGCTGCGCGAGGAACTCCTCACCGCGCGGGCGATCCGGCTGCAGCACCGGGATGCCTTCTTCTAGTGCGACCGCCTTCACCGGCGGCGGGACAAGCGTCGAGCGCGAGCGACCCTGCGGGCGATCCGGCTGCGTGACGACACAGACCACGTCGTGCCCTTCGCCGATCAATGCGCGGAGGGCGGGGACGGCGAAGTCCGGGGTGCCGAAGAAAGCGAGACGCATTGGGACCTGAGACGGAAGACTGAAGACGGAAGGTGCAGACCGTGGGTTCCCGCGGGCGCGAGCCCGCTATCGCTACAAAGCGTCGTGATGCTCCGCGCCCGCCGACGCACTCCTTCCGTCCTCAGTCTTCCGTCCAGACGGCTCATCCGTATCCCCAGGCTTGAGCACCCGGAGCAGGTTCGGATACTTCCCCTTCTCCTCGTCCCAGGCATTCATCGCCTTGCGGCGATTCAGGAAGCTCAGATGGTCGATGAACAGCTTACCGTCGAGATGGTCGATCTCGTGCTGGATGCAGACCGCGAGCAACTCGCGGCCTTCCAGCTCGAAGGGCTGGCCGTCGAGGCCCAGCGCGCGGACCTTCACGTAGGCGCTGCGCTCGACCCAGCCGAACACGTCGGGGATCGAGAGGCAGCCTTCCTCCCACTTGATCTTGCCCTCGCGCGCGATGATCTCGGGGTTGATCAGCACCGCGGACACCTCGCCGACCTCGACGATGCACATCCGCTCCGTCCGTCCGACCTGCGGGGCGGCGAGCCCGACGCCCTCGGCCGCGCGCATCGTGTCGAACATATTCACCGCGAGCGTACGCAACTCGTCCGTCACCTCGGTCACCGGCGTGGTGACCTGGCGCAGGACGGGGCTGCCGAGGACGGTGATCGGAAGGACGGGCATTGCGGATTACGACGCGGCTTCGCTGCCGCCGACGCTCGCGATGCGGCTGCGCAGGACCACGAGGCGCGACTCACCGCACTTGATCGTGATGTGGTCGGTGAGCGCCGGACCCTTCTCGCCGGGCGCGGCGATGTGGAGCACTTCGCCCACGAGGCCGCCGGCCGTGACGATCTGGTCGCCCTTCTTCATCGCGAGGATCGCGGCTTCGTGCGCCTTCCGCTGCTTCTGCTGCGGGCGGATCATCAGGAAGTAGAAGATCGCGAAGATGGCGCCGATCTGGAACAGGAACGGCGCGAGGCCGGGGCCGGTCTGCGCGGCGCCTTGGGCCTGGAGGAAGAGCGTGATTGGCATACGGGACGGAAGACTGAAGACGGAAGGAACTGCTAGCCCTGAAATCTAATCACCACAGGAGCATCGCATCGCCGTAGGAGTAGAACCGGTACTTCTCGCGCACGGCGGTGGCGTAGGCCTCCATCGTGAGGTCGTACCCCGCGAAGGCGGCCACCAGCATCATCAGGGTCGAGCGCGGGAGGTGAAAGTTCGTCACGAGCATATCGGCCGAGCGCACGGGCTCCGGCGGGCGGATGAAGATGCGCGTCTCGCCGCTGCCCGCGGCGTAGTGGCCGTCGGGCTGCCACACGGTCTCGAGCGTGCGCAGGGCGGTGGTGCCGACGGCGCAGACCCGGCCGCCAGCGCGCCGCCGCGAGGTCAGCGCCTGCGCGGTCTCCTCAGACACCTCGTACCACTCCTCGTGCATCTGATGCTGCGCGGGGTCCTCGACGTCCACCGGCTTGAAGGTCCCGGCGCCGACGTGCAGCAGTACCTCGGCGCGCGTCACGCCCTGCGCCGCCAGCGCCGCCAGCACTTCGGGCGTGAAGTGCAGCCCCGCCGTGGGCGCGGCCACGCTGCCTTCCTGCTTGGCGTACACGGTCTGATAGCGTTCCACGTCCGCCGCGGCGTCGGCGCGCTCGATGTACGGCGGCAGCGGCACGTGGCCCGTGGCCGCGATCGCGGCGCGCTCGGCGTCCCGGTCTCCGGGCTTCGCACCGTCCACGATGAGCTTCACCAAACGCGTGCCGCGCAGCGTAGGCTCGCCCATCTCGGCTTGGAAGCCCGGCGCGAAGGTGACGATGCGCCCGGGCTTGAGCTTGTTGCCCGGCTGCACCATCGCCTCCCACATCCCGCGCTTCTCCTCCTTGAGGAGCAGCACCTCCGCGGGCGCACCCGAGTCGCGGCTGCCGAGCAAGCGCGCCTTGAACACGCGCGTGGTGTTGACGACCAGCGCATCGCCGCGCTTGAAGAACTGCGGCAGGGCCTTCAAGACGTGATGCTCGATCGTCCCGCTCTGGCGATCGACGACCATCAGCCGGCTCTCGTCGCGGCGGGGCATCGGCGCCTGCGCGATGCGGTCCAGCGGGAGCGCGAAGTCGTAGTCGGACGTCTTGAGCCCGCGCACGATCAGAACAGGTCGGGCTGTGCGTCCGCCGGGCGGTTGGGAGGCGGATAGCCGAGATGGCGATACGCCTGTGCGCTGGCCACGCGCCCGCGCGGCGTGCGCTGGAGGAAGCCGTTCTGCACGAGGAAGGGCTCGTACACTTCCTCGATGGTCTCGGCGTCCTCGCCGACGGCTGCGCCGATCGTGCCGACGCCCACCGGACCGCCGTCGAACTTCTCGATGATCGCCCGCAGCAGCCGCGTGTCCATCTCGTCCAAGCCGAACTCGTCCACGTCGAGCATCGCCAGCGCCTCGCGGGCCACCTCGCGCGAGATGTGCCCGCTGGCCTTCACCTGCGCGAAGTCGCGCACGCGGCGCAGCAGGCGGTTGGCCACGCGGGGCGTGCCACGCGCGCGTCGCGCCAACTCTGCCGCGCCCTCGACGTCCACGCTGCAGCCCAGCACCACGGCCGTGCGATGCACGATCTCCTCGATCTCCGAGGCCGGATAGTAGTTGAGACGCAGCTCGATGCCGAAGCGCGCGCGCAGCGGCGCCGTCAGCATCCCCAGGCGCGTCGTCGCGCCGATCAGCGTGAAGCGCTCGATCGGCATCGTGATCGTCTGCGCCTTCGGGCCTTCGCTCAGGCGGATGTCGATCTTCGAGTCTTCCATCGCCGGATACAAGAACTCGTCGATCACCGGCTTGAGGCGATGGATCTCGTCGATGAACAGGATGTCGCCGGCGCGCAGGTTGGTGAGCGTGCCCACCAGGTCGCCAGGCTTCTCGAGCGCCGGGCCGCTGGTCGTGTGGATGTTCACGCCCATCTCGCGCGCGATCAGTTCCGCGAGCGTGGTCTTGCCCAGGCCCGGCGGGCCGAAGAGCAGCGTGTGGTCCAAGGGCTCCTTCCGCGCGATGGCGGCATCCACGTAGATGCGCAGCGCGTCCTTCACCTTGCCCTGGCCGATGAACTCCGCGAGCCGCTGCGGACGCAGCGAAAGCTCCACCACCGACTCGTCGGTGAGGGCTTCGGGCGTGGTAATCTCGGGGCGCGACATTCCGTGTAATGTACCTGTCGCGAAGCTGCGCGGGGTAGGAGATTAGTCCTGACCACGTAGCCACTTGGACCTCGGAGGCGCGATGACATCATCCGGCCGCGGCGACGCGAACGCGTTCGTGACTGACACGGGTTGGCGCATCAAGGGCGACGCGGCAAAGGCGCTGGTCGCCGAGCGGGCATCGATGCCGGTGATGCCGGAAGAGGCGGAGAACCCTGTCTTCGCGATGCACGCGCGCGTCCGTCCGCTGCTTGGCTCGGCCAGCGCCGTGCCGTCGCTGCTCGACCTGCTGTCGCGCACGGTGGCCGACGACGTGCCGGACCTCGCGCCGTTCTCCCGCACGCGGGAGATGAGCCGACCCACCTCCGCGCAGGCTGGCTTGCGCTGGGACGTCGAGGGCGACCCTGGCGCGTGGATCGGCGAGCTCACGTGGCGGCATCCGCATCCGTTCCGCCCGGGGCGGGCCTGCACCACGCACGCGATCATCGTCGAGCAAGGCCAGCAGGTCTCCCTCGCCCTGCGCGTCGGTACCCAGTCGGCCATCGATGCGATGCAGGCAGACGTCGAGGCCGCACGACTGCGTCCACGCCTCCTCCGCCAGCTGCTCGAGACCCATCGCGTCATCGTCGACGATCACGCGATGGGCGCCGTCTTCGTCGCCGAGGGCGAAGTGGATGCGATGGTCGCCGATCTCCTGCTCTCCGAGACGCGGCGACTCCCGGTGGCCGTGCTCGCCCCGCTCGAGGCGGGCGGCTACGCCATCGATCCGCAGGAACTCGCGGTCGAGCTCTGCGGCATCGCGCACCTGCGCGTCCTCGAGTCGCACCCGTGCACGTTCCGGCTCACCGATGCCCTCGGCGACCGCCGTCTCTCGGCCTACTGGGGGGCGCTACGTGTGTACCTCCGAGGCTTCTCCTGCGCGGACCAGCCGCACGACCATCCGCTGCTGCACGCCGATCGGCTCATCGATCCCGTGGAACGCGCGTTTCTCACCGGCCGCTTGGGACGCGCCGTGGCCAGCGGGTTGCCGTTCCCACGCGGCATCGAGCGCGCGGCGCGGCGTACGGGCGCAACGCCAACGCCGGTCGGTCGGCACGGAGCCCCGTCCGACACGCCGCCAGCCGCCGTGCACGGCGCCGTCGCGTCACCGGCCACCGCCGATGCCGCACTCCTCGTCCGATTGGACGCGTCGCTCAGCGCGCAGCGCCGCATCGCCGAGGAACTCGAACAGCTGCGCACCACCCTGGCCGTACGCTCTGCGGGTTCGCTCGGCATCGAGCGTCGGCTCGGCGCGATCGAGCGCATTGTCCAACGCCTGGCCACGCTCGTCCTGCCAGATGTGGAGCCCACCACCCCCGCCACGGACGATGCGCCGCAGGACTTCGAATCCAGCGCGGCCGTTCGCCTGCTCGATGTCGTGCGCCAAGCCGGTGAGCAGCACGCGGACGCGCTGATCCTGCTCCCTGAAGTCGAACGGTCCGCCGCCGCGAGCCCCTACGAGGATCCCGAGCGCGTCCGCGACATCCTTGACGCAATGGCACTGGTGGCACGCCGCCGGCAGGATGGGCGACTGGGAAAGTCGCTGCGCGAGGCGTTCCGCGAGATCGGCGTCGACTACCGTGGGGGCATCGCCGCGTCCACGCCGCAGTCCCTGCGCGCCCAGTATCGGATCAGCGATCCCGCCGGCCAGGTGTTCGAGTGCGAGGAACACATCGCGCTCGGGAACAGCTACGACCCGCGGCACTGCCTGCGGATCTACTTCACCTCGCGCGCTCCCGGCGAGACGCGGTTCGTGATCGGGCACGTCGGACGGCATCTCGAGGTGATGACGTCCACCTGAGCCCGCCGGTCAACGCGAGAGCGAGGCCAGCGCACGACGGATGAGATCCGCCGTCGTCTCGCCCTTCGGTGCGCCGTCGAGCGCGGCACGCACCGCCCGCTCGGCATCCGCCGCCTGATAGCCCAGCGCGACCAGCGCGCGCACGGCGTCGGCACTCGGGCCTGCCGAGCCCACGGCCTTTCCGCCACTCGTCGGAACGTCAGCGCCGTCGAGCTTGTCGCGCAGTTCGAGCACCAAACGCTCGGCGAGCTTCTTGCCCACGCGCGGCACCTGCGTGAGCGTCGCGAGGTCGCCCTCGCGTACCGCACGCACCAAGCGCTCGCCCGTCAGCGTGCTGAGCAGGTTCATCGCCAGCGCCGGGCCCACGCCCGTCGTGCCCATCAGGCGCTGGAAAAGCTTGCGCTCATCCGCCGTGGCGAACCCGTAGAGCGTCCACGCGTCCTCGCGCACGACCATCGCCGTGTGCAGCGCGAGCTCGCCGCCTAGCTTCGGCAGCGCCTCCACCACGCTCAGCGGCACCATCACCTCGTAGGTGACGCCGCCGCCGGTGCGCAATTCGATGCGGTCGAGCCCGTGGGCCGCGAGCGTGCCGTCGAGCCGCGCGATCATCGCGCTCTCCGCGCTGCCGTGCGACCAGGCGCCGTGCGCAACAGGGGGCCGATGCCGCGCGCGCCGGCCAGCGCCCGCTGCGTGCCGATGCGCATCGCGCAGGTCAGCGCCGCCGCCACGCCGTCGGCGGCGTCGTTCGGCTGCGGGGGCGTCTTCAAGCGGAGATGCTGCGCGATCATCAATTGCACCTGGACCTTGGTTGCGGCACCGCTGCCGACGACGGCCTTCTTGATCTCGGCCGGCGGATACTCGTGGATCTCCACGCCCGCCTCCTCGCCCGCAAGCAGGATCACGCCGCGCGCGTGGCCGAGCACCAGCGTGGTGCGCACGTTCTTGGCGTAGAAGGCCGACTCGACGGCCATCGCCTGCGGCCTGTGGCGCGCGAGCAGCTCGCGCACGCCTTCGGCGATGTCCTTCAAGCGCCGCGGCAGCGGCCACTCGGCCTTCGTGCGGATCACCCCGCACTCCACCAAGGTCGGCGTCGCGCCCACGCGCACCACGCCGTAGCCGGTCACCGCAGTGCCGGGGTCAATGCCGAGGATCAGCACGACGCGCCGGCGCGTCGTGTCACGCGGACAGCTCCGACATATCCATATCGAAGTTCGCGTCCACCTTCTGCACGTCGTCGAGGTCTTCCAGGTTCTCGAGCAGCTTGAGCAGCTGGGTCGCGTTCTCGCCTTCCACGCGCACGCTGCTCTTCGGCACCCAGGTGAGCGCGGCTTCGGAGGCGACGAGGCCCACCGTCTCCAGCGCCTGCTTCACGGCGTGCAGGTCGGCCGGCGCCGTCGACACCACGAACTGCTCGTCCTCGCGCACGAAGTCCTCGGCGCCGGCCTCCAGCGCCTTCTCCATCACGCTGTCCTCGTCGCGATTCTCCGTCGGGATGTAGATCTGTCCCTTGCGGTCGAACATAAAGGCCACGGAGTTCACCGCGCCGAGGTTGCCGCCGCCGCGCGAGAGCTTGGCGCGCACTTCGGCCACCGTGCGCGTCGGGTTGTCGGTGAGCGCCTGGATCATCAGCGCCACGCCTCCGGGCCCGTAGGCCTCGTAGAGCACCTCTTGGTATTCGACGCCCTCGAGTTCGCCCGTGCCCTTCTTGATGGCGCGCTCGATGTTCTCCTTGGGGCAGGACTGCGCCTTGGCGTTCTCGATGGCCGTCCGCAACCGCGGATTGCCCGAGGGATCGCCGCCACCCGCCTTTGCCGCGACGGTGATTTCGCGCAGCAGCTTGGTGAACATCGCGCCGCGCTTGGCGTCAGCGGCGGCCTTGTAGTGCTTGATCTGCTTCCACTTACTGTGGCCAGCCATACTCGGACTTGGGACGGAAGACTGAAGACGGAAGGC
>VFQM010003211.1_pt1 | contig 10829 bp, 7 predicted proteins | sample 3512391 | NCBI WGS metagenome assembly VFQM01 (sample SAMN10412369, study PRJNA504923) | tailings metagenome | isolation source: Replicate 1 from Balatoc abandoned mine | place: Philippines
CAAAACCGAGTCGGTAGCTAAGTATTTGTATTCGATTGTAGTCGTTTGTTGTCGGATATGTTTGCGATTCCGTGTTGAATAGCGGGGTTTTATGAAAATTTACTTAGTGCCTTATTAACTATAAACGATTAAGGAGATGATTATCGACCGAATAATAGAATTACTATAAAAAGGGACTCTTTAAAAACGAAAACTTCCTATTTTGCACAAACTCTAGTTGAGCCAAAGACTTTTCTGATTTATCTATTTTATGACCCAAGACCAGATCAAGCAACTCGAAAGAGAACTTTGGGATGCTGCCGATGCGCTTCGAGCCAATAGTAAACTTACTGCTGCCGAATATAAAGACCCCGTGCTGGGACTCGTATTGCTCCGGTTTGCGCAAAACAAATACGAGGAGGCCAAGCCAATCGTAGAGGCCAATATTCCCGAAGGACCAAGAGGTAAGCGGGCCGCAACTAAGGAAGATTACCTCTCCGCCGGTGCTATCATGCTACCCGAGGAAGCCAAATATGAATATCTGGCTGACCTACCCGAGCATAAGGATATCGCGGAAGCCATCAACCATGCCATGAAGCAAATCGAGGCGGAATACCCCGACCTGCAAGGCAACCTTCCCAAAAACTACCAGGAATTTGAAAGTGATCTCTTGAGGGATTTGATCCGGGTGTTCAATAAGGACGCCGTCAAAAAAGCCACGGGCGATGTCTTTGGAAGGATTTATGAATACTTCCTCATGAAATTCTCCATGCAAGGAGCTGGTGCACAGGAAGGCGGAGAGTTCTTCACGCCGCCGAGCTTGGTGCAGTTGATCGTGAATTTTATCGAACCTGAACACGGCATCATCCACGATCCGGCTTGCGGTTCAGGAGGCATGTTTGTGCAGACCGGCTATTTTGTAAAGAGCCACACCAACCGAGAAGTAAACGAGGCAATCACCTGCTACGGAACTGAGCAAAAGACTAATAACACCAAACTCGCCAAAATCAACTTAGCCATTCATGGCATAGAGGGGAAGATTTTGGAAGCCAACAGCTTCTACAGCGATCCGCATAACCTGGTCGGGAAGTGTGACTTTGTGATGGCTAATCCTCCTTTCAATGTCAACAAAGTGGACAAGGGAAGGGACTTTGTGAAAACCGATCCCCGCTTGCCATTTGGTCTGCCTAAGGCGGACAATGCCAATTACCTATGGATGCAGTATTTCTACAGCTACCTGAATGAAACGGGTCGGGCAGGCTTTGTCATGGCGAGTTCGGCGACGGATGCCGGTCACAGTGAAAAGCTGATCCGGCAGCAATTGATCGAAACCGGAGCGGTGGATTGCATCGTCAGTGTGGGCAACAATTTCTTCTACACGCGCTCGCTGCCTTGCCACCTGTGGTTTTATGACAAGGGAAAACGTGCCGAAAACAAGGATAAAATCCTGATGATCGATGCCCGAAATGTTTATAGAAAAGTCACTACCACCATCAATGACTTTGACGAGCAACAGATGGAAGGGCTTACGGCTATTATGAAGATGTACCGAGGTGAGTCCCCTGAAGTGAGTGATGAAAATGCTTGGTTCAAGGAGCGATTTCCGCAAGGAATCTACCAAGACATCGAAGGTCTATGTAAAGTGGTCACGATCGATGAAGTACGGGAAAATGACTGGAGTCTGACCCCCGGCCGCTATGTGGGAGTGGCGATGGAGTTGGATGAGGACTTTGACTATCAGGCCCGCTTGCTGGAGATTCAGAGTGAATTGGAAGTACTGAATGCTGAGGCCATCGAGCTGAGCGCTACGATTTCGGATAACCTGAGAAAATTGATTCAGTAAGATGGAGGTAATCAATCAGGCTACTATTGAAAATAAGATTTATACGATCAGGGATAAGCAGGTGATGCTTGACTCTGATTTGGCAGAGCTGTATCAGGTGTCCACAGGCCGACTCAATGAACAAGTGAAAAGAAACAGCGATCGTTTTCCTTCCGATTTTATGTTTCAGCTGACTCAACAGGAGTGGGAACATTTGTCCATGTCGACTGCATCATCCATCAGTCCGTCTTTAAGATCGCAAAATGCGATCTTAAAAAAGAATCGCGGGAAACACAGGAAGTATTTACCTTTTGTGTTTACCGAACAAGGTGTGGCCAGCTTGTCCGGAGTTTTGAAAAGTGAATTGGCTGTAAAGGTTCATGTAGAGATCATGCGTGCCTTTGTTTCCATGCGAAAGTTCCTCCTCCAAAATGCCTCCGTATTCCAGCGATTGGATCAGGTGGAGCTCAGGCTTCTGCAAAATGATGAGAAGTTTGACCGGGTTTTCAAGGCCTTGGAGGCGGGTCGGCCCGAACCCGACAAGGGCATTTTCTTCGACGGACAGGTGTTTGATGCCTATGTCTTTGTGTCCGATTTGATTAAGAAAGCCCAAAAAGAACTCATTTTGATAGACAATTATCTCGATGAAAGTGTGCTGACCCTGCTGACCAAGCGAAGGAATGGAGTGCAGGCGACGCTTTACACCAAGAGCATTTCCAAATCCCTGCAACTCGATCTGGAAAAGCACAACGCCCAATATCCCCCAATCATGCTGAAAACCTTCTCCCAAAGCCATGACCGCTTTTTGCTGATCGACCAAAGCGAATTGTATCATCTCGGTGCTTCGCTGAAAGATCTGGGGAAGAAATGGTTTGCCTTCTCCCGCATGGACAGTCATGCCCGCTTTGTATTAACCCAACTAAATGAGGTATGATGAAAGGGTGGGAAGAAAAAACACTGGCTGATTTAGGATATGTTTCAAGAGGTAAATCAAGACATAGACCTAGAAATGCCCCTGAATTATATGGAGGTAAGTATCCTTTAATTCAAACTGGAGATATTGAGGCTGCTGGTTTTTATCTCACTGAATACAATCAAACATATAGTGAATTAGGACTTGCTCAGAGTAAATTATGGCCAAAGGATACTTTGTGCATTTCTATAGTTGGAGCTAATACAGGTGCCTCAGCAATACTAAAATTTGATGCATGCTTTCCTGATAGTGTGATAGGCTTTATTCCTTTTGAAGGAGTAAGTGATGTACGTTTCGTAAAATATTCTTTGGAATTACTTAGAGTAAAATTGAAGCATATTTCGGAAGGAGCTGCTCGGGAAAATTTGAGCATGGAGAAGTTATTGACTGTTAAAATCAATACTCCTTCAATTGAAACCCAACGCCGGATCGCCTCCATTCTCTCCGCCTACGACGATCTGATCGAAAATAACCTGCGGCGCATCAAGCTGCTGGAGGAACTGGCCCAACGGACCTACGAGGAGTGGTTTGTTCGCTTCCGCTTTCCCGGCCACGAAACGGCGGTATTTAATGCAGAGACTGGCCTTCCGGAGGGGTGGGAGAGGAGGAATCTTTTAGAAATTGCGGATATAAATTTTGGGTATCCTTTCAAAGCCAATCAATTCAATAATAGTGGCCTTGGAACCCCAATAATTAGAATTAGGAATATTCCTTCTTCGACAACTTCTGATTTTACTACTGAAATTGTTGATAAAAAATACCTAGTAAAGACAGGCGACCTATTAGTGGGAATGGATGGTGAGTTCTACATAAATAATTGGTCCGGGCCAAAAGCATATCTCGTCCAGCGTTCTTGTAATATTCAACCCAAGAAGGAAATCTTGCGCGGTTATTTATCTCAAGCAATTGTCCATCCTATAAAATACTTTGAAGCAACTATTTCAGGGGCGACAGTTGCCCATCTGGGAAAGAGACATTTAGAAACTATAGAAATTATTATCCCTGACAATGAAAAATTAATTCAAGTTTTTAATGATTGGTTGAGTTTGAAACTCAATCTCTCTATAGAAAACAGTCTACTTAAGCAATCCCGAGATATTTTATTGCCACACTTAATGAGTGGGGAGATTGAAATCGAAAACTAACAATATGTCAGCTCAAATCTTTAAGTCAACAATAAATGCATTAATAGCCAATCTCAAGGCAGATCCGATGTATTCTTCTTTGTTCGTTTTTTCCAAAATAAAAGGTCATTATGTATGGATTGGGGATAATCAGGGGCTAATAGGTAATACGCTTGCTCATTATGAAATTATAATGAGAAAGAAAGTGGAATTGACTGTTGAATTACATTTTGAACATATAGATCCTGTCTTAAAAAATCAATTTGCGCCAGTAGTAAATAATTTGCCCAGTGGTTTTGTGTCAATTCCTTGGAATAAATCGAGAAGCATAAGGTTAAATCCAGTGATACTTTTAAATGATCCAGATGTTATCCAAAAACTTAAAAATAACTTAATTTCTATGGAGCAACAGCTTGGAGACAAGATTCGGGATATTATCAAAAAATCCCCAACTCCACAAAGATCAAATTCCAGTCCTCAATTTCCCCTTAACCAAATCCTTTTTGGTCCTCCTGGTACAGGGAAAACCTACCATACCATCAATGAAGCCCTAAAAATTGTTGGTGTTGAAACTGCCGCATTGACAAGGGAGAAAATCAAAGAAGCCTTCGACACTAGGGTGAAAGAGGGACAAATCGTCTTTACGACCTTTCATCAAAGTTTGAGTTATGAAGACTTTATTGAAGGGATAAAACCCATCGAACCGGAAAAAGAAAATGGTCAGGTGATTTACCGTGTAGAGCCCGGAATTTTTAAAAAGCTTTGTCAAGATGCGTCTACTCCAAATCTTTCAAGTTTTGACGAGGCCTATCAAGCGCTTCTAAAGGATTTGCTCGAAAAGGAAACTATCCGCGAACTCCAAACTCCAACCGGAAAACAGTTTGGCATATCCGCAAACTCCAAGGGAAATCTCAGCCTTCATACCGGAAAAGACAAAACTGTTCAGGGAACATTAACCAAAGAAAATCTCCAAAAGCAGTTGTCCGGAGAAGATAAGTTTGTGGGTTGGGAGGGCTATTTCAAGGGAGTAATTAACCTGTTGAAAAGTGATTTTGGATTTAATCCAAATGCTAAGAAAGAAGCCAAAAACTATGTCCTGATCATCGACGAGATCAACCGGGGCAATGTCTCCCAAATTTTTGGAGAATTAATTACCCTGATCGAAGAGGACAAGCGATTGGGTAGGGATGAAGCTTTGGAAGTGACACTTCCCTACAGCAAGGAGAAGTTTGGAGTTCCTGCCAATCTCTACCTCATCGGCACGATGAATACCGCTGATCGCAGTGTGGAAGCCTTGGACACGGCCTTGAGAAGGCGGTTTAGTTTTACGGAGATGCCGCCGAAGCCTGAGCTGTTGAAGCCTTCTTTAATGTTTCAAAGGCTTTGGATAAAACACCTGGAGAAGAAATGGAAAGATCCTGTATGGGTAGAAGAAGAAAGGGATTTTAAAGAGTTGCACCAAGCCCATATACTAGATTCAGCCAAATACAAAAATCTGGAAACAGAAGAAGAGTTTGATTTGCTTCATGAGAAACTAGAAGGAATCATATCCTTCAATGGTTTGGATTTGAGTCGTCTGCTTAAACTCATCAATAAAAGGATAGAAAAACTGTTAGACCGAGATCATCTGATAGGTCACAGTTATTTTATCAAAGTGAACAGCTGGGAAGACCTGAAAGAGACCTTTTATAAAAACATTATCCCGCTTTTGCAGGAGTACTTCTTTGGGGACTATGCCAAAATCGGTGCGGTCTTGGGGAAAGGGTTTGTAAAAGTAAAAAATGGCACCAATTCAAAAGAAGAAAAGCTGTTTGCCGAATTTGATGAGTTTGACCCAGGAGATTTTGAAGAGAGAGCCACGTTTGAAATTATCAATTACAGAGAAAAAGACCCGAAGCACCAAATCGAATTGGATAAGAAAACCATCGATATGGATTTTGAAAAGGCGATTAAGTTGTTGATGAATTTACCCATTGAATAAGAATTGAGCCCCAAGCGCCAACATATCCGCGTATTTGAGCATCAGGCGATTACCCTCAATCAAAAGTTTGAGGATGAGGTAGTCTTTGACCAAACCATGCTGGATGGATTGATCCGGTTTTTTGAAAATGGGAAACCTTACTTTTCCCTGATTCGAAATGGGGTTCAGTTCAATGAATATGTCGGGGCCCTTCAGGTGGGAAACCTGTTGATTAGCGTCTTGCCCAAGGCGGACAAGGCTAAGGAGGAAGGCAAGGATACTTGGAATCAGGTGTTGATCGATATGATCCGCGCCGTGCATGGGTTTGAGGTGAAAGCTCCAAGTACTTCCAGTCTGAAAGTCAAGAACAATTCGGTGCTAGATTTATATTTTGAGCTCTTCCTAGCCGAGGTCGAATACCTGCTTCATAGGGGATTGGTCAAGAAATACCGAAAGACGGAAGGCAACCTCACAGCACTCAAAGGCAGCATTCAGTTCGGCAAGCATATCAGTCAGAATGTGGTGCACAAGGAGCGCTTTTATACCCGTTACACCACCTACGACACGGAGCATTTGCTTCATGTGATCCTGCATCAGACGATTTTGGTTTTGCACCGGATCAATACCAACTCAGCCCTTTTGGGGAGGATCAATTCCCTGCTCTTGAATTTCCCCGAAATGCCAAGCCGGAAGATTACCGAAACTGTTTTTGACAAACTGATCTTCAATCGCAAGACAGAAGGGTATCGGAAGGCCATCGACATTGCCCGGATGATTTTGCTCCATTACCATCCCGACCTTTCCAATGGTCATAAGGATGTATTGGCGCTGATGTTTGATATGAATGTGCTATGGGAAAAGTTTGTATTGGTTAGTCTGAAAAAGCATCGGGATTTTAAGGCGAGCGGGCAAGCATCGAAATATTTCTGGAAGCCTGAGGGAGGCTGGAGACGGTCGATTCGGCCGGATATTATTATTGAGTCCCCAAAAGGAAAGTTTATCCTAGACACCAAATGGAAGATGGTGGACAACAAACCTTCCATGGATGATTTGAGACAGATGTTCGCTTACCTTCACTATTTTGAGGCAGAAAAAGCGGCTTTATTCTTTCCTGGCACAAGTTCTTATGTGTCAGGAAAGTTTGAAAACCTGGTGAATTTTAGTGAAAAAGAGTCTGGATTACTTTTTACCAAACATGTTACCACAGTGAAAAGCTGGCAAAAGGAGATTTCCGAAGTGGTAAGTGATTGGATTTCTAAACCAAAAAGCGAAACGAAATGAGTTATGAATTCTCAGAAGACGGCTTGATTGAAGCAGCTACCCAAGAGGTTTTGGAAGAGCTCGGATGGGAGGTACTTACCGCTTGGAAAAAGGAAAGCTTTGGTCCCAACAGCCTGCTTGGTCGTGAAAACAAGTCTGAAGTTATTCTGAGAAAGTATCTGATTCCTGCTTTGCAGCGGCTCAATCCAAATCTGCCTGAAGCCGCCTACTTGCAAGCCGTAGAGCAGATCGAGCAAAAAAGTGCGGACAAGACCCTCGCCCGTCTGAACAAAGACAAATACGACTTGCTGAAGGAAGGGATCTCAGTTTCCTTTACCAATGAGAAAGGTGAATTGGTCAAGAAAAAGCTTCGGGTATTTGATTTTGAGGAGTACGAGTCCAACCACTTTTTGGCAGTTCGCCAGCTCGAAGTAGTCGGAGAACTATACAACCGTCGGCCCGATGTGGTAGGCTTTGTCAACGGGATTCCTTTGGTGTTTTTTGAGCTCAAGGCGCATCATACCGACCTGAGAAATGCCTACACCGACAACCTGACGGATTACAAAGACAGCATTCCCCACCTTTTCCATTGCAATGCCTTTGTGATCCTGACTAACGGCACTGATGCCAAAGTGGGCACGGTGACGAGTCCTTTCAAATTCTTTTTGGACTGGAAGCGGATCACCGAGGAAGAGGATGGGGTGGTGAGTTTGGATACGCTGCTGCGGGGAACTTGCTCCAAGCAGAACTTGATGGACTTGTTTGAAAACTTCCTGCTATTTGACGACAGCGGTGGAGATGTGGTCAAGATCATGGCCAAAAACCATCAGTTCATCGGCGTGAACAAGGTCATGAATCAGGCGGCTAACATCGAGGAACTGAAAGGAAAACTCGGCGTATTTTGGCATACGCAGGGCAGCGGAAAGTCTTACTCCATGGTTTTCTTGGCCCAAAAGATTCACCGGAAGTTTGGAGGTTCATACACTTTTTTGATCGTGGTGGACCGAAGCGAGTTGGAGCGTCAGCTCTACGATACCTTCACAGCGGTAGGGGCAGTGACCAACAAACAGGTCATAGCCAAAAATCGGGAACACCTTCGAGACTTGCTCAAGGAAAATCATCGGTATGTCTTCACCCTGATTCATAAGTTTTCCATCGATCCAAGGATCGAGAGTGAATATCCGCTGATAACGGATCGAAAGAATATCATTGTGATTTCCGATGAAGCGCACCGCACGCAGTCGGGGACTTTTGCCCGGAATATGCGTTTTCATGGCATTCCCAATGCCTCCTATTTGGGCTTTACCGGTACGCCCATTATCAAGGACGAAGAGGAGCTGACCAAGAATATTTTTGGGGAATATGTCTCCGTGTATGACTTCAAGAGGGCAATCGAGGACGGGGCTACCTTGCCCCTGCGCTACCTGAACAAAGGCGAAAAGCTGGGGCTGGAAAATCCTGCCTTGGATGAGGAAATGGCAGCGATTCTGGAAGATGAAAGTCTTGATAATGACCAAAAGCTGAAATTGTCTTACCTCTTTCAGAAGGATTATGTGATTCTCACGGCTGAGTCCCGCTTGGATGCGATTGCTAAAGATTTGGTATGGCATTTCAATGAGCGTGGCTATCAGGGCAAAGCCATGCTGGTGACCTTGGACAAGCCGACCGCTGTGCGGATGTTTGGCCTGATTCAGCACTATTGGCCCATTTATCTAGCCGAATTGAAAAAGCGAATCGAGCAGGCCGAGGATATTGAAGAGGAGCAAGGACTGAAGCGGAAGCTCGCCAAAGTGGAAGAAACAGAAGTCTGCGTCATCGTCAGTTCGGAGCAAAATGAGGTCGATAAATTCCGCAAAATGGGTTTGGAGATCACGCCCCATCGCAAGAAAATGGTGGAGCGGGATTTGGAAAAGGAGTTTAAGGACGAGGACAATCCCTTTCGCTTGGCCATTGTCTGTGCCATGTGGATTACGGGATTCGATGCGCCTTGCGTTTCCACGGTTTACCTGGACAAGCCGATCAAAGGACATACCCTGATGCAGACCATTGCCCGGGCCAATCGCGTCTATGACGATGAAAAAGAAAACGGCCTGATCGTGGATTATGGGAATGTCTATAAGCAGTTGGAGAAAGCGTATTCTGTATATGGAGAAGGTGGTGGAAAAGGGCAGTCCGGCACTTCGGTAGGGAAAGAAAAGCCCTTTGAATTGCTGGAAAGCATGGCCGAAGAACTTAAAGAGTCGATTCGTCAGGTCAAGGGATATTTGAAAGAATTGGGTTTTGACTTGGGCCGGTTGAGCAATGTCGAAGCAAAAGCCATGGAGAAAATCGGAAATATCAAGTCCGCAGTGGACTGTGTATGCCTGAATGAAACGACCCGAACAAAATTTGAAGTGATGGCCAGGGAGGTGTTCCGAAAGTACAAGGCCCTCTATCCAGAAGAGCAGGTCAAACCCTTTATCCGCTCCTACAATGCCATCGAGGCGATTTACCAGCAACTCAATCAGAAAACCAAATCCGCAGATGTGACTTCGATCATTTTGCAATTGCAGCGGATTGTGGATGAGAGTGTGGTCATCGATGCCAAGGAAGTGAAAGAACCCAAGGAGATTTATGTGGATCTGTCCAGTTTGGATTTTGAAAAGTTGAAAGCTGCTTTTGCCAAAACACCTCGAAAAAACACTTTGGTTTTTGACTTGCAACGGGCAATTGAAAAGAAGCTGGAACAGATGATGAAACAGAATCCACTTCGCTACACCTTTTACGAGCGGTATTTGGAAATCATCGCCGAGTACAACAAAGGAAAGAGTTTGGAGGACACCCAAAGAGCCTTTGACAATTTGGGGCAATTCTTGGGTGATTTGATGGTGGAAGAGGCTAGGGCCATTCGGGAGAATTTGGATGAAGAGACCTTGGCTATTTTTGATTTGCTGAGAAGCGGAAAGACCCTAGATCCCAAAGAATCCAAGGCGGTGAAAAAAGTTGCAGCAGAAACCCTTGGGAAACTGAAAGCCGAAAAGCTGAAGATCGAACGATGGAGAGAAAGCAGGCAGATCACCGCGCAGGTCAAAACCATCATTTTTAATACCCTGCAGTGGCTTCCGCAGGAGGTTTATTCAGATATGGAAGTTTCCGAAAAGACCATTCATGTGTACCAGCATATTTATACAACATATCCAGGAGGATATTCAAGCTCATTGTATAAGGCGGTTTAAGGTATTGAGATCACTTAAGGTTGAAATTTTTAATAAGAGTGAAAAGTAGGGGATTCGCCTCGAAGTGATCAAAATAAGTTTTCAAGTAGGTTTATATATCAGTAATGGACATTCTTGAATTTTTCTCTAGAAAAATAAAACATTAAGATCCAAAAACCATGAAACAAAAAAACTATTCCGAGATGACCGATGAGGAACTCCTAATCGAAAAAAAAAGCTCAAAGAATCGAAGATTTTTCATGCGGTTTCTATTGGTTTCTTGGCCGGTATACTGATTTTCGGAATTAGGGCTTTGATTATTTCGGGGCAAAAACAGATAGGATTTTTTATCCCGATGATTTTTCCGATGGCCATCATCTATAAACTGATTAAAAACGCTAAATCCAATAATGAGCTTGAGCGCATTTTAAAAGAGCGGGGATTGTAGTATGAATTCAGTCAGATTCACCGATCAGCACTTTCGCCTGTCAGACTTCCAAAATGAGGTGTACGTTCA
>VFQM010003214.1_pt1 | contig 10820 bp, 11 predicted proteins | sample 3512391 | NCBI WGS metagenome assembly VFQM01 (sample SAMN10412369, study PRJNA504923) | tailings metagenome | isolation source: Replicate 1 from Balatoc abandoned mine | place: Philippines
CAGGGCTTACCGGCTGCGCGCATATAAATGGCCGCGACGAATTGCCGATTCCGGAAAAGGTGGCGCTGGATGCCGAATACGTGCGCCGCCGGAGATTGTGGTTCGACCTCGGCATCATCTGGCAGACGGCGATCAAGGTGTTGCGGCGGGACGGCGTTTCGCACTGAGGCATGCCGGCCGGATAAAGTACAATAACCGGCTGTCCAATCGCGTCCTTGGGGGCGCCGGAGCCGATGCTTTCCCCTCTTGTCGCAAAACGCACGCTGGCCTTGTTCCACGATCTGCTCGCGGTAGTCGTGTGCTGGCTGCTGGCGTACTGGCTGCGCTTCAACCTCGATCTTCCACGGCACAATTTCGAAGCGGCGCTCGGCATCCTGCCCTTGGTGCTCGGGGTGCACGCCCCGGCGTTCTGGCTGTTCGGGCTGTATCGCGGGATCTGGCGCTATGCGAGCCTGATGGATCTGCGACGGATCATCGTCGCCGTCGGCTTGTCGTCGACGATGGTGGCCGCCGCTGTGTTCATGCTGGCCCGGCCCGACGTGCCGCGCTCGGTGCTGCTGTTGCATCCGCTGCTGCTGGTGCTGGCGATGGGCGGCAGCCGCTTCGCCTACCGTGCCTGGCGCGACCGGCTGCTCTATGGCCGGATGATGCTCGAGCGCGATCCGGTGCTGGTGATCGGCTCGGGGGATGCCGCCGAACGCCTGCTGCGCGAGCTCGCCCATTCGCGCGACTGGAGCGTGGTCGGCCTGGTTGCCGAGGACGCGTCGCGCCTCGGGCACGAACTGCACGGCGCGAAGATTCTCGGCACGCTCGACGACGTGTCCCGACTGGTCGAGCGCTTGTCGGTGAAAAAGGCGATCGTCGCGATGCCCGAGGCGGGGGTGGGGGTGCGCCGCCATGCGATGGAGGTCGCTGTGCAAGCCGGACTCTCGGTACTCACCGTCCCCAGCCTCGACGACATGCTTGCTGGTAAAGTGGCGATCTCGCAATTCCGTCAGGTCCAGCTCGAAGACCTGCTCGGCCGCGAGCCGGTGCAGCTCGATGATGGCGGGCTGCGCGGCTGGCTCGGCGAGCACGTGGTGCTGGTTACCGGGGCTGGCGGCTCGATCGGTTCCGAGCTGGCGCGGCAGATCGCGCAGTTCCGGCCGCGCCTGCTGGTGCTCTTCGAACTTTCCGAATTCGCGCTCTACCTGCTCGAGCAGGAGTTCCAGGAAAAATTCCCAGCGCTGCCGATCGCCTGTGTCGTCGGCGACGTCAAGGACGCCGCGCTGCTCAACAAGGTGTTCGCCGCCCACAAGCCGTCGGTGATCTTCCACGCCGCCGCCTACAAGCACGTGCCGCTGATGGAGGGCGACAACGCGTGGCAGGCGGTGCGGAACAACGTGATCGGCTCGCGCTGCGTCGCAGAGGCTGCGCTGCGGCACGGCGTAGAGAAGATGGTGTTGATCTCGACCGACAAGGCAGTCAATCCGACGAACGTGATGGGTGCCACCAAGCGCTTGGCCGAGCGCGTGCTGTGCGGACTGCAGCACGACGGCGGTACGCGCTTCGTCACCGTGCGCTTCGGCAACGTGCTCGGCAGCAACGGCTCGGTGATCCCGAAGTTCCGCGAGCAGATCGCGCGCGGTGGCCCGGTCACCGTGACGCATCCTGACATCATCCGCTACTTCATGCTCATCCCTGAGGCGGCGCAGCTGGTGTTGCAGGCTGGCCTGATGGGGCAGGGCGGCGAAATCTTCGTGCTTGAGATGGGCGAGCCTATCCGTATTGCCGATCTGGCACGCGACATGATTCGCCTCTCCGGGTTTTCGGAGGATGAGATTAAGGTCGTCTTTACCGGACTGCGGCCGGGAGAAAAGCTCTACGAGGAGCTGCTCACCGATGCCGAGCATACGCTGCCAACGCCACACCCGAAGCTGCGTGTGGCGAGTGCCGAGCAGGCGCCGCCTGCTGATTGGCAGGCAGAGTTGTCGGAGTGGTTGGCTGACACTCAACCGGTAGAGTCTGCGACGGTCAAAGCCAAGCTAAAACGCTTCGTCCCCGAGTATTCGCCACAGGCTTGAGTTCGCTTACGCAATGAGCACCTACGCCATCGGCGACATCCAGGGCTGCCACCAGTCCTTCCTGAGTCTGCTCGAGTGTTGCTCATTCGACCCCGCAGTTGACCGTCTGTGGCTGGTCGGTGATCTGGTAAACCGCGGCCCGCATTCGCTCGCCACGCTGCGCTTCGTCAGATCGCTCGGCGATGCCGCGATCACCGTCCTTGGCAACCACGACCTCTACCTGCTGATGATTGCCGAAGGCGTCGAGAAGCGTCGTGGCAAGGACGACACGCTCGACGAAATCCTTGCAGCTCCGGATCGTGACGAGCTGCTCGACTGGTTGCGCCGACGGCCGCTGTGTCATGTCGCCGACGGATATTGCCTGGTGCATGCCGGCCTGTTGCCGCAGTGGACTGCCGCACGTGCGAGGGAGCTCGCTGCCGAGGTGGAAGATCTGCTGCAGGGGAAGCGCTATCACGAGACGCTGGCACACATGTGGGGCAGCGAACCGTCACGCTGGTCCGATAGCCTCCGAGGCTGGGACCGCATGCGTGTGATCGTGAATGCGATGACTCGCATGCGCTTCTGCTCGCCGAAGGGCGACATGGAATTCAAGACCAAGGGTGAGGCAGCCGATGCGCCCGCGGGATACCTGCCGTGGTTCGAAGTGCCAGGTCGCAGGAGCGCCGACACCGTGCTGGTTACCGGGCACTGGTCTGCGCTTGGCCTGCGTGTCGAGCCCAATCTGCTGGCGCTGGATTCGGGGTGCCTGTGGGGGCGTCATCTGAGCGCGGTGCGTCTGGAGGACCGGCAGGTGTTCCAGGTCGATTGCTCGCCCGGGGAAGCCCGAGGCTGACAGCGATGGCATCGTGTGCGGCGAGGGCAAGCTCTCGTCGCTTGTGCGTTACCGGCATGATCGGCGGAGGGGCATGCAACCGCGCCACCAGGGAACGGCAAGCGAGGATCGCACACAGGCTTCGCGCCAGACTGGTTTCGCCGACGTAAGCCGGCGCCAGCGAAAGGCTCCCATCCGGATTCTCGTAACGGATGGCCAGCGGCTGAACCGGGCGTCCGCTTTCGATGGCCGGCTGTAGCAAGGCTGCATGGAAACCGAGCAGGCGCGTGCCATCGCTCGTCGTTCCTTCCGGAAACACGGCCACGTCCTTGCCGGCGGCAAGCAGGGCATCGATCTCGGCGTTCACGATCCTGGCATGTCCGCGACTGCCGCGGCGCAGGAAGACCGTATCCGTCTTCGCGGCAAGCCAGCCTGCGAGCGGCCATTGCCGTACGTCGGCCTTGGCGACGAAGGCGACAGGATGGACAGCATTGATCACGAAGATATCGACCCACGAGATGTGGTTGGCAACGATCAGGCTGCCGAGCTCGGTTTCTGTCAGTTCACCGTTGCAGCGTATCGCCAGTATCGAGAGCAGCTTTTTTGACCAGCGTTGCTTGAGCCGCAGTCGTTTCGAGTCATGGCTCAGCGGGTAGATCAAGGCGACCGTCAGTGTCCCGGCCAGCAGGTGCGCGGCCAGCCGGAGGGCACGGATGGTGCGTGTGAATCGGGTGCTTGCGTTCAGTCTTTCTTCCCCAGGAAGTGTCGCGCGTAGCGCGTATCCAGCCGGCTCATCGGTAGCAGAACCGGAAGGTCTGCCGTATTGAAATCGGGATCCCAGGCTGGCGCGCCGCAAATCCACGCGCCTGCGCGCAGGTAGCCTTTGATCAGCGGTGGGACCAAGGGTTGCCGAGCTTCCGGCAGATTGCCGTCGAGGGCCGCCAGCGGCAGCGGACAGCGCGGAAAAACCCGGTACTCCAGAGGGCTCATGTGATCGCCGAGCCGATTATACAAGCTGGCTGCAGCGTGTCCGCCGTCCGCCATGCTGACGCTGGCGCAGCCGATCAGATGCTCGTAGCCGCCGTCGGCCATGTAGCGGGCAAGCCCCGCCCAGAGCAGCGTGATCGCCGCACCGCTGCGGTAATCCGGATGCACGCAGGAGCGACCGATCTCGACAAGGCGCGGACGCAGGTGCTGCAAGCGGGTCAGATCGAACTCGTTCTCGGAGTAATAGCCGCCGACGCGCTTGGCGTTCTGCGGCGAAAGGATGCGGTAGGTGCCGACCACTTCCGCTGTTTTTTCGTCACGGACGATCAGGTGGTCGCAGTAGGGGTCGTAGATGTCGTGGTCGATACCGGGGCTGCGGGTCGGCAGGCGGGCGCCGAGCTCGCCGGCGAACACGCGGTAGCGAAGACGCTTTGCTTCCTCGATTTCGTGCCCGCTGGTGGCGAGGCCGACGCTGAGATCATGCCGGGCCGGGCGGCTGGAATGTTGCTGCGGTTGTAGTTGTGCCTTTGTCATGGTGGTCTCCTGATGTCGTGGAGACCAACTCTAGGCAGCGCGTATTACGCCCTCTTATCGCAGATGTTGCGGCGGTGTTTCAGGCTGTCAGCGCGCACCCCAGAAGTACTTCCTCACGATGTGTGTGCACATCGCTCAGTGCGCACCTCAAGAGTACTTCTTCGCGAGACGCAGTGCGTATGGCTCAGTGCGTCACCCGCGTGCCGCCGGCACCGGAGAGCAGGCGGACGCGGTCGCCTGCGCGGAAGACTTCGTCGGCTTCCTGAACCACGGAAGTGAGTTGACCGTTGTCGAGGCGTACCGTGATTTCCAGCCCGGTCTTCCTCGTCACGCCTTCCTCTATTGCAGAACCGGCAACGCCGCCGACTACGGCACCGACCACGGCACCGACGATCCTGCCTTTGCCGCCACCGACATGGCTGCCACCGACCCCGCCGGCGACAGCACCGGCGGCGGTGCCGACGCCGGACTTCGTCCCTTCAATCTGAACTTCGCGCACGCTCTCTACTACTCCCGTGCGGACGACCATTTCCTGGCGCGTCTGGTCCCGCGTGTAGGCGCTGCCGGATTTGCTGCTGGCGCAGCCCGCCAGCGTCGCGGCGACGATAACGAGGGCAAGGGTGGCGAGGGAACGTTTCATCATGCTCTCCAGTGGTTACCAAGGGCGGCTGCCGAAAGCTTCGGCGAAGCGCCGGGCAATTTCCTCCCGGCTCGGTGCGTGGTTCTGGCCGCCGCGATGCGCGATCTTGATCGCTCCCATCACCGCCGCCAGCCGGCCGGTATCGATCCAGTTCCAGCCGCGGGCAATGCCGTACAGCAGGCCGGCACGGTAGGCGTCGCCGCAACCGGTCGGGTCGATCACGTCATCTGCCTTAACGCACGGAATCTCGTGCCGTTGACCGTCGGCAAAAATCCAGGAACCTTCACCGCCGCGGGTGACGATCAGCGCTCTGACCCTGGTTGCCAGCGTTTCCAGCGAAAGCCCCGTCCGCTCGCACGCAAGCTGGGCCTCGTAGTCGTTGAAGCAGGCGTAGTCGGCAAGCTCCAGGAAATCGTTCAGGTCGTCGCCGGAGAACATCGGCAACCCCTGGCCCGGGTCGAAGATGAACGGGACGCCGGCGGCAGCGAAATCACGGGCATGCTGCAGCATGCCCTCGCGCCCATCCGGAGCGACGATGCCGAGCACGGTACCCGCTGCATGTTCCACCTTGTTCAGGTGCGAGAAGCTCATTGCCCCCGGATGAAAGGCTGTGATCTGGTTATCGGCCAGGTCGGTGGTGATGAAGGCCTGTGCGGTGAAGCTGCCCGGCATATGGCGCACGTGGTCGCGCGGCAGGCCGAGCTTGTCGAGGCGCTCCAGGTACGGCGTTGCGTCATCGCCGACGGTGGCCATGATGTACGGCTCGCCTTCGAGCAGCATCAGGTTGTAGGCGATGTTGCCGGCGCAGCCGCCGTATTCGCGGCGAAGTTCGGGGACCAGGAAGGCAACGTTCAGGATATGGATCTGATCCGGCAGGATGTGGTTCTTGAAATGATCGTTGAAGACCATGATGTTGTCGTAGGCGATCGAGCCGCAGATCAGTGTTTTCATGCCGGATGCTTTCGGGAAGGGGGTGAGAAGGGAAAAGGGTCAGGGGTAGAAGACGTAGAGCCGGTAGCCGGCGGCTGCAGTTTCCTTGGCCTCCAGCCACAGACGGATGCCGACTTCGCCATTCGGCGGGAAGATCGTCGGATCGACTTTCGCCGGCAGGTACTCGGCGGGCTCCAGTACCCGCCGGAGGACGGCGTTGTCCTGTACGTCGGTCAGCGTGATTTCCAGCAACGGCCACGACTGGGCGTAGGCCGCGCGGTTCTTCAGCGTCGCGGAGAGGGTCAGCATGCCGCCACGGGTCGGGTCGATCTGCAGGTCGGAGGATTCTATGCTGACCATCTCGCTATGGCGCGGCAAGGGGATGTCGCATTCGAGAATGGCGCAGCCGGCCTCCAGCAGAGGTCTCAGCCCGGGGCTGCCAACTGCAAGTTCGGCACGGAAATGGTGGGCCAGCTGGCCGGCGAGCGCCCCGATCAGGACGATCGCCGCCAGTGTGAATGGCCAGGTCGTCCGCGTTGGCGGCTCGGCGATCGCAATCGTAGTGGCACCGGTGAATGCGCCTTCCGCCCACTTGTTGTAACCCGGCGCCTCCGTGGTTTCACGCGCGGCAACCAGTCCGGCGGCGACCACGGTGTCGCGCAGTGCTTCCGGAGAGAGCGCTTCTGCGGAAGTTGAATCGGTTGCTGGCGATTCAGCCCCTGTACTCGTGGCGACGTCTTCCAGAAGGATGTCGACAGTTTCGCTGGAGATAGCCGTGTTTTCGCCGTTGTTGTCTTGAGCTTTGGCGATTTGTGGCGAGGCGTCGGCCAGCGGCGCGGGGGGGGGCGGAGATGTTGCTGTGCCCGCTTCTTGAATGGGCGTCGGCGCAGTAGCCGGAGAAGCCTCGACCAAGGTGTCGAGCGCGTTGAAGACCTCCTGGCACTTGCCGCAGCGGACCATGCCGGCACGCGCCTTCAACTGGTCCGGAGTGACGCGGAAGGTTGTCGTGCAGGCCGGGCAGCGGGTCAGCATGCAGGCCCGCTCCCGGTGAGAAGTTTGCGACCGGCCAGACAGACCCAGCCTTCGCGGGTGTCGGCGATCTGCAGCGGAATCCATTCGGCGTAAATCGCGATCAGCTCTTCCGCCTGTTCGGCAAGAATGCCGGAAAGGGCGAGCTGCCCGCCGGGGGCGACATGACCGCAGATTGCCGGCGCCAGGGCCTTCAGCGGATTGGCGAGGATGTTGGCGACGACGAGGTCGAATTGTCCGGCCAGTGGCTCGGCAGAATCGAAGAAGCGGGCGCTCACCTGGTTGCGTTCAGCGTTGGCTTCGGCTGCGATCACTGCCTGCGGGTCGATGTCGACGCCGGTGACCGGCGATGCGCCAAGCTTCGCCGCGGCGATGGCGAGGATGCCGGAACCGCAGCCGTAGTCGAGCAGGTCCTGACCTGGCTGCACGGTCCGTTCCAGCCATTCCAGGCAGAGCCGGGTGGTCGGGTGCGAACCGGTGCCGAAGGCCATGCCCGGGTCGAGAATCAGGTTGATGGCGTCGGGCGTCGGTGCTTCATGCCAGGAGGGAACGATCCACAGCCGGTCGGAAATGCGGATCGGCTCGAACTGCGACTGAGTCAGCTGCACCCAGTTCTGTTCGGCGATTTCCTCCGTGGTGTAGGTCGGCGCCGTCGGCAGGCCGGCTTCGCGCGCCGCCGACGCAACGCAGGCGGCAACGTCGGCATCCGGGTCGAACAGCGCGGCGATGCGCGAGCGGTCCCAGCCCGGTGTCGTGATCGAGCCCGGTTCGCCGAACTGCGGTTTCTCCTCCGCAGTGCCGGCGGCGGCATCCTCGATTGTTGCCGACAGGGCGCCGCCTTCCATCAGAGCGTCGGCCAGCGCCTCGGCGTGCGCGCAGTCCGTTTCCAGCGTCACCGACAGCCAGGCCATCGCCCTGCCTTACTTCTTGACCTCGCCCTTGGCGGCGAGCTTGTGCTCCAGGTAGTGAATGCTGGTGCCGCCGGTGACGAAGTTGGCGTCCATCATCAGTTCCTGGTGCAGCGCGATATTGGTCTTGATGCCTTCGACGCTCATCTCCGAGAGTGCGATGCGCATGCGGCGGATGGCCTGCTCGCGCGTGTCGCCGTAGGCGATCAGCTTGCCGATCATTGAGTCGTAGTGCGGCGGCACGGTGTAGCCGTCATAGACGTGCGAGTCGACCCGGATGCCGGGGCCGCCGGGTGGGTGCCAGAACGAGATCTTGCCAGGAGATGGCACGAACGTGAAGGGATCTTCGGCGTTAATGCGGCATTCGATCGCGTGTCCCTTGAACGTGATGTCCTTCTGGCGGAAGCGCAGTTTCTCGCCGGCGGCGATGCGGATCTGCTCCTGGACGATGTCCACGCCGGTGATTGCCTCGGTGACCGGGTGTTCGACCTGAACACGGGTGTTCATTTCGATGAAGTAGAACTCGCCGTTCTCGTAGAGGAACTCGAAGGTGCCGGCGCCACGATAGTTGATGCGGCGGCAGGCGTCGGCGCAGCGCTCGCCGATGCGCGAGATGTGGCGTGGCGCGATGTGCGGGGCTGGCGCTTCCTCGATCACCTTCTGGTGCCGGCGCTGCATCGAGCAGTCGCGCTCGCCGAGGTAGACGGCATTGCGATAGCTGTCGGCAAGGACCTGGATTTCCACGTGGCGCGGATTTTCCAGGAACTTTTCCATGTACACCATCGGGTTGCCGAAGGCGGTCTGGGCTTCCTGGCGGGTCATGTTGACGGCATTGATCAGCGCGGCTTCGGTATGCACCACGCGCATGCCGCGACCGCCGCCGCCGCCGGCTGCCTTGATGATCACCGGGTAGCCGACGCTCTTGGCAATGCGGGCGATTTCCTTTGGATCCTCGGGCAGCGCGCCTTCCGAACCCGGCACGCAGGGGACGCCGGCGGCCTTCATGGCATCCTTGGCGGAAACCTTGTCACCCATCAGGCGGATCGTTTCCGGGCGCGGGCCGATGAACGAGAAGCCGGACTTCTCGACGCGTTCGGCGAAGTCGGCATTTTCCGAAAGGAAACCGTAACCGGGGTGGATCGCTTCGGCGTCGGTGACCTCGGCCGCCGAGATGATCGCCGGCACGTTGAGGTAGCTCAGCGTCGAGGCTGCGGGGCCGATGCACACCGATTCATCGGCAAGCTTGACGTATTTCGCCTCGCGGTCGGCCTCCGAATGGACGACCACCGTCTTGATGCCCAGCTCGCGACAGGCGCGCTGGATGCGGAGCGCGATCTCCCCACGGTTGGCGATGAGAACTTTTTCGAACATGGGCACTTACCCGATGATGAACAGCGGTTCGCCGAATTCCACCGGCTGGCCGTTCTCGACCAGGACGGCCTTGATCACGCCGGAGGCATCCGCCTCGATCTCGTTGAGGAGCTTCATCGCTTCGATGATGCACAGCGTGTCGCCTTCCTTGACCGTCTGGCCGACTTCGACGAAGGGCTCGGAACCGGGGCTGGAGGCGCGGTAGAAGGTGCCGACCATCGGCGCCTTCACGGCATGGCCTTCCGGTTCGTCGTCGAGATCGACGCTGGAAGTGCCGGCGACAGCCGGTGCGCCCATCGGCATCGGTGCGGCAGCCGGCATCATGTAGGTCTGACCGGCCGGTGCAGCGAAATGCTTGGCGATACGCACCTTCTCCTCGCCTTCCGTGACCTCCAGTTCGGAGATGCCCGATTCCTGAACGAGGTCGATCAGTTTCTTCAGCTTTCTGAGGTCCATCAATTTCTCCCTACGAAAATTCGTTGAAGGCCGCGTGGCGGCAGACTGGTGTGCCGGCGGAGCGTGCAGCTCCGGAGAGGCTTCAGTCGTTGTTGAGTTTGTTGAGCAGGTATTCCAGGGCGAGCAGGTAGCCCTCGCTGCCGAGGCCGGAGATGACGCCGATGGCCAGGTCAGAGAAGTAGGAGTGCTGGCGGAAGGGTTCGCGCGCGTGGACGTTCGACAGGTGAACCTCGACGAACGGGATGGCTGCGGCAGCGATCGCGTCGCGCAGGGCGATGCTGGTGTGCGTATAGGCAGCCGGGTTGATGACGATGAAGCGGACGCCTTCTCCGCGTGCGGCGTGGATGCGCTCGATCAGCGCCCCTTCGTGGTTGCTCTGGAAAGTCTCCAGTTCAACGCCGGCGGCCTCGGCCCGGCGCGCCAGTGCTCGGTTGATGTCGGCCAGCGTGGCAGCGCCGTAGTGCTGAGGTTCGCGGGTGCCGAGCAGGTTCAGGTTCGGGCCGTGGATCACCAGCAGCTTGGCTGCGGGAGCCTTGGCGCGTTCCTTTGCGCTGTCGCCGGAAGCGGATTTTTGCTTCTTCATGCCGGCAAGTTTGCCGTAAATCGGCGCAACTTGTCCAGTTCTGCGTCACGGCCTGATGGTTTGCCAGTGGTGAAATCGGAAGGGGGCAGGCAGAAGTGCTTGCATCCGTCGAGGGGAAAGAAGAAATTTCCCCGGACTGGCCCGGTCGCGCCAAGATGGCGGCAATTTGTCTGCATGTTTCCTGAAAATTGCAGCTTTATCTGCTCAGGAGGCGGTTTCCTGGGCGATCAGCTTGCGCACGGCGCCGATGCGGGCACGTTCCCGGGGGCTGCCGTCGCGGTTTTTGGGAGATATCCGTTCGTCGAGCGTCGGGTAAACCACCAGGTTGGCGATCGCATCCTCCGCGTCTACGACGAGAACAGCCTCTGCCCGGTCGTTGCGGGGTGTTGCGTGCGTATAGGGGATGCCCTTGTTGAGCAGGAATATCTCGACCTCCTTGGCGCTGTCGGCAAAGAGTTGCAGGTCGATTTCGGCAAAGCGGCCGGCGGTGCCCTCGAGCACCGAT
>VFQM010003216.1_pt1 | contig 10814 bp, 13 predicted proteins | sample 3512391 | NCBI WGS metagenome assembly VFQM01 (sample SAMN10412369, study PRJNA504923) | tailings metagenome | isolation source: Replicate 1 from Balatoc abandoned mine | place: Philippines
CGACGATAGTGCCCTGGCGCAGCGACAGGCCGCGATCCCCCAGGTAGCCATTGATCACGGCCAGGATGCCAGCAGCCAGCTCGTGTTTTTCCAGCAGACGACGGAAGTTGAGGATCGTGGTCTCGTCGGGAATGCGCTCCAGGCTCAGCCCAGCAAACTGGCGCAGGATGGTGGTTTCGTACAGCGCTTCCTCCATCGCCGGATCGCTGTAACCAAACCAGTTCTGCATCAGATGTACGCGCAGCATCGCCATCAACGGATAGGCCGGACGACCACCTTCCCCCTTGGGGTAATGTGGCTCGATCAGGCCAATCAAACCCTGCCATGGCACCACCCGATCCATCTCGGTCAGGAACAGCTCTTTGCGGGTCTGCTTGCGCTTGCCGGCGTACTCGGCATCGGCGAAGGTCATTTGCTTCATCGGAAAACTCAGCGGGTGGCGTCCAGATATTTTGCCAAAAACTGGAAGTCTTTTTCAGAGTTTCCCTTGGGCATTTCGTTGAGATGGGCGGCTGAGTATTCTTAATAGCCGCTTTTCCCTGCTCGGATGTGATCGACCGCTTCTGGCCGGTTTCTGCCTGTTACTACCGTCTGCTTTACGGTATTTGGCACAAATCAGCGTATCGAAACTACCTTTCTGTCCCGATTTTCTTTGATAGCTGACATCGAAAGGTTGCCCCTCGCCGCCTCCTGAATGTGTTCGCTCCACCAAGCCATCATCGGGCGTCTCCGCTCGATGTAGTCCGCCCGGTTGTATGCGCTGCGAACTTCGTCCTTGTCGACGTGGGCAAGCGCTACCTCAATCATTTCCGGATCCCAGCCGTGTTCGTTGAGGATGGTGCTGGCCATTGAGCGCATGCCATGGCTGACCAGGCGTCCTTCGAAACCCATGCGTTTCAGCGCCATGTTGGCGGTCTGGCTGTTGCAGTGGGTGCGAGGGTTCCGGTCTGCAGGGAAAACGTATTCACGGTGACCGCTGTAGGGTTTGATTGCCTCCAGTAACGCGAGAGCCTGCTCTGTTAGCGGAATGATGTGCGTGCGGCGTTTCTTCATTCGCTCAGCTGGGATCGTCCAGATTTTCTTTTCGAAGTCGATGTCTGCCCAGCGAGTGGTTGCTGCCTCCGCTGGCCGGGTCATGGTGTGAAGCTGCCATTCGATCAGGCAACGAGTCGTTCGTTTGATGCTGGCATTGGCGATCGCCACCATGAGCTCGCTCAGCTCATCAGGGGGCAGTGCTGCCATGTTTTTCTTTTTTGGTTTCTTGAAGACAGAGCGAATACCGCTGAGCGGGTTAGCGTGAATCAGTCCTGAGTTGACCCCGTAGGTCATGATTTCGTTGAGCCGTTGCGTCAGCCGTTTAACGGTCTCAAGGCTGCCCTTGGCTTCGAGCGGCCGAAGCAGGTTGATAACCTGTGGTGCATTGATGGCTGAGATCGGGGTCGTACCTAAGTCCGGGAAAACGTGCAGCGTCAGTGAGCGCCAGATGTCCTCGGCGTAGGCCTGTGTCACGGAGTCTTTTTTCAGCTCATACCAGGCGGTAGCTACGTTCTGAAACGTGTGTTCGGTTGCAGCCCTCTTGGCTTGCTTCAGATTGTCCCGCTCTTCTTTGGGATCGATGCCGGTGGCAAGAAGCTCCCTTGCTTCAACGGTCATTTTCCTTGCTTGGGCAAGTGACAGTTCAGGGTATGCACCAAGCCCCATGTTGATGCGTTTCTTGGTTACTGGATGGTAATAGTTGAAATTCCATAGCCTAGAGCCATTGCTTCTCACTCGCATTTGCAATCCGTCGCCGTCGACCAGGATGTAATCCTTTTCCTTGGGCTTGGCAGCTTTGAGCTTGAGCTCAGAGAGGCGAGAGGCTTGAGCGCACATTGGTATTCCATGACAGGTTTTGGTATTCCAAAAATTACCACCTGAATGCTTGGAATACCATTTGGAATACCGTTTTTCGCGGATCCAGTCGGACGCTATCGGATCGTGATACCGCTGAAGGCCCCGTATTTTCTGGGTTTCAGGCACAAAAAAAGACGTCCGTGGACGTCTTTAGATGTTGTATTGGTGGAGCCGGGGGGATTTGAATCCAAAGACACAAAGGCCCAGCTCAAATCAGCGTTTCGGGCGCTTGGCTCCAGAAAGCTGATTTGTAGGATTTCACTCAGTCGTTCAGCAGTATAGGAACCTTGAGCCTTCCGTCAAGAGCGCATCCAAATCGATTTTCACTTCAAAGGCTTAGCGCGGTACAGGGAGGGTGTTCCAGGTTCAAATCCTCGATAGGGATTTGAACCAGCAGCTTGTTGGGGGCTCAGTTGACCGAGGTGGCGACCGAATTTAATCGCGCGGTTTCCTGCGTGGCTTCCTTCAGCAGCTTATCCCACGCGTCAGGTGGATGTCCGTTTGCGAGCATTTTTCGAAACACCTTGTAGGCGTCATCGCTGCTCTCATAGGCACGCTTGGTGTCGTCATCATTAACCCACGCCAAGACGATTATCTTGCTTGGGCCGTGGTACCGGAAGAACAGCCGATACTGCTGAAAAAACTTGGCACGGAACCAGTGCTTATGTTCCTCGCCCAATGTGCCACCTTGGCGGTATTCGGGCTTGCTCGGGTCTTGTGGGATAACGTCAAAAGCCAGCTTGGCGATGGCTGCTAGCCGCTTGGCTGCATTCTTCTTGCGATAACCCACGGAGTCTTTCTGTTTTGAGAGCTCAACTTGCTTAACGAGAGTTTCGAGCTGATCCAGAAACAAGGGGTGCGCAAATACTGTCCAGCCATGGGCAACCAGTGGCTTACCGTGGTCGTGGCTCATTCATCGTCTGCCGACAGCGGGGCATCCAGATCTATCTCATTGCTATCGACCAGCGAGTGGATGCGCGCCACGAGACTTGAATCTATGGCTTGCAGGTGCTGAGGGTTCGCTGCGATGTCATGTGCAAGAAAGTTGAGAAACTGGCCGATTGCCGGGTCATCCTCAGAGTGCTCAGCACGGCTCAGTACGACCTCACCGCTGGGGCGAATCGAGTAATGGATTTTGTCGCGCTTGTTTAGCTGAAGTGCGCGGCGAACCGTCTCTGGTACCGTCGTCTGGTAGCGGTCGGTGAGGGTGGATTCGACTTCGAGTGCTCTGGCCATGATCTGCTCCGGCTCGTGTGAGTGACCTCAAGGTAATGCAAGTGCATTTCTTGGTCAATGCGATTGCATTACCTTCGCTGATTGGCGTGATTTCAGCTCATCTGATCGAGGCGAACCGAGTCAGCCTTTCCGGCTGAGAGAGGTATTAAAGTGCCTATTTTCAGGTGATTGGCTCTTGATTAGGCATTAAATTGCCTTTTTCTTGGCTCTCGCCTAGGATTTCGGCATTAAGATGCCGCCATGCCCGATGCCGATATGCACAACCTCACTCTCCAGGTTTTTACGAATGGCCAGTGGCGCAATGCCATGGAGCTCCGCTTCGAACAGCCCGAGGAAGGGCTGGAGGGGGCTTGTGCTTATGGCTACCAGCAGGGCTATCTGGTTGACTCCTTGGAGTCTGTCGGCAGTCGGCTGAATGTGGCTGTCAGCGCAGCTTACCCTCTCGGCTGGGACTCATGGCGAGAGAATAAGGCTCCAGCTTTTCTCTTCGATATCCTGCCATCAGGCGCTGCCAGGCGCTTTCTACTGAAGCGCTTGGGAGGCGAGCGACCTGAGGGCCTCAACCTTGATCTCTACCTCTTGGGGCGTTGCACGCCCGCACCGATTGGCAATCTGCGTATCAAGGAATCTGTCGAGGCGATTGCGGGCAGCCCTATGTTGGGTTTCACGCGTGATGAGGTTATTCGTCGGGACGCTCGCTTCCTTGAATACGCTTATGAGCAGGGGGCAGCCATAGGTGGTGCGACTGGGGCTGGTGGCGAGGCTCCCAAGTTGCTGTTGACGGAGGATCGCCATGGTGCGTTGCACCCGGATGCAGTACTGCCTGACGAAGAGGCTGCTCAGCACTGGTTTGTGAAGTTTGCGCGCAACAAAGCCGCGCAGACGGATCAGGACATCCTTCGCAGCGAGTACTGTTTTTATCGAGCGATCCAGCAGTTGGGGATGGATACCATTGCGGCTGACGGGCTGGCGTTGGAAGAGGGCAATAAGCCCAGTCTCTGGATGCACCGCTTTGATCGGGATATCAGCTCTGCAGGTGTTGGGCGAACTGCCGTGGAGTCGATGTACTCGCTATCTGGTGTGACCGAGGCGGGGAGCTACATGCTGCACTCCCATGTTCTGCGAAACCTGGTCGAGCTATGGCAGGCCGTTGGGCAGGGACAGCAGGTTGAGGATCTGGTGTTCGAATACATGCGGCGCGATCTGCTGAACCAGATTCTTGGTAACTCAGATAACCACGGGCGCAACACTTCCATTCTTCGCACTGAGCAAGGTGTACGGCTGGCGCCGATCTATGACCTGGCCCCCATGGTCATGGATGAGGAAGGGGTCACGCGCACGACGAAATGGCCAAAGCACATCGAGCTGGCAGGAGAGGTCAACTGGAGAGTCGCCTGCGCCGAGGCGGCAGAGTGGGTAGATCCTGATGAGTTGTTCCAGAGGTTGAGAGCAGCAGCGCAGGAGTTCCAGGTGCTACCTGACTTGCTGAATGCGGAAGGGCTTCCCGCCTCAACCATGAATCACCCCCGTATCGCGCTGAGAAACCTCCGGCAGCGCCTGGTTCAGTGGGGTCTGATCTAAATGGACATTCTTGAGCGCAATCGCGTGTTGAATGAGCTACAGCAGCAGTTGGCTTCTGGTGAGATTACTATTGGTGCGGCCGTTCGGCGTCTGCGCAAGGAAGTGACTGGCCTGCAGCAGGCCAGATTCGCACAGATGTGCAAGCTGTCATTGCGCGCTTTGCGGCAGCTAGAGCTTGATGAGAGCAATCCGACTGTTCAGACGCTGAATAGCGTCTTCAATCCATTTGGTATGCAGGTTGGCATCGTGCCGAAGGCGCCGCGCTGAAATGAGCTTTTAATCCTGCACGGCCACAGCTCATTTATACCCCGAGATCCTCTTCTAGCTGATCGCGCAGGTACTTTCGCAGATGTGCCTTGTCTGGGTTTCGAAGGTATTCGGCGGCAAGTTCGTCACGGATGACTTCTGAGAGGCTGAGCTCCTCAGAAACAAACAGCAGGCTTTGAGCCTTGTTGGAGCCAAATTCAAGCTCGTACTCGAAGTAAAGCTGTGGGTCGCCAGGCATTTACACAGGCCTCCGGTGGTCGAACTGGAGTAGCTACCTTTGGTCAACGGCGGCGGCTGAAGCCGTTGCGGGTGTTACCAGTCGAGTTGCTGACCGGCTGATGCTTACCGTGACCTAGGTGGTGGGTCAGTTCAGCATCCAGCGCACGCTCAACCAGCTTCTTGGTCAGTTGCTTGAGGATGCCGTCAGCACCGATCAGGTCTTCAGGATTCTGGTAGTTGGCCAAGAGCTGATCCAGCAGCTCGTCAGTGATGGGATGTTGCGTCTTGCTCATGGTGTCTCCGGTTCGGAGCGACAGTGTCGCTCATGAGCCGGTTACACAAAAATTCGGACACCCTCAGTCTTCGACGCCTGGCGCACCCTCAACCACTGAACCTTGGTTACTAAGATGGCTACCTTGGGAGGGAAATAAAAAACCGCCCACAAGAGGCGGTTTCTTATTGGGTGATTCCCCATAACGGAATGTTACGGAGCATCTCCCGGGCGAAGGAGTGCTGACCCACTTACCTTCCACAGCCTACATGGCTGAAATTCTGCATTTAGCAGGGCCTTTCCCGAGGGATAGGTACATTCTCTCTAAACAGCCTACATTGGCTGAGATGGCCTCAGTCAGAAGGCCATTTACGTGGAGCATTCGGGTTGTAGGCCGAGGCCATCCAAACCTTTTTCTAAGCTGCCCAGATGGCAGTGAAGGGTAAAGCATTCTCGCGTTCAGCCACCCGCTGGGTGGTGAAGGTAATTCGCTCGAAAGCGTTTCATCATCTCTAAGCTGCCTACATGGCAGTGAAGTCCGCGAGAACAATTTCATCTTACGGCGCTGCCTACTGGTAGTCAATAGATGAGAATGAAAATTAATTAGTGCATCAGATGTACTAAGTCGACGGCCATCTCATCCCCTTATCCGTTGGCCCTGGTCGCGGATCTGCAACCCTCATGCCCCCTGGCGGTTATCGAGTCGGAAACACGGAAGGAGGAAGGCATATGGATCCCGGCGTCGAAAAGCGTCCCGAGCACGAAGGGGCGGTTGAGCGTGAGTGGGACCGACTGTTTGAATCGTCTCTGTTTGCCCAAGGTGAGCCAGTGGTATTCCAGAGGGTACCGGTATTGATGTCTTGGCGCAGTTCTCGTCGATCTGTGTCACTGCGACGTGGAGGGCGACCCGGTCGCCCCGTGTGACGGTGTTGTTGACATTGGTGCGTCCATGACCAATGAACCCAAAGCCCACCCCAGATGGTCCGCTTCCGGCCAGGAGCGGCCCATCAGCATCAATACCGTGTCCCCGATTATTCCTGTGCGTTACGAACGGCATCGGGTCTGGGAGGTAGAAGGCCAGCTCAAGCCGGGCCAGCGCCACATCTATCAGAAGCGGACTTTCTTCATCGATGAGGACACCAGGCAGATTGCCCTGGCGGATCACTATGACGCCCGTGGGGAGCTATGGAGAGTTTCGGCGGCCTACCAGATGAACTTCTACAACTATTTGGTGCCGTGGATGACCGCCGAGGCCATACATGACCTGCAGTCTCGCCGTTACCTGATCAGTGGTCTGAGCAACGAAGTCAAGCATGAGGCCAGCTTCGGCCATGAAGCTCTGCGCCAGGACTTCAAGCTAGATGCCCTGCGCCGCCTTGGCGGGAAGAACTGAAATATTGGCCATCGGCGAGCCAGGCTGCTGGCTCGCCAACCATTCAGCGTCGGGCGTCGATCTGCTGCACGTTGACCACCTGTGCCATGCCCGCCTAACGGGCCAGCCAAGCGTCTTGACGCTGGAGTACGGCCGCATCATGCGCCAGCAGCACCTCGATAAAGCACTGTGCAGCCAGTGACAGGCGCCTGCCGTGCAAGCGGGCAATCCCGAAGCGACCGCGCACCCCAAGGTCGAGGCTGTGCAAAGCCTGCAAGTCGCCGCGCCGCAGCTCGTCTTCCACCATAAACCAAGGCAACATCGCCAGCGCCTCACAACCCTGCAAGAGCTGCTTGAGCATGGCCGAGCTGTCGCAGGTGATGGCCAGCTTCCACTGCGCACGCCAGGTGTTCAGCAAGGCATTAGGTAGGCGCTTGAGCAACTCCTCGCGAATGGCTTCGGGCAGGTTGGGCCCCGCCAGTGGATACTGCAGCAGCGCCTCCAGGCTGGGAGCGGCTTGTTCAAGCAGAGGATGACCGGCACGGCACATCGGCAGCGTGTGGTGCTCGCCGAGGGCCTGCACAACATAGCCGGGGTCGTCTTCAATCTCGTGCAAGTCGGCGACCAGCAGGTCGATTTCGCGGCGCTGCAAACGTGCGGGCAACTCTTGCCAGGGTGCCAGCACCACCTCCAAATGCACGCCGGGGTACGCGCGGTTCAAAATGGCCAGTACCGGGGCAACCAGAGCGGCGCCGGCAAACGGACCAACTCCCACACGCAACTCACCTTGCTCCAAGCCGCGCGCCAATTGCAGGTCACGCTGCAAGTCCTGGGCGTGCAGCAGCAGTTGCCGGGCATGCTGCAACAGCAGCTCGCCCATCGTAGTGGGGGTCACTTCGCGGTGGCTGCGATCAAACAGCTGCTCGCCAACCTGCGCTTCCAGCGCTTGCAGGCTGCGGGTCAGCGCCGGCTGGGAGAGGTGCAGCGCCTCTGCGGCGCGGGCAAAGTTGCCATGTTCGGCCAAGGACAAGGCATGACGCAGGTGACGGAGCTCTATATTCATGCTTTTCGCGCATCAAGAAAATGAGTTGATTGCATTGGACGCATAGTAGGCCGCACGCCATGCTCTGACCAGACACTCTCTGGAGAACGCCGATGAATCTGCCCTTTCGCTGGATGTTAACCAGCACCTTGTTGCTACTCAGTGCATGCAGCGACAGCCCCGCGCCCAGCCACAGCGCCGCCACGCCACGCACTCAAGCTGCCCAGGCCGAGGTCGCGCAGAACTATGACCTGAGCAATGTCGAGGGCCTGGCCCAGGCACGACGCGGCCTGATTGCCACGCCTCAGGGCCAGGTTCGCGATGCCGAAGGCGAAGTGATCTGGGACTTCGATAGCTTTGCGTTTGTCCAAGGCGAGGCACCCACTACCGTCAACCCCAGCCTGTGGCGGCAAGCGCTGCTGAATAACCAGGTTGGGCTGTTCAAAGTCAGCGACAAAATCTATCAGCTGCGCGGCTTCGACCTAGCCAACATGACGCTGATCGAAGGCGCCAGCGGCTGGATTGTCATCGACCCGCTAACCAGCCAGGAAACCGCTGCCTTCGCCATGGACTTCGTTGCTCAACATCTGGGCGCGCGCCCGGTGAGTACAATGATCTTCAGCCACAGTCATGTCGATCACTTTGGAGGCGCCCTCGGCGTAATCAGCGCCGAAGACGCCAAGGCTCGTCAGGTGCCGGTGATCGCCCCGGCTGGGTTTATGGAAGAAGCCACCAGCGAAAACCTGATGATGGGCGTAGCCATGGCCCGCCGTGCCACCTTCATGTACGGACAACGCCTGCCGCGCAGCGCCGAGGGCCTGGTGGACAACGGCCTTGGCAAGGCGGTTGCCTTCGGGCACATGGGCATTCTGCCGCCCACCCAACTGATCAGCGCTCGCGAACAGGAGCAGGACGTAGATGGCGTGCGCTTTGTCTTCTACAGCACACCCGGGGCCGAAGCCCCGGCGGAGATGACCTTCAGCCTTCCGGAGCTAAAAGCCTTTGGCGGCGCTGAGCTGCTCTCGCAAACGCTGCACAACCTTTACACCCTGCGCGGCGCCAAAGTGCGTGACGCCTTGCAATGGGCCAACTACATCGACGCCAGCCGCGCGCAAGCCGCCGGGGCTGAAGTGCTGTTCAACCAGCATCACTGGCCGGTGTGGGGGCAGGACAACATCCAGGCGTTTCTCACTGCGCAGCGTGATGTCTACCGCTACCTGCACGACCAAACTGTGCGCCTGATGAATGCCGGGCTCACTGCGCCGGAGATCGCCGAGCAGTTGCGTCTGCCGGCAAGCCTCGACCAACACCTGCACGTGCATGGCTACTACGGCACTCTCAAGCACAACGTGCGTGCGATCTATCAGTTTTACCTGGGCTGGTTTGACGCCAACCCGGCCAACCTCGACCCGTTGCCGCCGGTGGCTGCCGCCGCCAAGTACGTGGCCCTGGCCGGGGGCAGCGAGCCGCTGCTGGCTGCCGCCGAACACGCCTATGCTGAGGGCGATTACCGCTGGGCCGCGGAGCTGGGCAAGCATCTGCTGTATGTCAACCCAGATAATCAGGCCGCCCGCGACTTGCAAGCACGTAGCTTCGAGCAACTGGGCTATCAGGCCGAATCGGCGCCCTGGCGTAACTTCTACCTGAGTGGTGCCTATGAGCTGCGTCACGGCCTGCCGGAAGAGGGCTTTACGCCGGTTATGATGCTCGACATGCTCAAGCACACCGCGCCGGAGCGCTTCTTGGATGTGATGGCCACCAAGCTGGATGGCACGGCGGCAGCCGACAGCGCACTGCGTATCAACCTCAACTTCACCGACAGCGGCGCGCGCTTTCACCTGTGGATCGAGAACGCCGTGCTACATCACCGCCGCTTGGATGAAGGCGAAGTCGCCGAGGCCGACGCCAGCCTGAACCTGAGTAAGGACTTCTTTTTGCAGATGATTAGTGGGCAAGCCGGTATCGGCGCCCTGCTCAGTTCCGATCAGGTGTCGATCGACGGCAATGCACTGGCCTTGGGGCGCTTCTTCAGCTTGCTGGATAAGCCGGACGGACGCTTCCCTATTGTCACGCGGTAGTATTTGGACTACGCCAAGCAATTGCGCCGAGACAGAGTGGCGGGCTCGTGCGTACCCGTAAAAAAACAATCGGGGACACCACGGTATTGATGCTGATGGATCGCTCCTGGCCGGCTCCAGCCCACTACAGTAGGCGATATCCGGCCAAGAGCAGACACTCGCGATGTGTCTAGGAGACCTGGGGCGATTCAATCCGCCCCAACTGGGTTTGATCAGGAACCAATAACTAGCTCCTGATCAAACCTGACAACGCGCAGACCGCGAATCAATGACGCAGTGCGTCCTGCCTAGCCATCGTATCTGCGCGTTCAGCATCCTCCAGCCAAGCCTGCGCGATGAGCTCGAGCAGTGCGTTTGTACGCACGGAATCCAACGACGCATCCGCCCACTCTCGTGCTTGATGAGCCAAGCTTCTCTCCTGATCACCACCCTCTCCCATCGCTTTGCAAAATACGCCGCGCATGTTGAACCTTTCGATGCGAATCCCAAGCTCTACCTGAGGAGAAGCAAGCGTCTCGATGACATGCCGAACGGCTTCATGTGGCCAGGCTCTATCCTTAGAGCTCAATGGAGCATGTGCCAAAACTTGGCCGATTAATTGATCCGTGATGTCCTGACGATTCCGCTCCGTTGCCAAGCGCTGGATCTCAAGACACCAGGCAAGTAGCGCGTCCTGATCGACATCTTGATCAGACTGACCTGGTAAGGACTTCAAGCTTTTCAACAAGCGATAAGCGTTGGTGGCTCGGCTTTTCTGCAATGCAGAAGCTTCCGCTGTTTTTTCGTCCTTGGCTCTAAACTGCGGATTCCACGGTCATCTGGCCACCCATTCCATGAGCATCTGACCACCGATTC
>VFQM010003217.1_pt1 | contig 10813 bp, 15 predicted proteins | sample 3512391 | NCBI WGS metagenome assembly VFQM01 (sample SAMN10412369, study PRJNA504923) | tailings metagenome | isolation source: Replicate 1 from Balatoc abandoned mine | place: Philippines
GGCGCAGCCGATCCTTGACCGGCCGGAGGATGCCGAATGCCGCGCTTTCGCGCGCTTGCGCGAATTACGGCTGTAAAGCCCCGGCCGCGAACGCCTTCCTGACAAGGAAAGGCGCGTTCGCGGGTAAGGACCGCCGCCCTGCCCGGACGGGCGGCGGCGGTGTGAATGCGTCAGCGATCGTCACCCGCAGGGCCGAGACCCGTCAGGGGCTCGGTGGAGCGAGGCAGGCACGCGAAGCCCATAGCGAAGCTTCAGCTGAGCCAGGGCCGCGGCGCCGAGCGTAATAGAGCGCGGTCCCGGCCGAAGGTCGGGAGACGGGTCTCTATTATGTTGTTTACGCTTATTAAAGTCCGGGCTCATATTGCCGTCGTTCTGGTTCGGAAATGAGGATTATTCCATGATGCACATCGGCAGGGTTTCAGTTGCGGCGATTGCTTTGGTATCTGCTACGGCTTGCCGGGCCGGCATAGAGACCGAACTGCAGGAAACCTTGGACGAGTACGTCAACAAGACCCCGCTTTGTCTGCCTGAACAATATCCGTTTGTTTCGGATCCGAGTGCCCCTATGGCGTCTGCCCCACGGTTTATCGAACAGAAGCAGAGGCTCGAGCACCTCGCGCGAGCCAATGTTCTGAAAACACGTCAATTCAAAATGGCGAAATATGAAGGTGCGAACGAAGAGGTCTTTACGGTCTACGAGAACTCAGCGCTCGATCCGTATCGGCATAACATGGGCTACGCGGCGACTCACTTTTATGGTCGATACGAAAAGGCGCTAGGTCGTGGTGCCGATGTCAGCTATGTCTGTATCGGAAAATTCAAAGCCAACGCGATTGAGGAATATGAAGGACCGACTAAGAGTGGCCAAGCCGAGGTCGTCAAGGTCTATTTCACTTACGATATTGTGGATAAGGCGCCTTGGGTTGAGGGCTTACCTGTCTCATCTGGCGTAGCGAACTTCTTGAAAAAGGCTAATTCTGAAGAGCTTTATGCCATACTGTCACGGACAAACCGTGGTTGGCGTGTCGTCCGAATGGATCCCAACTTCGCCGTAGTTCAGAAGCCTTTCTCTCAATGATTGATTCGATCTGATGTCTTGACCAGTGTTTTGGTCTTCGGATCAATTCTTTCGTCAAAGCGCGTTTGCGGGTAAGGACCGTCGCCCTGCCCGGATGGGCGGCGACGGTGAGAAACCGCGTCAGCGAAACAGGAACGGCCCCCGCAGGAGCCGCAGCAGGCACGCGCGGGCATGTCGGGGATTGAGGCGGCGGCGCCAGTCGTCGGCCGGTCCCCGGCTGCTCGCGCGGCGCGCGGCGGGACCGAGGGCCGGCGGGGCCATCAAAAACGCAAGGCCCGGGCGAAGCCCGAGCCGCTGGAAAAGCCCCGCTCATCATGGCCGCAGCGCGTAAGCGCGGTGCGCGGCAAAATGCGTCAGCATCGTCACCCGAAGGGCCGAGACCCTTCAGGGGCTCGGTGGAGCGGACCGCAGACGCGAGCCCTAGCGTAGCCAGGGCCGCGGCGTCGAGCGCAATAGAGCGCGGTCGCGGCCGAAGGTCGGGAGACGTCCCGCGTAGGTTCCCTCGATCAATGCAACAATTTCTTCGTTTGCTTTAACGCCTCGACGAGTGTGAAGCTGGTCGGTTCGGGCCACATTGTCACTTGGACTACTTCAAACCCTAAGAAGCCGTATTTGTTACATCGTTTTGTCAGTATTTCCCTGTTTAGATCCAAGTATGCTTGAGCAGCTGACGTGGTCTCGAAGATTGCCATCCTGTGCATACTCGGATAACCTTTATCTGATACATGTGCCTCGGCATTTGGAGCCCAGGTTGTACCTTTAACAGACCATCCATTGTAATGGTCTTCGCACAGTATGGCGATGGCACCCATCTTTCTTTCGGTTCGGTTATCGTTGTCGTGCATTGTGAACCTATACTGTTGGCTGTTTATATGCGATCACCTGATCAGGTTTGCCCACTTCGGCATGTCGGGGGCATAGATTTTCAAGCGCGCGGCGATATCGAGCACTATGGCCTTCCATGCAGCACATTCATGCTCGAAAGGGGCACCAAGGAGATGAAGCTCCGCGTGGCGGGTTGCCATTGTCAGAAGGGCGGCCGTCCGATTTGTTCGGGGCAAGTGGTTCAAGTGAGCGTCATGCAAATGCGGACACCCGACAGGGCCGAACGCCGCTGAAAGTTCGTCCATGCTTGTATCTGCGATGACATGATCATCGAGCTTGACCAGCGTCGCGATGTCGGTTTCGTTGGTGAAATCCGACTCTTCGACTGTCGCGGTGCCGACCTTGGCAGAATGAGCTGTCGACACCTCAGATATGAAGCGCAGTAGGGCGCGGTGCGAGCGGTGCACGAGATCGATGGTATCTTGATCGCCCGAACCGGCACGTTCGAGTTGCCTTAGCAACTCCTCCAGAAACTCACCTTCGACGATTTCATGTTGACTGATGCGTTCGCCGAACACGGCAGATGTGTCCTGTATGTCGGTGTCGATCAGGGTCGGCAGATTTTCTTCATCGAAGAAGTCCGGAGCTTCCAGAGTTTCGAATACGTTCGCCAGCTTGAGGTTCGGATCCCAGGTCGTTTGGGTGAACAGGTGGTAGTGAAGAAGGTCCGAGAGGTTCTGTGTCTCACTTAGTGAATCACCCTCAAGGCGTTCGGCGACGCGAAGGTAGATGGCACTTTCGTTGATGAATGTCGTTGTGATTGGCGCGTTGGTTTCGAAGGCCGGATTGGCGGCGATGACCGACCATCTCTGGAAGTTTGCGACAGGGCGACGTTCAAGAAATGAGGCGATGTGACTTACGACGGCTTTGGCCTCGTGAAGCAGCAGCGGCGGAAACTGCACAGTGCCGACAGGACGGGGAGGCAGCGCTCCGAACTCTCCTCCGCGGTGGGCCAGGCTGAGCTCCATTTCGATGTCTTCGGTGTCGAGGCCGCGTCTCATTAAGCTGTCCACGAGTTCGCTCATCATACGATGTGCGAGTTCAATCGGGGCTGCCGTGTCGAAGTCGATTATACCGCGGAGCTGCAATACCCACGGATTCTTGGCGGTGAATTTGGTCATTTTTCGTTTCTCCGTAGGGGATATTGCGCCGATTTAGATACCGTCGAGTGTAGCTATAGCCCAGCCTGATTGGGTGCCTGATCTGAAATGCATCTCCCCTGGTCACCCGCAAGGCTGATATGTTTCATCGGCTTCCGCGAGCAGTGCGGCCATGAGCGTTTTTGCGGACCTGGCTTGACTTCATATGTTCTTATGATGTTCTGCGGAGCCTATGGGAATGAAGCGCCTGGATACCGTCGCCGATCTGGTTCGTCATGGTCTCAACGCGCAGGTCGAGTGCAGAAAGTGCCACCGTGTCGTGATCGTGCCAGCGTCTCGCTTGCGGGATTATTGCTTTGCCAAGTCGATCCCGATGAAGCTCGGGATCGTTGAGACCCACATGCGGTGCAGTTGCGGGCATCGAGGCGCCAAGATCGATGCCACCGGGGTACGTTTGGATTGAGCGAGCTATTCCTTGATTCGCGTCATTTGTCCTATGAATTTCGCTCCCCGGTCGCGGATGCGTTGAAGCCATGAGCGTTGGGCAGTGTCCCGTTTGATCTTTCGCACCAGAGCAATGGTTTCAGCGACAGTCACAAAGGCATGGTTTTCGCGCATCCTGATGCCTTCGCGGTGCTCAGCGCGGTTGACGAAGCTCATTCCCTGAGTGCGGTCGCCCGCGCCCATCACGAACTCGTAGGCGATGTTGATCGGGATCAGTTCATCAGGCGGCAGTTTGGCGAGCTGCTCCATTGTGGCGGGTTCCCAGTGATCTGTTGCCTCGCGGTAGATCCGGGTGAAGATCGACGCCTTGGTCAGGTCGCGGCCATATTCGGGAGTCCGCGCGTATAGCTCGTCGAAAGCTCGCACGTCGTTCGGTCTGGGAGGCATCTGAAGATTGCCGTTGAGGCCGTAGTGATCGACGAGGAATACAATGTCGTCTTCGCTCAGTCCGAGATAAGCGATCATCTCGTCTAACGGTTCAGGGTCTCCGATGATGTGATATGGGCTTTCGGGAAGATTGAGCAGCCTTTTCGCTGCAGCGGCTCCTTTCGCCTCTCCGATCAGTGCAGCCGCTACGTTCGAAGCGAAGATGTGGTTTGGTATCAGATTCCCGGTGTCGGTTGTGACGCTCCCCCAGCCTTTTGAAATGGCGAAGAGGAACACCGCCAGGCTTTCTCGAGTGGCCGCCTGCTGCGGCGACGGAGACTGATCGTCAACTTTTGGCATGGCCCATCTCCCTTCCTTGGTGTCGGTTTAGTCTGGTCGAAAGACTATGGCGATCGTCCTGCCTTTCATCGCTTCGGCGATCGTGTCAGTGAGTTTTCTAGAGGCCGGGTTTGGCCGCATCAGTTTGCGATCGCCCTGGGGCACGATGTCCGGTCCGGGCCAATTGAACAGGTTCATCTCCTCGATGACGACGTTGCAGTCCTCGGGCAGTCCGAGGGCAGCGCGCTCCCGCGGATGAATGGGCACTCGTGCTGCCACCGAGGATGTCGAGATCGGAAGAACCGAGACCAGGAACAGCTCTTCAATCTTGCGAACCTCCCATATGAGGCACGGCCTGTCCTTGGACGCATTGATTTGACCTGCGGCATCCTCGCGGTGCCAGAGATAGCCGTAGTCGATAATCTTTCCGGCCTCAGGCGCTTGTCGGTTCGGGTTGCTTTCGCCTTTTTGCTGCTTTGGGGGCACTGGGCTCCTCGCCGTCGTCTTCGTAGCTGTCGGGGGCGTCCGGGTGGTAAGTCGGGGACGCGGAGGTGAGTTCTTCGATGACATCTTTCAGCGACTCCGACTTGAGGGCGCGCGCCAGGAGCTTCCTGAGCGAGCGATATTCGTCAGCTGGCACCATGACCACGCGGACTTCACCGTGGCGTTCGAGGCCGACAGCTCGGCTGATGGCTTCGTCGTAGTAGTATCCGACCCGCTTCGAGAAGGTCGTGGTGCTGACGGTTTCACGATAGGGTTGCGACATGGGTTTTCTCCTGGGGACCGGCCTCTTCGAACTGTTCCATGGTCGATGCCCGGATGGTCGCCATGTGTTCGTCAGGTGTCCTGCCAATCCGTATAATCCGGACTCTCCGTATTCAGCAACCCCCTCCCCTTTTCGGTCGGCCCCAATAGCACCAGGCAAATGAAGAAGGCCCGCCCGCGCTTGTGCGCGAGCGGGCCTTCCCTTTGGCGATCGGTTCGGGTCGCAGTCGCCGATCGCCGGGGGCGGATTGTGCGTCAGGCGCCCGCGGTTTCGAGCGCCTTTGCCTTGCCCTTCGGGGCGGGCGCGGTGCTCTCACCGAGACCGTCGCCCGAGGCTGCGGCGCTGTCAACGGCCGTGCCGGCGGGGCTGGTCGGCTCGTCGCCGGTCGCATCGAGCGGCGGGAGCGCGTTGTCGCTTTCGCCCGCGAAGCCGCCGAGGCTGGCCTTCTGCTTCGGCCGGCGCCACGCCACGTTCATCGAGCCGTCGTTCTGCCGGAACAGGGCGATCGGGATCGGGGCGACCAGCGAGGGGTCGTCGATGGTCCCAGAAAGGAAGCACTCGCCGGTCTCGTTCGAGCTGTATTCCCACAGCGCGCCGACCTTGACCCAGCTGCGGCGGTCGACCGACAGCGCCATCAGATCGAACTTGGGCGCGCGCTCGTTGGTGGATTCGAAGGCACGCAGCGCCAGCGTCGCGCTGAAAGCCATGGTGCTGACGCGGCCGATGAGAACGCCTTCGGCGTTGGCCTTGAGGGTACCGATGTTCATGGGGACTTCTCCTGATGCGTCCGAACCCATTGTCCGGATCACATCCCCCCATCCCTCTCTCCCCCCGGGCCTTCCGCCCGGCCCGTGCGTCAGCCCCCGCTGACGCGCGTCAATCCGCCCACGACCCGAACGGGTCTGGGCGTCACCGTTGTCTTGTCGGAAGAGGCGGGATCTAGTCGCCGATGGCGGAGAGAATCATTTCGCTGAACACAGACACCGCCTGTGGGCTTTCCTCGCTGAAATCCTGATCGAAGCTTATGCGCGGAATGATCTTTCCGAAACCCTCTGAGGCGGTGAGCAATTGGCGGGTATGAAATAGGTCAGCGCTGTGTAGTGCTGATGCAAGAACGAGGAGGCATCGTGCCTGCGTCGTGTCTGGCGTTTTCCTTCTCGTGCTTCGAACACGTTCTATCTCGAGCTTCACGACCGCGTCGTTTCCGACCATGTCGATTTGTCTCTTCACGATCATGGTTGTGCGCAGCCCCCCGCCTAGCCCGGTCGCCTCGAGGATGATGCGGTGTCTGGGATCAAGTTGTTTCAGTTCGGCTTTGCTCGACTTGAATGGGATATGTCCTGCCTCGCTCCCGGTGAAGAGCCGAAAGCGGTTCCTGAAATACTCCACTCGTCTGATCATCCCCGCCACGGGATTGCTTGCATAGGGTCCGAAGTCGCCTTCGTTGACGTGTCCCTCGGGACGATATTTCGAAAGAAACCGCGCATCGATCGGCTGCGGCATTGCCGTGATTGAGGTGTCGAGCGTGGTAAGCTGTGGTGTGTCGTGGGTGGTTTTTTCTTCCGGGTCGTAGTCTGGGTGTGCATTGAGGATCGTTGAGGCAAGATCAATGCCTTTGGAATCGGTGTAAATGAGCTGGCACGGTGCTCCGATCAGTTGGAGCTGGACACCCGCAATAACCGTGATTTCGGCCGCGTTATGATCCGTTCGGTGTTTGACGAGGTCAGCGTCGGCATTTGATCGGGCTGCTGGGTATCGCTGGGATGCCTTTTTGTCAGCCTTTCAGTCCCTTCCATGGATTTCGTGCGCACCTATCCCGTGGCTGCGCACCGTTCGTGGAAGATCAGGCGGTCGAAGTTGTAGGCGAGGTTCGTCAGCGTGAGTTTGGCCTGAGCCCGGGCAATACCGATGGTGCGGATGAACAGGCCATAGCGGTTCTTCTGGTGCGCAAAGACATGCTCGACCCTGGCACGGATCGCTGACTTTGCCGCATTGGCCCGCGCCATGTGCTCGGGCATCGGCCTGCCCTTGGGCTTGCGGCGATGGATGCGGCTGTTGAGCATGTTGGCCTTGAGCCATGCCTCGTTCTTGCTGCTGCGATAGGCGCTGTCGGCCCAGACATCGCCGGCGGTGTTGGCGGCGTCGATCACCCGCCGCAACTGCCGCCCGTCGCTGTCGGCGGCCGAGGTCACCGCTGACTTGCGGATGAACCCGAACCGCCGATCGATGCTGATATGCGACTTGTAGCCGAACACCGGCGTTGCGATCTGCGGCAGCGGCGTGCCGTCGGGACGATAGCGGACCTTGCCGCCGATCTTCACGGTCCAGCGCGCATCGACATCCTTCTGGTGCGCCTTGTTCGGCTTGCCGCGCCAGATCTGCTTTGCCGACTTGCCCGCCTTGATCGCGGCCTTCTCGTCCTCGGTGTTGCGCTGCTTGGGCGCGGGCACCAGCGTGGCATCGACGATCTGACCGCCCATGGCGAGATATCCTGCCTCGCGCAGTTGTTGCTCGAACGCCTGCATCAGCGCATCGAGCGTGCCGCTATCGGTCAGCCGGTTGCGATAGTGGCGGATGGTGTTCTCGTCGGGCATCGCGCCGCCAAGGTCGAAGCCGAAGAAGCGCATCCAGCTCAAGCGATCCCGGATCATGAACTCCATGCGTGCATCCGACAGATTATGCTGCGCCTGAACCACCAGCACCTTGAACATCGCCACCGGATCGAACGCCGGGCGGCCACCCTTGGTGCCGTCGCTATAACCAAGGCCCTTGGTCAACAGCGCCCGGAAGCGTTCGAACTCCACCGTGCCCGCCAATACCTCCAGCGGATCGCCGTCCTTGCTCAGCCGCTCCAGGTGCTCCGCAAGCGAAAACAGGCTGCGTGGGTGCATCGAAACTCTCCGTCCAATGACCAGAGTGAATCACAGGAAAGGCCTCAAAGCGAGGGGTTTTTGCGGGTGTCCAGCTGGTGCGAATTGATTTGCGCGCCCTTGAGAAGTGGCGACCGCCGCTTGCCGAAGATAAGGTATTCTGCCGCCTTGTCGATTTCGCCTGTCATCCCGTCGTCGTAGTAGTTCGGATTGAAATTTCGGACACAAGCGAGGCAGGCATCGAGGTAGACGCGAAAATCGGTGCCACGGGCGTATTTCGGACCTCGTTCTGTTCTGATTTCAAGGTCGATATCACCCACCTGTGCAGCTCGGCGCATGACGCTGCCGTAGAGGTAGACGTGCGTGATGGTGAACAGTCGGTCCGGATTCTGGTTCAGCTCATGGATATGCTTCAGCAGTCCAGCCAGCGCTGCATCTGCTTTTGCCAGGTCGGTCTTCTTCATGCTTTTGGATTGCACGACTGCGCGGCCTGTGGGTGTGATATCATCGCCAGCCTCATTGATCAGCCCGAGAAGCTCCGCTACGCGCAATGCATGCGCCCCATGCGCGGTAGTCTCGAATGCTGACCGCAGGCCGACGAACGATCCTGGATCCTTTGTGCGTGCGAGAGACTTCAGCCCCGCTTTCAGAGCAGTGACCGGGGTGCCGGCGATCCTATGATTTCTCGGGAAGTTGAGCGACACGTTCTTGTCCTTCGATCCCTGCGGGTTGAGTTGCGCGCACGTCTTTGGCCAGCTTGATCGCCCGGCAAGTGGCCTTGGCTGACATGATTAGGCCGCGTTCGGCCTGATCGACCCCGTCGACATAATGCTCGGCATCTTCGAGCAGCTCGGTGAGTGCAGGATCGTTGATCGAAATGGGGTAGCTGTGTGCATAGTCCCTGATGACTTCCGGTGTTGGTAGGCCTCGTTCGGCGTGGTCATCGAAGAACCGTTTGGGTAGCTTGATTAGATTGCCGGCCATGGTTGCATCCTTATGATGCGAGGATCCTTGCTTAGCCCGTTTACGACTGTTCGAGTTCCTCGACGATTTGTTCGGCATGCACCGCGGGTGCGAACCAGCAGCGGAATGGCGGCTTCCATGCTGCGCGTCCGCGCACGGTTTCAGCGACGAGTTCGCTCTGGCGTGAGCCGGGCGGCGTCCAGAAGGAAATGTCGCCATTGTCGTAGCGCTTGATCCAGATCTTGCCCTGGCTTGTCTCGATGATGTCTTGGTCTGCCATGGCTGGTTTTTTCAGGGGCTTCGCTCTGATCGTCAAGACGGTCGCGCTCTTCGTGCTTTCTTCAGGTGCCGTGCTCTAATCGCTGCCTCCTGACGCCGGATCTTGGCCTCCAGTGCGCCAATCTCGTTCGCATGCTTGCCAAGCCCGACAGCGAGGCGGTGCTGAAACTCGGCCTCATGCGCTTTGGTCCAGCTGGTCGAGTGCCTCCCGAAAGTGTGCGCAAGTTCGTGCGAACGCGTCTGCGCCTCTGCTTCGCGCCGCACGCGTGCGCGCAGGTCGATGAGGCGGCGTTTGTTCGCCTCGAGTGCAGCTCGCATCTGCAGGAGTTCTTCGTCTCTCATTGTCGTTTCCCTGGCGAGCTCCTCGCAAGGAGATCGATAAGGCCCGGGTGGAGATGGAAGGAGAGCATCTGTGCGAGCTTGCATGCCCGCTCGATCGTGCCTGAGGGAACGCCGAATTCCGCGTTCAAGCTCTCGAAGGTGTCGGTGCTTCGTCCCTCGATCAGCTGATGGAGATATCCTGCTTCGCGGGTGATCGCGAAGGGCCAGGTATGGGCCACCCCGACCACGGCCTCGCTGGGCACCAGGAGTGTGTCGCCTGTCTTGATGCTCTCGTCTGTCTGCATCGCATCATAGGCATTGCCCGTTGTTTCGAAGGCATGGATCCGCCAGGGCAGGAAGGCGAAGCGTTCGCTGCCGGTCAGCATGACACATCCATCCCTTCGAAGGCGCGCTCGGCGAGTTGCGGATAGGCGGCGAGGAGATTGCCGTGCAGATGTTCGTTCTCGCGCGGGAAGAATTGGCCGGTCGGCCCCGGGCGCGTGATGCGCATCGCGCTCATGATCGCGTCCGCTACGAACGCTGCGGCGTCGCTCACTTGGCTGAGTCTCGCGAAGTCGGGCCGTTGGAAGCCAGCGCGCAGCCAGAGCTCAACACCCGTCTCGAGCAAGTCGACGTACGGATCGTGTGGCCTGGTGTCGCCGCAGCTTTCGTCGATCACGGCTTCGACCGTTCGGTAGGTTCCGAAGTCGTGCGGGTTTGTCTTGATCCGCAGCGTGATGCCTTCGGGCGGGAGCCCCGCCACAGCGATCAGCGCGGCCTTGTAGATCGCGGCCTCGGCACGGTTTACGGCAGCGAAATTCGGTGTGTGGCCGACCTGCGCGCAGTCTTCGCCCCATGGCGCGCCGCCGCAGTCTATGGTCCATGTTCGTCCAGTCATCGAAGCCTCCTTCTCGGTTCGCTTCGTCTCTCCCCCTCCTCTTTGCTGGCCGAATTCGGGCGGTGCGTCGGAGCATTGCGCAAAAAGAAGGCCCGCCATCCCGGGTCGGAGATGGCAGGCCTTCGAGGAGCGCGGGAGCGGGGGAGGACGCTCCTTCTGGGGTCGCGCTGATTGTGCGTCAGGCGCCCGCGGTTTCGAGCGTCTTGGCCTTGCCCTTGGGGGCGGGCGCGGTGCTCTCGCCGAGACCGTCGCCCGAGGCAGCGGTGCTGTCAACGCCCGTGCTGGCGGGACCGGCGGGTTCCTCGCCGGTCGCATCGAGCGGCGGGAGCGCGTTGTCGCTCTCGCCCGCGAAACCGCCGAGGCTGGCCTTCTGCTTCGGCCGGCGCCAGGCCACGTTCATCGAGCCGTCGTTCTGCCGGAACAGGGCGATCGGGATCGGGGCGA
>VFQM010003219.1_pt1 | contig 10808 bp, 9 predicted proteins | sample 3512391 | NCBI WGS metagenome assembly VFQM01 (sample SAMN10412369, study PRJNA504923) | tailings metagenome | isolation source: Replicate 1 from Balatoc abandoned mine | place: Philippines
ACCGCCTGAAAAGTGCTCTCAACACCACATAAATCCCGGTGCAACATAATTGCCGTTATGTGGTTGACCACATAACTACACCTACAACCACCGCATCAACCGGCTCTCCACCATCCAGGAGCACTACATGATCCGCCGCGCCATCGATCGTGGCGTCAGCAAGGAGCGCCTGGCCCGGGCCTTTGGCGTGAACCTGAGCTCCATCAACCGGCGCATCAACCTGCTCGAAGGCATATGCCCGGACGCGATCGCCCGACTGCAGGACAAGCAATTCACACCGGACGTGACCCGGGTGCTGCGCAACATGAAGGCCGCACGGCAGGTGGAAGCGGTGGAACTGATGGTGGCAAGTAACACCATCACGGTGGCCCACGCCGATGCCTTGCTCAAGGCCACGCCACCCGAGCAGCGCACCGACTTCAAACCCACCGAGCGTGACAAGCAATTGGCGCCCATCGAGCAGATCGTCAAACTGGAAAAGGAGATGAGTCAGGTCCAGACCCAGTACAAGGACGCCGAAGAAAACTACGGCTCCGACCTGCTCAACCTGGTGGTGGCCAAGGGCTACTTGACCAAGCTGCTCGGCAACGACGCCGTCAAAAGCTACATCACCCGGCACGAACCCGAAATCCTCGAGCATTTCGAATTGGTGGTGAACACCGTCAGCATGGAAGAGGCGGTGCAGCAACAGCTGGAGGCCGATGGCGAATTTGAGGAACCGCCCGAGGGGGAGGCTCCGGCGCAATAGGTCAGATTCATTGCCGCACCGCAATACCGAAGGGTAAAATGATGACAATAAAAATAACCTTCGGAGGTGATGATGCACTGGTATCTCGTCCATACCAAGCCCAGGCAGGAAAAGTGCGCCCTGGAAAACCTCCAGCGCCAAGGCTATCAGTGCTATCTGCCTACCCTCCCATCCGAAAAGCTTCGTCAGGGCGTGCTGACGGTTGCTGATGAACCCCTGTTTCCGCGCTACCTGTTCATCCGCCTGGGTCAGGGTGATTCAGCGCCAAGTTGGGCACCTATCCGTTCGACCAAAGGCGTCAGTCGGCTCGTCAGCTTCGGGGTAGAGCCGGCCAAGGTGGCCGACTCACTGGTCGAAGCCCTGCGCGCGCAAGAAGCGTCTGTTCAGGCCGAGCCGGCGCGACTGTTCAAGCCCGGTGAGCGCGTGCGTCTGACGGAAGCGCCGTTTGCCGGCATCGAAGGCATCTACCAAATGGCCGATGGCGAGCGCCGCGTCATGGTGTTGATCGAACTGCTCTCCAAGCAAGTACGGGTGCGGGTTGCACCGGCCAACCTGCGCAAGGTCGGCTGAAATATTTCTCAAAGTCATGACGGTGTGGCATAATGCAGCCAACCGTTAGGACTTTTGCAGCACTCCGCTGCTTATAAAAGGCCCCGGATTCCCCCTGTTGGAACTCGCTGACCGCGCTTGCTGATCGTGAAACGGCACGGCGGTAGCGTGCCCAAATCACATCTGATTTGTCGTCCCTAGAGTTTCTTTTAAACAGATCTGATTCGAGATCGTGTGGCTATTTGCCGTGCGGTTTGCTTGTCACCACCCGAATGGCGCAAACCCCAATGCGGATATTGGGGCCAAAAAACTACGGGAGCTCAATAAAATGATTTTGGTCACCGGCGGCGCCGGCTTCATCGGCAGCAACTTTGTGCTCGACTGGCTGGCCCAGTGCGGCGAGCCAGTCGTCAACCTCGACAAACTCACCTACGCCGGCAACCTCGAAAACCTCGCCAGCCTGCAAGGCGATGCTCGCCACATCTTCGTGAAGGGCGACCTGGGCGACCGCGCGCAGGTGGACCGCCTGCTGGCCGAGCACCGCCCCCGCGCCGTGCTGCACTTCGCCGCCGAAAGCCACGTGGACCGCTCCATCCACGGCCCCGAAGACTTCATCCAGACCAACATCGTCGGCACCTTCCGCCTGCTCGAGGCCGTGCGCGCCTACTGGTCTGCTTTGCCAGAAACCGAGAAAACCGCCTTCCGCTTCCTGCACGTCAGCACCGACGAGGTTTACGGCACCCTCTCCAAAGACGATCCACCGTTTGCAGAGACGAACCCCTACGAGCCCAACAGCCCCTACAGCGCCAGCAAGGCCGCCAGCGACCACCTGGTGCGCGCCTGGCACCACACCTACGGCCTGCCGGTGCTCACCACCAATTGCAGCAACAACTACGGGCCCTACCACTTCCCGGAAAAGCTCATTCCGCTGATGATCGTCAACGCCCTGGCTGGCAAACCTCTGCCGGTCTACGGCGACGGCCTGCAGGTGCGCGACTGGCTCTACGTCAAAGACCACTGCAGCGCCATTCGCCGTGTCCTTGAAGCCGGGCGCCTGGGCGAAACCTATAACGTGGGCGGCTGGAACGAAAAGCCCAACATCGAGATCGTACACACCGTCTGCAAGCTACTCGACGAACTCCGTCCCAAGGCCGACGGCAGCAGCTACAAAGCCCAGATCACCCACGTGCAAGACCGCCCCGGCCACGACCGGCGCTACGCCATCGACGCGCGCAAGATCGAGCGCGAACTGGGCTGGCGCCCGGCCGAAACCTTCGAGACCGGCATCCGCAAGACCGTGCAGTGGTACTTGGATAACCCTGAATGGGTAGCCAATGTGCAGAGCGGCTACTACCAGCAGTGGGTCAGTCAGCACTACGGTGAAGAGGTGGCTGCATGACCCGTAAAGGCATCATCCTCGCCGGCGGTTCCGGTACCCGGCTGCATCCGGCAACGCTGGCCATCAGCAAACAGCTGCTTCCGGTGTTCGACAAGCCGATGATCTACTACCCGCTCAGCACACTGATGCTGGCGGGAATACGGGACATCCTGATCATTTCCACGCCGCAGGACACGCCGCGCTTCGAGCAACTGCTTGGCACAGGTGAACGGTGGGGCCTGAACCTGCAATACGCCGTTCAACCCTCGCCCGATGGCCTGGCGCAGGCCTTCATCATCGGCGAATCCTTCATCGGCAACAACCTTTCCGCCCTGGTGCTGGGCGACAACATCTTCCACGGCCACGACTTCCACCAGCTGCTGGGCAGCGCCATGGCGCGCACCGAGGGCGCCAGCGTGTTCGCCTACCACGTGCACGATCCCGAGCGCTATGGTGTGGCCGAATTCGACTCCGCCGGCAAGGTGCTGTCGCTGGAAGAAAAGCCCAGCCAGCCCAAGTCCCAATATGCCGTCACCGGCCTCTATTTCTACGATAAAGACGTCGTCGAACTGGCCAAAAATCTCAAACCCTCGCCGCGCGGCGAACTGGAAATCACCGACCTCAATCGCCTGTATCTGGAGCAAGGCAAGCTTAGCGTTGAAATCATGCGCCGCGGCTATGCTTGGCTGGACACCGGCACCCACGAGTCGCTGCTCGACGCCAGCCAGTTCATCGCCACCCTCGAGCATCGGCAGGGCCTCAAGGTGGCCTGCCCCGAGGAAATCGCCTTCAGGCAACAGTGGATCGATGCCGCGCAGTTGGAAAAGCTTGCGCTGCCTTTGGCCAAGAATGGCTATGGGCAGTATTTAATACGCGTGCTCAAGGAAAAAGTATTCTGATGAAAGCCACACCGCTCGCGATCCCGGATGTCGTCCTAATTGAACCGAAAGTGTTTGGGGATGACCGTGGGTTTTTCTTCGAAAGCTTCAATCAGGCAAAATTTGAAGCGGCCATCGGCAAGAAAGTGAATTTCGTTCAGGACAACCACTCACGTTCCGCCAGGAACGTACTGCGCGGCCTGCACTATCAGATCAGGCAGCCACAGGGCAAATTGGTGCGCGTCGTCCAGGGCGAGGTGTTCGATGTCGCAGTCGACCTGCGCAAGTCCTCGCCCACCTTCGGGCACTGGGTGGGTGAGATCCTGTCGGCTGAAAACAAGCGGCAGCTGTGGGTTCCGGAAGGCTTCGCCCATGGTTTCGTCGTGCTCTCCGAGACCGCCGAGTTCCTCTACAAGACGACTGACTACTACGCGCCGGAGCACGAGCGTTCCATTCGATGGAGTGACGCCACGCTAAACATCAAGTGGCAAATTGACGTGGCACCCACGCTCTCCGCCAAGGACAGGGAAGCACAAGAATTGGCTATGGCAGAGGTATTCGCCTGATGCGCGAATTCTCTGCCAGTCCTGTCGAAATGGTCGCCAGTTTCTGGCGTAATCGGCAGCTCATCGTGCAGATGAGCAAGCGCGAGGCAATAGGCCGTTACCGGGGTTCCGTTATGGGCATGGCGTGGTCTTTTTTTAACCCCTTGCTGATGCTCGTCATCTACACGTTTGTGTTCTCCGTTGTCTTCAAGGCGCGCTGGGGAATAGGTGCGGATGAGAGCAAAACCGATTTCGCCATTATCCTGTTCGTCGGCCTCATCGTGCATGGATTGTTCGCGGAATGTGTCAATCGCGCGCCCGGCCTCATCATTTCCAATGTCAACTACGTTAAAAAAGTTGTCTTCCCGCTGGAGGTCTTGCCATGGGTCGCCTTCGGTTCTGCGCTGTTTCACACCATCATCAGCCTGTTCGTGCTCCTGTTGGCGCAACTCGTGCTCAATCAACATATACCGCTGACCGCCGCACTCTTACCGTTTGTGCTAACCCCGCTTGTTCTGGGCACGATGGGGCTGGCATGGTTTCTGGCGGCCCTGGGTGTGTATTTGCGCGATGTTAGCCAGGTCACCGGCATGTTCACCACAGTTATGTTGTTCATTTCCGCGGTGTTCTTCCCGATTACCGCTTTACCCGAGCGTTACCAGTATTGGCTGAACTTCAATCCCCTTGCCGTCATCATTGAACAGAGCCGCAGTGTATTGATATTCGGGCAGCTTCCAAGTGTCGCCACGTGGTTGTTAATGATGGGCTTGGGGCTGGTGATGGCTTGGGCCGGTTTTGCATGGTTTCAAAAGACACGGAAGGGGTTTGCCGATGTCCTCTGAAATCGCCATCAGCGTACAAAACCTCTCCAAGTGCTATCAGATATACGAGAAGCCACACGATCGGCTGAAGCAGTCCATCTGCCCAAGAATCCAGCGCGTCGTTGGGACACAGCCCAGGCAGTACTATCGGGAATTTTGGGCGATCAAGGACGTATCGTTCGAGGTCAAAAAAGGTGAAACCGTCGGCATCATTGGCCGCAACGGCAGCGGTAAATCCACGCTGCTGCAAATGATCTGCGGTACTTTATCTTCAACGGCTGGCGTGGTTAACACCCAAGGGCGTGTCGCCGCTCTGTTAGAGCTCGGGGCGGGCTTTAATACCGAGTTTACGGGCCGTGAGAACGTCTTGTTAAATGCTGCCATCTTAGGATTTCCTCGCGAGGGAATCTTGGCCAAGATGGATCAGATCTTGGCTTTTTCAGAGTTAGGTGAATTTATTGATCAGCCCGTCAAAACCTATTCAAGCGGAATGTTTGTGCGTTTGGCATTCTCGACAGCTATTCATGTCGATCCAGCAGTATTAATAGTTGATGAGGCGCTGGCAGTGGGCGATGCCAGGTTTCAAGCTAAGTGCATGCGCCGGATTCAAGAAATAAAACAGCAGGGCACATCAATAGTTTTCGTGAGCCATGATGTGGCTTCTGTTCGTGCACTGTGTGATCGCGCCGTCTGGCTCGACAATGGGATAGTCGTCGACCAAGGTGATGTATTTCCCGTGACCGGGCGCTACATGGAGTTCATGTATAAGGATGAGCTAGCAGCATCAGGTAATCCGGCCGAATCCCTGCCGCTCGAGAAGAAATCCACGGTGCTGCACGCCACTTACCATACGATTGATCTTCAAAGTGAAGTGGAATCCGAAACGGAGGCATCACGTCCAACAATTAAATCGAAGGTGGAAAGTTCAGAACATAAATTGGATTCGAGACCCGTTACGCACTGGGGTTCCAACAAAGGGCTCATCTTATCCGCCGTCGTTTGTGACTTTCAGGGTTCTCGAAAAGATGTTTTTCTTTGGGGAGACGGGATTGAAATCAACATAGACGTACAAATTCCGAAGGAAATTTCCAGAGAGAATTTGAGCGTTGCATTCTCGATCAAAGACATGAAGGGAACCGATCTTGTCGTTTCAACAACCCATGATTCCGGAACTACACAATTGCCAGACGTTGAGCGTTTCAAGGTCTCTTTTCGAATGAACAACTTACTGGTCACAGGGATGTACCTCTTGGTTGCCGCTGTTGAGAACCGCCACAACCGCGATATTCACTACTACGAATACGTTGAGGGGGCGCATTATTTCTCATCACTAGCCAGCCAGCAGTTTTTTGGGATATACCAGCCTCAAATCGAGCAGGAGATCAAGGTGGAAAATGACTGACACCACAACTGTAAACTCAGATACGTATTGGGACACCCGATTCGTCGAGAACTGGGAGTCCTTCGATGGGCCGGCACAGTCTCGGTTTTTTGCACGAATTGCTATCGAGAATCTACCCTGCTGGCTAGTCAATCAACTAAAGTCACAATCTCTAACGCTTGCCGACTGGGGCTGCGCCCAAGGTGATGGCACAGATGTTTGGGTCAACTATATCGACGTGAAACAGCTTACTGGCGTCGATTTCTCGAGGGTGGCCATTGAGCAGGCGGCAGAACGTTACCCATCAATGCGATTCATCAACGAGAACTGGCTCACGGAAAATGAGGATCAACGAGAGCTTTTCGATATTGTTTTTTCGTCTAACACGCTGGAGCATTTTCACAACCCCTACGATGCCTTGCGCGACCTGTCCAAGCGTGCAAAAAAAGCTGTCGTGCTGGCATTGCCCTACCGCGAACTGGACAGAATCGATGAGCACTTTTTCTCTTTTCTGCCCGAAAATATACCAATCATACTTTCTAATGGGTTCAGACTGATTTGGTCGCGGGTTGTAGATTGCCGTTCACTCCCCAATTCACTTTGGGGCGGAGAGCAGATCATTTTGCTGTACGCCGACTCCAATTGGGTTGACGGACTGGGGCTCACATTAGGCGATATCACAATTGAGCAGGCCCCTGTACTTGAAGCAGGCCGCCTTGAACAAATTTTGGCGGAGCGCGACAGCGCGGTGGCGGAGCGCGACAGCGCGGTGGCGGAGCGCGACAGCGCGGTGGCGCTTGCGAATTTAATGAAGCAAAGTGCGTCTTGGCGACTCACTCAGCCTTTGCGTTTTGGTGCCCGTCTGGTTCGTCACGGATTGACCAACCAAGATCAGCAGCGGATAACTCAAGCGCTACGCAGCCGATACCACCGCCTGCCATTGCCCGCGTCTGTGAAAGGCTTGGTCAGATTCGCCTATCACCGGGTATTTCGGAAAGCTGTTCGCTTGGTGCGTCGCCTGGTTTTGCGAGTGGCGCAGTTTCATCCGCCTTCATACAAACCAGTTTCACAGCGTCAGGAAAATCCAGATTATATTATTTGGGGCGTAGTCGACTGGCATTTCCGGCATCAAAGGCCGCAACAATTGGCCCTTGCTTTGGCTGGAACGGGGCGGCGGATTTTCTACATTTCGCCAGCGTTGCTGGATGACGAACGTGCAGGATTTGAGGCTGAGGCGCTGGATGCTTCAGGCCAGCTTTTTCAAATCAAGTTGTTCGCCAAGGGGGCACCTTCCATTTACTCGGATGCCCCGAGTCTGGAAAACATTGCGCAGATCAGGCGAAGCATCGGTGAAGTACTGGACTGGGCTGATTGTAAGCAGATCGTTTCGCTGGTTGATCATCCCTTTTGGTATGACATGGCTTCTGTGCTGCCCAACAGCCGACTGGTCTATGACTGCATGGACCATCACGAAGGCTTTGGCAACAATGCCGAATCTCTGATGCAGTTAGAGAAGCAACTGCTGAGCGACGCGGAACTGACGATCAGCACATCCGCTTGGCTGGACGAAGCTATCACTCCCCACGCCAAGCATCGTGCGCTGATCCGCAATGCGGGTGAATACGAGCACTTTGCAAAAGTGCCGGACAGCATTTATCGCGATCCACAGGGGCGTCGAGTCATTGGCTACTACGGGGCGATTGCAGAGTGGTTTGACCTGGACCTGCTCGAGTCCGTCGCCAGGCAACATCCGGACTGCTCCGTACTGCTGATCGGTGCCGATACCGCTAATGCAAAGTCAAGGCTGGCAAAGCTACCTAACGTTACCTTGACCGGTGAGGTGCCTTACAGTGACCTGCCGCATTATCTGCATGGCTTCGATGTCTGTCTGTTGCCATTCAAGGTTATCCCACTTACCTTGGCCACGAATCCAGTCAAGATCTACGAATATCTGAGTGCTGGCAAACCCATCGTGACCGTTGACTTGCCAGAAATGGCGCAGTTTGACGGGTTGGTGTACGTGGCGGACGGTAAGGATGCTTTCCTTGCCGCAGTAAGCAGTGTGTTAAGCCGACCAGAACCCGACGCCCTGATACAACAGCGTAAGGCCTTCGCAGCAGGGCAAACCTGGCAGCACCGGTCCGAAGCGCTCATTCAGCAAGCCGAATCCGTTGCTCGTGACCCGAGAGTCAGCGTCATTGTTGTGACCTACAACAACATAGATCTCACACGTGCGTGTCTTGAAAGCCTCGATGAATATAGTCAGTACGAGAATCTTGAAATCATTGTGGTTGATAATGCCTCCAGTGATGGGACCCCGGCATTCTTGTCCGAGTGGGTTGCCAACGGCCAGAATCGAAGGCTGATCCTCAACGACAATAATCGGGGGTTCGCTGCGGCAAACAACCAAGGGCTGGCTGTTTCTAGCGGCGAGTACCTGGTGCTGCTCAACAACGACACCTACGTTACGCCGGGCTGGATTCGTACTCTCGTTCGACATCTTCAACGAGACAAAACCATCGGTCTGATCGGCCCGGTAACCAACAATATCGGCAATGAAGCAAAGATAGATATTGCTTACGATAGTATGGACGAGATGCGCCTGAAGTCGGCTGCCTACACGCGCCGACGTATTGGACAAACCTACCCGCTAAGAACTGCCGCTTTCTTCTGCGTCATGATGCCCCGCGCAACCTACGAACGCGTCGGCACATTGGATGAAGCCTTTGGCCGTGGATTCTTTGAAGATGACGATTATTGCCGCCGGGTTGAACAGATTGGCCTGAGCATTGCCTGTGCTGAAGATGTGTTCATTCACCACCATTTGTCGGCTTCTTTTAACAAGCTGAGAAGCGCTGATCGTCAGGCGCTCTTCGAGCAAAACAAAGCCACTTATGAATCCAAATGGGGCACATGGACGCCACATAATTACAAGAACGGAAGAAATGAGTGAGTCAATGATCTCGATGTCCAAACGCCTACTTTCAAGGCGTGTGAATATCCTTTCATTTGCATTGATTTCAGCCATCTTCTATGTGATGGCTTATTATTCAGTTTCGGATTTTCTACCCAACTCAATTCCGGTCCACCATGACGATTACACCAACTATTCGTCTGGGTCCAGCGGGCTGGCATGGTCGTGGATCCGCCCATTGTCAACCTGGCTGATCTTCGTGTTTTCTTCGCTGGGGCCCGACTGGTTGATCTGGGCCGTCAGGATATTTACAGCCACGTACGTATTCTTGTGCTGGAAAATCCTTGTTGAGGTTTTGCAGCCTCGCCAATACTGGATCACCCTCGTGCTGTTCGCTATGGCATCCCTGTCGAGTCCGATCGTTGCCGAGTACGCCCGATATACCGGCATGGTGACCCACATGATTTCTGGTTGCTTGGGCGTCGCTGCAGTCTACTTCCTATTCAAGGATGATCGCGAAGAGAATGACACCTGGCTTTACGTTTCCGTGATGCTGCTGTTGCTGTCCACGCTGGCGAAGGAAGACTTCATTCTTTTCTACGTTTTTTCCTTTTCCTATGTCCTGTTCAAGTCAAAAAAAGCGATCAAGAAACGGGCCCTGATTGGCTTGATTGGCCTCGCCGTGTCGCTAATGATGGTGGCGGGCGCGAAGTTTCTGGCAGCGTCCAGCTTTCTGGGAGCAAGCGATGTGCAATCTTCCTATTTTATCGATACCACCCCGACAAGTGTCGCGACGACAGTTTGGCGCTACCTGATGGGTGCCGGACACCCGGCGATGGAGGCGCACGGTCAGATCATCGCTACAGCGATGATTTTTTCTGGCATCGTGGCGCTGATTGTGATGCTGCGCGATAAAGCGATACCCAAAACGCTTTACGTTATCGGCGCTGCGCTGACGCTCATCGCGCCTTATTCGGTGCTACCCAATCATGTAAATGCCTACTACGAACTGATTTGGCTGCCATTCATCATCGGTTCTGTTTATGGCGCTCTTGCAGAAGCAGTGAAGGCAAACGCGGCCTCCCCCGCGCGTGCGTATCTGGCTCTTACCTTTCTCGCAGCCTTCTGCGTTCTACTGAATGTCATTGATACGTCGGGGCGTTCCAGCGTCGTCCACTGGTATGACGCCGTAGGATCGGATAACGCCAAGGTTTTCAAGCATCTTGAAGACAGCAAAGCCGCTATCAATGCCGCACCATCTGTCTGTGTCTACGGGGCCAATGCCTTCTCGCCCTGGTATATGCACGGTGGACAGTACCTTGAGACGGTTATGGGTCTGCATACTGTCTGGAATATCGTTGTCGACAAGAGTTCGCCGCTCTATCCAGGCTTCCAGCAAGGCGCCGCGTCCTCCAAAGGTCGAGTCGTCGTATCAGACACCTCCGAGGCGAATGCAAGTTGCCTGAAACTTTTGATCGCAGAGGCTAAAAAAAACCTGCAACCCCAACAATCAATTCCGGCTTGAGCTTACAAGGAGCGCCGATATGATCCCCCTCTTTTCCGACGTGGCAATGAACAAGGACCTCGACTTCCT
>VFQM010003220.1_pt1 | contig 10804 bp, 10 predicted proteins | sample 3512391 | NCBI WGS metagenome assembly VFQM01 (sample SAMN10412369, study PRJNA504923) | tailings metagenome | isolation source: Replicate 1 from Balatoc abandoned mine | place: Philippines
GGGCAGGCGGGACAGGTTTTTTATCACCTCATGCGGCGGGAAAGCCCACAGGATGCTGAATCATCGAGTAGCAATCTATCCGGGCACCTTTGACCCGATGACCCGCGGCCACGAGGATCTCGTGCGCCGGGCGTCGAACCTGTTCGACCAGGTCGTCGTCGGCATCGCGCAGAGCCGCTCGAAGCGGCCGTTCTTCACGCTCGAGGAGCGGGTCGAGCTGGCGCGCGAAGTGCTGGCGCCGTACCCGAATGTGAAGGTCGTCGGCTTTTCCAACCTGCTCATGGATTTCCTGCACGAGCAGGGGGCCAAGGTGATCCTGCGCGGCCTGCGCGCCGTCTCGGACTTCGAGTACGAATTCCAGATGGCGGGCATGAACCGCAACCTCTACCCCGAGGTCGAAACGGTATTCCTGACGCCGGGCGAACAGTACATGTTCATCTCGGCAACGATGGTTCGCGAGATCGCCGTGCTCGGCGGCGATGTCAGCAAGTTCGTTCATCCGCTGGTGCATGCCCAGCTGGCGAAAAAAGTTTCCGAGTCTTTCAACAATTGAAGGAAGAGCAGCTATGGCTTTGATTATTACCGACGAATGCATCAACTGCGACGTGTGCGAGCCGGAGTGCCCGAACGAGGCCATTTCGCAGGGCGCCGAGATCTACGAGATCGATCCGGCCAAGTGCACGGAGTGCGTGGGCCACTACGACACGCCGCAGTGCGTGGAAGTGTGTCCGGTCGATTGCATTCCGAAGAACCCCGACGTGGTCGAGAGCACCGACCAGCTGTGGGCCAAATACGAGCAGCTGACGGGCAACAAGCGCCCGGCCTGAACGGCCGGCCTGCAGTTTTCCCCGAAAGGGGAGGCTTGAACTGAAAAAGGCGCCGCTCCTCCGTTTGGGGGAGCGGCGCCTTTTGTCCTTTCTTCAGAGGTTCACGACCATCTGGTCGCGCGGATCGACCTGACTCAGCAGCGCCGAGCGTACCGACTGCGTGATCTGTTCGAGCGACTGGATCTGGGCGACCAGCGTGGACTCGACATGGCTCAGCTCGCCGATGCGCTCTTCGAGCGTGTCGGTGGCCTGGTGGATGCGCTTGATGCTTTCCAGTCGGCGCTTCAGCTGGATCTGGTGCTCGCGCACCTGGGTTTCCATCGGCGCCATGATTGCCTTGAGCCAGCCTTCGGCGTGCCGGTTGGCGTGCTCGAAGGCGCGGCGGACCTGCATGGCGACTTCCTCGAAGAATTTCTGCGTGAGATGCCCTTTCTCGTGCCGCAGCAGCTGGAACATCGTGTTCAGGTGGGTGTCGCACCAGGCTTCGAGGCGGTCGATTTCCTTCTCGTAGCGGAGCAGCGAGAAGGTCGCCGGGCTGCCCAGCTTGAGGCCGTGTTCGACCGAGAACTTCCGGTAGATCGCCTCCATCATCTTGTGGATTTCGTCCACTTCGCCCTTCGATTTCGCCAGCGACTGCCGGCTTTCGCTGAAGAAGTTCGCCATCGCATCCGACAGCTGCTTCGAGAAGGTGGCTTCCAGCATGGCCTCGCGCGTCGTCTGCGTCAGGCCGCGCAGCGAGTCGAGCCCGAGATGGGCGAACAGCTTGTTGGTCAGTGTCGAAAAGATGCTGCGCACTGCGTAGTAACGCTGCAGGCCGGACTCGAACTCTTCCTTCTCGGTGCGCACCTTGCCCATCATGTACTCGACGACGCCGCGGTTCTTGCCGCGCAGTTCGGTGAGTTCGGAGAGCTGTTCGCGCAGCCCCGCCAGCCGTGATTCGAGCAGGCCGCGGGCGCGCATCGCAAGTTCGTTGAACTCGCTCTCGGTATCGTCGCGGACGATCTCCTGCTTGGCCGGGATCAGTTCCTCGGACAGCGCCCGCTCCAGCTCCGGGATGCGGCTGCGCGCGAGCAGCGCCGCATCGGCGTTGATCTTGGCAACCAGACCTTTCTGCGCGGAAACCGGGAAGATCTGGCTGGCGGGCAACTCGAGGATGCCGGCGCAGCTGTCGGCCTGACGGGCGATTTCGGCGTCGATCTCGGCGGTGGTCTTCAGTTCGTCCCACTGGCCGTCGATCTTGTTGAGGACGACCAGCCGGCCCTTGCGGCGGCCCGCCGGGGCGGCGATGTGCTCGCGCCAGATGGCGAGGTCGGACTGCGTGACGCCGGTATCCGCCGAGAGGATGAAGAGCACGGCATGGGCGTTGGGCAGCAGCGACAGCGTCAGTTCCGGCTCGGTACCGATCGCGTTCAGGCCGGGAGTGTCGAGGATGACCAGCCCCTGCTTGAGGAGCGGGTGCGGGAAATTGATGATCGCGTGCCGCCAGCGCGGGATCTCGACCATGCCGTCGGCGTCGACGCGATAGGCGCCGAGGTCGTCGCTGGCGAGATCGAAACCGAGGTTCTCTGCCGTTGCGCGGTCGACGCGGGTGACTTCGCTGACGTGGCGCAGGGTCTCCTGCATCGCCTCGGCCGATTCGGTATCGAGCGGTTCGCTACGCCACTCTTCGGGAAAGCGCTTGTATTCGCCGACGCTGGCGTTGGAGGCGCGGGTCTCGATCGGGAGCAGCTCGACGCAGGGCGGCTTGTTCGCATCGAACATCAGTTCGGTCGGGCACATCGTCGTGCGGCCGGCCGATGAGGGCAGCATGCGGTTGCCGTAGTCGGCGAAGAAGATGGCGTTGATCAGTTCCGACTTGCCACGCGAGAACTCGGCGACGAATGCGACATGCAGGCGATCCTCGCGCAGCCGGTCGAGCAGCTGGTTGAGGCGCAGATTGGTCTGCGCATCGTTCAGTTCGTTTTCTGCGAGCCAGTCGCGGAGGTTTTCCAGACCCTCTCCGAGATGGCTGCGCCACGCGGCATAGGCGGCGAATTGCTGGGCTAGCGACATGGGATGTCCATTGCGTTTGGATGACTGAACTTTATCACGTAGTTCCGTTAAATCAATGGCATAAATCGGGCCGATAAAGCTGTTTCGATATTTCAGTGCTGGCAGTGCGGGCACCAGTAGGTGCTGCGGCCGGCCTGGCGAACGCTGCGGATGGGATTGCCGCAGGAGGGGCAGGGCAGGCCTTCCCGGTCGTAGACGGCGCAGCTGAGCTGGAAGCAGCCGGCGCCACCGTCGCTATGGACGTAGTCGCGGACGCTGCTGCCGCCTGCGGCAATCGATGCCGTCAACGTCTCGCGCACGGCGGTTGCCAGGCGGTCGCAACGGGCGGCAGCGATGCGGTTGGCCGCGCGCAGCGGCGAGATGCCGGCGAGAAAGAGGCTCTCGGAGGCGTAGATATTGCCGACGCCGACGAGCAGATGGCTGTCCATCAGGACCGGCTTGATCGGTGCCGAACGCTTGCTCAGCGCCGTGCGTAGCCAGCGACCATCGAAATCCGGTGTCAGCGGCTCGATGCCGAGGGCGGAGAGCAGTGGGTGGCATTCGGGATCGGCCTCCGTCCAGACCAGCGTGCCGAAACGGCGCGGGTCACGAAAGCGCATCACCGTATCGGCGAATTCGAGGTCGAAATGGTCGTGCTTCTGCGGCGGCGTCCCCGGCGCCACCAGGCGCAGGCTGCCGGACATCCCGAGATGGAGGATCAGGCAGCCGTTGGCGAAATCGAAGAGCAGGTACTTGCCCCGTCGCCGGATGCCCTGCAGCACCTGTCCTGCCAGCGCCTGAGGCAGTTCCGGCGGAATCTCGTGCCGCAACCGGGGGGTGCGGACCCGTGCGGCAACGACCCGTTTGCCGGGCAGAAAGGGCATGAGGCCGAGACGGCTGACTTCGACTTCGGGCAGTTCGGGCATGATCGTGGCGGATGCGGCAGGAACGGGGGCGATTGGTGCCGGGGCGGCGTGCGGGTTCGTGTTTCAGGAGGCGCGACTTGAGAGCGCGGGAAAAAGTCCATAACATGCCGAACCATTATTGCCCGAAAGTCTCCAATCTTCCACACGGGCAAGCAGGGATACCATGAAACCGACAATGCGCGCTGCGCTGGCTGCAGCAATCGCCCTCGCCTTCTCCGGGCCGGGGCTGGCCGCCGACGAGCCGGTGAAGCCTCCGCGCGCGAAGGCCCCGGCCAAACCGGCGGCCCGGCAGCCCGCCAAGCCGGTTGCCAAACCCGAGATCGACCCCGAGCAGTACCGCGGGCTGACCGGGCAGGTGATCTACCAGATCCTGCTCGGTGAAATCGCGCTGCAGCGAGGCAGCAACGAGCTGGCGGTCAACGCATACGGCGATCTTGCCTACCGTACCCGCGATCCGAAGGTGCTGGAACGGACGATCGAGGTCGCGAGCATCGCCCGCCGCTTCGATGTGGCCTTCGAGGCTGCCAGGCTGTGGCTCGAAATCGAGCCGGAGTCGGTGCCTGCCCGGCAGACGCTGACGGCCGTGCTGATCATGCAGGACCGGGCGGCGGAGCTGGGGCCGCACCTCTCCCTGCTGCTCGAAAAGGACAAGGAAAACCTCAGCGAGAACCTCATGCGGCTGAATCGCATGCTGGCCCGCCTGCAGGACAAGGCGGCGATGTACCGCATGCTGGAACAGGTGCTGGTTCCTTATGCGGGCATCGCCGAGGCGCATTACGCGCTGGCGACGGCCGCCTTCCATGCCGGCGACCGGACGAGTGCGCTGATGGAGATCCGCAAGGCGACAGCCCTGCGCCCCGACTGGGAAGCCGCTGCGCTGTTTGAATCCCAGCTGATGGCCCGCGAATCGACTGCGGCAGCGGTGGCCGTGCTCGAACGCTTTCTCGACGCCAACCCGAAATCGCGCGAAGTTCGCCTGCACATGGCGCGCGGGCTGATCGCCGAGAAGCGCTACGGCGAGGCGAAGAAGCATTTCGATCGCCTGCTCGCGGATTTCCCGGGCGACCGGGAGCTGTACTACCCGGCTGCCGTTCTCGCCCTGCAGCAGAACGATCCGGCCAGCGCCGAACCGCTGCTGCAGAAAGTGCTGGAGACCGGCGACGCGTCCGAACGGCCGGTGGCCGCCTTCTATCTCGGGCAGATCGCCGAAGAGAAGGCGGAGCATGCCAAGGCGATCGGCTACTACAAGCAGGTCGGCATCAGCGAGCACTTCGCGCCGGCACAGGTCCGCGTCGCCCATCTGCTGCTCAAGGAGGGGGGCGGGCTGCCGATGGCGCGTGCGCATCTGCAGGAATCCGCCCGGCGCTATCCGACCGGGCAGGCCCAGTTCTCGCTCGCCGAGGCCCATCTGCTTCGCGATGCCGGCCGCGACGAGGAAGCGTTTCAATTGTTCGACCAGATCGTCAAGCAGCAGCCGAACCAGCCCGACGTGCTCTACGATGCAGCCCTCCTGGCGGAGAAGCTCGGCCGCATGGATGTCGTCGAGGCCAACCTGCGTCGCGTCATCGAGCTGCGCCCCGACAATGCCCATGCCTACAACGCGCTGGGCTACAGCTTCGCCGATCGCGGCGTCCGCCTGGAAGAGGCGAGAACGCTGATCGCCAGGGCGCTGGAGCTGGCGCCGGGCGACCCGTACATCATGGACAGCATGGGCTGGGTGCTTTTCCGGCTCGGCGACATGGCCGCTGCGCTCGAGCATCTGCAGAAAGCCTATGCGATCAAGCAGGATGCCGAGATCGCCGCGCACCTTGGCGAGGTGCTCTGGATGCAGGGGCGCCAGGACGAGGCGCGCAAGCTGTGGAACGATGCCGCTAAAAAACATCCGGACAACGACGTGCTCAAGGCCGTTCGCCGCAAGTTCTCTCCCCAATAGATCGTGCTTCGGGTCGTGCATCATCTCCTGTGGCTGCCGCTGGTGGCCCTGCTTGCCGCCTGTGCGACGCCGCCGCCTCTGGTCGATGGCTTGCCGGAGCGCGCGGCCGTTCGTGAATTCGCGCTCGATGCCCGCTTTTCGGTGACGCACGAGGCGGAGCGCCATGCCGGGCGCCTGACTTGGCGCCATCTGGCGGGGAGTGACGAATTCCGCATCTTCTCGCCATTCGGGCAGACGGTGGCCGAGATCGACTTCGATGTCCGGCAAGCCCGCCTGCGCACTGCCGATGGCGTGGTGCGCGAGGCGCCGACACCTGACCGGCTGGTCGTGGAGGTGCTCGGCTACCCGTTGCCGATCGACCATCTTGCTGGCTGGGTGCTTGCCCGGCCCCAGGGCGAGGCCCGCAGCGAGCGGGATGCTGCGGGGCGCCCCAGCCTGCTCGCCGAGGGCGGCTGGCAGATCGTCTATGAGTACGATGACGAAAGGCCGGGGGCGCTGCCCTCCCGTCTCTTCGTCACACGCGAGGGCGGGCCGGAGCTGCGCTTGCGCATCGAGGAATGGAGGGCGCCATGACCGCTCAGCAGGGTGAGTGGACCTGGGAAAGCGCCTGGCCGGCGCCGGCAAAGCTCAATCTCTTCCTCCATGTCATCGGCCGTCGAGACGACGGCTACCACCTGCTGCAGACGCTGTTCCGTTTCGTCGATCATGGCGACCTTCTGCATTTTTCCCCGCGCGACGACGGCGAGGTGGTGCTGGCGACGCCGCTGCCGGGGGTGCCGGCCGAGGCCGATCTGACGGTGCGTGCGGCCCGCCTGCTGCAGGCCGAAACCGGTTGTGGCAAGGGAGTCACGATCTCGCTGGACAAGCGGCTGCCGATGGGTGGCGGCCTGGGCGGGGGAAGTTCCGACGCGGCGACGGTTCTGCTGGCGCTCAACCATCTCTGGCAACTCGGGCTGTCGCGAGAGCGGCTGCAGGTGCTCGGGCTGACGCTGGGTGCCGACTTGCCGATCTTCGTCTACGGCCGCAATGCGTTCGCCGAGGGCGTCGGCGAGGCGTTTACGCCGGTCGAGCTGCCGCCGGCGTGGTACGTCGTCCTGGAGCCGCCGGTGCAGGTGCCGACCGTCGAGATCTTCCGCTCGCCGCGCCTGCGCCGGGATACGCCGGCGATCGCGGCGCATCAGTGGCGGCCGGGGTTCGGTGGCAACGATCTGGAGACGGTGGCAGCGGACCTCTATCCGGCCGTGGCCGAGTATATCGGCTGGCTGTCCGCCTTCGGCCATGTGCGGATGTCCGGATCGGGCGCCTGCGTCTTTGCCGAGTTCGAGACGAGGCAGGATGCCGCTGCCGTCCTGGCGCAGTTGCCGGGCGGCATGCGCGGCTGGGTGGCCGGCGGCTTGCCGGCACACCCGCTGGCGGGATTGTCTGCAGGGCGCACTTCGGCGCTTGGCGCTGCCTGAAATATCCTGTATCATCCGCGCCTCGTTCGAATGCGAAAGCGTTCGGGCAACCGCTGGGGAGTCGCCAAGTTGGTCAAGGCACCGGATTTTGATTCCGGCATTCGAAGGTTCGAATCCTTCTTCCCCAGCCACAGAATTCCATATCGATCCGGGCGGATCTGCTGGACAACCCGCAGACCTGCCCGTATTGCTTTTTACGGCGGATGAGTGCGGCGACGGCCGCAGGCTCGGAGCGACGAAATGGCTTATGACAGCTTGATGGTATTCACCGGCAACGCCAACCCGAAACTGGCAGCCGATGTGGCGAAACGCCTGCACATCTCGCTCGGTCGCGCCAACGTCGGCCGCTTCTCCGATGGCGAGGTCAGCGTCGAGCTCGACGAGCATGTGCGCGGCAAGGACATCTTTGTCCTGCAATCGACCTGCGCCCCGTCGAACGACAACCTGATGGAACTGCTGGTCATCGTCGATGCCTTGAAGCGTGCTTCCGCCGGCCGCATCACCGCCTCGATCCCGTACTTCGGCTACGCCCGCCAGGATCGTCGCTCGCGCTCGTCGCGCGTGCCGATCGCCGCCAAGCTGGTGGCCAACATGCTGGTGGCCTCCGGCGTCGACCGCGTGCTGACGATGGACCTGCACGCCGAGCAGATCCAAGGCTTCTTCGACATTCCGGTCGACAACATCTACGCACTGCCGATCCTGCTCGAAGACATCCAGAAGCAGAACTACGAGAACCTGATGGTCGTCTCGCCGGACCACGGCGGCGTCGTTCGCGCCCGCTCGCTGGCCAAGCGCCTCGAATGCGATCTGGCGATCATCGACAAGCGCCGGCCGAAGGCCAATGTCTCGGAGGTGATGAACATCATCGGTGAAGTCGATGGCCGCACCTGCGTGATCATGGACGACATCGTCGATACTGCCGGCACCCTGTGCAAGGCTGCTGCTGCGCTGAAGGCCAACGGCGCCACCAAGGTGCTGGCCTACTGCACGCACCCGGTGCTGTCCGGCGCCGCCATCGAACGCCTGAACGACTCCGACCTCGATGAACTGGTGGTCGCCGACACCATCCCGCTGTCGGAAGAAGCGCTAGCCTGTCCGCGTATCCGTCAGCTGTCGGTGGCCGAGCTGCTGGCCGAGACGATCCGCCGCATCAGCAACGAAGAGTCGGTGTCCTCGCTCTTCATCGAATGATTTTCATCCCCCGGCCTGGTCGCGGGACGGGGGTTTTCAACGCAGCAAAGTAACACTCAGGAGTAATCATGCAATTCGAACTGACTGCAAAAAAGCGCAATGACCAGGGTTCCGGAGCGAGCCGCCGCCTGCGTCGCGCTGGCCGTGTTCCGGCCGTCGTCTACGGTGGTGCCGAAGCCGCCCAGGCGATCGAGCTCGATCACAACACCATGCTGCTGAACCTGCGCAAGGAAGCCTTCCACGCCTCCGTGCTGGTTCTCGATATCGAGGGCAAGAAGGAATCGGTCCTGCTGCGCGACAGCCAGATGCACCCGTACAAGGCGATTGTCCTGCACGTCGATTTCCAGCGTGTCGATCCGAACCAGAAGCTGCACCAGAAGGTGCCGCTGCACTTCATCAACGAAGATGTCGCCCCGGGCGTCAAGCTCTCCGGCGGCCTCGTTTCGCACACGATGAACGAGCTCGACGTGACCTGCCTGCCGGCCAACCTGCCGGAGTTCATCGAAGTCGACCTGAAGGACCTGAAGGTCGGCCAGTCGATCCACGTCAAGGATCTGACCCTGCCCAAGGGCGTCAGCGTCATCTCGCACGGCCAGGACAACCCGGTCGTCGTCTCGATCGTCGCCAAGAAGGGCGGCAGCGACGAAGCGGCTGCTGCACCTGCCGCCTGATCTGTCTGATCCGGACAGAAGCCGCCGTCCGGCCGCGAGGCCCGCGGCGGCTTTTCATTTTGTTGCCAGCGAACCATGACCGCTCCCCGTCTGATCGTCGGCCTCGGTAACCCCGGGGCCGAGTACGAAGATACCCGGCACAATGCCGGTGCGTGGTTCGTCGACCGTCTGGCGCGCGAGCTGAAGGTGACGCTGGCGCCACAGGCCAAGTTCTTCGGTCTTGCCGGGCGCAGTGGCGAGGTCTGGCTGCTGCAGCCAACGACGTACATGAACCGTTCCGGGCAGTCGGTGGCGGCACTGGCGCGCTTCTACAAGATCGAGCCGGCAGAGGTTCTTGTCGTGCACGATGAACTCGATCTCCCGCCTGGAGGCATCCGCCTCAAGCAGGGAGGGGGGGCTGGCGGCCACAATGGCATCAAGGACATCCAGTCGCAGCTGTCGACGCCGGACTTCTGGCGCCTGCGCCTCGGCGTCGGCCATCCGCGCAATCTGAATCTCGCGCAGGAAGTAGCGGATTTCGTGCTGCATCGACCGCGCGCGGATGAGCGCGATGCGATCGACCGCGCCATCGACCGCTGCCTCCTTGCCTGGCCGAAACTGGCCGGGGGCGATTACGCGGCGGCACAACAGCAACTGCACGGCAAGGCCGTTTGACGAATTTTCCAAGGACATCACCATGAGCATGAAATGCGGCATCGTCGGTCTGCCCAACGTCGGCAAGTCCACCCTCTTCAACGCACTGACCAAGGCCGGCGTCGCCGCCGAGAACTATCCGTTCTGCACGATCGATCCGTCGGTCGGCGTCGTCGAAGTGCCGGACAAGCGGCTGACCAAGCTCGCCGAGATCGTCAAGCCGCAGCGCGTGGTGCCGGCAGTGACCGAATTCGTCGATATCGCCGGTCTGGTGGCGGGGGCCTCGAAGGGCGAGGGTCTGGGCAACCAGTTTCTCGCCAACATCCGCGAGACCGACGCCATCCTGCACGTCGTCCGCTGCTTCGCCAACGACAACGTGATCCACGTCTCGGGCAATGTCGATCCGATCCGTGACATCGAGGTCATCGACACCGAACTCGCGCTGGCCGACATGGCCGCTGTCGAAAAGGCGCTCAACCGTTATCGTCGCCCTGCCAGCTCCGGCGACAAGGAAGCGAAGATTCTGGTGGCCGTGCTGGAAAAGTGCTTCGCCCAGCTCGACCAGGGCAAACCGGTGCGTGCGCTCGACCTGTCGAAGGAGGAGTGGGCCAGCCTGAAGCCTTTCTGCCTGATCACCGCCAAGCCGGTGCTCTACGCCGCCAACGTGGCCGAGAACGGTTTCGAGAACAATCCGCATCTCGACGCCGTCCGTGCCCATGCCGCGGCAGAAAAATCGGAAGTGGTCGCGGTCTGCGCCTCGATCGAGGCCGAAATCGCCGATCTCGACGATGAGGAAAAGCAGATGTTCCTGGCCGACCTCGGGCTGGAAGAGCCGGGCCTGGATCGCCTGATCCACGCCGGCTACCACCTGCTCGGTCTGCAGACCTACTTCACCGCCGGCGTCAAGGAAGTGCGTGCCTGGACCATCCACCGGGGCGATACCGCGCCGCAGGCCGCGGGCGTCATCCACACCGACTTCGAGCGCGGCTTCATCCGCGCGCAGACGATTTCGTTCGAGGATTTCGTGAAGTATGGCGGCGAGCAGGGGGCCAAGGAGGCCGGCAAGATGCGCGCAGAAGGCAAGGAATACGTGGTTCAGGACGGCGATGTCCTGAACTTCCTGTTCAACGTCTGA
>VFQM010003221.1_pt1 | contig 10800 bp, 8 predicted proteins | sample 3512391 | NCBI WGS metagenome assembly VFQM01 (sample SAMN10412369, study PRJNA504923) | tailings metagenome | isolation source: Replicate 1 from Balatoc abandoned mine | place: Philippines
TTGATCAGCCACTTGGAGGTGGCGGGCAACTGGTTGGCGAGGCGCGCGCCGTCGGAGCCGCGCTCTTCGCCGACGACGAACAGCAGGTCCACGCGCTCCTCGCCCGCCTGCACGAGGCGATCGGCGGCGACCATCATCGCGGCGGCGATGCCCTTGGCGTCGCAGGCGCCGCGGCCGTAGAGACGGCCGTTCTCGCGACGCGGCGGCACGTAGGGCGGCACGGTGTCGAGGTGCGTCGAGAGCGTGACGCCCCCGCCCTTGCGCGAGGCCCAGATGTTGCCGCGGCCCGGCGTGACTTCTTGCACGGTCACGTTCCAGTCGCGCGCGACCAGCCAGCGGGCGACGAAATCCACCGCCGCGCCTTCGTCGCGCGTGGTCGAGGGAATGGCGAGCAGTTCGGCCGCGAGGGCCACGACGTCGGCGGGTGCGCTCATAGCTGGAGAAACTTACTCGCAGGGCGTAGCGTCTTGCAGAGCGACGCTCCCCCAATCCCCCCGACGATGCCCTACGAGCTGATCTTCCTGCGCGCCGTCCACATCCTCTGCGGCACCTTCTGGGTCGGCGGCGGCATCTACTCGGCCGTCTTCGCGGTGCCGGCGATCACCAAGGCGGGCCCGGCGGCGGGGCCGATCATCGCGGAACTGCAGCGGCGCAAGCTCTTCACGATCCTGCCGCTGGCGGCGCTGGCCACGATGTTGAGCGGCGTGCGCCTGTTGTGGATCGTCTCGGGCGGGTTCTCCGGCTCGTACTTTCACACGACCCAGGGCCATACCTATGCGGTGGCCGGCGCGGCGAGCATCGTGGGCTTCCTGATTGCGCTCACGATTACGCGGCCGGCGTCGGTGCGCCTCGGGCAGCTGGCGGCGTCGGTCGGGGCCTTGGATGCGGCAGCGCGGCAGTCGACCGAGGCCGAGATGCAGCGGCTGCGGGTGCGGGCGAACTGGAGCACGGTGCTGGCCGTCGGTCTGCTCACGCTGGCGGCGCTGGGGATGGCCGTCGCACGGTACCTCTGAACCGGAAATCGGCCTTCGACCACGCCGCGGGACTCACACCCGCGGCAGGCGCGAGCTGCCTGCAATCGCGCGCCCCCGCTTGTCGCTCCGCCCCGCCCTGCGTAAACTTGTGAGCACGCGGGAATAGCTCAGTTGGTAGAGCACAACCTTGCCAAGGTTGGGGTCGCGGGTTCGAGTCCCGTTTCCCGCTCTCAGTGAGAGCGTAGCAGGACAAACGGGAGTGCCCACGCGGGCGCTCCCGTTTGTGTTTGGCAGCGTTGCGGGAACGGCAGGCTTGGCCGGGGTGGCGAAACTGGCGATACGCGAGGGACTTAAAATCCCTTGGAGGGCAACCTCCGTGTGGGTTCGATCCCCACCCCCGGCATTGCGGGAGAACGCGCGGAGATGGAACCCGCGGAACCCGTGGCACCTTTTCGGCGACCCCGGGTTAGGACGGCCCAAGAAGCCGTTCCCGTCCCCTGTGGAGGATCCCTCCGATGCGCGCCGCCCGTGTTCTTCGCCAGTTGGCATTCACCGCCGCCCTCGCCCTGCCCCTCGCGGCCTGTGTCGAGGTCACGGGCCCCGGCACCGTCGTCGTCGACGACCGCTGCGCGGCGCGGCGCGTCTACCTGCCGTCCACGGTGGACGCCGCGCTCACCGGCTACGACTGCCTCACCGCCGACGACACCGAGAGCTATGTCGACTACTACGAACTCCGCGTGCACGAGACCACCTGGGTGGATCTCTACCTGGAGTCGTTCGACTTCGACGCCTACCTGATGATCTTCGACGAGTGGGACGAGCTCATCACGGAGGACGACGACAGCGGCGACAGCTCGGACGCGTGGATCACCGTGAAGCTGCCCCCGGGCCGCTACTACATCGCGACGACGTCGTTCGACGGCGGCGAGGTCGGCAACTACCGCCTCTACGTGGAGTGAGTCGACGTCAGGCGGAGTGAGGCTGGCCGATGGCCGCGGCGCGATGCATTTGCGCGCCGCGGCCATCATATTCCGGCAATGCCCTCCCCCAGCCTCTTGCTCGGCGTCGCCGCCGGCGGCGCACTCGGTTCGCTGCTGCGCTTCGGCATCGGCCGCGCGCTGCCCGCCGCCGCGGGGACCATCCCCTGGGCCACGCTGGGCATCAACGTCCTCGGCTCGCTGTTGCTCGGCGCGCTGGCCGGGAGCGCACTCGCGCAGCCCGAGGCGTCGCCCACCCTGCGCGCATTCGTCGGCGTCGGCCTCCTCGGCGGCTTCACCACCTTCTCGGCATTCTCCCTCGAGACTATCACGCTCGCGCAGTCGGCCTCGCCGCTGCGCGCCGCAGTCTACGTGATCCTCAGCGTCACGCTTGCCGTCGCCGCCGCCGCACTCGGCCTCTCCCTGACCCGCGCGTGAGCGAGTTCGGCCGCTTCTTCTTTCCGGGGCCCACCGACGTGCGGCCGGAGATCCTCGCCGCGATGGCGCAGCCGATGCTACCGCATCGCGGGCCGGCCTTCGAGGCGCTCACGGCGCGCCTCGTCGGCAATCTCCGCGAGGTGTTCCGCACGACGCGCACGGTCTACTGCGCCAGCGCATCGGCCACCGCGCTGATGGAAATGGCCATCCGCGGCGCGCCGGAAGGGCCGATCCTCTCGCTGGTGAATGGAGCCTTCTCCGAGCGCTTCGCGCGCATCGCGCAGGCCTGCGGGCGTCGCGTGCGCCGCATCAGCGTGCCCTGGGGCGTGGTGCATCCGCTCGAACTCGTCGAGCAGCAGTTGGCGGCTGAGCCCTACGCCGCCCTCACGGTCGTGCACTCGGAGACGAGCACGGGCGCCCTCTGCGACCTGCGCGCCGTCACCGAGGTGGCGCATCGCTACGGCGTGATGTGCCTCGCCGATGCGGTGACAAGCCTTGCGGCGAGTCCGCTCGAGACCGACGCCTGGGGCGTGGACTTCGTCTTCACGGGTTCTCAGAAGGCGCTGGCGCTCCCGCCCGGACTCGCCTTTGCCGTGGCCAGCGAGGCCTATGTGCTGCAATCGGCCGTGGTGCCGGCGCGCGGCTATTACCTCGACCCCTGGGCCTACGAGGAAGCCGCGTTGCGTGGCGGGCCGCTCACGACACCGGCCATTCCCTTGTTCTTCGCCGCCGACGCGCAGCTGCAGGCGATCGCCGCGGAGGGCATCGACGCGCGCATCGCCCGCCACGCGCAGATGCGCGGGATGACCGAGCGCTGGGTCGAGGGCCTGCGGAGCGACGGCGTGGCGATTGCCTTCCAGGCCGCGCCCGGCGAGCGCAGCGCCAGCGTGAGCTGTCTCGCACTCCCCGGCGGCCATTCGTCGAAGGACATCGTCGACGCCGTCGCCGAGCGCGGATTCACGATCGGCCGCGGCTACGGACAGCTCGTGGACTCCACGATCCGCATCGGCCATATGGGCGATCTACAGCCCACACACCTCGAGCGCTGTCTCGACGTCGTGGGCGACGTGCTGCGCAGCCAGCTCCGCTAGCGCCGGCCGGGCGCTACGGCCGCAAGCCGTAAGCGTGCACGGTGTACCACACCGCGTAGGCCAGCAAGCCGCTCAACGCCGCATCGCCGCCATAGCCGAGCGCGTTGCCGTGCTCGTCCACAGACTCGGCCGCGAGCCCCTGATACAGCGGCGCGACGCGCAGCCACTCCAGCGCCTCGCCCGCCTCGGGCCCGAAGAGCTGCGCGATGCGCCGCGAAAGGCGATCGCTCTCCGGGAGGCGCTTGGCCGTGCGACGGTACAGCGAATCGCTGCGCTCCACCGCCTCCCACATCGGCAGCCACAGCGCCGATCCGATCGGATCGTCCTCGAGGTCGTGCTTGCCGCGCAGGTCGGCAGCCGCGGCCAAGGTCGCCTTGCCCTCTCCGCCGACGCTGAAGTGCCGGCGCAGCGCCGCGCGCACCGCCGCGGCGTTCTGCACGTCGGCGGCGGCGTCCTCATCGAGCGTGCGCGAGAGCGCGTCGAGCGCGTAGGCGACCACGGCATTGCCGTGCAGCGTGAACGGATGCGCGGCTGGACGTCGGTCGAGCGTGACCTCGGTGTGGTACAGCGGATGCTGCCCGTCCCGACGCGCCGCGAGCTCGTCGCTGGTGGCGTAGAGCGTATCGGCGAGGATCACTTCCTCGACGATCTGGTCGTCGCCGGTCTCGCGGATGTAGCGCTCGGTGGCGACAGCGTAGGAGGCGCAGCCTTCGAGCGTGAAGCCCGGCTCGAACAAGGTGCCGTCGAGGTAGTGCACACCGCGCCCGGGCGCATAGCCGTGCAGCTCGCAGGCGCGGAGAATCAGCTCGCGGGCCAGCGGGCCGTCCGCCAACTGCACGGCTGGCACCGTCCACGCCAAGGCCTCCCAGTCGCGCACGGTGACGCCCCAGGCGCACCAGGGTGCACGGCTGCGCACCAGATAGTACTGCGCGTCGTCGAGCGCGCGGCCCACGCTATAGAAATACGAGAAGCAGAGATTGCGGTTGATCAGCGCGTCGAGGGAATCCATCCCCGTGCTCTGCTCCAGCAGGCGCAGCGTGTCGCGCGTGATGGTGAGCAGCGCACGCCAGCCGCGACGCCGCATCACGCCCACGGTGGCCGTCGCGCCGTCGCGCTCGGGGCCGGCGGCGATGTAGAACGCCTGCTCGCTGCGCTCCCCCGCGCCGAGCGAGAGTCGCCGCGTCACGGTGTAGCCCGGCGTCACGCCGTCTCGAACCGTCACCTGCGCGTCACCGTCGGCGGCGATGGCCAGCGCCGCCGTGCCCGGCACCGCGACGCCGTCGAGGATCACCACGCCATCCGGCGCCTGCTGGACGCGATGCGCGTCCTCGGCGGCGCGCGGCGTGCGCACGCGCAGCTGGCGGTGCCCCAGCGTCCCCTCGAGCCCGACCTCGAGCTCGATCGGCCGCTTGCCGCGGTTCTCGAAGGTGAGCGTGTACACCGCGCCGGCGATGTCGGCGTCCTGGCCGAAGGGCGCGAACACCGTGCCGCGCACGACCACATCGCCAGCTGTCGACGTAAACGTCGGCAGCCAGTGCAGCGCCCGTTCCCAGGCGATGCCGGCACGTGCGAGTTCCACCGCCTGCCCGTCCACCCGGATCACCGGCCGCGCCAGCGCCGGTCCGCTGCCGTCCACGAAGCCCTCCGCACCGGCGAACTCCACGGCCGAGCGCGCCCCGCGGTGCAGCAGCCCGATGGCGTGGATGGCGCCGTCGTGCGGATGGATGCACGGCAGGGACAACCAATGATTGCCGGTCAGCTGCCAGGCGACGCCGGGCAACGGGGCAAGGGTGGGATCCAGCGGGAGTTGGGAGTCGCTCATATCGGGTTCGGGGGGCAGCGGGGTAAATTACCCGACTTCTCCGCTATGCGACCACTTTTCCGCGCGAATCTCTCCCCGGCGCCGCGCGCCGCGACACTCACGGCCTCGCGCGCGATCGCCAGCGCGGCGCGCGCCGCCACCGTGGTCACGGCCCTCCTCGCCGCAATCGGCACCTCGCTCGAGGCGCAGCGGGTGCTCGCGCCGACCCTCGACGCCACGACGCTGCGCCGCGGCACCCTGCGCACCAGCATCGAGAGCGAGAACATCCTGCTGCGCGGGCGCTGGGTGGACGGCGAGTCGCAGCCCTTGGGCGGCGGCCTTTCGGGCCCGCTCGACGCGCTCAACGTGCCGATCCTGCGCGGCATCAGCGACCTGCTCTTCGACCTCGGCCGCCCGGGCATCTCGCCGTCGCTGGGGAGCGCGCGCGTCGACCTGCGCCAGCGCCTGGCCGTCACCCGGCTCGGCGTCGAATACGGCATCACCGACCGCATCGGCCTGCGCGTGCAGGCGCCCTTCGTACGCGCGCGCGCAGAGTCGAACCTCTTCCTGGACGGCAGCGAGGCGACGGCCGGTCTCAACCCGAGCCTGGCCGGCAGCGGGGTGGCCAGTGCCAATCGCGCGGTGGTCGACGCCTACACCAACGCCGTGACCTCGCTGACACAGCGCCGCGACGATTGCGCAGGCAATCCGGCCGCGCATCCCGAGTGCGCGACCATCAACGCCGAACTGGCGCAGGTGAACGCGGCCACCGCCCGCGGCGCGCAGTTCGCGACGGCGCTCACCACGATCTACGGCGCGCAGGGCCTCGACGCGGGCCTGCGCTACGTGCCGATGGCCAACTCGCAGCCCGAGGTCGCGCTGCGCGGCGTCGGCATCTTCTTGCAGCAGGACTTCGAGCGCTGGGGCGTCACGGACGTCACCGACGCAACCGGCTTCCCGCTCGGCGCGCAGGCGCCGATCACCGCGGACGAGCTGCAGCAGCTCATCAACGCGCCCTTCGCCGGCGGATTCGACGCGCGCATCCCCGCGCGCAGCTCGCGCCAGGACCTCGGCGACGTGGACGTCACGCTGCGCGTGAAGCTCTTCGACGCCTATCCCTCCGACTCGGCGCGTTTCGCCGCCGAGCGCTTCGGCATCCGACAGACCGTGGCGCTGACCTATCGCTGGGGCCAGGGCAACTTCGACGCGCCCGACAACCTGATCGACCTCGGCACCGGCAGCGGCCACGACGCCATCGCCGTGCATTCGCTCACGGACATCATCGTCAACCGCAATCTCTGGGCGACGGTGTCGGTGGGCTGGGCGCGCGGCGCGGCGCACGAGCGCGTGGTGCGCGTGCCGTTGGTGTTGGGCGGCGAACTGCTCGGCATCAATCGGCAGACGCGGGTGCGCATCACGCCGGACGATATGCTGGAGCTGCGCGTCGCGCCGCGCTGGTCGCTCAACGATTACCTCGGCGTCGGCGCCGAATGGCGCTACCGCGGCCGCGATCGCGACAAGGTCGTGCCGGCGGATCCGTTCATCACGCTGCCCGACGGCGTCGCCCTGCCCTACGGCGACGGCGGAATGCAGACACCCAGCCGCTCGAACGAGCAGCGCTGGGCCTGGACGATGAGTTACTCCACGGTGAACTCCGAATCCCGCGGCGTCGCGAAGCTGCCCTTGGAGATCTTCTACACGCACGAGCAGTCCATCGGCTCCAGCCTCGGCGTGGTGCCGCGGCGCTGGGAGGACCGCCTCCAGATCCGCGTCTACACGCGCCTCTTCGGACGCTGAGCGGCCTCGCGCGGCGCCGATGCCGCCGCGCTGGCCAGCAGTTCCCGCGCGTGCTCGCGGCTGGTGACGCTCTCGGCGTCGCCGCCGAGCATCCGCGCGATCTCGTCCACGCGCGCCGCCTCGACCACCACGCCCACGTCTGAGGTCGTGACGCCGCCCTTCGCGGCCTTCTGCACGACGATGTGATGATGGGCCCGCGCGGCGATCTGCGGCAGGTGCGTGATTGCGAACACCTGATGATGCGCCGCAACGTCGCGCATCGCGTCGCCGACCATCAGGCCCGTGCGTCCGCCGATGCCGGCGTCGACTTCGTCGAAGATCAGCGTCGGCACGTTGTCGAGCCGCGCGAGGATCGTCTTGAGCGCCAGCATCACGCGCGCGAGCTCGCCGCCCGAGGCCACGCGGGCCAGCGGCCGCGCCTCGTGGCCCAGGTTGAGCGCCACGCGGAACTCCACGTCCTCGGCGCCGGTCGCGGCGATCTCCGCGCGCGGCGTGAGCTGCACGAGCACGCGGCCGTCGGGCATTCCGAGGTCGGGCAGCCGCGCCTCGACGGCCTTGGCCAGGCTCTTCGCGGCCTGCTCGCGCTTCTTCGTGAGCGCCGCCGCCGCGCGGGTCAGCAGGGTCTGCGTCTCCTGCACGCGCTGCTCCAGCCCGCGCAGGTCCAGCCCGGCGGTGTCGAGCAGGTCGAGCTCGGCGCGCGCGTCCTTGCCCGTACGCATCACGGCCTCGATGCTGCCGCCGTACTTCTTCATCAGGCGGAACAACAGATCGCGGCGTGCATCCACCTCGGCGAGGCGTGCCGGATCGTGCTCGACCGTGTCGGCGTAGGCCTGCGCCTCGCGCGAGAGTTCCTCGAGCGCGTACCAGGCGTTGTCGTAGAGCTCCTGCAGGCGCGCGGTGCTCGGGTCGATCTTCTGCAGCGCCGCCAGCGGCTTCTGCAGATGCCCCAACGCGCGCATCGCCTCGGCGTCGCTCTCGAGCGTCGACGTGAGCTCGCCCACCAACTGCTGCAGCTCCTCGGCGTGCGTGAGGCGACGCGCTTCTTCGTCGAGGCGTTCGTCCTCGCCCTCCTTGAGCTGCGCCTCGCCGATCTCCTTGGCCACGTGCGAGAGCCAATCGGCGCGCTTGCTGGCCTCGTCGCGGCGCTGCTGCAGCGAGCTGATGGCCTGCCGCGCCGCCTCGGCCTCGCGCCAGGCCTCGGCGACGGCCTGCCCTTCGCGCTCGGCCTCGCCGAAGGCGTCGAGGATGCGTCGCTGCGCCTCGGGCTCGAGCAGCGCCTGCGCCTCGTGCTGGCCGTGCACGTTCACGAGGCTGCGGCCGATCTCCGCCAGCACGCCGGCGGTGACGGGCGAGCCATTCACCCAGGCACGGGCGCGTCCCGCCCCGGAGGCCACCTCGCGCTTGAGCACGAGGATGCCGTCGCCGCATTCGATGCCGCGCTCGTCGAGGGCGTCGAGCAGGTCCTTGCGGTCGTGCAGGTCGAACACGCCTTCGACCGTCGCCTTGTCGGCACCCGTGCGCACGAGGTCGCTCGACGCGCGCTCACCGATGAGCAGGCCGAGCGCGCCGACGATGATGCTCTTGCCCGCGCCGGTCTCGCCCGTCAGCACGTTGAAGCCCGGCGCCAACGGCAGCGTCACGGCGTCGATGATGGCGAGATTCTTGATCCGCAGTTCGGTGAGCACTTAGCCGTCGCGCGCCGGCGGGCCGCCCCAGCCGAGCTTGTGGCGCAGTCGCGTGAAGAACGTGACGTCGGCGAAGCGCACCAGCTTCACCGGGCGCGCCGAACGCTGCACCGTCAGGCGGTGCCCCGGCGGGATGGCGATGCCCACCTGCCCGTCGGCGGTGAGCAGCACCTCGTCCTGTTCGTCGTCGAGCGTGATGCTGAGCGTGATGTCCGGCGGGAAGATCGTCGGGCGGATGGCCAGCGTGTGCGCCGCCACCGGCGTGACGATCAGCGAGTCCAGCGTGGGCACCACCACCGGGCCGCCGGCCGAGAGCGAGTAGGCCGTGGAGCCCGTAGGCGTCGCCACCACCACGCCGTCCGCCGCGAGCCTCGCGATGGGCTCGTCGCCGGCGGCGAGCCGCATCCGCAGCACGCGGGCGTAGCCGCCCTTGTGCACGACGACGTCATTGAGCGCGCGCACCTGGATGCCCAACTCGCCGTTCGGCGTCCAGGTGCGGGCTTCCAGCGCCATCCGCGCCTGCACGCGGTGCTCGCCGCGCGCGAAGCGCCCGAAGGTCTCGGGAAACTCCTCGGCCTGGCAGGTGGTGAGGAAGCCCAGCTTGCCAAGGTTCACGCCGAGGATCGGCACGTCGGCGCCACCGAGGAAGCGCGCCGCGCGGATCAGCGTGCCGTCACCGCCAAGCGTGATCAGCGCGTCGATCTGCGAGGGATGCCAGAGCCGCTTGGCGTCCGGCGGGGCGAGCGCGGAGAGTTCCGCCTCGTAGGCCAGCGAGTAGCCCATCCCGCGCGCCTCGCGCTCGAGGAACTGGAGGATGTCCTCCAGCCCCTCGTAGCCTTGGTGCCCGACGATGCCGAGCCGAGTCACCCCGCGAGGGCCTCGGTCTCGCGCATCGCGCGGACCTTCGCGGCGATGCCGGCGGCATCGAGCCCCACCTGCGCGAGCTGCTTGGGCCGCGAGGCGGCGTAGATGATACGGTCCGGCACGCCGTGCGCGACGACGCGCACGCCAGGATCGATCTGGCTCACCACCGACGCCATATACGCGCCGAAGCCGTTCACCACCGTGCCCTCCTCCACCACCAGCAGCTGCTGATGCGTGGCGAGCAGCGCCGTGAGCGTGGTCGCGTCGTAGGGCTTGAGGTAGCGGCAGTTCACCACCGACACGCTGAGCCCTTCGGCGGCCAGCGTCTCCGCCGCCTTCAGCGACTCCTGCACCATCGTGCCGACGGCGAGGATGGCGAGATCCTCGCCCTTGCGCAGCACTTCCCAGGTGCCGTGCGGCACGGCGGGGATGTCCTTGGCGTGCCCCGGCACGTCCGGCGAGACCTCGCGCGGATAGCGCACGCAGAACGGGCCGTCGTTGTGCGCGAGGCCGCTGCGCAGCAGGCCGACGAACTCCGTGCCGTCCTTGGGCGCCGTGACGACCATATGCGGCACCGCGAGCATATACGCGATGTCGTAGAGGCCGGCGTGCGTCTCGCCGTCCTCGCCCACCAAGCCCGCGCGGTCCATACAGAACATCACCGGCAGCGACTGGATCGCCACGTCGTGGATGATGTTGTCGTAGCCGCGCTGCAGGAACGTCGAGTAGATCGTCACCACCGGCTTGATGCCCTCGGCGGCCATCCCGGCCGCGAAGGTCACGCCGTGGCCCTCGGCGATGCCGACGTCGAAGAAACGCGTCGGATGCGCCTTGGCCACGATGCCCGTGCCCGTGCCGCTGGGCATCGCCGCCGTGATGGCGATGGCCTTCGGGTACTCCTCCATCAGCTCGCTCAGCGCCTTGCCGAACACCGCCGTGTAGTTCGGGTTGCCCGACGCGGCCTTGAGCTGCTTGCCCGTCTGCGGGTCGTGGCCCGGGGGCAGCGCGTGCCACTTCTCGCCGTGCTCGCCGGCGGGGAATCCCTTGCCCTTCTTGGTGATCACGTGGACCAGGCGCGGGCCCTTGAACTCGCGCACGGCCTTGAAGGTCTCGATGAGTTGCGGGATGTCGTGGCCGTCGATGGGCCCGAAGTACCGGAAGCCCAGCTCCTCG
>VFQM010003222.1_pt1 | contig 10800 bp, 15 predicted proteins | sample 3512391 | NCBI WGS metagenome assembly VFQM01 (sample SAMN10412369, study PRJNA504923) | tailings metagenome | isolation source: Replicate 1 from Balatoc abandoned mine | place: Philippines
GTCCATTTTCATTGTGAAGCTGGTCCAAGTAATACCAACAAACACTCCCTTCCTCTTCATATCTTCCATTTTTCATAACAACCCTCCCGAGATGCCATATTATTAATAGCGCAAAATTAATATTAATCAAGGGCCCCCAGAGAAAACCAAGCACCCATAGAGGTGCTTTTTTTACGACCTAACGTTGAACCTCCGGTAAGCACGTTGTACCGGGTTCTAAAATTTTCAGCAAAGGCGCACAATTCGTTTCATCAACTCAGCGACGCAATAAAACTTTAAAGCGACTACCCATCAACTGCCTACTTGTAGGAGGGTCAAAAAATGAAATAGACAACTTAATAAATGAAAGGAATCAATATGTCTAAAAATCACAAGAAAGTTAAAACAACAATCAGTTCTTTTGCACTATCAGTCAAACCAGTTCCAGCAGGTAAGGTTTCACTTGCTGAGTTCGTTGGTTCAGAAGCTGGACAACTTGCTGTTCGTAGTGTCTTGGACTTGGATCACTCACACAAAGCTTTTGCCATTCTTTGCTCCTACCAAACCTATGAGATTTGCAATGAGCTTAAAGAAGCAGGCCGCTTTGACTTGCTAGACAAAGAAGATTTTCAAGAACACATGGTGGACTGGGTAGAAAAGATCGTTCGTGAGAACTTCATTGAAATGTTGATGGCAGTTGGTGGGCAACTTTCCAACTTGCTTGCTGAGGCTGAAGAGAAAGGCGGTGCGCAATGAAAAATACAGCATACCTTCAATGGGTCATCAATGGGATGGGAGAACCACTTTTCAACTTTGCCAATACGAAGGATGGGCAAAGGACAGTTCACTTGGCTAGGAATTTCATTCCTGTTCGTGAGTTCCAGATTAAAGAACTCTTGGTGGACTACACCAGGTCCTATGCACTTCAACTGGCAATTAACGTCTTTGGACTTCCAGACACAAAAGAATCAATCGCTGAATTTTTAGATTCTGAGGACTATGGTGTTATTTATAGGGATGTAGTCAAGACAGTGGATGACAACTACACAGACTTGATGAATTGCTTGACTAGTGAGGATAAACAAAGGCTACATGCCTTGTTTGAGTGAATGAACGGCACCTTCGGGTGCATTACAGCGACGAAAGATTTTAAGAAGCGACTCCCCATCAACTGCCTACTTAGGAGGGGTTAAACATGAACTAAATACAACTTTTGAAAAGGAATAAATTATGAAAACTACATCATGCCTCCAATACTGTATCAACGGGATGGGGAAAGGTCTTTTTGAGTTTGCAGGCACCAAAGATGCCATGAAATACATTGAAGTCTTCAAGAAGATGATGTTCAATCGTGACGATCAAATCAAAGAGCTATTGATTGTCTATAACAGCTATCACATGGTTCAGGGAGTAGTCCAAGTCTTAGGACTTCCTAAGAGCCAGGAATCTGTTGTACGGTTTATGATGTCAAAAGACTTTGATGAGCTTCACAAGGAAATCGTCAAGACAGTCAACGACAACTACACAATGTTGATGTCCTGCTTGACCAAGAAAGAGAAGCGAAGGCTACATGCTGTGTTTCAATAAAAGAAAAGCACCCTTGAGGTGCTTTTTTGTTGGCTATTGCCAAATGATATTTGTCAGATGGCTTATACCCTAGTGGATCGTTAGATGTCTCATCGGTATACTGGCTCCATCCACTAAGAGAGCTGCGACATGGACAAGAATGAGCAACGGATGAAGATGATTGGTGCTTGCATCCAGAACAAGAGAAAAGCAACTGGCTACACCCAGGACGAGGTTTCCGATCACCTGAACATCTCCACCAAGTCTTACAGCGCCTATGAGCAGGGTAAGTCCGTTCCTGACCTCATGCGGCTCATCCAGATTGCAGAGTTCTTCAAATGTAGGCTTGATGAACTGGTTGTTGGCATCAGCCCCAAGCCTGACGACCAGGCACAGTACATAGCCAGCCTGCTACAAGGTCTGAAGCGTGCTGATCGCCTTCATATCGTCAAGATTGTTGAAAGGATTGTCTTGATAGCCAAAGATAAAGCGAAAGTGACCTCCATCTAACAACCGCCGTTTCACTAGGACATAAAGAAAGCACCATCAGGTGCTTTTTTTTCGTTCATCGTAATCAATGCCCGACAAAACAATTTCATCAAGAAGTTTCTTAGTGACTGGTTGGATGATTGGAAGGTCCTTTGTGTAAACAACCACCACTTCAGGAAAGAAGCCTTCTCTATCCAACACGAGGTGAATCTTATGGATTGCAGAGCTATCCAACCCTCCATTTGCACACCTTGGGATTCGGCTCATGCTGAATTCCTTGCTAGATGATATTTATTGTTTGCCAATCTTTGATGAAGCTTCTTGGGATGGAATGTAGGAAGCAACCTCTTCCATCACATCAAGAAGTTCACCATCTTCACTATAAACGTTCATGAATGTCTTCCCATCCTTCACATACATCTGAGTGAAGACATTGCCGTTGAGTGCTTTGATCCTGAAATTCTCATCCATGTAGCTCTCCATTGATTGACCTGAGAGCATCCTAGCGTACATCCCTGCCGGGAGCACCTACTTCATTTATGCGCCTGGATCAGACACATAAATAAAGCAGGTCGAAAAATGCATACTTAAAGCCATTCGTACACCCACTTCAACACAACCGAATCACGTAGTGAAGGTGCTAAGACACCTCTCAATACATGAACCCCCTTGGGGGGTGGCATCAGCCGGGGGTTTTTCATGTTTACTGAATGTCTATCGCACCAGCAGGCAACTTGTTCTTTCGCACGATTGAAGCAAGAACCATCTTTAATTCTGCCCACTGTGCCATCTCATCTTGCATCTGACTGGCATTCACCAAGCCCCTCAAATCTGCAACTGATATTTGCAACTCATCCTGAGTCGTCAATACATCCTTGTTGTAGACGAATTCATGGGAGCCCAAATCTCTTCGTTTTCACCTATTAATGGACTCATCATCACCTCCTTCTTTACATTCAACACCAGGTTCAACTTTAATATATTCAGATGGATCATCAGAGAGATACCATTTCATCCAAAATTCTTCCCAGTTCACTCCTTCTGGTAAATCAAACTCTTTACCCAATGCATTCATTCCATCTTTGAACCACGGCTTGTTTAGCTCTCTCTTTAGGTCTCTCTTTATAAGATACTCAACTCTATCTTCAAATGTCACCCCCATGCGTTTATAAATATCTTTTGCCAGCACGTAGGTGGCTCTTGAAATTCTTGCACTTGTTATAACCTTTCCATTTTTAGACGATGTCATTTTTATCTCCTATATCGTACTTTCCGCTAAATTGATCATCATCATTTGATGTATCTTCTTCTGTGGACGCTTTTTGAACTGATGAACCAGAGTTTGCTTGATTAACATACTTGGCAAGCAATTCACTTTTCATCATGTCCTTAAACCATTGATTCTTAGACATTGCATCAACATCTCTCTTCAATAGCTCTTCAACCCTAGATTCAAGAGATATGCCCTGTCGGTTGTAAGCCATCTTGCAAAGAATATATAAGTCATGGTCGATTCTTGCACCAATACGAACAATCTTCTTTTTGGATTCCTCATCAACATTCATAACACCAACCTTCTTTGTCATTCTTTTCTTTGTTGCCATTTGCTTTTCCCCTTATAGGCAGTTTGAATAAAACTATCAAAACAAAAGCATTTGTCAACAGAACACTCATGTTCACACGTGTACCGAGTGAATGAACATTCATTCAGATTGGAGTGCCACTATTCATAGTAAATGGTGTACCCATTGCTATGGAGTTTGATGTCAAAAGGTGTATCACTGTCCATAGCAAATGGTGTACAGCTTGCTATGGAGTGTTGTTTGAAAAAACATGAATTGCTATGAACACTCATAATCAAAAATTTGTTTTGAGATGAACAGCCTTTTGAATATCAAATGAATTTCCAGAGATATTGACAGATTGACTTTCATTTTATAAACGTTAGGATTAGATAAAGGCCCCGTTACTCTGCCCCCACCGTACTTGCAAAAAATGGGGCAAAACAGGATCAAGCAAGGTCAATCATTCCTACGTTATCCCTTTCGGGCTAACTTTCGGTCTGAATATCGTGGGTTTCACCCACACCCGCTGCTGCGCGAGGCTCGATAAAAACTATAAAAACCGGAGTCCGAGATGGATCAAAAAAATAAGAACAATGACCCAAGCCGAAAACAACGCCCAGGTCAAACAGGAATAGAAGCCAATTTTTCAAAACGATCCAAGCGTTTTGAAATTCGCTTCACTCAAAAAGAATGGGAACAACTTCAGAAAGTGGCTGAAGAGAGAGGCTTCTCTTCCACTGCATTTTTTGCACGATCTGCACTACTTCCAAAGAACCACCAACTAGATGCTGAAACCAAAGCAGAGCACAGACTACGTGTTCAGCTTTTGGCCTCTCTTGGAAAGATTGGAAGCAATGTGAATCAGATCGCCAGAAGTCTAAACAGACTCAAGATATGGAATGACACGACCAAGGACATGCTTATTGAACTTCAAAAAATTCAGCAAGGCATTGCCATCATCACTGAAAACTTTGGAGACAGAAGATGAAAAATGGAAAGCATGTCACATCATCAGGAACTCAGTATTGGTATAGAAAAGGATTGAAACACCGTTTAGATGGTCCTGCTGTCATTCGTTCATGTGGAATCGTTGAATATTGGATTTACGGCCGACAAGTCACCTCATCCTTCTTTTCACGCAGAAAACACGGAGAAGACAAATGAATGTCACCATCTTCCCTACTGGCACAGGCGGTGCTCAATCAGCAGTCAACTATTTGCTAAGTGACAAAGACCATTTAGCAAATAGACGTGCTGTGTTACCTGAAATTCTCTATGGCGACCCTGAGAGCTTTGTAGCCATAGCCAATGCCACAGACAGGAAGCACAAGTACACCTCTGGTGTCATTGCCCTCCGTGACACGGAAACTCTCTCAGACAGACAGATAGATGAAGTCATCAAGAGCTTCCGCTCCACCTTCCTACCTGGTCTTACGGCTGACAAAAACTATGCTGACTTTTGGGTTGCTCACCGTGACAAGGGCAACCTCGAATTGCACTTCCTGTACGCCAACACAGAGTTGTCTAGCGGGTCCCAACTGAACATTCACCCACCCGGTGACAAGAACATCCAGTTCTTCAATACCTTTGTGAGTGTCACCAACGATGCATTGGGATTTGCCCAGGTAGTGCCCGATCCGCTCAAGATTGCACTCAAACCCTTTGAAGCGAAATCCCCCAAGGGTGCTGATAGCAAGATGGCCAAGAACGACCTTGCAGACAAGCTACACACCAGCATCCTCAATGGCAGGATCAAGGACAGAAACCAACTCATAGGCTTCTTGACCAAGAATGATGTCCAAGTGGCTATGGTCACTGATGACTACATCACCGTGAAGCTACCTGGCACAGATAAGAACAAGCGCCTCAAAGGCCCCTTGTTCCAGAAGCACAGTGACTATTCAAAGCTGATTGAGCAGCACATAGAGTCCAAGATTCCGAAGTTCCTAACCCCTGATGAGGGTCAAGCACAACAGGCCAAGCTTGCCCAGTTCATCAAGGAAAGAAGCGACTTCAACCACAAGCGATATCTAAGCCCCAGACCCGGTGCTAGACGTGCCAATAGAAGCACCAAGGTAGGTCTTGGAGTGAAGGCTGTTGGGAGTTCAACCAATGCTGCCAATGGGCCTGATTTGAAAACCATCAGTTCCAAACAGCAGAAGCAGTTGAAGGACATCAAGGCTACAACCCAAGAAAAGGCCAGTTCAGCAGACCTACTAGCGAAGCAGATAGTGTCAAAGGCATTGGGTAATGACTCAGAGAAGGTGAAGAGCCCTTCTACATCTGAGTCGTCTACTTTGGATAACGGTACTGCATCCCTGGATGGGCAAATTGGCAGTCTTTCCCTTCAATACCATCTTCTGCTTGTGCAACTTGCTGGTGCCACAGGACAAAGAGCACAAAGGATAAGAGCACAAATCATTGTGATTGAACAAAAGCTTGCAGCACTAAATGCAGAGCTTGAAAAGACCAAAGCCAATCAAAACAAAATGAAGAATGAAATATAAATTTCATACTTCCCCTTGACTCCTAAATTCTCTTTGCTAAAAGATAAATATCATCTAGCAAGGGGATTTATGGAATATTCAGAAACAATGGCAGAGAATGGAAGGAAAGGTGGTTTTGCAAAAGCTAAAAAATACAAGCCACTTATCAGAGAAGTGGTTAGGTTGTTTGTCACACAACCAAGAATGACACAACAAGAGATTGCTCAAAAAGTGGGAGTCTCACAAGGCTTTGTTTGTGAGCACACTAAAAGCCCCTTTACTAAACTTCAGCGATACGAACGATTTATTAAAGACATCGTTGGTGATTTGACCGACGAAGAAGTAGACAAAATTCTATTCAAATCAAAGATTGAAGAAAAACTTCTGGCTCATCAAGAAGACATCAACACCATCAAGAACCACAAGCGATCAAAAATCTAGCCATCAGATATTTATCAGGTAGCTTGTTGGCTGCTAACATAGGTTTCTCCATCCATCTTGAAGATGAACAGCATGAGACAGCATAGACCGCACGGACCGACTCCCACTGCACTTGAAGCCAATGTTCTGAAGTTGAGAGCCTTGGAGATGATTCTGATTGTCTTCTACATGGAAGACTTGCGCCGATTCATCATCAAGGCTGTCACGCTGACCAATCAGTTCCAGCAGCAACCTTCGCCTCTACCTGGTGCTGACATTCTCAAACAAGCGACCAAGACACTCTTGGATGCCGGTGTTCTCAGCAAGGATCAACGAACCGAGTTCAACAAGCTGGTTGCCTACAGGAACATCATCGGTCATGAACCCCACTTCCTGACAGTGGATGTGGGACCTTATGAAGACTTGGCTGAAATGATTGCCATCAAGAGTAGAAATCCTTCTGGCTACGATGGCACCATGCTTGATCGTGTTATCAAGATGCGCCAGCACCTCCATAAAGCAGTAGCCAAGAAGTTCATCATGGAAGTCAGCTTTGACTCATTGATGTTTGAGACAGCAGAGAAGACCTACCTCACTGAAATCAAACGACTCAAATCAGAGATTTCATCTCAGATAGAAACTCTCAAATCAAAAATTGTTGCGGCGAAGCAGTCTGCTAGTTCATCCTCATGAGGACTAAGTGACTTAAAGTTGACCTCACCACAATGGCAAGAAAAAAGCACCCGAAGGTGCTTTTTTTTATGGAAGCGACTTCACCTCTGCATATAGTGCTTTTAGGTGTGCTATCCCCAAGTCCAAGATTGGCTCATACATGAAGGAATTGAGGTGGATGTTCTCAGGTGTCATCAAGTTGACTTGCTCAAGAACCAAAACATCTTCCGCTCTACCGAGGCCCAATCTCTTGTACTCTTGAAGTAGTTTGATGGTTTGATTTTCTGTGATGGCACCTACAAATGCGGCATTATTGATTGTTCTAATCATGTGCCGTTCAGCGAGCAACCTGATAGCTATTGAAAGAACAATTTTTCCCTCAAGTTCAACAGCTTCTTCTTGTGCAGCAAAGACCGCTTCTGCTTCTTCGTTGATCAAATCAATCACAAGCTTCGCTTGTGGATTCAAGATCAATTGCTGCTTATCAGCCAGAAGCTTCTTGTAGATCGTGCAAAGCTGGTCAAGGGTCATCGTGTCTGTATCAGCTTTGACATGAAGCAACGATGTAAGCTTTAGGAATTCAGCCTCCAAGCCGCAGTATTCAGCCAAATTTCGAACGAACGGAATAGCTGAGATACAAAAGGCAGGCGTTGTTAGGTTGGCTTTCCAGTGGTTGAATGGATTCTTCTGATATTTCTCTTGAACGAGCTTGAGCTTTCTTCCTGTCTTGGCAGCATGTAGTTTGCAGTCACGCCTTAGCCCGAGTCTCCCGCTTATGCTTCTATAGAAGTCAAAATTATGCGAGAGGAAAATGCACAGAAATTGACCTGAAGAAGCTATGTCTTTCAAATACTCAATGATTGCGTACTTGTTTTTGTAGTCAAAAGAATCAGCAATATCATCAACCACTAAGATGTTAGTTGCCCCTTGCTTTCTTCTGGTTTCAATCTCAAACAGAATGTTCAAGATATAAAGTGCTCTTCTTTCTCCTTGACTAAGCACTTTCAGCAAGGAGTCTCTAGCAACATCACCTTCACCATCGCCATCCTTAAATTTGAATGAAATAGAAGGCTGTGACCCTTTCAAGATTACATCATCTTGATTTTCAACACTCATCTTGAATGGCACTGAAAATCTCTTGTTGAATGCATCAACAACAGCTTCCCATTCTGTTCTTTCACTCTTCGCTTGACTTATTGCATCTTCAATAGTGACCTTGCTTGTTCTGTACGAATCCAGGAACTGGCCATAGAGTTCTTTCTGATCAACCAAGTAGGCAATCCAAAGATCCCTTTGAAGCTTCTTGAATTCCTTCAAATATGGAAGGATGTGCTGGTTATCAAAGAGGTAGTCTCTGAATTTTCTTAGCTCAGTGTTTTGGATTCTCTTATCTATTGCATCAAATTTGGTAGCGAGATCCTTGTCGGTCAGAATCTTCTTTCGTTCCTCTTCAATCTTTTCAGCAAGTTCATCAGCAGTGGCAATCTCTTTAACCCCATCTTTGGTTCTGAGATTTACTGAGTGTTTTGCCTCAAAGAAGCCATTATCTTTGAGTTGCTTGTTAACAGTTGACGCGCTGTAGTGATTGAACTGCTTACTAAGGACATCAGACTTGGAAACAAGTTCGTTATATTTCTGGATGTACTCTTCAAGCTGATCTTTGATAGACCCAGATTCCAGTAGCCCAACTGTCTTGTCATTGAAAACTTCGGCATAGACCACTGTGGAAAGCTGAGAAGGCGTGCCAGCCTTAACTTGTTCTTCCAATGACTCTACAAGGTCAGCAAGAGACTTCTTTCCAAAGCATTTCAGTATTTCAGTTTCAGGAGTGACAGTTCGGCCTGTCAGCCCAGATAGTTGTTTCAGCTTTGCAAATAAGGCTGTTTGCTTATCTGCAATTTCCTTTAAGGCGTCGTCATACTTTTTCTTCACATCGCTATTCACCAATAGGAGTGATGTCTTATCAGAAGAAAAGTCTGCATTGTATGGTTCAACAACAAAAACCGAGTCAGCAGAAATATCCTTCCCTGCATCATCCTTAATCACCCTCGCCGGCACTCGATCAGGGAAAATCAAATCTTTGGTTTCTCTTCCCTTTGCCAAGTCATCAAAGGTCTTTGAAAACGAAGTTTTCATAAAACCATTGGGGGCATAGATGGCATAACCATTTGTGTTGCCGAAATCAAATTCATGCACTAGCTCACTAATGCCGTAGCAGTTCGCAAGAGCAACAGACACCTTCATTTTTAACTCCCTTTTTATGTTGAAAAAAAGCACCCGGAGGTGCTTTTCAATGTCTATCCATTCAATTACAAAGCTTCAATCAGCTTCAGAACATCACCAGTGGTGTGAGCTCCTTCAATCGGGTTGCTCTCAAACACCATCATGTAGTGATAGCGGTAGCCCGTTTCATGTGCGATCTGGTTAGCCTGAGACTCCCAAATCTTGCCAAGTTTCAACTTGTCCTTGGAGTCTGAGTTGTCTCTGTCATCACCCTTGGTTTCAATCACAATGATGTTCTTGCTCTGAGTGAGAACAACGAAATCAGGGTAGTGGTTCAAGAACCCATTGATGACAAATCCCTTGCCTCGTTCAAGGTTCCTGTGCCACCAGGTGATGTTTTCCAAGTCCGCTACACCGCGAATAACCTTGCTTTCAAGGTTGTTCACACTACCCTCAGTGACATAGAGACTCTTGCCAATTGCAGGCGCATTTTCACTGGGTGCAATCGTCGCTGGAAGTGAGAAAGAGGGGCGCAGTTTGATTTTCTGCGTAGTCAGCCAATTGCTAAATTCCTTTGCAGCATACTCATTGGCAAGACCCTGAATCTTGTCCTTGATGAGCTTCACATAGGCATAGTCTTGTTCTAGGCAGTCTGCTCGTTGATCTGCACTCATAGCCTCAACGATGCGCTTCAAGTAGTGCTTCACATCATTGTCTTCAATTGGGTAGAAAGTGTTCTTCCCAATCAGACTAAACAGGCGACCAACAATAGAAGTAATCTGGCCTGAAGTTGGCTGACTCTTGATGATACTGTTCAGCTTTTCCTTCTCTGCCTTCTTTACCACTGTGAACGATGGAGCACTTTCACCATTGCCAATCTCTTCAGCATCTACCTTGTAGACATCAGATTCAATGGCAGTGAAGTTGATAGTTGCGTCAAGGTTTGCAAGCACAAAATTGGACAGCAGATTTTCCTTTGCCAGCTTGTGCCACTCATCACCACTGTCAAAGAACCCACCATCAGAAGGCAGCTTGATGAAGAACTGAGGTAGCTCAATTGTCTTTGCCGATGCTTCAAAAATCGGCTTCATCTTGTGCTCATTCATATGGGCTTTCAGTTCTTCAGGAACAGATTCACCACTCGTAGCATTAGCCTGTTCTTCAAATTCTTTCGCTTGTTCTTCAGCCTGTTTCTTAATGGCTTCAACACCTGTTGTGTCACCTGCTGTGGAAGCTGGCTGAGTGTCAATCGTGGCTGTAGCAGCTTGTTCTACAGCTTGCTGTTCCCAATCAGGATTGAGCTTGCTCTTCTCAATCTCAAGATCCTGACCATCCCCAGCTTCAGCGGGCTTATCCTCACCTGCTTGAGCAGTAAGGTTGAGTTCTTCCTGTGTAGGTGA
>VFQM010003223.1_pt1 | contig 10797 bp, 15 predicted proteins | sample 3512391 | NCBI WGS metagenome assembly VFQM01 (sample SAMN10412369, study PRJNA504923) | tailings metagenome | isolation source: Replicate 1 from Balatoc abandoned mine | place: Philippines
GAAAGCGTGTGTGGGCTAATCCCCACCGCGGGTTCGAATCCCGCCCTCTCCGCCAAAATTCGGTTTTTATGCGTGCGTAAGCGTCCATATTGACCACCTGAAAGCCTCGTTTCCCCAGGGATACGGGGCTTTTTTGTGCTCATTCGTCCGCACGCATCCATTTACAGCCTTGGATTGTTGGGGGTATGTTTCGGGGACTGGGGGCATTTTCCTGGGGGTATCGCCCCAAAGTGCCTCCCAACGGAGCCCAAATGCCCCTCACCGACACCGCGATCAAGAAGCTCGCCGCCGAGGACAAACCCCGCAAGCATGGGGACGAGCGCGGGCTGTACCTGCTGGTCAACCCGAACGGCTCGAAGCTCTGGCGCTGGAAGTACCGGGTACTCGGCAAAGAGAAAGTGATGGCGCTCGGGCAGTACCCTGACGTCTCACTGGCCCAGGCCAGGGACGCCAGAGACGCGGCTCGCAAGCAGCTGGCCAGCGGATCAGACCCTATGGCCCAGCGCAAGATGGAGAGGGTCGCCAAGCGCCTGGCCATCGAGCACTCGTTTGCGGCAGTGGCCGGCGCATGGCACGAGAGCTGGAAGGCCGCCCGCAGTGAGAGCCACACCGAGTACGTCTGGCGCCGGCTGCAGGCTGACGTGTTCCCCGCCATCGGCGCACGCCCCGTTGCAGAGATTGAAGCGCCCGAGCTAGTGCGCATGGTTAAGGCAATCGAGGCCCGCGGCGCCCTGGACATCGCCAAGCGGGCGCTGCAGACCTGCGGCCAGGTGTTCCGGTATGCGATCGCGCACGGCATGGCCTCGCGCAATCCCGCGGCCGACATCAAGCCGGGCGACGTGCTCAAGTCCCGCAAGAAAGAGAACTACGCCCGCATCGACGGCAAGGAACTGCCCGAGCTGCTGCGCAAGATCGAGGCATACCCAGGCACCGCGATCACGCGCATGGCCATGAAGCTGATGGCCATGACCTTCGTGCGGACCAGCGAGCTCATCGGCGCGCGCTGGGAAGAGTTCGATCTCGACGCTGCGCGCTGGGACATCCCGGCCGAGCGCATGAAGATGAAGACGCCGCACATCGTGCCGCTGTCAACCCAGGCCGTCACCCTGCTGCGCAGCCTGCACACGCTGACCGGTCACAGCGCCCTGCTCTTCCCCGGTGAACGCGACCACGACAAGCCCATGAGCAACAACACGATCTTGGGCGCCCTGGAGCGCATGGGCTACAAGGGCCGCATGACTGGCCACGGTTTCCGAGGCATCGCCTCGACCCTGCTGCACGAGCAGGGATGGCCGCACGCACACATTGAGCTGCAGCTCGCGCACCAGGAGCGCAACGCAGTGTCCGCCTCCTACAACCACGCGCTGTACCTGGAGCCGCGAGCCAAGATGATGCAGGCGTGGAGCAACTACCTCGACGCGAGCATCGCGGGCAACGTGACGCCGATAGGCAGAAAACGGGCATGAGCCCAACCGGCGCCGCAGCGGCCCTGCGGTAAGGCGGAGTCAGGCAACGCAGCAACGCTGCCTGACTCCTGACCACATGAACGATGGAGGTTCACATGGCTGACTTCGATGATAAGGGCGCGCTCGAACACACGAGCGACATTCATGTGCACTTCGCCATGAAGGGCAGAGCGTACGTCTTTGGCACGTGGCGACAACTGCAAGACGAGGGCTTCATTCCATCGACCGAGCCGATGCCTTCGGGTTGCCGAGCGCGCTGGCGCGCAAATGACTGCGCAGATTTTTTCATTGAACGGAAGTGGGTGCCTGGCTCGCGCAAGCGCGGAGTGAAGCTGCTCGAGTCCGATTGGTGGCGAATCACCATCATGCATGACTACTGGACGTATGACCGCGTGCGCATGCATGAGCTTCACGAGGCAGTTCTGCTGGAGAGCTTCAGTCAAACGACCAAGGCGCGGCGCGAGCGCGAAGAGCTATTCAGGAGAATGCTCAACGCCGTTCGCGATGAGTCCTTTCAAGCGTTCAAGGCCAGTCTGCTGCCGCAGCACAGGAGGATCGCCGCATGAGCATGACGATCACCACATCTGCTCATCAGCAGCACTCCGAATCCGTCAACGGTCAGGCGACGGGTCGCGCGATGTTGCAGGGCTATCAGTGCCTCTGTCCTGGCCACATCGCGGCGGGGGACATAGTCGCCGCGAACTTCGATGTTCGCGACGTGCACACCGGTGGCGGACAGTACCTCGTTGAGGAGATCGAGGAAGGGCGCGTGGTCTGGAGTGGCTGCCGCTCCATGGTGCGTGTGCCTGGCGGCATCTCCGTTGACGTCGATGGCCGTCACAACTGGGTGACCTTCCCCGACCTCTCGGCGGTCGGCTGGCGCGTGGTCGGCATTGTCGAGACCGTGTATCGGCCGGCCCGGCATCAGTGATCAGACGATGACTGACCCGCAAGGCGTCGCGCAAGAAACGGATCGGGGCTAGAGATGGCTAGAAAACCGTTTGAGCCTACCCAACTGGAGCGCCAGGCCATCCTCACAGCGTTGAGGGGCTGGCGCGCCCAATGGTTCGACCTCGGGGGGAAGGACCGCGCAGAAATGATCGACGTGGCCCTTATCTCGGATCTCTTCAAGAACTGCACCGCAATGCAGGACGCCCTGCAGCGGTTCATGAAGAATCGAGAAATGTCTGAGATCCTCGTCTCTCGACTCATGCTCCTGCCGAAGCCTCCCACGATTCAAGCTGCGGAATTGAATGAGATTGCTGTTCTGTTTCGTTCACTGGAGAGAGTAGCCGCAACCCTCCAGCCCTTCGTCCCGAGAACTGGCCCGAAGCGCAACCGAGCACAGGTGTCGTTCATCAAGGAGGCTGCCCTATGCTGGGCGCAACTCACGCGCACGAAACCAACTGCATCCGGCCGCTTTGGGAAGACGCTGCAGAAACTGAATGAGGAAGAACGCCAGTACCCGCTCGAAGGCCTCAACCGCGAGCGCATCGAGACAGGACTTACCGCGTGGCGAGGCTCTGTGGTCGGCGAAATGATGCTTGAGGATCTGGAATCGCGGGGAAGTGCAGGCGCGTAGTCGGTTTCTTGGGGTGAATTCCGAGTAGTCAACTCACGCTCGCAAAGGCAGATCGCCCTGCCGAACATTCGGCCCATCGCAATCAATACGGTGGGAAGCAGTGTCATATGGACACATGCGGGACCACCGAGAAAGGTGGTCAATCCATGCTGTCCGCAAGCCCGATCGCTCTCCCCACAAGTATCCATCCCGAGCAACGCCTCAACATCCAGGCCGTCGAGGTCCTGGTCGGCGTCAAGAGGTCCAAGGTCTACTCGCTCATCAAGGCCGGCAAGTTCCCGGCACCTGAGCGCGATGGACCCAAGTGCAGCCGCTGGCGCGCTGCCGACGTCCTGGACTACCTGCAGAGCAAGCGGGCGCCCGCAAGCGAGGCGGTGCAGTGATGGACACCACCACCCAGGCGCCCCTGGCCAAGCGCGAGGCCACTGTGACCGCGCAGCTCGCCCTCAAGGGCTTCCAGGTCCACCCTGTGGCCACAGGCGGGTACTTCATCGCTCGCTGGAACCTCACCAAGTTCTGCGCCGCGATCGAGGATCTGGAGGCGTTCGCGCGACACGTCCGCGCGACCGACTGAGCGGGGAGCCACCGATGGGACCACCCAAAGACAAACCCCGGCCGCTGCGCCAACAGCGATCCGGGGTCAGAGGAAACCAGCCGAGTCGCCAGTCTACTGCCCCGCACCCGCGCTGCCAAGCACGGAGGGAGCAATGAATGGCCTCCAAGTTCAAGAAGGACCGGCGCGACCCGGGCCGCTTCATCCTGATTCCGGTCGGCGTCATGGAGAGCACAGCCTATCGCGCCCTCGGGTTCTCAGCGCGCGCCCTGATGCTCGACATCGCCAGCCAGTACCGCGGCGACAACAACGGCCGGCTGCTGTGCGGCTGGAAGTTCATGGCCGAGGAGCGTGGCTGGAAGAGCAAGACCACGTTGACCGACGCGAAGCGCGAGTTGCTGGCGTCCGGCGTGCTGGTGGTCGAGACGCGCATGGGCGCCTTCCCAAGTACCTCGGCCTGGTACGGCTGCACCTGGTGGCCGCTCGACTGGTGCGAAGGAATGGACGTCGAGGTGCGCGACTTTCCGCGTGGCGCGTACCGGTCGCTGATGTCCAGCAAAAACGCTACGCCCTGTCCAGTTTCTGGACCTACGCGCTCTCCACAGGTCCAGATTCTGGACAAGGGACTACGTTCCTAGGTCCAGTTTCTGGACCTGTAGGGCCCACTTTTCGCCCCTCTCCTTGTCCAGTTTCTGGACACCTTCTAGAGAAGCCATCTACAGGGAGGGTTCAGGCATGAGAGCCAGCATCCCTGCGGTGCACATCGAAGCCAACGGCGACGAGATCCTGATCGAGCAGGACCTGGGCGGCGACACGCACTACGTGAGCCTGCACCTGATCCACGTGCGGTACATGGCCGAGCGGCTGGGCCTGGTGGCCTCCACTGACCTGAATGCCGATCGGCGCATCGAAACCCTGTCGAGGCGGCTGCGCGTGCTGCACGCCAGGCTGGAGAGCCTGACCCACTACCTGATCAACCACAGCGACCACGAGCACGCCGATCTGTCATGGGAAATGACCTACTGCAGGGCGACCTGCGACATCGCTGATGAATTCGTAGCCGACCTGGGTGCAGTGGGCGCTGAACCTGCAACGCCTGTGACGGACGCGTGTGACGTAACGCGTGACGTCACGGCCGTCACACAGGCCCTGCCCACCACCGGCCAGCAATTGGAGCTGCCGGCATGAGCACCGTGCAGGTTTGCAAACCGCGAATGCAAACCCATGACGGCGCCTGGCGCTGGTGGATTCGCGGGGCCGCGATTACCCACGACAGGAGTGCCAGGGAGGAACCATTGGCCGGGCTTGGGTCCTGGGGTGAGGGGTGCGTCAGGGGTAATCGCGGCCCCGAGCCTTCACCAGTGTCAACCGAAAAAAAATGGTTAACGGTTGACAGTGAGCGGTTGACAAATCGGCGGGCACAGAGGGCGCGCGGCCCGGGGCGCCTGCTTACTGCTCACTGCTCACTGCTCACCGGTGAGCAGTTCTCGGTGAACGGTGAACGGTGAACGGTGAATGATGGCCGCGCCCGATCTCGACGCCCTGGAGCAGGTCATCGTCCTGTCCGCCACCGCGGAGCTGGAGACCGACCCGGTGCGTCGCTTCCTGCTGCTGGGCTGGCGGGCGGCATGCGAGTCGGGCAACGCGCGCGACGTGCGCGCCCTGATCGGAGCGGACCGGGCGAGCCGGCGGCGCGTACAGCGGCGTGCGCTCATGCGCGCGGCCAGGCTGCTGCAACCCGAGGGCGAGTTCTGCTGGGCCACGGCCGAGCGCCTGGCTGCTGCCATTGCCTACTTCGAGCGCCGCACCTGGCGACTGTGCCAGTCGCGTGCACCGGAGGGTGACCCGCTGGCCGTCGAGCTGCGCACCGTGTTCCTGGCCGGCGACTTCCCGCGCTCGGTCAAACGCTTGCACGAGGAGCTCTACGGACAAGATTGGCAAGACTTGTCCGTGGACGAGAGCGGAGACTGGGCCATCGCATCAACACCCCGAGGGGAAAACGCATGATCCAGGAACGCTTCAAACCTTCGGCCGTCATGGCCGCAAGCCGAGACATCGTCGCGCGCAGCGCCGGCGTAGCCACCAGCACCCCGCACCCCATCGCTGCCGAGGGCGTCTCGCTGGCTGAGCTGGCCGTCGCCTGTGGTCGCGAGACGAACCCGCATCGCTCCGACTGGCATTCGCTGCAGGCCATGGCAGCCGGCATCAGCACCTCGACTTTCCCGCGTCTGCTCGCGCAAGGTCTGCAGGCCCTCGTGAGCCGCACATTCGCCGCGCAGGCGCAGCACATGCGCTTCGCCACCATCGTCCCCCTCGACAAGCTGGGCACGCCCGTTGACCTGCTGGGCTACATCGACCCGGTGGTTGAGCTGCTGCCGACCAACGAACTGGGGCTGATCGAGAGCTTCCTGGGCCCGGCGCCGGCCCGAGGCATCCCCTCCGTGCAGCTGTCGACCTACGGCCGCATCGTGAAGGTGACCCGCATGGCCGTCATCAACGACGACTTGCGCTCGATCGCGAACTTCATGGCGAACCTGGGCGCGAGTGGCGCGCGGACCGAGGCGGTGCACGTGGCGCAGGCTCTCGAGACCAACCCCACCATGGACGACGGAACGCCGCTCTTCGACGAGCTGCTCAACAACGTGGTGCCGTCGTTTTCGCTGGATTCCGACTCGCTCGGCCTGGCCATGACCAAGCTGCGCAAGCAGCGCTTGCCCAATGGCTCGCTGTCGGACCTGGCCGCGCGCCACCTGGTGGTGTGCGCAGACCTCGAGCTCACGGCCCGTCAGTTGGTCAGCGATGCAGGCCTGGATCTGGAGATTCACCCGATGGCCTACCTGCCCGATGGCCGCTGGTACCTGCTGGCCGATCAGGAGATCCAGCCCACCGTTGGCGTTCTGCGCCTAGGCGGCGCGAAAGACCCGACGCGCACCGAGCAGGCGCCCAAGCATGCGCTCAAGGGCTTCGACGGCACCGGCGTGCGTGTCATGGTCGACACCGGTGCGACGCTTCTCTCCGGCGTCGGCATCGTGCGCGGCGGCACGGTGTTGGAGGAGTGAACACCATGGCGAAACACGAGAACGCCTACATGCGCGCCGTCGAAGCTCAGGCGCGCGCGCAGAAGGAACTCGACGCGCTGCGCGAGCAGCACCAGGCGGCTACGGAGCCGCGCGAGGTGCTGCGCCTCAAGCTCGAGATCGAGAGGGCCGAGCAGAAGCTCCTGGCCTGCATTGGCGAGGTCCGCGCAGCGCACACGGCCTACTGGCTGCGTCGAGCGCATGAACTGCGCCCGAAGTTGGTCGAGCTCGCCCGGGTGGCCCGGCAGTACGACCTGATGATGCGCGCTGCGGGCGATATCGTCGTGGAGCCCTGGCTCGTCGCTGTGCGCAATGAGCTCGGGGCAAATGCTGTCCACCTCGACGTGCAGGACGTGCCGGAGTTCCCCGAGGTGTCAGACGAGTTCGACCTGTACCCGAACGACTGGGCGGCGCTGGTGCAGGATCGCATTGCCGTGCGCAAGGCCATCGAGGCGCGGCAATGAGCGGGCTGGACCTTCGCCCTTTCCGGGCTTTCGAGAGCAGCGCCCAACAGAAGCTGGCCACCGCACAGCGCCTGCAGGCTGCCATCCTGGAGGCGCGCTCGACGGGCCGCACGGAGGAGCTTGAGCAGCTCGAGACATTGGCCGTGGAGATGCTTCCCGCCCTGGAGCAGCTCAATCGCGAGATCAACCAGACGCGCCAGCGCGCCACCATGCATGTGCTCGATGTGGCAAACGCCGCAGTGCTCGACGAGATCAAGCGCCTGCAGGACCGCAAGGCCCGACGCATGAAGCGGAGCTAGCGGCGATGACCGGCCCCGAAGTCAAGATCAAGATCAGCGGCGACGCCAAGGGCGCCGACGCGGCCGTCAAGTCGGTCCAGGGCGCGCTCAAGCGCCTGGGCAGCGACCTGGGCAAGGTGCAGCAGATCTCCGCCAGGGTGCTGAGCGTCGCGGGCCTTGTGGCTGGTCCGATCGCAGCCGTGGTCGCTCTGGCCAAGAACGCAGCCGACGCAGCCGACCGCATGGGCAAGCTCGCCGATGCCACCGGCGTGAGCGTGCGCGAGCTGAGCACCCTGGCCTATGCCGCCGACCTGAGCGGGACCAACGTCGACGAGCTGGCCCAGGGCATGCGCAAGCTCGCTCAGGACGCGGCGCGCGGTGGCGACAACCTCAAGGCGGCCGGTGTGGGCCTGCTCGACGCCGGCGGCAAGGCGCGCACAGCCGACCAACTGTTCAAGGCCGTGGCGCAGCGCTTCGCCGAACTACCGCCCGGAGTGGATAAGACCGCGCTGGCGATTCGCCTGTTCGGTGACGAACTGGGCCCGAAGCTGGTCCCCCTGCTCAACCAAGGCACGGCCGGCCTGGAGCGCATGCAGAAGGAAGCCGAACGCCTCGGCCTCGCGATCTCCGAGCGCGCCAAGGAGGCGGCGGTCGAGTTCAATGACAACCTGACGCGCCTGCAGGGCCTCGCGCGCGGCGTGGGCGTGGAGATCGGCAACTCCCTGATCCCTGCCCTCAACGAGCTGGCCAACGAATTCCTGGACGCGCGCGAAGCCGGCCTGACCTGGTTCCAAGCCCTCAGCGGCATCGGCCTGTCCAACCCCTTCAAGACCGCGGCCCAGCAGGTCGAGCGCCTCACGGCCGAGATCGATGCGCTGCGCGAAGCCCAGGCGCGCGCGCCGTCCTCGCCCGAGGAAGTGGGCGTCTTCGACGTGGACAAGCAGATCGAGGAGCTGGAGCGGCTGCGCAAGTACTACCAACTGCAGGCCGGCCGCACGCGCACGGAGGAGCAGATCGCGCAGGAGGCCCAGGCGCGCAAGCTGCTGGAGACCCAGACCAAGCTGCAGAACGAGATCGCCAAGCTGGCCAGCCTGCGCGAGCAGAAGAGCAAGCAGGCCGCGGCCGAGGAGCTCAAGGGCGCCGAGCGCCTACGCGATGCGCTGCGCAGCGCGTGGCAGACGAGCGTCGACGGTGCTGCCTCAGCGACGGCCGCGGCCAAGAAGCTGCTGGAGGACTCCGACAAAGCGCGCAAGGACGGCAACCAGAAGGCCGACGATCGCCTCAAGCGCGACGTGCCGCCCGAGATCAAGAGCCAGGACGCTTTCCGTGAGGCCGAGCAGCTGCGCAGCCAGGCGAACACCAAGGCGCAGGAGGCCATCATCCAGGGCATCAACGGCAACACGCAGGGGGCCATCAAGCTCGCGGGCGACGCGCTGGAGATGGCCAACCGCGCGGAGAAGCTGACCGAGGACATCCAGGACAACAACCTGGCGGGCGGCCTGCTGCGCCAGCTCGGGGAGATCAGGGCCGACATCCTCAAGGCCGAGAGCTACATCAAGAAGGGCGAGGCGAAGGACGCCGACAAGCTGGCGACCCAGCAACAGCAGGAGCTGACCAAGGTCGAGGACCGCATCACGACGCTCAAGCAACTGCTGGAGGAGCCGGTGAAGATCGACGCGGACATCACCGCGGCCGAGAACACCATCAAGACCCTGCGGGCCCAGCTCGACGAGATCAAGGACAAGACCGTCACGGTGACCGTGAACACGGTGAACACCGCGGGCACGTCGGCATCCACTCCGTCCACGGGTTTCGCGCGCGGAGGCTTCACGGGCCCGGGTGGGAAGTACCAGCCGGCGGGCATCGTGCACGCGGGCGAGTTCGTGCTGCGCCAGGAGGTGGTGCGCCAGGCCGGCATGCGCCGCATGCTGGAGCGGCTCAACCGCTACGGGGCGGATGCACTTCAGGGCTACGCCGACGGCGGGTTCGTTCGCGGCCCCGCACCGACGCCGATCAACATCAAATGGCCGGACGGCACGGTCAGCAAGGTGTCGGCGCCGCGCGATGAGGCCGATGCACTGCTGCGCGCCGTGACGCGCGCATCACTCAAGGCTGGGGGCCGTCGATGAGCCCAGAAGGCGAAGGCTCGATTGAAAGCCCGGGACTGGTTACCCCGGGCACCGCGCTTGCAAGGGCGGCTGACCTTGCTGGCACGACCGAATGCGGACGCACTGCTGTCACGGGTAAGTGCAGGGATTCGGTCACCTATTCATGGCCCGAGCGCCACACCTTGCGCAAGTGCTGGCGCTGGATGCCCACGCCCGATGCGCTCAGGGGCCCTAGCCTGCCCAGGATCGCGCATCACGAGGCTGGTCACGCCGTCTTGATGCAGTGGATCGGACTCGGGTGCGCGCGAGCGGTGGCCAGCGACACGAAGGGCCAGGCGTTCTTTCCCAACCTGACGGAGAAGATGCGCGACCTGCAGGAGCCTGCAGACCCCACCGGTGAGCTCGCTGCAACAGCCGCTTCAGTCTTTGCCGCAGGCACGATGGCCGAGATGATCTTCACCGGCTCGATCTGGACCGGTCCAATGTTCAGGAACGAGCAGCATGACTGCATCGTCGCGGAGGAGATGCTGCGGCCAGCGTTCGGTGCGAAGTCGAGCGCTGGCCATGCCTGGGCCCAGCGAGCCGCTCTGCACGTCCTGCAGGGCCGCTGGCCAGAAGTGCAGGCGATCGCCGCCGAACTGATCGAGCGCGGGGAGTGGCACGCTGCGCGCAACCCTTGAAAGCCCTGGCCATCTGTTCGGCCTGGCCGGGGCACCGTGATCGAGGGGCCTGAGAAACCTTCGATCATGTCCAGCAGCGGACGCCCTTTCCTTTCGGGGTGGCGAGCTGGACACCTTTTCTGGAGACGCTCATGGACTACATGCTGCTGGCGGCCATCGTGTTCCTGTCGATGGTGGCCAGCCCCCTGCTCGTGATGGCATGGCAGCGGATGCAACGGCGCAGGCAGCAGCGGATCGAGGAGGCGCGCAGGATCGCCTACCTCGATGCGATCGCCAGGTCAGCACGGCACGCGCAGGCCGATCTGGAGCGCAAGCGCCGCGACATCGGGTTGACGTTCGAGCGCAGGGACTGGCGATAGGGGCGTCGCTTGCTCGCTACGGGCCCCAGGTCAGGCGACAGTCGGCGAACCGCAGAAAATCGGCTCACGCCCAGGGTTCGAGCAAGTGGGGTATTTTTGGGGGCACTTCTCGCCCACGAGCGGCAGAAACCCAGCATCCATGCGGCCTGCAGCCCGACATGGGGACGACGCCCTCCCGCCAGGGATTTAAGCATCAAGCGGCCTTTGGGCCGCTTTTTCATTGGCTCGCT
>VFQM010003224.1_pt1 | contig 10794 bp, 12 predicted proteins | sample 3512391 | NCBI WGS metagenome assembly VFQM01 (sample SAMN10412369, study PRJNA504923) | tailings metagenome | isolation source: Replicate 1 from Balatoc abandoned mine | place: Philippines
GCCACGCCAAAGGCCGACATGGACATCATCCGCGCTCGGCTGAAGGTGGCCGAGGTATTGGCACAGGAGCTACGAAATGCAAAAACGAATCATTGAAGGCGTCGAGGTTCAGCGCAGCTCGGGCAACGTCTTTGCCGACCTTGGACTGCCTGACGCTGAAAAGCTCAAGATCAAGACCGGCCTGGTGGTCGAGATCAGGAGGGCCATGCGCGCCCTTGGGCTGACTCAACAAGCGGCGGCCAAACGCATGGGCATCCCGCAACCGAAGGTGTCGGGCATGATGCGCGGCGACTTCACCAATCTATCCGAACGCAAGCTGATGGATTGTCTGAATCGCCTCGGCTACGACATCGAAATCAAGGTACGGCCAGCAGCCGAGCCGATCGGGCATCTAACGCTCGCAACCGCTTAATCGGAGCCCTCCTGATGGCAGCCCGCATCACCGACGACGAATGGGACGAACTGACTCCCGAGAATTTCGATACCACGGCACTGCTGCGTGCAGTCGATGCCGTGGACGTGCTGCGCGGCGATTTGAATGACAGCGCAGACGGCGCACCTCCGCAACTGCGCACCGACCTGTTGAAGCTGCATCAACTGGCAATGGCCGCGTTCAACGAGGGATCACGCAGCCGAGTGGCTGAGCTATTTGATCTCGCCGTGGATCTTCAGGATCAGGTTGATCATCTGATGACCTCGCTGGAACAAGTGCAAGAAACCCTGTCCCGGTTGACGGCGCTCTACCCAGAAAGCCTGTCCTGAATGTTCTTGGAGACAACCACATCATGAGCCGCAGCCGCCGCAAAACGCCCATCGTTGGGCACACGACCTGCCGTAGCGAGCGCGAGGACAAGAAACTCTGGCATCAGCGCTGGCGAACTCACGAGCGCACCGCGCTGGCCAGCGCGTCGCCGGAAGCTCTATGCGCCCATCTGCCTCTACTGGAAAACCAGGTCAGCAACGTCTGGTCGATGGGTAAGGATGGCCGCTCCTACTGGCCCATCAAGCGCCAGGCCGCCACGGCGGATCGCATTGCCAACCACAAGGGACGCAATCCGCAAGAGCGCGCCTCCCTGAAAAAGCGTCTGCTGCGCAAGTGGATGAGCAAATGAACCTGTCCACCATCGAGGCGCTGGCTATCGCTTGGGCGCGAATCGCTGAAGAAGCAGAACTCCCAGCCGGCTACGAGGGCACGGCGACGCCAGAGGCGCATCGGGCCTGCGAGGTGATCCAGGAGCGGATTCGAGAGCACGTCGTCGCCACCAATGACATGCGGCTGTTCGGCCTGCTGCACCTGCTTGGGCAGGCGTCGCTGCGCATGGAGCAAGCGCTGTGGCCGGAAGAATATGCGCGGATGACCCGCGAGGTCGAGGAAGCTCTCCGAGAGGCCGACGACCCCAACGCCAAGTCGTACACCCACGAAGAAGTCATGCGGGCGATGCAGGAACTCATCGACCAAGCGCGAGACAAGCCATGTTGATCGGCTGACGGAAATTTCTGGGTTTCCGGCTTACAACCCCGGATTGCGTGTGTCGCGCGCTGCCGCTAGAGTGCCGCCTTCTCTCACTCTTGCCGAGGATGTACTTGTGGAAATCGCCTGTCTTGACCTGGAAGGTGTGCTGGTTCCGGAAATCTGGATCGCCTTCGCCGAAAAAACCGGAATCGATGCGCTCAAGGCGACCACGCGTGACATTCCCGACTATGACGTCCTGATGAAACAGCGCCTGCGCATCCTCGATGAGCATGGCCTGAAGCTCAAGGATATCCAGGACGTGATTGCCACCCTCAAGCCGCTGGACGGCGCGGTGGAGTTCGTCGACTGGCTGCGCGAGCGCTTCCAGGTGGTGATCCTTTCCGACACCTTCTACGAGTTCTCCCAGCCGCTGATGCGCCAGCTGGGCTTTCCGACCCTGCTGTGCCACAAGCTGATCACCGACGAGACGGATCGTGTGGTGGACTATCAGCTGCGCCAGAAGGATCCCAAGCGTCAGTCGGTGATTGCCTTCAAGAGCCTGTACTACCGGGTCATCGCTGCCGGCGATTCGTACAACGACACCACCATGCTCAGCGAAGCGCATGCCGGCATCCTGTTCCATGCCCCGGACAATGTGATCCGCGAGTTCCCGCAGTTCCCGGCGGTGCACACCTATGAAGATCTCAAGCGCGAGTTCCTCAAGGCCTCCAATCGCTCGCTGAGCCTGTAATCTGCGGCGCTCGGTGGTGGGCCGCTCAGAGGTTTTCCAGGCTGCCCAGCAAGACGCTGACCTTGCTGATCGATTCGCGGTATTCGGCCTCGCAGGCCGAGTCCGCGACGATGCCGCCACCCCCCCAGCAGTACGCCTGACCGTCCTCCAGCAGCAGGGTGCGGATGGCAATCGAGCTGTCCATCTCTCCGCGCACATCCAGATAAAGCAGTGAGCCGCAGTAGATGCCGCGTTGGCAGGGCTCCAGTTCGTCGATGATCTGCATGGCGCGGATCTTTGGCGCGCCGGTGATCGAGCCGCCGGGGAAGCTGCCCAGCAGCAGGTCCAGGGCATCCTTGCCGGGCGCCAGACGCGCGGTGATGCTGCTCACCAGATGATGCACGTTGGGATAGCTTTCCAGGCTGAACAGTTCTGGTACGCGCACGCTGCCAGTGGCGCAGCTGCGCCCCAGGTCGTTACGCAGCAGATCGACGATCATCAGGTTTTCCGCACGATCCTTGCTGCTGGCCAGCAATTCACGCGCCGCTGCCTGGTCGCTGCTCGGCTCGCTGCCGCGTGGCCGGGTCCCCTTGATCGGTCGGGTTTCCACCTGGCCCTGGCTGACCCGCAGGAAGCGTTCGGGGGACAGGCTGAGGATGGCGTTGTCACCGCCCAGCGCCAGGTAGCCGGCAAAGGGCGTTGGACAGGCCTGGCGCAGATGCTGGTAGGCCGTCCAGGGCGAGCCACGGTAGGCCGCCTGAAAGCGTTGTGCATAGTTGACCTGATAGCAGTCGCCGGCGGCGATATAGGTCTGGATGCGGGCAAAGGCCTGGGCGTACTGCGCGGCGCTTTGCTGGGCCTGGAAAGGTGCCAGCAGCTTGAAGGGTGGCGCAACGTCTGTTGTCGGCTGACTGAACAGGGCAATCAGGCGTTGCTGCTCTGTCTCGTCGAGGGCCGGATGGAACAGCAGTTGACTGCTGCGTTGCTGGTGGTCCGTGATCAGTGCCCAGGCATACAGACCCAGGCTGGCATCCGCCAGTTGCAGGTCGCGCGTGCGAGGGGCCAGGCAGTGCTCGATATGTCGGCCAAAATCATAGCCGAAGTAGCCGAGCAGGCCGCCAGCGAAGGGCAGTGCGCAGTCGGCCGGCAGGCTGGCCGGGCCAAGTGACTGCAGGGCCTGGCGCAGCCGTTGGGCAAACTGCGTGGCAGATTCTTCCGCGTGTGGCTGTAGCTGTTGCACAGGCCAGGCGCTCATCAGGTCAAAGCGCGCGGTGCGGCCATGGGGTTGCCCGGCATCCAGCAGGACGGCGCCAGGCGCCTGGCTGAGTCGGCTGAAATAATGGCTGGGGTCGGCCTGGTAAGGCAGGCGGTACAGGCTGCAGCGGGGCATGGGCTGTTCGCAGGCTACGGGAGGGCGATTGTAGGGCGCAGGGCAGGCCTGGCAAAGAGCTTGGCAGCGGTACAGCGTACCGCTGCCGGGTCACTCAGGCCTCGTTGACGTGACCGAACAGGCTTTGCGAGAAGCGCACGCGCTCTTCCGGAGTTTCCGAGACGCCCTGTTTTTTCAGGGTTTCCAGGTGTGCCTCGATGGCCAGGGTGCGTTTGGCCAGGCCGCAGTCGTTGGCGATCTGGATATTCAGGCCAGGGCGGGCGTTGAGCTCAAGAATCAGCGGGCCTTTCTCTTCGTCGAGCACCATGTCCACGCCGATATAGCCTAGCCCGCACAGCTCGTAGCAGCCGGCAGCCAACTTCATGAAGCCGTCCCAGTTGGGCAATTGCACGCCGTCCACGGCGTTGCCGGTATCCGGGTGCTTGCTGATCTTGTTGTTCAGCCAGGTGCCCTTGAGGGTGATGCCGGTGGCCAGGTCGACCCCAACGCCGATGGCACCCTGGTGCAGGTTGGCCTTGCCGTTGGACTGGCGGGTTGGCAGGCGCAGCATGGCCATCACCGGATAGCCCATCAGTACGATGATGCGGATGTCCGGCACACCTTCGTAGCTGATGCTCTTGAAGATCGGGTCGGGGGTCACCCGGTACTCGATCAGTACGCGGTCGCGGTGGCCGCCCAGCGAGTACAGGCCGGAGAGGATGCTCGACAATTGCTGGTCGATCTCCTCGCGGCTGATGATCTTGCCGGAAACCGACTTGAAGCGATCTTCGAAACGGTCGGCGATCACGATAATGCCGTCACCGCCGGCGCCTTGTGCCGGCTTGATGACGAAGTCGTTATGGCCTTCGACGATGCGCTCGAAGTTGTCGATTTCCTTTTCCGTGGAAATGATCCCGTACAGCTTGGGCACATGGATGCCCGCGGCGATGGCACGTTCCTTGGTGAGGATCTTGTCATCGACGATGGGGTACAGGTGCCGTTTGTTGTACTTCAGCACGTAATCCGCATTGCGCCGGTTGATACCCATGATGCCCTTGGCTTCCAGGGCCTTCCAGCGTTTGATCAGACCGAACATGGCATCAATCCTTGAGGAAGGCTTTGAAACGGAACAGTTCGGTCAGGCGGTAGCCGCGGTAGCGACCCATCGCCAGCATGAACCCGACCAGAATCAGCAGCACGGCGGGGAAGGTAAAGATGAAGTAGGTCAGCTCGTCGATGCTCATCAGCAGGTGCGCCAGGGTCGCAGCGATCAGCGTGCCGACGGCCACCTTGAAGGCATGGCTGGCGCCGCGCTCTTCCCAGGTAATGGACAGGCGTTCGATGGTCATGGTCAGGATCACCATCGGGAACAGTGCCACCGACAGGCCACGCTCCAGGCCCAGCTTGTGGCTGAGCAGGCTGATGATGGCGATCAGCACTACCACGAAGGTCAGCACGATCGACAGGCGCGGCAGCATCTGTAGCTTGAGGTGCTCCAGGTACGAGCGCAGCGACAGGCCCAGGGCGGTAATCAGGGTGAACAGCAGGATACCGAAGCCCAACTGGGTTTCCCGGAAGGCCAGGGCAATCAGTACCGGGGTGAAGGTGCCGAGGGTTTGCAGACCGCCGAGGTTGCGCAGGATGAGGATTACCAGCACGCCAATCGGGATCATGATCATGATCTGGTAGGTCTGCTGGGTCTGCAGCGGCAGACCGTACAGCGAGTACTCGAGGAACGCGGCATCGGTATTTTCGTCAGTCAGCTTGGCCAGGCGGATGGCATTCATCTCGCTGTTGTTGAGGGTAAAGCTGACTTCGGCCTTCTTGCCGCCGTCCAGGGTGAGCAGTTCATCGGCACCGGTCCACCAGACCAGACGGTCAGCCGGCAGGCCCTGCTCGCCGGTGTCCGGGTTGAAGTACAGCCACTTCTCGCCGTTGAAGCTGCGCACCCAGAGTTCCGGACTTTGCTGCTGGTTGGCGACCAGGCGAATGGTGTGCAGTCGCTCCAGTGGCACGTGCGCAATCGACAGCAGCAGTTCGATGACGCGGGCCTTGTTGGCGGTGGAGTTGTCGCCGCCGAGGAGCAGCTTGACGTTGTCGTCGCCCTTGGCGTTGACGCGCTTGATGGTTTCGCTGATGAAGGTCTCGACATCCGCCGAGTGCTGGCGAATCGGTGCCAGCAGGGCTTCGGCGGCGATCTTCTCGGCGCCGGCTACCGGCAGGCTGTCACGGAAGATCGGGCCCTTCTCGATGGGCCGCTCACCGCTGTAGCGCTTGGTCAGCACCAGGCGATAGTAGAGGGTCTGCTTGCCGTTGGCGCGACGGGCCGACCAGGTCACCTTGCGGTTGCCGTTGGCGCGGTTGATGCTCACCCCGTAGTTATTGGAGATGAAGCTCTCGTTGAGGCTCACGTAGTCCTGGTTGAGCGGCGGTACGTACATCTGCAGCTTGACCGGCTCGCGCGGACTGGCCTGGAACTCGATGCGCGCATCGATATTCCACAGGTCATCGGTTTCATCCTCGGTAACCGGGATGCCGAGGACGAAGATCTGGTAGGCGGTGATCGCCACACCCAGGGTCACCAGCAGGGTAATGAGAACTTTCAAGTGAAGCGAGAGCGCGCGCATGCTGTTTACTCGGCAGAGTTGGCGACGGTGGTTGTGCAGTCGGGTTTGCCGGCTGCGTATTTCTGGCTCGGATCAACCAGCGCATCAAAGGTTTCCAGCGCGGTAGAGCCGATCAGCAAGGGGTATTCAAAGGCACTGCGGTCGGTCAGGTTGACCTCGATGCGCCGATAGCTTTCGCCCATGCAGACGTTCACATACACCACCGGGCGGGCGGTGTAGGTTTTGCCCTGCTTGGGATCATAGTCGCCGGCACGGCGCTTGATCTTGCTGATGCGTGCCAGCGGTTTTTCGATCTGTTGCGGTTGTTCACTGTCGGTGGCTACTTCGAAGCGCACCCAGGTCTCTCCATCACGCTTGAAACGCTGGATGTTGCGTGCGCTGAGCGATGCAGTCATCGCCCCGGTATCCAGTTTGGCCGGCAGTTTCATGCCGAAGTCATCCAGCAGCACGTATTCATTGAGACCGTAGATGGTTTTTTCCGTGGCCTGCGCTAGGGAGGGCAAGCAACAGAGGCAGCTAAGCAGGACGGCGAAATAATTGGATTTCATGGTGCCTTGGCTGAGACAGAGTGGCACGTCGAGGCGCCGGACAGACGGGAAGCTGTGTGACAGCTTCTTGATGGCGGTCATTCTAGCAGGGCTTTTTTAGCCGGCACAGGTACTTGCGGCTATCTGCTGAAGGACTTTACGGAGCGTGCCGGTAAAAAGGACCCGGATACATTGTCGACAATCCTAAGGTATTAGTTGACGGCTTGTCGGCTTTGTCCTAGTTTTTGCGCCACGTACTCTTGCAGGTTGTCGACAATATGCACTCAGCCGTAGAGCCTCTGCTGTTACCTGAGACTGATTCGGAAACGCTTTCCGAACACGTCTTCCGGCGTATTCAGGCAGCGATCGTCAAAGGCGAGATTCCGCCGGGCAGCAAGATTTCCGAGCCTGAACTGGCGCGTACTTACGGAATCAGCCGTGGCCCGCTGCGCGAGGCGATTCATCGCCTGGAAGGGCAGAAGCTGCTGGTGCGTATTCCGCATGTCGGTGCGCGGGTGGTTTCACTCAGCCATGCCGAGCTGATCGAGCTCTACGAAATCCGTGAATCGCTGGAAGGCATGGCTTGCCGGCTGGCCGCGCAGCGCATGAGCCAGCAGGAAATCGATGAACTGCGCCGGGTCCTCGACCTGCATGAGCAGGACGCGGCGTTCAAGGCCGGGGTCGGTTACTACCAGCAGGAAGGCGACTTCGACTTCCACTACCGGATCATCCAGGGCAGCGGCAACCAGACGCTGGTGCGCATGCTGTGTGGCGAGTTGTACCAGCTGGTACGCATGTATCGCCTGCAGTTTTCCGCCGTGCCCAGTCGGCCGCGTCAGGCCTTCAATGAGCATCACCGCATACTCGATGCCATCGCCGAGCGAGACGGCGAACTGGCCGAGCTGCTGATGCGCCGCCACATCGGCGCTTCAAAACGCAATATCGAGCGTCACTTCGCCATGAGCGCGGGGCAGGGCGCACTTCCCAAGACAGCCAAAACCCGAGGTGAGTCATGAGTCAGCTTTCTCCTGGTCAGCGTTTTCGTCAGGCCCTTGCCATCGAGTCACCCTTGCAGGTGATCGGCGCGATCAACGCCAACCATGCGCTGCTCGCCAAGCGCGCCGGCTTCCGTGCCATTTACCTGTCCGGTGGTGGTGTGGCAGCCGGTTCGCTGGGCCTGCCGGATCTGGGAATCAACACCCTGGATGACGTGCTCACCGACGTGCGGCGTATCACCGATGTCTGCGACCTGCCGCTGCTGGTGGACATCGACACCGGCTTCGGGCCGAGTGCCTTCAACATCGAACGCACCATCAAGAACCTGATCAAGGCCGGTGCCGCCGCCGCGCATATCGAGGATCAGGTCGGTGCCAAGCGCTGCGGCCACCGTCCGGGCAAGGAGATCGTCTCCTGTGAGGAAATGGTCGACCGCGTGCGCGCTGCTGCCGATGCCAAGACCGACCCGGATTTTTTCCTCATCGCGCGTACCGATGCGATCCAGGCCGAGGGCGTGGATGCGGCCATCGAGCGTTGCCAGCGTTATGTCGAGGCCGGTGCCGACGGCATCTTTGCGGAAGCCGCCTACGACCTGCCGACCTACAAGCGCTTTGTCGAAGCACTGAACGTGCCGGTGCTGGCCAATATCACCGAGTTCGGTGCCACCCCGCTGTTCACCCGCGATGAGTTGGCCTCGGTGGGCGTAGCCATCCAGCTCTATCCGCTGTCGGCGTTCCGCGCCGCCAACAAGGCCGCCGAGGCGGTGTACACCGCGATCCGCCAGAACGGCCACCAGAAGGACGTGATCGAACTGATGCAGACCCGTGCCGAGCTGTACGAGCGCATCGGCTACCACGCCTTCGAGCAGAAACTCGACGCGCTGTTCGCCGCCAAAAAATAAAAGCCGACAAAAGCCTAAAAAACCGACAAAAGCCGATAAAAGCACTGGAGGCTTGACGATTTGCTCCTCGTTTAGCCTCCAGCGCTCTTGTCGAAAGAATGATGAGGAGATATCCATGAGCACCGAGACCACCCCAGGCTTCAAGCCGAAGAAATCCGTGGCCCTCTCCGGCACCGCCGCCGGCAACACCGCGCTGTGCACCGTAGGGCGCAGTGGCAACGACCTGCACTACCGTGGCTACGACATTCTCGATGTCGCCACGGCCTGTGAGTTCGAGGAAATCGCCCACCTGCTGGTGCACGGCAAGCTGCCCAACGTCGCCGAACTGGCCGGCTACAAGGCCAAGCTCAAATCCCTGCGTGGTCTGCCGGCTGGGGTCAAGGTGGCGCTGGAGCAACTGCCGCCCTCGGCGCACCCGATGGACGTGATGCGTACCGCGGTGTCGGTGCTCGGCTGCCTGTCACCGGAGAAGGACGATCACAACCATCCCGGCGCGCGCGACATTGCCGACAAGCTGATGGCCAGCCTGGGTTCGGCACTGCTCTACTGGTACCACTTCAGCCATAACGGCCGGCGTATCGAGGTGGAAACCGACGATGACTCGATCGGCGGGCACTTCCTGCACCTGCTGCACGGCGAAAAGCCGCGCGAGTCCTGGGTACGCGCCATGCACACCAGCCTGGTGCTGTACGCCGAGCACGAATTCAATGCCTCGACCTTCACCGGCCGGGTGATCGCCGGCACCGGTTCGGACATGTACTCCTGCATCGCCGGCTCCATCGGTGCGCTGCGCGGGCCCAAGCATGGCGGCGCCAACGAAGTGGCCTTCGAGGTGCAGAAGCGCTACGACAACCCGGACGAAGCCGAGGCGGATATCCGTGCCCGCGTGGAGAAGAAGGAAGTGATCATCGGCTTCGGCCACCCGGTCTACACCGTGGCTGATCCGCGCAACAAGGTGATCAAGGACGTGGCACGCCAGCTGTCGGTGGAGCAGGGCAACACCAAGATGTACGACATTGCCGAGCGCCTGGAGAGCGTGATGTGGGATATCAAGAAGATGTTCCCCAACCTCGACTGGTTCAGTGCGGTCAGCTACCACATGATGGGGGTGCCCACCGCCATGTTCACCCCGCTGTTCGTCATCGCCCGCACCTCCGGCTGGTCAAGCCACGTCATCGAACAACGTATCGACGGCAAGATCATTCGTCCCAGCGCCAACTATGTCGGCCCTGAAGACCTGACCTTCGTGCCGCTCAAGGATCGTCGCTAATCATGAACAGTCAATTTCGCAAACCGCTGGCCGGCACCGCGCTGGATTATTTCGATGCACCCGCCGCCGTGGATGCCCTGCAGGCCGGCGCCTGGGCGCGCCTGCCCTATGTCAGCCGCGTGCTGGCCGAGCAACTGGTGCGCCGTTGCGAGCCGCAGCTGCTGAATGACGCGCTGCGCCAGCTGATCGAACGCAAGCAGGACCTGGATTTCCCCTGGTATCCGGCACGGGTGGTCTGTCACGACATCCTCGGCCAGACCGCACTGGTCGACCTGGCCGGCCTGCGCGACGCCATCGCCGAGAAGGGCGGTGACCCGTCCAAGGTCAACCCGGTGGTGCCGACCCAGCTGATCGTCGACCACTCGCTGGCGGTGGAAGCGCCGGGCTTCGACCCGGATGCCTTCGAGAAGAATCGCGCCATCGAGGAGCGCCGCAACGAGGACCGTTTCCACTTTATCGAGTGGACCAAGACCGCCTTCAAGAACGTCGACGTGATCCCGGCCGGCAACGGCATCATGCACCAGATCAACCTGGAGAAAATGAGCCCGGTGATCCAGGCGCGCGGCGGCGTGGCCTTCCCGGATACCTGCGTGGGCACCGACAGCCACACCCCGCACGTGGATGCGCTGGGCGTGATCGCCATCGGCGTCGGCGGCCTGGAAGCCGAGACCGTGATGCTTGGCCATCCGTCGATGATGCGCCTGCCCGACATCGTCGGCGTCAAGCTCACCGGCAAGCGTCAACCGGGCATTACCGCCACCGATATCGTCCTGGCGCTGACCGAGTTCCTGCGCAAGGAACGGGTGGTGGGGGCCTGGGTCGAGTTCTTCGGCGAGGGCGCGGACAGCCTGTCGATCGGTGACCGCGCGACCATCTCCAACATGTGCCCGGAATACGGTGCCACCGCGGCGATGTTCTACA
>VFQM010003225.1_pt1 | contig 10792 bp, 4 predicted proteins | sample 3512391 | NCBI WGS metagenome assembly VFQM01 (sample SAMN10412369, study PRJNA504923) | tailings metagenome | isolation source: Replicate 1 from Balatoc abandoned mine | place: Philippines
GGTGGGCGGGGCCGTGCGGGGTGCGGGGAGGCCCGGGAGGGCCCTGGAGGACGCGAGGTTTCGTCAAGCTTGCCCACAATACAACACAGTAGCTCTCCTCCCTCGCGTTTCTCTGCTTACGTCGTAGTTTGACTCTGCAACGCGACTTGCCAACTTTCCTCCACTTTCTCGAAAGCGCTTTCTTACAGTTCATATACAACTTTAGAACCATCGGGCGGGCCCGCGACGCACCCGCAACTGGTGACATGACCGGCTTACAATTGGCCAGACATCGCGAGCCCTCCACCCACTTCCGGGCTGCGCTAGCATAGCTTGCTTGATTCTAGTGCGTCTCAGCTTGTTTACCTGGGTCCAGCCGGCGCTCTCCTGTCAGCTCGACCGCTCGGCCATCCCGCGGCTGGGGCGCTTGGCGCAGCACGTTCTGGCAGCTTCCCGTGGAGAGCGGCCTGGAAGGAGGGCGGCGAAAAGCAGGGCTCGGAGCTAGCGATTCAGGGAGTACCTGGGGGAGGGTGCTGGGGTGCTGCGGGGTCGTGGCACGTGCCCCCCGGTCCTGCTCTGCCCAGCTCACAGCTGCACCTAGTTGCCGTCCCCTTTAGAGCACTTCTTCTGGATTCCACGCCCCCTTCCCCCCCGCTGCCCCTCGGATCCTGGTGCCTCAACCTACAGCTCTCAGTGGGGGACCGGCGAGACGCTGTGCGCCGACGGCCCACCCCCCTGCCTACCATGAGGGGTATGTGAAGGGACCGGTCAACCCCACTGAGACGCTGTAGGCGGGTTGCCAGCCCCCGCAGATCCAATCAGCATGAACCAGCAACAGCCGCAGCTGCAGCAGCATCAGCCGCAGCAGCCGCAGGCACAGCCACAGCAGCAGCAGCAACCGCAGCACCAGCCACAGCCGCACGGGCGGGCACTGCTGGCCCACCCCCAGTGGGGCCGGGATGGTGCGCAGGGTACTATCGGTGCAGCCCGGGGCCCACGCCGGCCCGGCGGCTCCCACGTGTCCCGCAGCCAGGCGCAACGGCCCGGCGCCCCCCGGGATTGGGCTGCACGATGGAAAAAGGCTCCACAAATGGCCCTTCCGGCCTTTTGGGAGGACGTACTGAGCACCAACTCCTTCCAACCGCTACACAGCGTCCCCTCTGCCGGCAGGATGCTGGATGAGCCGGTGCTCTTGGTAGGGCAGGCGCTCACGAGGGCAGTGGCAGATCGGCACCTGCCTGACGAGTTCTTGGAGAGCAAGGAGGCGATTGCTGGGGCCGCTAGCCAAGCCCTGGAGCAGGCCAAGGCTGCCGTCGCCCCAGGCACCTTCTCTGGCTGCAGCTACCTCCACCGCCACCAGCCTGGCCAGCTGTCGCTGCAACTCGCCATCGCCGCCACGGTGGATGCACAGGCCCAGGCTGCCCGCCTCATCCGCCAGGGCAGCATCACGGTGGACCTGGGAGAGGGTGGCCGGCCTTGCCCCCTGGTCATCCCTGTGGCCGCCCGCCACGTGTTGGCAGCACCCTTTGACACCACGCTGGTGTTCTCCCAGTTCCCTAGCAGCTTCGCGTGCGTGGGCGTCACAGCAGTGCTGCTGGAGGCGGCCGGCATCCCGGTAACCACAAACCCGGACGATCTCACGGGGGCCTACGTGGTGGCTGAGCTGGCTGGCGAGCCGCTTGGCCCTGGGGGCACCTGCCTGGCGTCTGAGCCCGACACCAGCAGGGTGGTGGCCCACGTGCGGGCCCCAGCAGCCGACCCCCACCTCAAGCAGCTGCCACGGGGCTTCCAGGTCTTCGGCGCCACCACCCGCATCCAGGTTAAATCGCTGTACGAGCCACCAGCCGCACCCCAGGAGTCCGCTGCCCTTGAGGCTGCTCTGCGGGACCTCCAGGCACGTGTGGTAGCACTGGAGGCAGGGCGGGCGCCGTCCCCCGCCCAGCACTCTGGGCGTGCCGGCCCGGCGGGGATGGGGGCCCCTCCCGTGTACGAGCAGGACATCACCATGGCTGCTGCAGAGGAAGGCGGGCTCACCCCGGCCGCAGCCGCACAGGTGGCGAGCCCCGCGACCCCAGCAGCTGAGTCCCCCGACGCTGCCCTCCGGGGGGCAGGGGATCTGCCCCGCACGCCAGCGCAGGGTGGCAGCCCAGGTCCCGGACAGCCGGACGGCCCGCGTGGGGGCCCCCAGGATGTCCCCATGCACGCGGCTGGGGTGGCGGTACTGGCTGCTGAAAGTGGCCCTCTGCATGGCCCTGGGGCCCCGCCCACTCCAGTGGCGGCCGCCGGCAGCCTGGCCGCCCAGGTCACGGGGGCGCTGCCCAGCATCTCCATGGCTGCCACGGCCACAGGCACCGCCGAGGGTCCGCCCCCGGCGACACAGTTGGAGCTGGTGCCAGCCCTTGCTCGCGCCGCCGCCCCACCGCAACCCTGCCGTACCAGCTCGCAGCCCGGCCCCCGCGCAGGGGCCGACTCCGGGGCTGGCGCTGGCGGGAACGCGCCCTCGTCCTCAACACGGCGTGCTGCAGCTCGCCCACACCTGCCGCTGGGACCGTCCGGGGCGGGGGCTCCGGGGGGAGAGCAGTACCCGGCAGTGGGAGCCGGCGCCCTGCACCCCAGCGCGGTGCCGGCCCTGGGCCGTGCACGTCGGCTGTCCGTGGCCGACCTGTCCCCCTGGTGGCGGCACCCCGCCCCCTCGCCCGGCCCTGCACCCCGCACCTCCCCCCAGTCGCCACAGCAGCCGCCCCCGCCGCCCCGCCCGCATGCGGCGGCGGCCCTGCCCCACGCTGGCGCAGCGCTGGACACGATGCTGACCCAGGTGCAGGCCCGCAGCGACCTCCTGGGGTCGGTGACGCCCCGTGCTGGGGTGGGGTTCCCGGCCTCCCACCGCCCCTCCCCGGCAGAGCCTGGCACTCCCCGGCCGCCTGACAGCCACCCCGCGGCCAGCCCCCCCGATGCAGGGAGCAGGCCGCCACCGCCCGACGTGACTGTTGGTGGGGAGCGCCAGCACGCCAGGTCCCGGCGGTTATCGCCTGCCGCAGCTGCAGCCAGGCCCGCCTCCCCGCGCCTGCCGCCCAGCGGGCCTGCCACCCCCTCCCAACAGCGTGCAGCGGGCCGCACGGGCGTTGCAGCTGCGCCCCCCGCGGCTGGCCCTCCCGACGACCAGCCGCTGCCGCCCGCACACACGCCCCCAACGGCGGGCGGTCCCAGCACGCTCCCCCCGGCGCAAGGGACGGCATCGTCGCCCGCTCCTCCCGCCCCCCGTGGCGTGAAGCGCAGCCTCCCTACCGACATCCCGGAGCAGACACCCCGGCCTTGCCCCGCCGTCCGGGTCGAGCTGGGGCCCCAGCACCTTGACCGGCTGGTGGAGGCAGTCGCAGATGCCCGGGCAGGCCGGGAACAGCCTCGCCACCGCGCGCAGCACGAGCCGGGGCTGCGTGCACTGCGGGCAGGCTACCGGGACGCCCTCATGGACGAGCTCCAGGTAGCACCCGGGCCGCTTCAGGTGGTGGTCAACGGGCAGTCCGCGGTGGAGACGCCCAGCTTCCACCCGCACCCGCTAGCAGCGAGTGCAGCCCCCCGTGCAGTCCTGCTCGCCATCTTTGGCAGCCTCACCGCTGCCCTGCCGCCGCCAGAGGAGGTGGACCCGCGGCCTGTCGCCGAAGCTTTTTGGAAGGGGGCCCGTGAGCAGTACGACCGCCATCTTGCACCGGCCCCACGCCAGAGGCAGCAGCGTGCCGCCACACCCCGCACGGTGCGGGCCCCCACCCGTGGGCGGGTCTTCCCGCCCCCAATCGACACCAGCCCCGCAGCAAAGCGCAAGGCCGCACGCCGCCGGCGCGCCCGTAACCAGCAGGCGGGCGCGGGCGGGGTGCCGCAATGACGGACCCACTGCAGGGGCCGACCCTGACGTTGTTGTCCGTCAACGTCAATGGGCTGGGGTCGGCCCAGAAGGCAGGCGTGCTGCTCGCTTATCAGCAGCGCGTCGCTGGAGCAGTGGATGCCATGTTCCTGCAGGAGTGCAAACAGCCACGCGGGGACGCCATCAAGGCGTTCCTGCATCAGGGGGCAGGAGCAGGCACGCCTTGGCGGGGACAGGTTGCCTACAGCCCGGGCAGTAGCCATAGCTGCGGCACGGCCATCCTGGCGGCTCCCACAGCCGCTGCCAGCACCATCCATCGTCATCCGTCCACCACGGACATGGCTGGGCGAGTGGTGTGCTGGGACTGGGACCTGCACCACCATCGCCTGCGCCTCCTGGCAGTCTATGCGCCCGCACAGCCTGCCGACCGGCCAGCCTTCTTCGACAGCCTGGCGCCCTACCTCGCCACGGACCGGGTGGTCCTGTTGGGCGGGGACCTCAACTGTGTGCTGGCAGCCGACGAGGAAGCAGCGCCCTCCCCTGGGCGGCGGCAGGGCGCCGAGCAGCTGCGCTCTCTGATGCAGGCCCACGGGCTGGTGGACCCGTGGCCCGTACGTGGCAGCGGCACAGCAGGCTTCACCCACCCAGCCACCCCCAAACCCGTCTCTGCCGCCCGCCTGGACCGGTGGCTTGTCAGCCAGGCCGCCATGCCATGGGTGCTCTTCGTACGGCGCCTGCCTGGGGCGCCCGCTGACCACCATGGGGTCCTGCTGCGGTTGCAATTGCCGGGCCTGCCGCCCCTTGGACGCAGCGGCTGGCGCCTCCCGACCTACCTGTTGTACCACCCAGGCCTGAAAGGCGAGCTGACGTCCGCCCTGGAACAGCGGCTACAGGGCCTGGCCGCCATGCCAGGGAGTGCGGACCCGCGCGCCCGGTGGGAAGCAGCCAAGCAGGCCCTACGCACCTCCGCCGACCTTGTGCACCGGAAGCACATGAAGCAGCGGCGGGATGCAGTCGCGCGGTCCCAGCTCATGGCCCGCGCTGCCCTAAAGCTGCGCGATCAGTACCCGGGCTCCCCTGCCGCCCTGGCCCTGGCCGATGCCGCGGTTGCCCGGGCCCGCGCCGCCGTTGCAGAAGCCCACCAGGACACCTCCACCGCACAGGACGCCCTGTACCAGCACCAAGGGGAGCGCGGCACCAGGTGGTTTCACAGCTTGGACAAGGTTACCCAGCCCCCGGAGCCCATCCCCGCGCTCAGCCTTCCGGATGTGGCCGAGCCCATCCCGCTTGTGGGAGCGGGTGTTGTTACCACCATCTCCGCAGCCGCGCACGCCCACTTCAGCAGTGATAGCCCGTCGGGCCTGTTCCGCCCAGGCCAGGTGGACGAGGCCGCCCAAGCCACCCTCCTGCAGCACCTCACCCGCACGCTTACCGCCAGCCAGCGGGACGCTGCCGACGCCAGCACGCAGGGCGGCGCCCTGGCGGAGCCGGAGCTGCAGGCTGCGCTGGGCCAGTGTGCCAATGGCAAGGCCCCGGGTACGGACGGCATCCCGTACGAGGCATACCGGGTCCTTTGGCCCATGCTGGGGCCCCTGCTGCTGGCAGCCGCCAACGCCACCTTCCAGGCCGCTGCCGCTCTGCCTGCCGACGCCACAGCTGCCCACGTTGCGGACACGCTGCCCCCCAGCTGGCGGGAGGGCGTCATCACGCTCATTTACAAAGGCAAGGGCTTGGCGCGGGTGGTGTTTGGCAGCTATCGGCCCATCACGCTGCTCAACGCCGACTTTAAGCTCGTGTCCAAGGTGATCAGCAACCGCCTGCAGCCCGCCTTGGCTGACCTGATCGACCTGCTGCAGACAGCCTTCCTGGCGGGCCGGGACGGGCGGGACAACGTGCTGCTCCACCAGTCTTTGGCGGAATGGCTGGCCAGCAGCGGGCAGCCGGGCGCCCTCCTGTTCCTGGACATAGAGAAGGCCTACGACCGTGTGGACAGGCCGTGGCTGCTGCAGGTTGCGTCGGCCATGGGCTTTGGGCCGCACACGCTCACCTGGCTCCGGGTCCTGACAGCCGACGGGCAGGCCAGCGTGCTGGTCAACGGCCACCAGTCCGCCCCGTTCCCAGTGCGCAATGGCTTGCCGCAGGGTAGCACGCTGTCCCCCGTGCTGTGGGCCCTCCAGCTGGAGCCGTTGACGGCATACCTGCAGCACCTGGTGCGCAGCGGGGCGCTCCACACCCCCACCCTCCCGGACAGCACGCCAGCCCCTCCCGTCAGTCACCATGCTGACGACACTACCCTGCTGGTGTCGGACGCTGATCGGGACGGGCCGGTTGCCAAGCAGGCGGTGGCGCTGTTCTGCAGGGCCAGTAACGCCAAGGAGAATGCCAGCAAAAGTAAGGGCATGGTGCTGGGCACGCATGCCCCCGTCACAGGCAGCCACGACGCGACAGGGGCCGTGTTCGTTGCACCAGATGCAGCGGAGCCGTTGCGGCACCTGGGGGTGCCGCTTACGGCTGACATGGCCAGGGCCGCCCGGGCCTGCTACGATGGCCGCCTTGGGCTGATCCGGCAGCGTGCGGCCCGTTGGCGCCAGCATACCCTCAGCATGGTGGGGCGCGCTCACGTGGCTAAGCAGGTACTGGGCAACACCCTGGCGTTCCACCTCTCCTTCGTCCCGCCCACACCGCCGCAGCTGGTTGCTGCCCGGCGGGCAGTCGATGGGTACGTTGCCTGGTCCCCTCTGCCCGAGGATGCCAGCCTGGCGGCGCGTGGCCATGCGCTGCTGAACCCCAAGCCGGTGGTGGCGTGCCTCTCACGCCCGGAGGGAGGCGTTGGTCACGTCGATCTTCCCTCCTTCGCAGCAGCGCTCATGGCCAAGAGCATCGTGCAGCTGTCACACCCGGGCCGCAAGACGTGGCAAGTGCTGCATAGGGCGCAGCTTGCGGCTGCTGCTCCGCCCGGCACGCAGGGTTGGGGGTGGGTCTACGGGACGTGCCCCATCCCCGGCTCCCTCCCAGCACGCGTGCAGGCCCTTGTCCAGGCTTACCGGGACACCAGCCCGCGCCGCTTGCCCTATGTGCCCGGCGAGCACGACCCCCGGGCAGTGCTGGCCGAGCCGCTGTTCTATAACGCCGCCTTGGTGGACCCCGTCACCAGCGCTCCCTTCACCCCGCCGCCAGACATGCCTGCCGCGTGGCCACGCACGCTGGGGCAGCTCAGGGCAGCAGGGGCTGAGGTGGCAGCCCATCCCACCTTCCAGGCCATTCTGGCCGCCCTCCCGTCGGACTGGAGAGGGCTGCTGCCGCCCGACCCCCTGCGTGACCCCCTCCCGGCTCTGCCCACCTGGAGGGTAGCGCCGGATGGGCGTTGGGTGGTAGACCCGGGAGGGACGGTGCACGCGGTCACGCCCGCAGGCAGGGTCGCGGACAGCAGCGCCGCCAGCCCGCCGGCTACCGACGCCTGGGCGCCCGCTTGCGTGCTGCGCTGCCGGAAGCCCAAGTCTCGCTGGACGCTGGCGGAGCGCCAGGCCTACATGGCCGCGCCGGTCAGGGATCGGCCCACCCTCTGGCCGGTGGAGGAGCAGCTGCTGGGGCCATGGGAGGGCCTGCAGTGCTTCCCTCCGGTGCACGGGCATGGCCCGCTAAACCTGCTCCACTACGAGGTACGCAATGCCAGGAGGCTCCTCACCTCCAGGCGGGCGGCAGGAGAGCTGGGTGTGGGCAGCGTTCCTGTCCGGCCGGCTGCATGGCCGGACCCCCCGCAGGCGGCGGGTCCCTCAGCCGCCCGCAGCAGCCGGCTTGCTCGCCTGGAGGCCGACTGGGATGCGCACCGCCCGCAGTCCACCGCCACCCAGCTTGCACGCTTTGTCCCCAGCCCGCCAGGATGGATGCAGGCCAGCGACAGCCCAGCTCGACAGGCAGCTGCGGATCGCCGGGCCCAGAGGCACCACCGGCGCCACGACTCAAGTCAGCGCAGCCTCGCTGCTGGCAGCCAGGACAGCGGCCCCTCTGCGGCACACCGTATCCCCGAGGCAGCTGCAGCTACTGCTGGTGCGGCCGGCCCCAGCACGGCTGCGGGGGCTGGCCCCAGTGGCTGGGCGCCTGTGCACCCCGGCCCTGCCGACCAGCCTCCTGTCGGGCCTGCAGGGCGGGTCCAGGGGCACGACGGAGCGTCCAGTGGTCCCTTGGGGGCTGGGCGCACGGAAGGCCAGGCGTCTACCCTGGCGCCGGCACCAGCAGCAGCGGTCGGCGCCCCCGGGGCCCCGGGCGCAACAGCTGTCGTACAGGAGGCAGCCGCAGGCCCAGTGCAGCCGGCGTCCGACCCAGCGGCGGCGGAGGCGCTGCAATCCCAGCACGAGCCGCAGCCTCAGCCGCAGCGATTGGAGGCTCGTCAGCACCAGCAAGCCTGGACACGGCTGTGGGACTGCCCGGCGGGCAATCGGGCCAAGGTGTTAGGCTGGCGCCTGGCCCATGCCAGCCTGCCGTGCGGCCTCTACCTTGCAGCCAAACGGGGACAGGAACCCAGGGCCACCGCCCCGCGCCACCTCTGTCCGGAGCAGGTGTGCGCAGGGCAGCGTCGCCGGCCGCAGGACAGCCTCACCCACGTGTTCTTGCAGTGCCCCGCGTATGCAGCAGCACGGCAGTGGTTTGGAGACTTCTGGGCAGCGGTCAGCGGCGGCCCGCCGCCGCCCACGGACTGCGCTGCCCTTATGCTCGGCGACCAGCCGCAAGCTTGGCCGCACCACCCCGCGGCTGGGACCGGCGGTCAGCGGGGCGGCCTCACCCGCCTGTGGAATGCTGTGCGCCTCACCTTCCTCTTCGCCGTCTGGTGCGCGCGCAACGCCGCAGAGGGCCAGCCGCGGGGCTCCCGGGCAGTGGTGCAGCAGGTGGTGGAGGAGCTGCAGCGACTGATGTGGGCGCAATTCCGTGCCGCCGCCTGGGCCAACGACACGATCAGCGCGCTGCCCCCTAACCTGCTGTCCGCAGACCTCAAACCACCCCCATTGCAGGACTTCTGCGCGGTGTGGGCGCACGGGGAGGCCCTCTGCCGGGTGGCGACCGATGCAAACGGGCGCCCGTACCTCCAGTTGCGCCTGTCCCTGCAGCACCCGGTCCCCCTGCCGGCGGCCGAGGTTGGGGTGGCGGCAGCGGACGTGGGCGTGCGCACGGTTTGAGGCAGGGGTTGGAGAACGTGTGGGGAGCGAGGGTGGCGCGCGTTTTGCGGGGAGAGTGGGAGCAGTTAGGGGTGCCTGGGCTTGTGGGCAGGGTCGTGGCGCTGCAGCAGCTTTGTAGCCCCGCCGGGGGCTACTTCTGTGCGGGGCGGGGGTAGGGGTGCGCAGGGCCGGGACAGCAGAGGGTGCGGAGTGGGCTCCGGCCCGGGGTGGCCGATGCAGCGGTGTCGTCGTCGCTGGGTGGGGGTGCTACGTGGCCGGGTGGGTGGGGCCGGGGGTGGGTGGCCCGGAGCCCGGACTCCGGATGCAAGGGCAGCTGCTGGGGGTTACTGGAGTTTGGAGGGCCTGGTTCAGCGGGGGGTTGGGGGTGGGGGGACCACAGGGAACCGTCGCTGGGGTTGCGACAGTGGTGTTGTCGCTGGGTCGTGGCGATGGGGGATACTCCCGGGGGCCGGTGGGATGGGGTGGGGGTGGGGTTCGGGGGAGGGGGCAGAGCTGGGCTGTCGCAGGGGTGGGATGGGTCGGAGAAGGCAGCTGCCGGGCTGCTCGCCGCGACGCTGGAGCTCCCTGCCTGCTGCTTGGCGCCAGCCATTAGCACGTCCTGGTGCGGCAGGCCGTAGGCAGGGTCCGGCGCTGGAGTGGAGCTTGTGGGAGTGGAGGTATGGCGCCTTTGCCCGCTGCTCGGCGCTGGTCCTTGGGCGATGGGGATGGGGTGGGGGTTCAGGGGATGGACCGGTGCAGGACGACCGGGGTGGAGGTTGGGTTTGGGTTGTCGTCAGGGCTGCGACAGTGGCGCTGTCGCTGGGTCGGGGCGCGGGGGGCTACTCCCGCGGGGCAGGGGCAAAGGGTGGGAGCAGGAGGCCGGGCGCTGGCAGCCGGCCCCGACAGAGTGGGGGTTCATGGGAGGGAGCAGCGCTGGGTTCCCGCAGGGTAGTCGCAGGAGTGGGGTGGGTCGGGGTCAGCAGCTACCGGGCTGGACCGGGGTGGCGCTGGACTTCGCTGCCTGCTGCCTGGCGCCAGTCCCTAGCACGTCCTGGTGCGGCGGGCAGTAGGCAGCGACCGGCGCTGGAGTGGAGCTGGAGTGCGTGGAGACACGGCGCCTTTGCCCGCTGCTTGGCGCTGGTCCTTAGATGACAGCCTGGCGCAGCAAGCTGAGGGCAGAGGCAGCTGGCCCGCTTGAACTGCTTCCCTGAGGAGAGTACTGTGTTGCGTCTTTGCGGGTCCCCTCCTGTCTCTGGGGGTTTAGGTGTTGTGGTTGTTGTTGGGGTTCGGGTGGGTTGGGGGTTCGAGTGGGGTGTTGTGTTGGGAGCCCCTGTTGTGCTGTTCGTTGTGGGCCCGGCTGGTGGCCCTCTCCGGGCTGCTGGCTCGGGGGCCGGGTGGTTCGTGGGGGTCCCCGGGTGTCCAGTTGTTTTTGGGGGTGGTTTGCGTGGTTGTTCGTGGTTCCGGTTGTTGTTTCGGCCCCCATGGCCATTCCCCTGTCCTGTACAGGAGTGGGGTGGGATGCCACGGGGTGGCGGTGGTAGTGGTGGTTGTGGGTAGCCCCCTGGCTTGGCCTTTCGTTACGGCAGGCCACCAGGTGGTTTGCGGCTGTGTTTGGGGCTGTTGGGGGCCTGCGCCTGCCTTTCAGACTCCTTGCGCTTTTGTGCTCCGGCGGAGCTGTGTCTCCGTGCGTTGTAGCAGTTGCCGCCCTGTCCTTGTCCGGTTTGGTGAGTTTGCGGTTGCGGGTCTCTTTTCTTGCCGGTTGGTTCCTTGTGGTGGCGCCCCGTGGGCTGTTGCCCTGGGTGGT
>VFQM010003226.1_pt1 | contig 10790 bp, 6 predicted proteins | sample 3512391 | NCBI WGS metagenome assembly VFQM01 (sample SAMN10412369, study PRJNA504923) | tailings metagenome | isolation source: Replicate 1 from Balatoc abandoned mine | place: Philippines
AGTGTACAACCTAATAGCTCTCAATGTGTTGCATTACGTGATGCTTCTCTCTATGAAAAGCATAACATTGCTAGCTCACAAAATTTGGTCATCAAATTTTTATTCAACAACTTTTTAATTCAAACTCTATTACTTTGTATCCTTCCATTTATTAGTAAATATATTCTAAAACCAGGACGTCCATTTTATCAAAGACCTATTTATTACACAGGAAATCATTTGAACATTGTATCAAATGGTCAAACAGTTCCTATTCCTAGTTTTGCCACTTATGTAGATTACGAACTAGAATTGGCAATTATATTAAATAAACCACTAAAGAATGCTACTGCCGCACAAGCTAGAGATGCCATTGCTGGTTTTGTGCTTTTCAACGATTTATCCATTCGTAATATTCAATTAGAAGAAATGCTTTCCGCAAAATTTGGACCTAACAAGTGCAAATCGTTTGCCAATGTATTCGGAAGTGTTTTTGTAACAAGTGATGAGATTATGGACCCTTATGCACAACACAACTATTTCCTTCATTTAGAGGCAACAGTCAAAGTGAATAACAAAGTAAAAAGTGTTCATAGATTGGTCAAAGAAAAGATGCAATTTTCAGTCGAAGAACTAGTTTCTTTTTCATCTGCTCATGAACAATTAGCTTGTGGAGAAGTGATTGGTTTAGGAACTTTTCCTGGTGGTTGTCTCATAGAACAAGATGCTTCCATGAACAAGTCAAGTGGATTACAAGAAGGAGATGTTGTTACATTTGAATTGAAACCATTTGCTCCTTTAAATGTACAAATAGGAGAAAAAGAAGCCGAACCAAAGTGGAGAAAACAGGTCTGAAAGCTTAATTTATTTGTCAGCAACAAAAAAATTCAAAGCATCCTCCGCCAATGGGTTCTGTGGAAAGTACAATTATTGAAACGTTTGCACATGTTTCATCTTCTAATTAGAATTTAGTTAATAGTAATGTAGAGCATTACAATTTGGATTGAGTAACAACATTTTTTCAAAAGAAGATGCACGTCAAATTTATGAAATACAAAGTTATTCAGGAAATACAATAGCAGATGGACAATATCAATTGAATGATAAAGAAGAAGAGATTATCTCCCGATTAAAAGAGGATACTGGGGGTAAAATTTTGGAGCCCTTGTTACAAGCCGCAAATGGAGGAAGAAGTATCAAAGATGAGGAGCAGTACTATGAAGAAATGGAAGAGGAGGATTCAAATATACAACCGCAGTTGTCAGAAGAGGAGAGAGAAACACTTAGACAAATCATTGTACCCTCTTGGAAAGAAATTTCACAAATTTATCAACCGTTGAGAGAGAAAGTATTACAACATATCCAGGATTCAATAGAATCATTTGATGATTTGCTAGGATACTCTCTGGAAGAAGTAGATGCATAAATAAATTTTATTGAATTTGTACAGTAGCTTTTGAAGTGAGAATGTTCAATCTATTTCCCTTTTCTACTTTTCCAGCAGTTCCATGCAACGCTGTACTGGATTTACTTGTTACATTGAAAAAGGCGTTGGAAGAAATTGAAATGTCTGTTGGGCTGTTGGATGTGACTTTGAATTCTCCCCCAAATTGAAAGTTGCTATCTTGAGAGGCATAAGGAGAGATAGATGCTGAGATAGGTCCACTAACTGATTGTAAATAAACAAATTGATTTTCTTTCCAACTTAATTGCGACAAAATAATGGGAGTGGAAAGTGATTGGACATGAATATCAGAAGCAATCTGCTGTAGAGTGATTGGAGAAAGTGAAGAAGCATCAAAAGGTTCAATAGGATCGACTGTGTTCATAGTAATGTCCACCGCAGAAACATGGAAAATGTTCACAGGACTCGTCATTAAATTAGAAATAAATAGCTTGTTTGTCAATTTAATATCACGAATGGATATTGAACTAGACTCAGGCGACACAATTCTGTAGCCATTGATGACAATGCCTTCCATCTCGTTGAATTCACCTTGTTTACTTTGAATAACGAGCTGATTAAATCTAGCATCTACCATGAGAGAGATTTTTGGCGGCAGTTGTAGTGTAACATCGACTCTCAAACAAGCGTCCTCTGTTGTGTTTTGTGCTTTGAAAATATTAATTGCAACCGTTGATTTATCAGCATCGTACACATATTCATAATCGTATACTTGCAGTAGGCTGTCTTCTCTTCCATAAAAATTGACTTCAATTTGCAGAGTGGAAGTGAGATTGGAATTTGCGTAGACCAACACCTCTCCAGGTATGTCACCATTGAGTTGAACCAAAGTTCTAGTATCAATGTTAACATTGGTAGAATTAGTTTTAGTACGATTGCTGAAACTAACAGTGAAGGCATCACAGGTAGTTCTTGGATACACAATTGAAGCAATCACGAAACCAATAATAATAGATCCACTTACTAATAGACAAAGCACTACTAGAGAATATTGGCATATTGTATCGAAACTCACACTAGACTTTTTAGCCTCCATTTTGTCGAAAAATTTTTTTCAAAAAAAACATTTTCCATTTGGCTCTTTTATTGTCTACTGTGTAAAGATCTGGAATAGAAATCATATTATATAGAGCTTCTCCAACAAAATTATTGGTATTCATGACTGATTCATACAAGAGAGGTTTTGTTGGAGGCATCATATTTTGCAAGCCATTTTGATTCATTTCTGCAACAGGCATTAAGGAAAGGTTCTGTTCTCTTTGTAGAGCAATTTCCATCATGGATTGTAGATTTGCTTCTCCTGTCTCTCTCACCATGGAATAGAATTGAGAATTTTCATCTCTCAACAAGTTGGCAACAGTATCAAATTCAGCCATTCTTCCCTGCTTCATCACCACAATTTTATCATAATCAGCAATAGTATTTAGACGATGAGCAATTGTGAGAACAGTGCAGTTTTTGAACGCAGTGCGAATAGTTACTTGAATCTTCTCATCTGTTAGTCGATCTACTGATGCAGTAGCTTCATCCAACACTAAAATTTTAGAGTTTCTTGCCAATGCTCTAGCCAAACAAATGAGTTGTCGTTCTCCTTGAGAGAAATTAGCACCATGTTCTGCTACTTCAGCATCTAATCTTCCTGGTAATTTCTCTATCAAGTCTTTCAAATGCGCCTGTTCCAAACATAGCCAAAGAGATATATCATCGTGCTCTCGGAAGGGATCTAAATTTGTTCGAATAGTACCACTGAATAAAGTGGATTCCTGTGGAATAATAGCAATTCTAGAACGTAAATCATGCATTCCAATATCGTATATATTTACTCCATCGATGAAAATCTTTGATTCTGGCTCTGAAGCAACCATTCTAAACAAACATTGATGAAGACTTGATTTACCTGCTCCTGTTCGTCCAACAATTCCTATTTTTGAACCAGCAGGAATAGCAATATTCAAATCATGCAAAACCAATGGTAGGTTGGGTCTATATCTCATAGAAACATTTTGGAATTCTATGGAACCATTTTCAGGCCATGAGGGTGTGGGTCTTTTGTTGGCAATCACAGCAGGAGGTTCTTGAGGCACTTCTGTTGCATAAAAGACCAATCTCTCCACAGCATTCATATTAATTTCCACTTCTGTAGCTTGTCTAACTAACCAACTCAAGAAATTCGTAGCTTGCAAAGCATACGTTAATGCTAATCCTGCTTGAGCTGGACTGATAGAAGTTCGAAGTGCCAAGGCTAGAAAAGAGGTAACTCCAACAATAATAGCACCAAGTAGATCTAACCTTAAACCGAGCCAGCGTTGAGCCATGATCTGCAGATAGTAAGGTCTTTGGTTCAAATCAATATAGGCTAGATTAGTTGCTGCAAAGAGCTTTTGTGCTCTATAAGCTTTGATTGTACTAATACCAGTCAAGCTTTCTGAAAAATGAGAATATAGTGGGGATCTTGTTAAAGAATCCAAACGCTTCAACTCTCTGGATGCTCTTCGATATAATCCTTGGAAAATCAGATAAAGTATCATAATAGGAACCAAGGCAATCAAAAACCAATACACAGCAATGGCAATTACAACAAAAATTGCAATACATTGAAATAGAGATGAGAGAAATTGGCTCATCACTATGAGAATAGTGGTGTCTACGTTTTCTTGATCTTTGCTAAAGCGACTGATAATTCTTCCCAATGGAGTAGTATCATAAAAGTAAACAGGAGCTTTCAAAATGCGATTCAAGACTTTGTTGTGAAGTCTTGAAGCAGCTACTAATCCAATCAATAACAGACTCAAATCTCTGAAGAAGACGATTATTGCAGCAGCAACTCCTAAGCTAGCATATATACCCAATGCAGCACCAACTGATAATCCTAATTGAGAAGTAATAACTCCTTGTGACCATAAAGTCAGCCAATAATCTGCACTGACTAAACCAGCTTGAGCAACAATAAAAAGAGCAAGAATTATTGCCAAAGGTATTAATCCTCCTGCGCTCTGGATATAGGCCCAAATAACTTTGAACTCTAGCTTTCCCTTTTTTCTCTCTTCCATAGACATTAACTTTCCTTTCTCCAACTGTTCTGCTTCATTAACAGGATTGTGTGGAGCAGCTACTTCTTCTGTTGGGCTTTCAGGAGCAATTTTATCAATATCAGCAACTGTTTCATTCTCTGATTCTCTCTTTTCTTTTATGAATAAGGATAGATAGCCATCCTCTACAGCAGATAGCTCTTCATAAGTTCCTTGCTCAATAATCTTTCCTTCGTCTAAAATGATGATTCTATCAGCTTGGGAAAGGAACTGCAACTGGTGAGTTACAAGGATTCTTGTTTTACTGGCAAGAATTCCATTGATGCATTGATTAAATAAGATATTTGCCACATTAGCATCAACAGCAGAGAGTGGATCGTCGAAAAGATAAACTTCAGCATCACTGTAAGCAGCTCTTGCTAAACTAATCCTTTGCCGTTGTCCACCACTGAGATTAATTCCAGATTCTCCTACCTCTTCCAAATCTCCAGCAGGGAATAGTTCCAAATCTTTTTCCAAAGCACATACTCGAATAACTTCCTGATATCTTTGTTCTTGGAATGGTTTTCCAAACAAAATATTGTTTCGAATTGTATTATTTTGAATCCAACTTGTTTGAGGAGTATAGGCCATAGATGGTGAAACTTTGATACTTCCACTGTGTAATTTCATTTCACCAAGAATGGCTGATAAAATGGAACTCTTCCCAGAGCCAACCCCTCCAATGATCATAATTAGTTCTCCCTTTGTGACATTTAATGTGATGTGATCCAATTTTCCTGCTTCATAGGCATTTTCATCGATTGGCTGTTTGGGTTTATGATCTTCTATTTTGGTCAAAGAATAACCTAGCATCTTTCGTTCCTTCTCTATATCTTTGGCCAACTTTTTCTTCTCTCTTTTCTCTCTCAAAGATACTAGAACTTTTCTATTCTTCTTCTTTCTTTTTTCTGATTCAGGAACAACTTCCCACTTGAAAGAGCAGTCATCAATTTGAATGGGAATATTGGGGTCTTCAGATAATGGAACTTCTTCTGCTTCTTCTTCCATGAGAAATCCTTGGATACGAGACAAGGATACTGCAGCTTCTACAGCAAAACTAATGACCATTGGGAAGAATAGGAGAGGGAAGCGAAGTAAATTAAAGTAAGCCAAAGCCGGAAAAATCACTTGCGGAGTTAATGCACCTTCTCCATACACCAACACATAAACAATAAAAGTAGAAACGCTGACAAAAAGTGGACTAGCCATCAGTACACTTCCCATAATTGCTCTCACTCCACTCATATTGGCGAATTGAATCACTTCATTCTTACGAATTCTTGTAATTTTTCCTTGGAAAGGATTCTCCCAACTGAAGAATTTGATGATTCTTATTCCTTGAAGAACTTCATTCATAATCTTCACTCTCATATCTGTGTACTTGAGAGTGGCTCTTCTAAATCGTTCATATAGCTTGATAATAACGGCATTAAATGGAATTAGGGAAAACATGACTACTACACCTACAATAGCCACCCATCCCAGTAAGACAAATAAAAAGACCAAAATCACAGCGATTTGAAATAAACCACTCCAAGCGAAATGCAAAAACTGACATGCATCTCCTATTTTTTGAGTATCAATACTCATGTAGTTTACAATTTCACCAGTAGTTCGTTTCTGTCTTGATTTAGAAGATAAAACAATAGCTTTTTGAAAAATTTGAGCAATCAGAACAGATCTAATTCTCATTCCAACCACCATTACAAAGTTAAAGTAATGATTTTGCAAAATATTCTGTACCAAGAGAATGAGGAAAAGACCACCAGCCCATAAGTATCCTTGATAGGTACTATTGAGATCTGTAATATATTGTAGAATGAAACTCAGAAAAAATGGAGACACCAATGAGCAGCAATCGGATAGGAATTTAAATATTCCTCCTAATAGAATGAAACGAATTCCAAACATTTGATTCAAAATTCTAAAAATTGAAAATTTTGATTTTTTGGCCTTGGCATCCCAGTGTTTTGCAAATTGTTTTGTCAACGGTCCAACTTTATCAACTGGCTTCAAATCATATACATCCTTCATTTCAGGTGGTTTTCTAAACGCCCTAAAAATAAACAAAGTAATCCACTCAAAAGTGATGTTCAACAATCTTGGTGGATAGTAGCCATTTGGATTTCTCATAGGTTTGGCTAGTAGTTTTTCATTTGCAATCATAATTTCTCTCGTTTGAAGGGAATCTTGCACAGTTGGAGCAATAATTGGAATGTTGTGCTTGTCTTGATTGGCTTCTGTTGTTCCCAACTGTTGATCTTGTAACGCATTAGTAATAGCAATATTTAGAGCAGTAGAGGGATACTTTGTCTGAGTAATATCTTCTGAAACATTTGCATTTTCTGTTGGTATAAAATTGGAAGGATTAGCTCCATGTGTATTGGTATTTTCATCAATTCCTACAATATGAGTAGTTGTTGTTGTATTTTGTAGATCTTCATGTACGTTATCCTCTGTATTTCCATACATTGTTTTTCTTTTTCAATGGTCATATCGTGTGGTCGTCTTCTGTTTTCCTGCAAATTTTGGAACGGAACAAGCGAAGATCATATTGAATAATCGGAGTAGAGGTATTCCAAACGGATCTGTAGCTTCTACAATTAACATTTCTATTTTTGTTTCTCAAAATAGCTCAACGTGAATTGCATCAAAGAATCCACAGCAGTACTTTGGATAGGAACTACAGTAGTTTTACCACTGGAATCGGTTGTAGTCTCCCATTTTTTCCAAACAAAATCGGCATGTTCTGTTGTTTTAATTTTTTGCATCGTTGAATCCTCTTTGAGAATTCCTAAAAACATTACCAATGTCTTTTCTACAGTACCGTTGAATCGTTTATAAAAAGGATAGTATGTTTCTGTGTAACGAAAATCAGAATCGATTACCAAATCTTCTTTTGCCAATCCGGTTTCTTCCCATACTTCTCTATATGCCGTTTGTAATTCCGACTCATTTTCTTCCATATGGCCTCTAATTATATTGGGTCAAAATAATTTTAGTTTTTAAAAACAGTGCAAGACAAACTTTGGAAAATCAAAACGGTTTGCATGTTTCATGAGAAGAAAATGAGTTTTATCTTTGTTAAAAAGTAACACTCCACAACTTTTTACCTTCTGGACCACCTTTTCCATTGGTTTCTTTGTTTTTTTTTGCAAAAGAGTAATTCGCCTACATCACTGTTCTGACAATTACAGTTTATTGATTTCTTGTTCTAACATAGGGTACAGTTTTGCTAAGCTTTTCTTGAAACCAGCACTGGGTTCTGCTAGTAATCCAAAATCATCCACTTGCTTTGCACTCTTTTCGTTTATCTCTTTGATATCTTTTTCTGAATTGAATGGATACTTGTATTTATCAGACAAGTAGAATTTTAATTTGTCCAAAAACTGTTCCTTCTTTGAAACGAAGTGATATTTCATCAATGTAGTGAGTTCTTCTGGGCAGTGTTTCATGGTTTTGATCATATGTTGTACATTTAGCAAAAGAGCATTTTCATTATACATTTTGCTATTGTGGTAGCCTTCTGTGGTTCCTTTTTGTTTATCATATCCAGCTTCATTGTAGTATGGTTCATCCACTAGTACTAATCCAAGAATAGAGACCACAAGCTGCAAAATATTGCTTGTTTTGGGATTCCATTCTTCACTCTCACTTTTACCACTCCATGTTCCAAGCAATGATAAACACACTTTGCCTTCTTCATATAAATTGGGATTGATTCTCAGTCCATAACTCCAAAAATGAAGCTGTGGAGCAGAGTTGGGATAGTTAGTTGGAAGTAGAATATCAAAAATGTAAAATCCCATGTAATATGGTGTTTGAGATGGTCCTATTACCACACTTCGAAGCATATCTAAAGATCTCTCACTTGATTTTACATAACAACCATCAGGAAGATTCTCTTGTAAAATTTTGTACTCTTTGTGCAACACTTTGGAAAGCTGTTTAGCTGCTGATTTAGCTTCTGCTCTGAAAAAGTGATTGTCTAACTCTGTTGCTATTTCAAATTTAGAGTGGTCTTCTAATCCTGATCTACTTTGTTTCTCAACAGATGATACCTCTTGTTGTGGTGCATTAGGAGGCAGTTCTGGGATGTAGTCATGCACTTTGTAGTTCTTCTTATATCCTATTTTGATAGACCCAGGTTCGAAAAAGCTTTCTGTAAATTCTCTAAATTCATCAGCAAATGATTCTGGATTGTACTCAGGAACATCATCAGCTGTTGTAGTATCCTCACTTTTCATATTTTCTCCTCTATTATTGGTATGTGGTGTTTCTTCTGTTTCACTAACAGTTTCCCAGCCGTTATCTTGCTCTTCCTCTTCTTGTTTCTTTTCATTGTATGCATCAACTAATTCTTCCGTTTCTCTAATCTTTTCTTCTTCTTCTGATAGATTTTCTTCTTCCTCTTGATCCACAGAATTAATATTCAGTACATCATTGTATTTTACAGTTGTTATTGAACCATCAATCCAACAAACTGTCAATTGACCATCATGAATACCTATTACCTCACCAGCCCACTGGAATTCAGCATTGTCTACATCTTCATTTTTAGGGAATCTTATCACTACATCACCTAAACGATGTGCGATAACAGAATGAGAGATAATATCATAGATACTTGTCTCTTCTTCACTCAATGTTTTGTTATGATCATCTACCCACCTCACTTTGCAAGTTCTTTCTTCAGCATTTACAGATTGGACAACTCCAATTCTAGATTTCTCATCTTGCATCTTACGAGCTTGCTCCGGATCATTTTCGTCATATTCTTCCATAATTTTGGGAGATACAAAGTCATCTGGAGTAAAATCAGTATCATTTAAATGTTGAACAGGGTATAACTCTGTAGATGGAATCATAGTACTCTTTGTACCATCCTGCCATACTATATCTACATAGGTTTTGGTCCTCAGAATGAAAATCCAATTTGAAAAATTATTAGCAACGTCTGCAGGCATTGTTTCATAGTTTTGAACCACTTGGGGATCTCTAGCTCTCTCTTCTTCACTCATTTGTAACAATTGCTGTAAATCAACAACACCGCGGTCAAATACATTCCATTTACTGTAATTATAATAATGAAATGCCTTTACTTTCTCATAATCAATAAAATCTTCATTTTCTCTTTCATTCAGAGTCTTCTTGTTTGTAATAAACTCCAAATCCATACTGTGATAGCTCATATCTACGATCATGCCGTAGCGATGCTTCTTTTTAGAGAAGTCTCCTACAGACCATTCTGACTCTCTCAAAATGTCTGCTCGATCTGCCGTGGTGAAGTCTAAAACTTGACCAACATAAAACGGTTGAGAGTAATCAAACATTTCATCCAACAGAGTTTCTGGATCAGCATCTTCAATCGATACAACACTTCCATCTTTGAACTTTACTTGGATATTAAAATAGGCATTGTCAGCTCTTACTAACCAATCTTCATAGACAGCATAATTTCCTGTCCTTATATGCAGTGGATGTTGAATATATTTTGCATTTACATTGTTCCTGAATTTGAAAATTAGAAAATGTATATCAAAAGACACTCATAAAACAAACAGTTCTCCTAAATTTTTCTTTCGTAAATTTAAGAATTCTTCTGGAGAAGTAATTTGGTTTGTGATTTTACCTTTGGTTGTATCATACAACAAATCTACCAGTAATTTTACCTCAACTACAGTTCCTTTTTGAAAGGATACCTTCTTCTTGTCTTCCAGCTTCGCAACAATATCACCATGCAAAAAAGAACGATCTAATAGTTTTAAATTGCTAGTCTGTTCTACAGTCTCCTCTCCATTGTCCCATTCTATTCGAACTTCTCCAATACCTAGGGGAGGTTTTACTTCTTCTTCATCCTCCGTTTCATATTCATCTTCCTCATTTTCTTCTTCTTCTTCTTTATCAGCGCTATGATTTCTATTTCTGTTCTGGTTTCTATTTTGTTGAGTTCTGTTTCTTGTTGGAGCTTCTTCCTCCTCTGATTCTTCTTCTTCGCTTTCATATTCTTCCTCTTCTTCCTCATCACTATTATCAAAATCATCTGTGCTAGCCACTTCTCGAACAATTCCATATTCTGTTCGTCCAAGTCTTCGATTGTATCTAGTTACTACATCTTCATAGAAAAACAGTAAATCTTTATCTTCGGAAGGAGAAGAGATTACATCTTTAGTGTTATTACTCATTCTCTATTCAATAATATTTACAAATAAATAAGTTCCTTTTCTTTTTTTTTTGATAAAAAGATTTTTTTATAAAGATGTTATATTTGGAAG
>VFQM010003229.1_pt1 | contig 10768 bp, 14 predicted proteins | sample 3512391 | NCBI WGS metagenome assembly VFQM01 (sample SAMN10412369, study PRJNA504923) | tailings metagenome | isolation source: Replicate 1 from Balatoc abandoned mine | place: Philippines
CGGTCATCGCAATGCGCCGCGCGATAACGAAACCAATTGCGCCACCAATCGCAATCGCGCCCAAAATCTCGGGCAAGCTCGCCACATCGTGCGTTACCAACGTCGTGACCACCGCGATCAGCATGCCGATCATGCCATAACGATTGCCCGCGCGCGACGAAGCGGGCGACGACAGCCCGCGCAGCGCGAGGATAAACAGCACGCCCGCAATCAGATAAGCGAGGCTGACCCATGCGGGTACATCTTGCGCCGCGCCGCCTGCGGCATGCGCAGCAGTGCTCCAACCGATGGCCATTGTCGCCAGCAATGCCGCCGCCAAGCGGTCGCGAACCGTCATCATTCCCCCGGCCCCCATCACTTGTCCTTCTTCTTATACATGGCGAGCATCCGCTCGGTCACCGCAAAGCCGCCGAAGATATTGACGCTGGCCATGACCACCGCCGCAAGGCCGAGCCATTTGGCGCTCGCCGATCCGGCCGCCGCCGCCGCAATCAGCGCGCCGACAATGATCACCGACGAAATCGCGTTGGTCACCGCCATCAACGGCGTGTGCAACGCGGGCGTGACGCTCCAAACGACATAATAGCCCACAAAACAGGCCAAAACGAAGATGGAGAGGATTGAGATGAAGTCCATCAGGACCCGCCTTTCGCTAAAATATGGGGTTTGGCAATTTCTTCGATCTGTTTGATGGCAATTGCTATCGCGCTGAGGTCGCGGGAGATTGCCTTATCGATTTCGGCGGCACTAATCTCTTTATAGGCACAATTGACAGTTCGCGGGTCGGGCCGAGCCCGCGCTTGAGCAAAAGCTTCGGCCAGTGCTGTGCCTTTCACGGCCTGTTCGATTTCGGCCATTTTCCCACGCACGGACCCATATCGGGCCGACTGTTCTGCAGACAGAGGCCCGGGGCAATCCGGTTCGATGCTGTCATAGACACGGTCAACTTCATACTGAAATTCGGTGATAAGTTCAGGCGGCAACGGTGGCGTCGATTGCCCGAATGCACACGCCGCGAGCGCAAAATGCGCAAAGATAAGGAAGATCCCGGCGCGGCGCCTCACTTGCATGCTTCCCCATTGCTGGCTCGACACCCCACTTCTGGCCGTGCACGGAGGCAAATGACATAGCGTTCGGAGGAATTAACAAACATTGCCTTCGCCCCCGTCAGTTATACCGCGTCGTCACCACTACGCCGAACACCTGTTCGGGCATGGCTTCGTCGACTTTGACCTGAATCGTTTCGGCGTCGCGCGCCAGGACTGCGAAGCGCGCACCCAGCACCGTCATGTTGATCGGAAAGGCCCCATCCTTGGGCACCTCGTCATAGGTCAGGCTGCCGACATTATCCTCGGTGCCATATCTGATGCTGAAGGTCGGCACTGAACCCTTGCCGATAATGGCCGCGCGCCCTTCATAGCGCACACCGACGAAATAATTCTGCCGGTCGCTGCGCGGGTCAACCGCAGCATAGGCGCCCCCCAACACCGCAACGGGCTTTTTCGGCCGCTTGCGCATGAAATTGGGCAAGCCCGCAATGGCGTTGCCCGCATTGAACGAACCATCGAGCCGCCCGTCCCGGTCCCTGTCGATCAGGCAGCGTTGTAAATTGCCCGACCCGAACAGCAAGCTGCGGGCCACATTCTGCTTTGGCACGCTGTTGACGCAGAACACCGGTGCGCCGCTGGTCAAGAGGCCGAACAATTGGTCCCCCGCTTTCGCCAGCACCTTGCCCGATTTGGCATCGGTCGCGTCCTCGCGCAGTTCCACCAGGCTGGGCGGCAACAACCGCTGTTTCACCACATAGCCGCCGTCGCGTACCGCCCGCTCGCCCACTTGCGCGCTGTCGGGCTGCACGATCCACGCCGTTTCAATATAGTCGGGGTTCGCTGGCGGCGTCAGCAGCGCGCTGGTCAGCAGGAACATTCCCGCGAGGCTCATCCGAGAAGCCGCTCATTGACCACCTTGCCGCCCTGCGTCAGGCGGATGGCAGTACCGATTTCTTCGTCGAGCACGGGTTTGCCTGCTTCCTTGTCCCAAAAGGCCGACAGGAAGTTGAACAGGTTGCGCGCAAACAGCGCCGACGCGTCGGCGGGCAGGCTCGCGGGGATATTTTTTGCGCCAATGACCGACACGCCATGGATCACGCGCGTTTCACCCGCGACGCAGCCTTCGACATTGCCGCCGCTTTCGGCTGCCATATCGACGATGACCGACCCTGCGCGCATCGATGCCAGCTGCGCATCCGAAATTAGCCGCGGCGCAGGACGACCGGGGATCAGCGCGGTGGTGATAACAATGTCCTGCTTGGCGATATGGCTCGACACCAGTTCGGCCTGAGCTGCCTTATATTCATCGGACATTTCGGTGGCATAGCCGCCTGCGCCCTCGCCCTCGATGCCCGCGACACTTTCCACGAAAATGGGCTTGGCGCCCAGCGATTGGATTTGTTCCTTCGTGGCACTGCGCACGTCGGTCGCGCTGACCTGCGCGCCCAGCCGCCGTGCGGTAGCGATGGCCTGCAAGCCCGCGACGCCGACGCCCATGACGAACGCCTTGGCCGCGTTGACCGTGCCGGCCGCCGTCATCATCATCGGAAAACCGCGGCCATAGGCGTTGGCTGCCATCAGCACCGCCTTGTAGCCCGCGAGATTGGCCTGCGACGACAAAATATCCATCGACTGCGCGCGGGTGATGCGCGGCATGAATTCCATCGCCAGCGCCTCGAGCCCCAACGCGGCATAGGTATCAACCCGTGCGCGCTCCCCAAACGGATTGAGCCCGGCGGCCAGCCACGCCCCGCTCGCAAAACCGCTCAGCGACTTGGGATCGGGCCCTTGCACGCCCAAAATAATGTCCGCACCCTTCAGCGTCGCGGCGCGGTCGCCCACACTAGCCCCGGCCGCTGTATAGTCGGCGTCGGCCACCGACGCGGCCACCCCCGCCCCGGCCTCAACCGCGACTTCGGCGCCCAAACCGATGAATTTCTTGACAGTTTCAGGCGTAGCGGCGACACGGGTTTCGCCGTCTGCTGCTTCCTTGAGAACGGCGATCCGGGTCATCTGCAAATCCGGTCAGGAAATCAGGATGACGACGAGCACCGTGACGGCGGCCGTGATGATAATGCCCGTTTTGGTCCAGGACAAAAACCCATGATAGGTTTGTTCGGCAGATTTCATGTCATGGTCGGCCATTGCCATACTCCCCTGTCGCTGCACGCGCGCACGCTGGGTTGTGCGCTCGATTATTATCGCCCGGAATCGGACCGTCGCACAGGTCCTACCGTTAGTGTCGCGCTTGCTCAACCCCGCAGTGTGCAGCGTCAGTGCGCATCGTCACAGCGGGGACGCTTAATCCCGTCTTTACGCATTTCCGTTACCCATAATGGAACAGTAGCGATGGAAACGTCGCCGTCATAATGGAAACGCAACGGAACGACATGGCCAGTAACCGCGATATCCGCACCGCCATGCTGGTGGACAGCGAACCGGCGCAGCAGCGCTTTATCAGCGCGCTTGCCTCGCGCGGCGGCTGGCGCACGATTATCGCGCCCGATACGGATACAGCGCTGGCCAAGCTCGGCACGCAGGAAGGGCTGGCGCTCGACGCGGTGATTATCGACGAAGGCGCACCTGGCCACCCGGTTGAGCAATTCGTCACCGAATTGCGCCGTTGGCGTCCCGGCCTTCCCGTCATCGCCATCACCATGCGCACCAGCGTTGCCACCGCGGTTGCCGCAATGCGCGCGGGCGCGAGCGATTTTGTGCAAAAGCCGATTGCGCCCGACCGGCTGCTGTCCTCGCTTGACCGGCTAGTCGGCAACACCAGCGGCGAATTGCGCCCGCTCACCGAAAAATTGCGCGTGCCGCTGGGCTTTGACGAAATTGTCGGGTCCTGCCCCAATTTCCGCAGCGCGCTGGCCATTGCGGCCAAGGCCGCGCGCGCGCGCGTGCCGGTACTGATCAACGGCAAGGCCGGCGTCGGCAAGGAAGTATTCGCGCGCGCCATCCATGGCGCCAGTCCGCGCGCCAAAGGGCCGCTCGTGCTGGTCGACTGCTCGGTGGTATCACCGGGACTGATTGCATCAGGGCTGTTCGGGCATGAACGCGGCGCATTTCCCGGCGCATTCGACCGCCAAATCGGGCGGCTGATGCAGGCCGACGGCGGCACGATCATTATCGATCAGGTCGAATGCATGCCCGCCGAAACGCAGCAGCGGCTGGTTGAATTCATCCAGTCGGGCGAAGTCCAGATGATTGGCGGTACGATCAAGCACAAGGTCGATGTCCGCATCATCGCTACCGCCTCGTCGCCGCTCGACCGGCTGATTGCCGACGGCTATTTCCGCGAGGACCTCTATTACGCCATCAGCACCGCGCAGCTGACGCTGCCCAGCCTGACCGACCGGCGCAGCGACATTGCGCCGCTGACCCGCCACCTGCTGACCCGGTTGGGCCAGCTTCCAGGCCTGCGTCCGCTCGGCATTACCGACGACGCGCTGCGCCTGCTCGCCGCCTATGCCTGGCCGGGCAATGTTCGCCAGCTGCAGGACGTGCTGTTCCGCGCCGCCATCGATTGCAAGGGCGATGTGCTGACGCTCGCCGACTTCCCCGCTGTCGATGCGGCCATTGGCGGCGGTGCCGCGCCCGAGGAAGAAGGGACGGTCAACATCAACGGCGAAGCCATTGGCGTGACCCTCTATATGCCCGACGGACATCTGCGCCCGCTCGAGGATATCGAGGCCGACGTCATTCGCCTCGCCATCGGCCATTATCGCGGCCGGATGAGCGAAGTCGCCCGGCGTCTCGGCATTGGCCGCTCGACGCTCTATCGCAAGCTGAGCGATCTGGGGATTGATACGGCGGCGTGAACAGCCCGCGAACGTGGCGGCGCTGACCTAGCGCGACCACCGCGCCCAGATTGCGGTTGGCAGCAACAACCCGCGCGCTTCTTCGCGCACTGCCAGTTCGCCGCACTCCACCGTGCCGCCCAGCGTGCTGAGGCTGGTCCGCAGCAATTCACCGATGGCGAGCGCCGACATGCGCACGGCATAGACGGTCAGGAACAGCGCACGGCTGTCCTTGTCGAGCAAACGCGCGCAATCGGCGATCAGCGGGGCGAGATCACTTTCCAGCTCCCACCGCTCGCCATCAGGGCCGCGGCCATATTTGGGCGGATCGAGCAATATGGCGTCATAACGTTTGCCACGTCGCACCTCGCGGCCCGCGAATTTGCTCGCGTCATCGACGATCCAACGGATTGGCGCGTCGGCCAGCTCGGCCAGCTCGGCATTGGCGCGTGCCTGCGCCACGCTTTTCTTGCTGGCATCGATATGGGTGACATGGGCACCGACGCTGGCGAGCGCCTGTGACCCGACGCCGGTGTAGCCGAAGAGGTTCAGGAATTGCGGCTGCTCCACGCCGTCGACCCGCTCCCGCAACCAGCTCCACACCGGGGCCATGTCGGGGAAAAAGCCTAGGTGCCGAAACGGCGTGCAGCTCGCCATAAAGCGCGCTTCGTTCCACCCCAGCGCCCACCCCTCGGCGGGCACAGGGCGATGGAAAAACCAGCGCCCGCCGCCGTCGGCATCGGACGCAGGGATGAACTCGCCGTCGGCGTCCCAATGGTCCAGCGCAGGCGCCCACATCGCCTGCGGTTCGGGGCGGATGAAAGTGCGCGTGCCATAGCGCTCTAGCTTGCGCCCATGCCCGCTGTCGAGCAGCGCATAGTCGGCCCACGGCTCGCCGATCAGCGTGGAGAGGGTGAGGTTGGTCATCGCGCGTTGGCGAGCACAAAGGCCTTCACCGCACCATAATCCCCCGGCAGCCGCTCATACCGCTCCTCGCGGTCGAACAAATTGCCGACCCGCGCGGGCAGGCCGGGGCGCTGCCCGGTGGCGCGCTCGACCGCGTCGCGGAATTTGGCAGAGTGGGCAGTGGCCAGCGTGACCATGGGGACATCGGCGGGCAGATCTCTGGCCACCGTGCGCGCCGCTGCATAGCCGACCGCCGTATGGGGATCGATCAGCATCGCGTGACGGCTGTGCGCATGCGCCAGTGCCAGCGCCATGCCGTCGGCATCGACCCGCACGCTGCTGAACAGGCCCTGCGCCCCCGCCAGCATATCGGCGGGGATGGTCATCGCGCGGCTCGCCTCGAACCCCGCCATCATGCTGGCAATAGCCACGCCGTCGCGCCCGGCCAGATCGAACAACAGCCGTTCGAAATTGCTCGACACCTGAATGTCCATGCTCGGTGTCGCGGTCGCGGTCACGGTCCCCGCGCTATAGTCGCCGCGGGTCAGCGCGCGGTGCAATATGTCGTTGACGTTGGTTGCCACCACCAGCCGCTCCACCGGCAACCCCATCCGCGCCGCGGCATAGCCTGCGAAAATGTCGCCAAAATTGCCCGTCGGCACGCTGAACGCGACACGGCGCTGCGGCGCGCCAAGCCTGACAGCGGCGTAGAAATAATAGACGATCTGCGCCATCAGCCGCGCCCAATTGATGCTGTTGACCGCCGATAGCGTCAGCTGGCCAGTGACCTCCGCGTCGCCGAACATGCGTTTGACCATCGCCTGCGCGTCATCAAAGCTGCCCTGGATCGCGATATTGTGGACATTGGGGGCCAGGATCGTCGTCATCTGCCGCCGCTGCACGTCGCTGACGCGACCTTCGGGATGCAGCATGAAAATGCGGATATTTGTTCGCCCCGCGACCGCCTCAATCGCCGCCGACCCGGTATCGCCGCTCGTCGCACCAACGATGGTCAGCTGCTGATCGGTGCCAGTGAGGAAATGTTCGAATAGCTGGCCCAGCAATTGCAGGGCAACATCCTTGAACGCCAGCGTCGGCCCGTGGAACAATTCAAGCAGCCAATGCCGCCCATCAAGCTGCACCAGCGGCGTGATCGCATCATGCGCAAAGCTGCCATAGGCCGCCCTGCACAGCCCGCGCAGTTCCTCCTCGCTCAGGCTGCCCCCGACAAAGGGCGCCATGACGCGAACGGCGGTTTCCACATAATCCAGGCCGGCCAGCGCGGCGATGTCGTCAGCGCTGAACTGCGGCCAATTGCGCGGGACATAGAGCCCGCCGTCGCTGGCCAGGCCGGCCAGCGTAACGCCGCGAAAATCGAGCGCGGGGGCGCTGCCTCTTGTGCTGATATAGTCCATGGTGACCTCCGCCTAAACGCGAGGCCTTAGCCCTGCAAGCGCCGCCGCAATGCAAGAACGTAAATCACCGCAGCCGCGCCCGCGAACAGGAACCATTGCACGGCATAGGCAAGGTGATTGTTCGGCGCATCGTCGGGCGCAGCCCGCGCACTTGCCGCCCAGCCTTGGGCCGGCGGATCGGCGAGCAGCATCGCCCGCGCGGGCGTTGCCGTGCCGCTGAGGCGTTCGATCAGCCCAGGCTGGTCAGGGCCGGGAACGATGAAGCCCGCCACTTCGCCGCCCTTCCAGTCAAGTTTCCGCGCAGGGTCTGGGTCGGTGCCAATGCTTACCAGCACGCCGGGGCCTTCCGCTCCGGTGCGGCAATCGACGATCATCTGATAGGTCGAAGCGCCCTTGGCATCGCGCCCGCCGCGCTGGCTATGGAACACTGCTTCCAGACAGGTCACGCGGCTGCGGCGATAGAGCAGGGCATCGTCGCCCGGTGCCAGCACGGGAAAGGCCACTTCTTCCCCCATCGCCGCGTTGCGCTGGTGCAGCGCGATCAGCGCCTCCTTCTCGCCCTTGCGTCCCAATTGCCAGATGCCCAGCGCAATCATGATGGCAACGGCAAGAACGACCAGTAGCGTCGGGACCAGCGGCCAGCGCATGCGAACCGGATCACTCGTCATCGGCGAGCACCCCTTGGCGTGCGCCGCGCCGGACCTCGGCATGGAACAGCAGCCCCTTGGCAAAGCGCAAGCCCCCGACCACGGCGGCAATGGTAAATGGCACCCACAGGATGACATGGACCCAGAAGGGCGGGTAAAGCGCGAACTCGAGGCTCATTGCCAGCGCTATCACCACCGCGCTGATAATCATCGTCAGAAATGCGGCGGGACCATCCCCCACATTATTGCCGCTGCGGTCGTTGCCGCACTTGGCGCAGCGATCGGCAATTTTCAGCGGGCCGTCGAACAGCGTCGGCGCGCCGCATTGCGGGCAAAAACCGAAAAGGGCGGCCCGCGCAATATTGGGATGTGACGACCCGCCGGCCGGGTCCTCAGGCACGCCCCACGCACCAAGGGTCGGGTTGCATATCGACGGGGACACCGCCGATACCCGGAGCCGGAAAACGCGCCTTGAAGGTGAAGGCCTGCGGCGTCGGACCATAACGATCGAGCCGCCACAGGGCCGCCAGCCCTTCTTCAATGGTCGGGATATGCCCGGCGGGTACCCACCACAGCGCCTGATAGGCACCGTCAAAGCGCTCGAAATATTCACGGCGGCGGGCCATTTCGGGCGTGTGCGCGCTGCGATAGACATAAGCAAACAACGCCTCGGCATCGGCCCACACCGACATATTGACCGCGAGCAGCGGGTCAGGCGTCGGGCGCAGCGCCGTGGCATTGCCGCTGTCGTCCTTTAGCCGCCAGATAAAGCCGGGGCTGGCCTCAGCAACGGCATTGATCCGGTCGAGTGCGTCGAAGAACGGCTGTACGCGCGGATCGCCCGCTTCGGCTACCAGGCGGCCAATGTTAATCTGAGCCAGATGCCATTCTGCCGCCGTACCCGTCATTCGCGCGCTCCCACAGCCGGGGCCATCAATGGACCGGCGCGCCCCATCCGCCCCAAACATAGACGACGATGAACAGGAACAACCACACCACGTCGACGAAATGCCAATACCAGGCCGCCGCCTCAAAACCGAAATGCTGGCGCGGCGTGAAGTGGCCCTTGTACACGCGCGCCAAACACACGATCAGGAAAATGGTGCCGACCAGCACGTGGAAGCCGTGGAACCCGGTCGCCATGTAAAAGGCCGAGCTGTAATTCGATTCGCCGAAGGCAAAAGGCGCGACGCCGTATTCATAGGCTTGGATCGCCGAGAACACCGCGCCCAATATGATAGTCAGCCACAGGCCTTTTTTCAGCCCTTCACGGTCGCCATTGATCAGTGAATGGTGCGCCCAAGTGATGGTCGTGCCCGAGCACAGCAGGATCAGCGTATTGAGCAGCGGCAGCGAGAAAGCGTCGATCACCTCGATGCCCTTGGGCGGCCACTGTGCGATTAGCGCCGCGCCGTCCTGACCGAACAGGCTTTCAACCGCGCCATCGACATATTGAACGGGCTCGGGGAACAGCGAAAAATCGAACCACGCCCAGAACCAGCCCACAAAGAACATCACTTCGGAAGCGATGAACAATATCATGCCATAGCGCAGGTGCAGTTGCACCACCGGCGTGTGGTCCCCGGCATGCGCTTCCTTGATGACGTCAGACCACCAGCTGAAGAAGGTCGCGATCAGCCCGGCAACGCCCAGCCCCATGACCCACTTGCCGCTGGGGCCAAAGAAATCATCGTTCATGACCATCACCAGGCCAAAGAACATCACCAGTGCGGCGATCGAGCCGATCAGCGGCCAGACGCTCGGATTGACCAGATGATAATCGTGCTGTTTGGCGTCACCGGCCATGTCGCATTTCCCCAACTTGTGGGCCCACCTGCACCATCGCGGCGAACCCGTGACTTATACCAATTGCGGCGGGCCTTAACTCGCCTTTTCTGCCTCGTCCACCCGGTGGAAGGTGTAGCTCAGCGTAATTTCCTGAATGTCGCGCGTCTCGGGATCATCCTTGATCGCGGGGTCGACAAAGAACAGCACCGGCATGCGGATCTGCTGCCCTGGCTCCAGCACCTGATCAGTGAAACAGAAGCACTGGATCTTGTTGAAATATTTTCCCGCCGCCACCGGCGTGACATTATAGCTCGCCACCCCGCGCACGGGATTGAGCGAGTCATTGCGGGCAATGAAAATCGCCATGTCACGCGCACCGATGCTCATCCGGTCGCGCGGACGCTCGGGCTTGAAATGCCATGGCATATCGCGGTCGACATTGCTGTCGAAGCGCACCGAAATCGTCTGGCTAAGCACCTTGGGCGGGCTCGCCAGCGCCGCTTCGTCGACGCGCTGGGTCGTGCCGCCAAAGCCGGTAACACGGCAGAACAGGTCGTAAAGCGGCACGGCGGCATAGCCGAGCCCGACCATGAAGGCGGCCAAGCCAAAGCCCATCAGCGCGGTGCGCCGCTTGGCGGTCAGCGCGCTCATGTCGCCAGCCCCAGTTTGGCAATGGTGATGGCGAAAAACAGCACGGCCAGCGCAATCAGGATCACCGCAGTGACATTGGCATTCTTGCGCTGACGGGCGCGAAAGGCGGCTTCGTCGAACGGTTCGTCGGTCATGCCAGCACCCACCGATCAACCACCACCGCCGCAAACAGCAGGAAGAGATAGAAAAGCGAGAAAGTGAACAGCCGCTTTTCCGGCTTCATCTTGTCGTCGGCTTGCGTCTCGCGCCGCGCGACATCGACCGCCAACAGGCAGAACGCGCCGCTCAGCACTGCCGCCGTGACGCCATAGAGTGCACCCGTCAGCCCCAGTGGCCACGGTGCCACTGCGCCTGCCGCCATGATGAGCGAATAGAGCAAAATCTGGTGCCGCGTCGTGCGTTCGCCTGCGACGACCGGCAGCATCGGAATGCCCGCCTTGGCATAATCGGACTTCATGAACAGCGCGAGCGCCCAGAAATGCGGCGGCGTCCACAGGAAGATCAGCAGGAAC
>VFQM010003231.1_pt1 | contig 10764 bp, 13 predicted proteins | sample 3512391 | NCBI WGS metagenome assembly VFQM01 (sample SAMN10412369, study PRJNA504923) | tailings metagenome | isolation source: Replicate 1 from Balatoc abandoned mine | place: Philippines
ACGATGCCGATGTGTGGGTAGGAAACGAAGGCGCTGACCCCAGTGACTCGCACTTGCGCTGAAGCGGGGGCTTGCATTCGACCGCCAGTGGTCGTCAAAACACCGCTCCCCCTGGATCGAGGGGCGTACGAGCCTATTCCAGGGCGTACACGACTGCAGTACCCAACAAGCGAGCCCTGTCGCGCACAGGAGGTTCGCCGAACATGCGCGCGTACTCCCGGCTGAACTGGGAAGGGCTCTCGTAGCCGATCGAGAAAGCCACCGCCGCTGCATCCATGTCGGTGGTCACCAGCAGTCGCCGCGCTTCCTGCAGGCGCAACTGCTTGACGTATTGCAGTGGTGTGAACGATGTCACCGTCTTGAAATGAAGGTGCAAGGCCGATGGGCTCAAGTGGGCGATGTCGGCGAGTTCGGGAACGCCGATGGGTTCGCGAAAGCGCGCCCGCAGCACGGCAAGCACGCGTGCGATGCGTTGGTCGTAGCAGTCGGCTTTCGCGGTGCGCGCAATGCGCCAGCCATTGGGTGAGCTCATCAACCGGTAGACGATCTCGCGCCGCACGAGTGGCGCAATGGCCGCCAGATCGGCCGGCGAGTCCAGCAGCCGTACCAGGCGAAGGATCGCATCCATCAACGCAGCGGTGGAAGGCTCGACGTACAACCCCCGAGCCGCGTGCGCGGTGGCGCCTGCAGGTTCTTGTGGCAGGCCATGGTCGAGCACGAGCTGGTTGATTTCGGCGTGCTCGATGCGCAGATGAACGCACAGGTACGGCTCGAGAGGCGTTGCTTCGATGACTTGCCCAAACACAGGCAAGTCTTGCGAAATCACGAGGTGGTCGTTCGAGCCGTACTCCGTGATCTGGTCGTTCAGGAACACGCGTTTTCTTCCGCTCAGCACCACACAGAGAGCGGGGCGGTACATCACGCTCAAGGGTTCGCTGGGCGCGCTGGCACGGATCAGTTGCAGACCCGCGATCGGTGCGGGAAAGAAACCATCGCCGGGTGCGTGGCGCTCGAACAGGGCCCGCAGTTCGGCCATGCTGGAAGCATTGCCGCTTGCGGCGAGAGTTGGTTCGTTGAACGCCACGGTGGTCTGGGCCATGAGGTGAACTCTAGAGAAATGCTACGGAGCTGTCACGGTTGTCTGCCTTGTGGGCTGGTCAGCCCCCGTTCGTTGAACAGCTCTTGCAGGGCTTGCGATGCCTCGATGGCGCGCGGAAATCCCGCTGGCACGGTCACCAGGTAGGCGATCTCCTTGAGCTCATCGGGCGTGGCCCCGAGATTGAGCGCATAGCCCGCATGCGTTTTGAAGAAGCCGCGCAGACCGAGCGAGGCGAACGCCGCCATTGCGGCGAGTTGACGTGTCTTGGGATCGAGCACCTCTCGCCCCCACACATCGCCCAGCGCATACGACGCGGTGCTCTCGGCCAGGAAGGGGAACTCCCTGCGCATGGCTTCGAAGACCGGCTGCGGTTGCCCGTTGTTGAGGTCGCGCAGAACCTGCATGCCCTTCTCGTAGCGCGGGCTGTTGGCCGAGCCCTCAGGCGCGGTGGCCGTGGCAAGCGCACTGGTGCTGGCTGTCAGCAGCAGGGCGGCGGTCAGGAGCAGTCTGCCGGTGTGCGACAGGATGATGGGCGCATTCATGGAGCTTGGCCTTTCCATCAAGGTGTGTGGATGGGCTGGACTCTAGGGTGACCTCCCCTGAGTGCATTGCCCAAAACTATTCGCGCTTTGCACATTCCTGCGGGCACGACCAAGCCAGGCGTGGTGGCACGCAGCCTGGTCCGTGGTGACTCCAGAACAGGGCGAGGGGCGTTCGCTGCGTGGTCATGAGGACCACGCGGTGCCGGTTTGCACGATCAGGCAAGTTCCGTGTGATTTCGGGCTACAGCCGAACGATGTTCCGTTCCTAGACTTTGCCCATGTTCAACCCCGATCAGGAGGAAACCGTGAGCAATGTCTGGTTCATCACTGGCGCTGGGCGCGGCATCGGTGCGGCGATCGCACGCAGCGCGCTCGAGGCAGGTCATCGGGTGGTGGCCACGGGCCGAAAGGCAAGAGACCTCGAAGCGACGTTCGCAGGACATGGGGAAAGCGTTCTTTGTCTTCCGCTGGACGTTGCCCGTGAGCCGCAGTCCGTCGATGCCGTTGCTCGGGCGGTCGATCGTTTCGGACGCATCGACGTAGTGGTCAACAACGCCGGTTACGGGCAGCTGGGTCTGTTCGAGGAGGTGGCCAGTACGGCCATCGACGAGCAGTTCCAGACCAACGTGTTTGGCTTGATGCACGTCACGCGGGCTGTGCTTCCCCACATGCGAAGTCAGCGAAGCGGGCACATCTTCAACCTGGCCTCGATCGGTGGCTTCATGGGATTCGAATCGTCGTCCATCTACTGCGCGACCAAGTTTGCCGTCGAGGGATTCTCGGAGTCACTGGCCCTTGAGGTGGCACGCTTCGGGATCCATGTCACCGTTGTGGAGCCCGGATTCTTTCGCACCGATTTTCTGGACGCGACCTCGGTTCGCTACGGTGACAAAAGGATCGTTGACTATGACGATCCGCAAGGCGCAGCGCGTGTTGACTACGAGGCCTACAACCATCGGCAGCCCGGTGATCCGGCAAAGTTGGGGCGCGCGTTGGTGCAGATGGCTGCAATGGCCAAACCACCGCTTCGATTCACGGCAGGTTCCGACGCATTGGCCTACGCTCGCCAGGCGTTTGACCGGCGTCAGGTGGAGATTGCCGAACACGCTGCGCTTTCCGTGTCCACCGACTTCGCGGCCGGATGACAGGGCGGCAAGCATCGACAGGCCATAAACGCTGTGGTGAAGGGAGTGCTGCGATGATTTCATTCGGTACTGCGTTCGGCGCGAACGAAAATCTTGCGCTTGTCGAATCTGCGCGTCTCGTCAGCGAATGGCGTCTCTCCATGGAGCACAGCCTGCAGGTCTGTGTGCGTCTTGGTGACACGCTGCGCATCGATCACGGTACGGTATGGCTCGGCGTGGACGCATCTGTGGCGCCCATTGCGCTGTGCGAAGGAGCCACGTACATCGCCACGAGCGATGCGGTGTTGCACATGATCGGTATCGATGACCCAAGGGTAACGGTCCACAGCGGCATGCCGGTGAAGGTCAGCGCCCGGGCTGACTACGGCGCATGGCGCCACCAGGCACGAATCGCTGAGCAATGAGGGAGTGCCGCCGATGCTGCAGCGCCAGACGCGGTTCGGCGCGTGGGTTGCCGAGAAGACCTCACGCTGCTGCGCAACACCCAGCATGACGCGCACGCTGAATCCGGCCGACGCGAACTCGATTCTTGGTGTCTACAGGAACCAGGGTCCATCAGGGCCTTGGCCGTGCCCCCGGCGGCGCAATCTCGCCAACAACACCCACCACCCAGTCCACGAACACGCGCAGCTTCGCGCTCACATACCGGTTTGGTGGATACGCCAGATAAAGCGGCATCGGGTCAAAGCGCCATCCATCGAACAAAGGCATCAGTTCGCCACGTGTCACGTGTTCGCGGGCCATGTACGTGGGCAGTTGCAACACGCCCAGGCTGGCCAGGCCCGCCGCCAGGTACGCGTTGCCGTCGTCGAGCGCCAGAACGTGGTGACCACGCACGGTGATGCGTTCGTCTTCACCGCGCTGCATGGCAAAGGGCGGCACGCGACCGGTGCGCGTGCTGAGAAAACCCACCACGCGGTGGTGCGGGTTCTCCAGGTCCATGGGGTGTCCAGGCGTACCGTGGCGCTGCAGATAGCCGGGTGCGGCGTACGCGCATATCGGCAGTTCGCCGACAAGGCGTGCGACCAGCGAGGGCTCTGCAATCTCACCACCGCGGATCACACAGTCCACGCTATCGCCAATCAGGTCAACCATGCGGTCGCTCACACCCATGTCGATCTGGATGTCGGGGTACTTCGCATGGAACCCGGGCAGCGCGGGCACGAGCACGAAGCGCGCGAGCGGGCTGGGTACGTCCACGCGCAGGCGTCCGCGTGGCGAGGTCTTGGCGCTGGACAGGCTGGTCTCGGCGTCGTCCAGCTCAGCCAGCAGGCGTACCACGCGTTCATAGTAGGCGGCGCCGTCCGCGGTCACTTGCACCTTGCGCGTGGTGCGGTTGAGCAGTTTCACGCGCAGTCGTGCTTCCAGCTGCTGGATGAGCTGGGTCACGCTGGTCTTGTTCAGTCGCAGGGTCTCAGCCGCCTTGGTGAAGCTGCCTGCCTCCACCACACGCGCGAATGCCTGCATGGCATCGAATCGGTCCATGGAGTTCTCTGGTTGCGATCTGATTGTCTGGATTGTGCAAACAGTGATTGTCGATCTGGCAGGTTTATCCGTGCGCGGTGACTTTCTAGAGTCGATGCCTCATCAACCCTTGTTTCAGAAGCGCGTGCCATGACCCACCCCCGAGACGTTGTTTTCCCCGCCGGCCGCCAGGCCTTGTACGAGCGCAACCGCTACTCACCCGCCATCCGCTCGAACGGCTTTCTGTTCGTGTCGGGGCAGGTGGGAAGCCGACCGGACGGCACGCCCGAGCCCGACCTGCCCACGCAGGTGCGCCTCGCCTTCCAGAACCTCAACGACATCCTCGCGGCTGCGGGCTGCAGCTTCAAGGACGTGATCGACGTGACCGTGTTCATGGTGAACCCGGAGCAGAACTTCGAGGTGGCGTGGCCCGTGGTGCAAGAGCACTGGGGTGAAGCACCTTACCCGACGCTCACCGGCGTTGGTGTCACCTGGCTGTACGGCTTCCAGTTCGAGATCAAGGTGATTGCCAGGCTGCCAACGTGATCGCCCAGCGGTACCAACGCGGCAGGTCTTATGCTTGACCGCATTGACCTGCACCGCACATGAAATGACTGTTGACAACATCGCACCGATCAAGCGCCGCCGCTTGATACTGGCTGCCGCCAGTGCTTGCGTGGCGCCAGCGCTTGCCCACAGCGCCACCCGCGCCGCAGACGTTGAAGCTCTGCTGAGCGCCACCTATGGGCCGCTGGTTCGAACACACGACATCCCGGGCTTGGTCGTGGGTCTTGTGCTGGAGGGCCGGCCGTACTTCCTGGAGTCGGGCACCACCGCCAGGCAGGGGGGAGGCGCGGCAACGCGCAACACGATCTTCGAACTTGGTTCGATCAGCAAGTGTTTTGCGTCGACGCTGGCGGCCCTTGCCCACGTGGAGGGGCGCCTGAACCTGGACCTTCCTGTTGGCGAGATCGTGCCGCCACTGCGAGGTACGCCGATCGGACAGGCCACACCCCTGCATCTGGCGACCTACACCGCTGGCGGCCTGCCCCTGCAGTTCCCCGAGGACGTGACGTCGGACGACCAGGCCATCGCATACCTCTCGGCATTCAACCCCAGCGCAGCGCCTGGGGTGATCCGGCGGTACTCCAACCCCAGCATCGGTCTGCTGGGACATGCCACCGCCGAGGCATTGGGTGGAGATTTTGCCGAGCTGAGCAAACGAGCCCTGCTGGCCCCGCTGGGACTGACCAGCACCTACATCCAGGTTCCTGACGCACAGATGCATCGCTATGCCTGGGGTCATGACAAGAACCAGCGGCAGGTGCGCGTCAATCCCGGCGTATTCGATGCGCAGGCCTACGGCATCAAGTCCACGGCCAGCGACATGCTGCATTTTCTTCAGTCGCTGCTGGATCCCGAACGCATGCCACCCGCATTGCGGTTGGCCGTGGCGCACACCATGATTCCCCGATACCAGGTTGGGCCGATGCAGCAAGGCATGGGCTGGGAGATGTATCCGTCGCCATGGTCGCTGCAAGCCTTGGTGGAAGGCAACGGGCCACGCGCCGTCTTCGATGCGCTGGCCGTGCAGGCGATTTCACCGCGGGCCGTGGACGCTCGGGACAAGGACACCGCGTTGAGCGAGTCGCTGACCACGCGGGCAGTGCGGTCGTTGCCGCCGCCAACGCGCTCCATGCTCCTGAACAAGACCGGATCGACGTTCGGATTCGCAGGCTATGTGGCGCTGATCCCGCAACGCCAAGTGGCCCTGGTGATGCTGGCCAACCGGAACTTCCCCGCCATCGACCGCGTGGCGGCAGCCCACCAGGTGATGAACGCCCTGGGCGCCTTGGGTTGACACGGGTCGCAACGGCGCCGCGGGACAACCTGCACCGCACCCCTCAAGTGGCCATCGAGCATCGCCACCAGAAAAAATTCCTGAACGAAAGAACCCCAACGTGACCATCGAAACGCAAGAAGACGTACTCGCCCTGAAGAAGGTTGGACGAATCGTCTCGGTGACATTGCAGACCATGCTTGACGCCGCAGAGCCAGGGATGACGACGCGCGAACTGGACATGATCGGCGGGCGGCTGCTGCAGGGTCACGGTGCTCGATCGGCACCGCAGCTCACCTACGGTTTCCCCGGGTTTACCTGCATCAGCATCAACGAAGAAGCGGCGCATGGCGTGCCCGGAGATCGCATCATCCGGGCAGGCGACGTTCTCAACATCGACGTATCGGCTGAACTCAATGGCTACTTTGCCGACACCGGTGGAACCACTGTCATCCCGCCCACCACCCCGAAGAAGACGCGCCTGTGTCATGCAGCGCAGACCGCACTGACCGCGGCCATGAATGGCGCGCGCGCGGGGCAGCCGATCAACCTGATCGGCGCCGCCATCGAACGCACTGCCAAGTCCTACGGGTTCCGGGTTATCGAGAACCTCGGCAGCCATGGCGTCGGCCGCGCGCTGCACGAGGATCCGGAGCACATCGCCGGCTACTTCGACGCCTCGGACCGACGCATGCTGGAGGCAGGAATGGTCATCACCATCGAGCCCTTCCTGTCGACCCGTTGTCGCACCGTCACCGAGACTTCTGATGGCTGGACGTTGGCGGGCGCGCTTGGAAATCTCTCGGCTCAGTACGAGCACACGCTGATCATCACGAATGGCGCGCCTATCGTGGTCACTCGGTGCTGAGAGCGGGTGACGCCACCAAGTGCCGTTCACGCCTTGCCAGTTTCTCGCTACTGATGTGTTGTAAAGCAAGACATGCGTCGGATCGCCACCGACTTTCCAGGGATTCGAAATGCTCAACCGAAAACAACTGAAGCTGGCGGCTTGCCTGTGGCTTGCCTGTGGCTTGCCGGCATGGCTGGGGTGGTGGCTCTTACGCTGACGGTGCTTCCCCAGCTCCTCGCGATGTCGCCTTCGCCGCTTCCGACGCCAGTCGCCGCTGCCGCCAGCATGCTGCAAAGCGCCGTACTTGTGGCTTTGGCGGTTTGGGCAGGTGTCGTGCTGGCACCGCCACTGGGCCTGCATGCGCCTGTTGCTGAGGCAGCGGTGGCGGGCACTGGCATATGGCAGGCGCTCAAGCCACAGATGCTCCCGGCAGCAGCGGTTGGGTTGCTGGTCGGTGGCCTGCTCACGGTGTTGACAAGCCATGCGCCGCAAGGCTTGAGAGCGTCGGGCGCGGTGTTCGAGATTCCTTTCGTGGCAAAGCTGCTTTACGGAGGAGTCACTGAGGAGATCCTGATGCGCTGGGGGCTGATGACAGCCTTGCTCTGGTCGCTCTGGCGCGTCCTGCAAAAGCGGGCCGGTCCCCCGAGAAGATCGCTCGTCTTCATGGCGATCGTGGTGGCTGCGCTCCTCTTCGGCGTGGGCCATCTGCCGTTGGTTATGGGAATGGGCGTGGAACTGAGCGGTCCTGTCGCCATGTTCATCATCGCTGCCAATGCGTTGCCAGGCATCCTGTTTGGCTGGCTCTATTGGCGGTGGGGGCTCGAGGCGGCGATGCTGGCCCATGCGATGTCCCATGCCACGGCCACCGTGGCCGCGCTCGCCCGGAGCGCGGCCTGACGCCGATGTTGAACGAGCGCTTCACCGGCCTGGGGAAGACTGCCTGCACCCGCGGACGACGCAAGCATCGTCCAGCAGGCCAGGCAACGTCTTGGCGCAGCGCATCAAGACAATGGCTTTGCGGCTGCCTGGGTGGAAGCATCCTGGGGGTAGCGGTGCGGATACAGCACGTTGAGCGGTTCTGACCGATCACCGTTCCCCTGGATATCGCCCGTGCGAATCGCTTCGGCAAGTTCTGCCCGTACCTCAGCGCGAGTCTTGCCCGGCTGCTGCACCTTGGCGGGGTAACGGCTCGGGTAGATCTCGCGGAGCGTTTCATTGCGATCACCAAACTGGATCTCGCCGTTCTGGATTGCTTCCTGCAGCTCGGCTTTCACCTGAGCGCGGGTCAGGCCCGACTGCGAGAAGGCGGACGAGGCCCCGGCCACGAGCAGGGCTGCGATGAGGATGTTTCTTTGATGTTTCATGATGTTCTGTGTCGGTGGTTATCAGTTCTCGAGGAAGTCGAGGAGATCCTTGTTGAAGCGTTCTTTGTGTGTGTCGGTCAAGCCATGCGGTGCGCCGGGGTAGACGATCAGCTTCGCCCCTTTGATCCGTGCAGCGGAAGCCTTGCCTGAGCTGTCGATCGGCACGATCTGGTCGTCGCTTCCGTGAATCACCAGCGTCGGCACATTGAACTTCTCCAGGTCCTTGCGGAAGTCGGTGGCCGAGAAGGCCGCAATCGAGTCGTAGGTGTTCTTGTGACCCGCCTGCATGCCCTGAGCCCACCAACTGTCAATGAGGCCCTTCGAGACCTTGGCGCCGGGGCGGTTGAAGCCGTAGAACGGGCCGGAGGCCAGATCGATGTACAGCTGCGAACGGTTCTCCAGCGACGCCTTGCGGATGCCATCGAACACCTCAAGCGGCAGGCCACCCGGGTTGTCTTTGGTTCGCAGCATCATGGGCGGCACGGCGCTGACCAGCACAGCCTTCTTGATCCGACCGGTCCCATGGCGACCGATGTAGCGCGCCACCTCGCCGCCGCCGGTGGAGAAGCCGACCGCGGTGACGTCCTTGAGGTCGAGCGCCTGAATCACGGCCGCCAGATCGTCGGCGTACTGGTCCATGTGATTGCCGTCCCAGGGTTGGCTGGAGCGACCATGCCCACGGCGGTCATGAGCGACCACGCGGTATCCCTTGGCGGCCAGGAAGATCATTTGCGATTCCCAGCTGTCAGAGCTCAGCGGCCAACCATGGCTGAACGTGACGACCGGACCATCCTTCGGGCCCCAGTCCTTGTAGTACAGACGCACGTTGTCGCGGGTCACGACGTAGTTGCCATCGATGGTGGCCGTGGCGGCCGCCGGCGTGGGTACCGGCTGAGCGGCGTGCGCGGTGGAGGCAGATTGCAGCGCCATGGCGAGCACCGTGGTGGCGAGGATGCGGGTGTTGACTTTCATGGGTTCGTGTCCTGTTGAAGCTTGCGGGGTGCTCAGGTCAATCGGCGATGACCAGCTTGACGTCGATGTTGTTGCGCGTCGCATGGGAGTAGGGGCAGACGATGTGGGCCTGGCCGACCAGCGACTGCAGAACGGCTCGATCGATGCCAGGCGCTGCAATGGTCAGTTCGGCCTCGATGCCAAAGCCGGTGGGGATCTGCCCGATACCGACTTTTCCGGTGACCGTCGTGGCGGCGGGCAGCGAGACTTTTTCGCGGCCTGCAACAAACTTGAGTGCGCCCAGGAAGCAGGCCGAATAGCCCGCGGCGAACAGCTGCTCCGGGTTGGTGCCGGGGCCGCCAGCGCCGCCCAGCTCACGCGGGGTGGACAACGGGATGTCCAGAACGCTGTCGGACGAGGTGGCGCGTCCCTCGCGGCCGCCCGTGGCGGTGGCGGTGGCTTGGTAAAGGATCTTCTCGATGGTCATGGCAAGGGTTCCTGGTTGGGGTCGTAAGGGCCGGACAGCTGTTGTCCGGTGAGACGTACTGTGCCCCGCAGGACAGGACGATGGGTGATATAAAGTGCTTGTTACTTAACCAAGAGTACTGAATGAGCGATCGACTGGCGGCCTTGATGGCGCACTTCCCCGTGTCAGCACAGGTGTTCAACGCCGGGCCCCTGTGCGGGATCAACACCCTGGAAAGTGACGGCACCCACGGTCAGTTGCACCTGGTGCGCAGCGGCACGGCGACGGTCAGCCATGGCAGATCAACGCTGCAGATCGACAAGCCCAGCGTGCTGCTGTTTCCGCGGCCGCTGACGCATCGCTTCACCTCCGATGCCGAGCACGGCGTGGACGTGGTGTGCGCGAACCTGTCGTTCGATGGTGGTGCGGACAACCCGATCGCGTCGGCCTTGCCGGAGGTCGTCTGCCTGCCGCTGGAGGAAATCGGTGGGGCCGCGCCTGTGCTGACGTTGCTGTTCGAAGAGGCTTTCGAGCAGCGTTGCGGGCGCACCGCATTGGTCGAAAGGCTGTTCGAGGTGGTGATGATCCAGATACTTCGCCAGCTGATGGAGAGTGGCGAGGTGAAAGGTGGCTTGCTTTCAGGGTTGTCTCATCCGAGGCTGCGACATGCGCTGGTGGCGATGCACGAAGAGCCCGCCAAGGAATGGACACTCCATGAACTGGCTGGCGTTGCAAACATGTCGCGCAGCGTGTTCGCCTCGACGTTTCGCTCGATCGTCGGCATCACGCCGGGACAGTACCTTCAGGGCTGGCGCGTGCGGATGGCGCAATTGGCGCTGCGGCGCGGACGTCCTTTGAAGCTGATCGCTGTCGAGGTCGGATACGGCAGCGAGGCTGCGCTCTCTCGGGCCTTCAAGGCCCAAACCGGGCAATCACCCCGGGAGTGGAGAAACCTTGTGCCTGTAGCGACCGGCTCCTAGAAGAAGACAAGCGCTGGAGGCGGCCCACGGCCCATGCAATCCTCATCCGGCGGCAGCGCTAGC
>VFQM010003233.1_pt1 | contig 10759 bp, 8 predicted proteins | sample 3512391 | NCBI WGS metagenome assembly VFQM01 (sample SAMN10412369, study PRJNA504923) | tailings metagenome | isolation source: Replicate 1 from Balatoc abandoned mine | place: Philippines
GCGGTTTTTACCCCAAAACTTATAATTGTGTTTTCCACGGACGAAACTTTGGGCGAAACGTTCTTCGTTGATGAAATTGTGTTCGATGAGATGGGTTAAAATGGCTTCTTTTTCCGCTAAATTGATCGAAAAAGAGTATAATTTTTCTTCTACTTCTTTGTAACAACGCTCTTGATAAGCACAATAAAATTCCAATTTTGATTGGATTTCATTTTTAGTCAAATGTTTTTTATCTGCTTTCAAAAGTTTAAGTTTTGTATTATTAAGTGGATAACAAATGTATCAAATTGAAATTTCAATCTAGATATTAATTAACTTTTTTTATATATTTTGGTATGAACATTTTTTGTATTTTTGAGCATAATCAAATAATTAAAATGGACAATATAAAACAATACGTTCAAGAAAATAAAGAGCGTTTTTTAAATGAATTAATCGAACTTTTAAAAATACCATCAGTAAGTGCAGATAGTGCTTATGCTCATGATGTTGTATTAACAGCAGAAGCAGTTAAGGCAAGTTTAGAAAAAGCAGGTTGCGATTTTGTCGAGCTTTGTGAAACACCAGGATATCCTATTGTTTACGGAGAGAAAATCATCGATAAAAATTTACCAACGGTTTTGGTTTATGGTCACTACGATGTGCAACCACCTGATCCAATCGATTTATGGACTTCACCACCTTTTGAGCCCGTAATTAAAACAACAGAAATTCATCCAGAGGGAGCTATTTTTGCACGTGGTGCTTGCGATGACAAAGGTCAAATGTACATGCATGTCAAAGCATTTGAATATATGATTCAAAATAATTGCTTGCCATGTAATGTTAAATTCATGATAGAAGGGGAAGAAGAAGTAGGTTCTAAAAGCTTAGGTTGGTTTGTAGAGCGTAACCAAGAAAAATTAGCCAATGATGTTATATTAATTTCAGATACAGGAATGATTTCCAATCAGCAACCCTCTATTACCACTGGTTTAAGAGGTTTGAGCTATGTTGAGGTTGAAGTTACGGGGCCAAACAGAGATTTACATTCAGGATTGTATGGTGGAGCTGTTGCTAATCCAATTAATATTTTAGCTAAGATGATAGCTTCTTTACATGATGAAAATAATCACATAACTATCCCTGGTTTTTATGATAAAGTAGAAGAATTATCTGCTGCAGAAAGAGCGGAAATGGCCAAAGCACCGTTCTCGTTAGAGAAATATAAAAAAGCTTTAGATATTGAAGACATTCACGGAGAGGCAGGTTATGTTACCAATGAAAGAAATTCAATTCGTCCTACTTTAGATGTAAACGGAATTTGGGGTGGTTACACAGGAGAAGGAGCTAAAACGGTTATTGCAAGTAAGGCGTATGCAAAAATTTCAATGCGTTTGGTGCCAAATCAAGATTGGGAAGAAATTACAGAATTATTCAAAAAACATTTTGAAAGTATAGCGCCTAAATCGGTTAAAGTGGTAGTAAAACCGCATCATGGCGGACAAGGTTATGTTACTCCAATTGATAGTATAGGATATCAAGCGGCTAATAAAGCATATACTGAAACTTTTGGTGTTCCTGCAATTCCAGTTCGTTCAGGTGGAAGTATTCCAATTGTGGCGTTGTTTGAGAAGGAATTAAAGAGTAAAACTATTTTAATGGGCTTTGGTTTGGATAGCGACGCGATTCACTCACCAAATGAACATTTTGGAGTTTTCAATTACTTAAAAGGTATTGAAACTATTCCGTTATTCTATAAGTATTTTACAGAAATGAGTAAATAAAACGAATCCCGATGAAAATCGGGATTTTTTTTGTTTTTATATACTATAATGTTTAATGCTTATCTCATACATATCCCGTACACATCCCATATAAGACTTATAAAAGATATCAATCAATATTTTTATCTTTTCCTAATAAAGTACAATCCATTCGTTGTGTTTAAAATGACTCCATTCGGCTTTAGCCATGTCAAAATTAGGATCAATAAAAGTTCTGTATTCTTTATTATTGATGCTGTTTTTGCAATCAATATAAATAGCAATTTTTTCATTTTGATATTCCTTTTTTATGCGTTGACAGTATTGCCAAATAAAATCGGGTTTTGTTGCTAAATTCCGAGCCTGTTTGCTACTTAAGTTTTTGTTGTAATCATAAAAGGTTACAATTCCAGTTTTTAAATTTTTGATTTTAATTGAAATAAACCCATCTCTTTTTCGTAACATCATACGCCAGCTCAGTCGATGACCTTCTTCGGTCCAAAGCACATCACCTTCAATAAAATGATGTCGTAAGGGCAGTATCGTCTGAATTATTACATAAGGTATAATTAAGTAGTAGACCAGCTTTTTACCGTAATAATTGGATTTTGAATCAGAGGTTATAAATTGATGTTTATTCCTTAGAAATATTTTTCTGATGGTTTCGGGCTCATAAAAGAATAATACAAATGTTAGAGCAAAAAACGGGAAAATACCTATTTGCAGCGTTAGCGCATTAAATACATGAAATAGGATTGAAGCAATAAGCGCTATTGTTCTTGTTTTTTTAATGAGCATAAGTGGAACAATTAACAAATCAAAGAGAATTCCTGCATAAGCAACAAACATGTAAAACCATTTTTGAGCAAAGATTTCTAAGAACAATGGTCGAGAGGTAGTTCCAGCTAGTAACATTTTTGTAAATGTTCCGTTTAGCCAATCTGGGTATAATTTAGCTACAGAAGCATAAAAGTAAACAATGAACATTTGAAAAATAAAAAGTAAACTAATCCAATTAGGCATGGTTTGTTCTTGATTTACCCTACGCTGTTTAACATCTAGTGAGGCGTAACGATTAGCAGGGAGAAAAATCATTAAAAAACTAATTAAAAGTAATAAGTAATAATGATTGTTATAATATGATTTTTGCATCAAATAAACCCCCGCCCAAAGAATGGTATACAATATTATGGAAATTCGGTAATAATAACCCAGCATGATGCTTATGCCTAAAACTCCTTTTAAAATGAAGTAATAATACATTCCCCATCCTGGCAAAGGTTGCAGCCATTCAAATCCAATAAAAGTAAAGGTAAATTCAGGATCAATAAAAACAACTTTTACCCATCCCATAAGAATAGCTCCAAAACTTTCACATGCAATTAATAATCCGAAAAAAATTCGAAAAATTATTAACGGACTGTTGTCAATTGCCCTAAAAAGAGTGTTCATTTTTTATGTAATTGAGCGAGAAAATTTTATCTTTTCCAAGTTGGTCCTTAAGTTCGTCTAAAGTATTGAATTTTTTTTCCTCCCTTATATGCTCTAATATAGAAATTTGTATTTCTTTGTTGTAGAGGTCTTCGTTAAGATTAAAAAAATGAATTTCAACCGATTGCTTGTTTTCGCCTATTGTGGGGTTATTTCCAATATTCATCATGCCAAAATATTCAATGTTTTCTATTTTACTTTTGGCTAAATAAACCCCATTTTTAGGCAATAATTTGTAGTTTTCTTCAATGTTAATATTGGCTGTTGGAAATCCTAATGTTCTTCCTAATTTTTTTCCGTTAACAACGAAACCAGTTATAATAAATGGATAACCAAGATATTTGTTTGCTAATTTAATATTTCCATCCATTAAAGCTTTTCTAATTTTTGTGGAACTTACAGCAATTTCATTAATTTCTTTAGCGTTAATTTGTTCCACTTCAAAACCGTATTTTTTCCCAAAGGCAATTAAGTCATGAATATCAGCAGCTCTGTTTTTTCCAAATCTATGATCATAACCAATAACAATTTTGTAAACATTCAATTGTTTTACAAGTACCTCTGATACAAATTCTTCTGGGTTTAATTCTGAAAAAATTTTATCAAAAGGATGAATGATTAAATTCTCTAATTGAAAATATTCAAGGAGTTTAGTTTTTTCTTTAATAGTGCTAAGTAGCTTAATTTCATTGTCTTGTTGTAATGCAATTCTAGGATGAGGAAAAAAAGTAAGTAGCACACTAGTGTATTCTTTTTTGTTATCCGAGGTAATTTTTTTCAAGATAGATTGATGACCTAAATGAACCCCGTCAAATGTACCAATTGTGATAATTGTTTTCTTAGAGCTAACAAAAGAATATATGGAGTTGAAGACTTTCAAAATATTTTTTTTACAAAAATACTATTTATGATTAGAGAATGAAAGAAATCCCTTTTAATTACATGTATTTTCCACGTAATCATTGAAATAAAAAAAACAATTAATTATATTTGCGAATTATTTAACCAAATTTCTATAAAATGACTAGAAAAATACTTATTTTTTCATTATTTATTTTAGCATCGGGATTTTCTTTTGCTCAAAATAAATTGTGGACTATTACTTCTGACGAAAAGTTAGGAGATTTAGAAAAAATGGAACGTGCTTCAACTCCATTTTCGTATCAAATTATGAATTTGAATTTTGAAGCTTTCAAGCGCTCTTTAGTTGGCGCTCCTTTAGATACTGACAATGTTTTTTCAAATGTAGTGTTAGATTTTCCAAACTCTAAAGGTGAATTGTCAAAATTCAGAGTTTATGAAGCTCCAATCATGGAAAAAGGCCTAGCGGACAGATATCCTGATATTAAATCTTATTCGGCTATAGGTATTGATAATCCTGCGGTAAAATTAAGATTTAGTGTTACGATTTTTGGATTACATGTTATGTCTTTATCAGGTGATGAAGGAACTTATTACATTGATACCTACACAAAAGATTTAAACAATTACATTGTTTACAATAAAAAAAATCTGCAATCTGTAAGAACTTTTGGATGTAAAGTAGAAGAAGACCCTGAAGCAATTGTGGCTCAAAACAGATCACAATTTACTAATGAACCGTTAGCAAGTGACAGTAGGTTTAGACAATACAGATTAGCTATGGCGTGTACAGTAGAGTATGCTTCGTTTCATGTTAATGCAGCTGGAGTGAGTACTGGTACAACTGAAGCAAAAAAGGCCGCTGTTTTGGCTGCTATGAGTGTTACTATGACACGTGTTAATGGAATTTATGAAAGAGATTTATCACTAAGAATGAATTTAATTTCAAATAATGATTTAATTATTTTTATAGATACAGATTCTTTTGATAATTTAAATGCAAGTAATCTACTTGCTCAAAGTCAAACAGTAATTACCAACACTATAGGTTCAGCTAATTTTGACATTGGTCATACTGTTAGTACCGGAGGTGGAGGAGTTGCAGGTCTTGGTGTAGTTTGTAATAGTTCTCAAAAAGCAAGAGGAATTACTGGTAGTTCATCGCCAGTAGGTGATGCTTATGATGTGGATTTCGTAGCACATGAAATGGGTCATCAATTTGGTGCTCCTCATACTTTTAGTTCAAATGATGACACAGCAGGAAATTGTGATTTGGGTAATGTTAGTAACTCAACTGCAGTAGAACCTGGAAGTGGTTCAACAATTATGGCTTATGCAGGAATTTGCGAAGAAAATGTTCAGTCTAACTCAGATGCCTATTTTCATGCATCTAGTCTTCAGTCTATTGCAAATTTCATTGCTTCTACAAGTTGTGCATCTAGTGTTTTAAATAACAATAATCCACCTGTTATTTCTCCATTATCATCTTATATAATACCAAAAGGAACTGCTTTTGTTTTAACTGGAACTGCTACGGATTCAAATCCTAATGCATTAACGTATTGTTGGGAGCAAGTAGATGCTGTTCCAGGAACTAATTATCCAACAACAATTCAGACCTCTGGGCCAGTTTATAGATCGTTAAGTCCATCAACTTCCAATAAAAGATATTTCCCAAATTTCCAAAGCGTTTTACAAGGTAATCTAACACCTACTTGGGAAGTAACTCCAGATGTTACAAGACAATTAAATTTTGCTTTAACTGTTAGAGACAACCAAACGCCACAAGGAGGTCAAACAGCAAGAGCTAACATGGCAGTTAATACAGTTGCCGCAGCAGGTCCATTTAAAGTTACAAGTCCAGCATTGAATGCATCATATAATACAGGTAGCACACAGACCATTACTTGGGATGTAGCAGGGACTACTGGAAATGGTATAAATACTGCAAATGTTAACATATTATTGTCAACAGATAATGGTGCAACATTCACAACTTTACTTGCAAATACTCCAAACGATGGAACTCAAGTTGTAACTATGCCATCTACTCCAGCAACAAATTGTAGAATCTTAATTGAGGCTGTAGGTAATATTTATTATGCTGTTTCACCTAATTTTTCTATTGGATATACCATTACTACTTCTTGTAATACTTATACAATGAATACGCCTTTTACAATTCCTGATAATAATGGTTCGTTTACAGTAAGATCTTTAAATGTTCCTACAACTAATGCTATTACAGATGTAAATGTTGGGGTTAATATTAATCATACCTATATAGGGGATTTACAAGTTATAGTGCAAGGGCCAATGACGCCTACAACATCTTCGACGTTGTTAAATTTACAATGTTCAGTTAATGATAACATTAATGCTACATTTGACGATCAAGGTTCAGCATTAGTATGTGTATCGCCAATATTAGGTAATGTTACACCAAATTCACCACTAAGTGTTTTTAATGGTTTAAATCCAAACGGAAACTGGCTTATAGGGGTTAGAGATTTAGGTGCTGGTGATATAGGAACTGTGACTTCATATACAATTACAATTTGCTCGCAAGTTGTAACGCTTACTTCAGATACTTTTGGATTGGAGAACTTCTCATTGTATCCAAACCCTAATAACGGAAACTTTAATATTCAATTTACTTCTAATACAGGTAATGAAATTAAAGTTAATGTTCATGATATTAGAGGAAGAGAGATTTTTAATAAATCATATAATAACAATGGATTGTTTAATGAAACATTACAACTAGATAACGTTCAATCTGGAGTATATCTTGTAACAGTTCAAGATGGTACCAGAAAAGAAGTGAAGAAAATTGTAATTCAATAAGTTGAATTAGTATTTTATAAAAAAGGGAAGCTTTAAGCTTCCCTTTTTTTATTTTCCATTATAAGTGTTCATGGTATTGTTTAATCCGGCTAGAGCAAATGATTTTACAATTTCTGAACTAATTTCTAAGCTTTCTTTCAGTTTTTCTTTTTCTTCTTCTGTCCATTCGCCTAAGACATAATCTACTTGTTGTCCTTTTTTAAAAGCATCGCTAATGCCAAATCTAAAACGAGGATATTCGGTTGAATTTAACAATAATTGAATATTCTTTAGGCCGTTATGACCACCATCGCTTCCTTTGGTTTTAATTCGTATGGTTCCAAAAGCTAAATTCAAATCATCGGTAATAACCAACATGTTTTCTTTTTCGATGTTTTCTTTTTCTAACCAATATTTTACGGCTTTCCCACTTAAGTTCATATAGGTGTTAGGCTTAAGTAATAATAAGGTTCTTCCTTTAATTTTTAGTTCGGCTATTTCACCTAGTTTTACGGTTTGAAAAGAAATTTTTTCCTTGTGAGCTAAATAGTCCAAAACTTTAAATCCGATATTGTGTCGTGTATTTGCATATTCTGAGCCAATATTTCCTAGCCCTACGATTAAGAATTTCTTCATGGGTAAACGCTCTTGTTTTTGTTTCTTAAATAGATTTGATAGCCAATTCATTTTGCAAAAGTAAGTCAAAGTTTAGATACTTAAAAACATAAAAAAAGCACCAGTAAAAACTGATGCTTCCTTTGTATAGATTTTGAAAAGAAATTATTTTTTCTTTTTTGCTCCACCTTTTTCTGCTTTTGCTGCTTCTTGAGCTGCTTTCATTGCCGCACGAGAAATTCTCACTTGACAAACTACAGTGTTATCTGGGTGCATTAATTTGAAATTGTTAGTTTCAATTTTAGTTACATACAATTTGTTACCCATTTGTAATTCTGAAATGTTCGCTTCAACGAAGTCAGGTAAAAATTTTGGTAAAGCTTTTACTTTTAAACGACGTTGGTTTAAACGTAAAACACCTCCTAATAATACCCCTGGAGAAGTTCCTGTAACTTTAACTGGTACTTCCATGATGATTTCTTTGTCATCACTTAATTGGAAGAAGTCGATGTGTAAAATTTTGTCAGAAACTGGGTGAAACTGAATGTCTTGCATAATTACATTGTAAGACGTTCCGTTTAACTCAACTACAACTGTGTGTGCGTTTGGAGTGTAAACCAAATCTTTAAATGCTCTTTCGTCTGCAACAAAATGAACTGGCTGATTTCCTCCGTAGATAACGCAAGGAACCATTCCAGCATCACGTACGGCTTTAGTTGCCTTTTTGCCTACGCTTTCTCTTTCTGATCCTTTAATCGTAATTGATTTCATTGTAAAATATATATAATTAATAAATACTTATTAAAGTGGTTTCTTGATTACATCAAAAATTTACCACTAATAGAGTTGTTGTTTTGAACCATATGCATTACTTCTGCAAATAAAGGGGCACAACTTACAACTTTAATTTTCTTTGATTCTTTTCTTAACGGAATTGAATCGGTAACTATCAATTCTAATAATTGAGAATTTTCTATTTTTTCATATGCTTCACCTGATAAAATAGGGTGCGTACATATTGCTCTTACGCTTAATGCTCCTTTTTCCATCATTACATCAGCTGCTTTTGCTAATGTGCCTCCGGTATCAATCATGTCGTCAACTAAGATAACATTTCGTCCTTTCACTTCTCCTATTAGCTCCATGGTGTCGATGACATTAGCTTTTTTTCTTTGCTTGTAGCACACCACTACATCTGATTCTAAAAATTTAGAATACGCATAAGCTCTTTTTGAACCTCCCATGTCTGGAGATGCGATAGTTAAATTCTCTAAATTTAAACTTCTCACATAAGGTAAAAAGATAGTAGAAGCAAATAAATGGTCTACTGGCTTTTCAAAGAACCCTTGAATTTGATCGGCATGTAAATCCATAGTCATAATTCGGGTAGCTCCAGCTGTTTCTAATAGTTTTGCTACTAATTTGGCTCCAATTGGCACTCTTGGCTTATCTTTCCTGTCTTGTCTTGCCCAACCGAAATAAGGAATTACCGCTGTGATATGACGAGCCGATGCTCTTTTTGCCGCATCAATCATCAATAATAATTCCATTAAATTGTCTGAACTTGGGAAAGTCGAACAAACAAGGAAAACGCGTAAACCTCTTATTGATTCTTCAAAAGAAGGCTGAAATTCGCCATCACTATATTTAGAGAACGTAATCTTACCTAGCGGAACGCCATACTTTTCAGCAATTTGTTCGGCTAAATACACACTCTGAGAACATGCAAAAATTTTTGCTTCTGGTTCTTGATACAGCATGTTAATTTATTGTTTAGTAGTTAGTTAGTGTTGTGTCGTGTAAACGAGGTGCAAATTTAGAAATAAAATCGAACTCTGAAAGCATATTTTTAACTATTTTTTTATGAATTGCAGAAATATTTTTTACATTTGCACCCACTTAATGATATAACCATCATTTTTCCATTGCCCGGATGGCGGAATTGGTAGACGCGCACGACTCAAACTCGTGTACTTAGGTGTGTGGGTTCGATTCCCACTCCGGGTACGATTTTAACTACAAAATCATACAAAACCCCTTAAATCACACGATTTAAGGGGTTTTTTCATTTTCAATCCCTCCAAATTATTCAAGAAATAGCATTCGCAAGGTGTCCAATTAGGTGACCTATTTTGAAATCCAAAAAAGGGTCCCCTAAAATGACGAAAAGCCCAATAAAATAAGGCTGTTTAATCATTAAACATCTTGACTAAATAATAAAGAATTAGTAAATTATTTAATCAAAAGGTTACCAGACTATGAATGCAAAAATCTCTTCAACATTTATTTTGAAGTCCGCTAAAACGACTTCAAAAGGACTAATTCCAATTTACATGAGAGTTACTGTAGATGGAAAACGATTCGAAATTTCTACACAAAAACAAGTGGAAAAATCCAAATGGTCAACTGAAATGCGCAAAATGAAAGGAAATTCAGAAGAAGCTCGTTCAGTGAATGAATATCTAACATTGCTAAGCAACAAATTGTTTGAAGCGCAAAAACAACTACTTCTGGAGAATGAAGTTATCACATTTGAAACATTAAGGAATAAGTTATTTGGTAAAGAAGAAAAAGCAATCACTATTGTAAAGGTGTTTAAAGACCACAACGATAAGATGGATAAACTTATTGGAACTGAATAATCCTATAATACTTGGAAGAACTTCAAAACTACTTTGTCACATTTTGAAAAGTATCTTGTAGGGAGTTATAATGTTTCGGATGTTCCTGTTAAGAAAATAGATTTTGCAATGATGACCGGATTTGATTTTTATCTAAGATCTACTTTGAAGTGTAACAACAATACGACTATTAAATATGTAAAAAGTGTCGGTAAAATCATCAATATCTGTCTTGATAATGGTTGGATAGAAAAAGACCCACTATCTAACTACAAAGCCAAACTCAAAGTTGTAGAGAGAGAATATTTAACCGAGCTTGAAATTGAAAGTATGTTGAACAAACAATTCGTGGTGCCAAGATTAGAACTTGTTAGAGACATTTTTGTTTTTAGTTGTTTTACAGGTTTAGCTTATGTGGATGTGCAGCAGCTTAAAAAGGAAAATATTAGTATTGGGATTGATGGTAGTAAATGGATTTTTAAAAATCGTCAAAAGACAGATATAGCTTCAAAAATTCCATTATTGCCAGTTGCAGAAATGATTATTGATAAATATTCGGATAATCCAGTATGTTTGAACACAGGTAATATTCTCCCTATT
>VFQM010003235.1_pt1 | contig 10756 bp, 12 predicted proteins | sample 3512391 | NCBI WGS metagenome assembly VFQM01 (sample SAMN10412369, study PRJNA504923) | tailings metagenome | isolation source: Replicate 1 from Balatoc abandoned mine | place: Philippines
ATTCCAGCGTGAACGATACCAGTTTTATCAACTTTGAAGTCAATTTTACCAGCTTTCACTTCTTGCACAGCTTTAGCAACATCCATAGTTACAGTTCCTGTTTTAGGGTTTGGCATTAAACCTCTTGGACCTAAAACACGTCCTAATGGACCTAATTTACCCATAACAGCTGGCATAGTGATGATAACATCAACATCTGTCCAACCATCTTTAATTTTTTGTAAGTAATCATCTAAACCTACGTGGTCTGCACCAGCAGCTTTAGCTTCAGCTTCTTTATCTGGAGTAACTAATCCTAATCCTCTTACATCTTTACCAGTTCCGTGAGGTAATGTTACAACCCCTCTTACCATTTGATTCGCTTTTCTAGGATCTACACCTAACTTAACTGCGATATCAACAGACTCATCAAATTTTGCAGAAGCAACTTCTTTAATTAATGCAGAAGCATCTCTTAAAGAATAAAGTTTGTTCTTCTCAATTTTTGCTGCAGCCTCTTTTTGCTTTTTTGTCAATTTTGCCATTGTCTAATTTCTTTTTAGAGATTAAAAAGGAGCATTTCCTGTTACTGTTATACCCATAGATCTAGCTGTTCCAGCAATCATACTCATTGCTTTTTCGATTTCGAAAGCGTTTAAGTCTGCCATTTTGTCTTCAGCGATAGTTCTAATTTGATCCCAAGTAACGTTTGCTACTTTTTTACGGTTAGGTTGCCCTGAACCAGACTTTAATTTTGCTGCTTCTAATAATTGAATTGCAGCAGGTGGCGTTTTAACAACAAAGTCAAAAGACTTGTCTTTATACACAGTAATTTGTACTGGTAAAACTTTGCCAGGTTTATCTTGCGTTCTAGCATTAAATTGCTTACAGAACTCCATGATGTTAACCCCAGCAGCCCCCAAAGCAGGTCCAACCGGTGGCGATGGATTCGCAGCACCTCCCTTAACTTGTAGTTTAACTACTTTACTAACTTCTTTTGCCATTTTTAAAAAAATTTAGCACATCTATCAATTGGAAGCGATTGATGTGATTTATATATGTAACGAAAATTATACTTTTTCAACTTGCATAAAACTTAACTCTAATGGAGTTTTTCTTCCGAAAATTTTCACCATTACTTCAAGTTTACGCTTTTCTTCATTTACTTTTTCAATAGTTCCATTGAAACCATTGAATGGACCATCTACCACTTTTACTATTTCACCAACAGCATAAGGAATAGCAACATTATCTACTTTTACAGATAACTCATCTACTTTACCTAACATTCTGTTTACTTCAGATTGTCTTAATGGCACAGCATCTCCTCCTTTTGTTTCACCTAAGAAACCAATAACACCAGGAATCGATTTAATGATGTGGGGAATCTCACCCGTTAAATTAGCTTCAATCATTATATAGCCTGGAAAATAAACCTTGTCTTTAACAATTTTCTTACCATCTCTAAGTTGAACCACTTTTTCAGTTGGTACAAGAACCTGAGAAATATAATCAGACATACCTAATCTGGCAGTTTCTGTCTCGATGTAGTTTTTAACTTTATTTTCTTGACCACTTACAGCTCTTACTACATACCATTTATTAACATTATTATCAGCCATACTGTAAGTATTATTTTAAAATATTAAAGAAACCTTCAAGTGCTTTTACAAATAATTCATCAACACCCCAAGTTAATAGAGCGAAAACAATTGAAAATACAGCTACAATAATTGTCAAACGCTGAACTTCAGACCAAACTGGCCAAGTAACATTCGTTTTCAATTCATGAAATGCTTCAGATATGTAATTAACTACTTTCATCTTAATCTTTATTTGCACGGGCGGAGGGATTCGAACCCCCATCAATGGTTTTGGAGACCACTATACTAGCCCTTGTACTACGCCCGTTTGTTAAAAAACCAGCAGCGAACTGCTGGTTTAATTATTATTTGACTTAAAATTAGTCTAAAATTTCAGTAACCTGACCAGCACCTACTGTTCTACCACCCTCACGGATAGCGAAACGTAAACCTACTGATAAAGCGATAGGACTTAATAATTGAACATCAATTGTTAAGTTATCACCTGGCATAACCATCTCTACACCAGCTGGTAAAGAAATAGTACCAGTTACGTCAGTTGTACGTACGTAGAATTGTGGACGGTAGTTATTGTGGAATGGAGTGTGACGTCCACCTTCTTCTTTTTTCAAGATATATACCTCAGCTTTGAAGTGAGCGTGTGGTTTAACAGATCCTGGTTTAATGATAACCATTCCTCTTTTGATATCTTCTTTAGCAATACCTCTTAATAATAAACCTACGTTATCACCAGCTTCACCTCTGTCAAGGATTTTACGGAACATCTCAACCCCTGTAATAGTAGAAGTTAATTTTTCAGCTCCCATACCAATGATTTCAACAGCATCACCTGTATTAGCAACTCCAGTTTCGATACGACCTGTAGCAACAGTTCCACGACCTGTAATTGTAAATACATCCTCAACTGGCATCAAGAATGGTTTATCAACATCACGAGCTGGTAATTCAATCCAGTTATCAACAGCATCCATTAAAGCTAATACTGTATCAACCCATTTTGGCTCACCATTTAAAGCTCCTAAAGCAGAACCTTGAATAACAGGACCATTATCACCATCATATTGATAGAAAGATAATAAATCTCTGATTTCCATTTCCACTAACTCTAATAATTCAGCATCGTCAACCATATCCACTTTGTTCATGAATACAACCATTCTAGGCACACCTACTTGACGACCTAAAAGGATGTGCTCTCTTGTTTGTGGCATAGGACCATCTGTAGCAGCAACTACCAAGATAGCACCATCCATTTGAGCAGCACCAGTAACCATGTTCTTAACGTAATCCGCGTGACCTGGACAGTCAACGTGAGCGTAGTGACGGTTAGCTGTAGAATATTCTACGTGAGATGTATTAATAGTAATACCTCTTTCTTTTTCTTCTGGAGCATTATCAATTTGATCAAATGATTTTGCTTCTGATAAACCAGCATCAGCTAATACTTTAGTAATTGCAGCTGTTAATGTAGTTTTACCGTGGTCAACGTGTCCGATAGTTCCAATATTTAAATGGGGCTTCGAACGATCAAAGGTTTCTTTTGCCATGATTTAATAATTTAATCTTAGTTATATATTAGTGTTCAAAAAATAAACTTTTTTAAGAGCCAATGACGGGAATTGAACCCGTGACCTCTTCCTTACCAAGGAAGCACTCTACCCCTGAGCTACACCGGCTTTTGTGTATTCAGAAGTTAGCCATCAGAATTCAGAAAAACCAAATCCCTCTCTCTAAATTCAAAATCTCGTGGGGAGAGCAGGATTCGAACCTGCGAAGACTTAGTCAGCGGATTTACAGTCCGCCCTCGTTGGCCGCTTGAGTATCTCCCCAAACCATTTATATTTTAGCTACTTACAACTTTGAGCCGATGGAGGGACTCGAACCCACGACCTGCTGATTACAAATCAGCTGCTCTAGCCAGCTGAGCTACACCGGCAACTTAAATATAAAAAGTCCGCTATTTCTAACGGACTGCAAATGTATATAATTTATTTTTGAATCAAAACATTTTTTATGTTTTTTTTTATTTTTATGAATGCGCTCTCAATTTTTCTTTTCTTTTCAAAATTACGCGTTCTAAAGAATCAACTGATAAATCTACAGCTTCTTCAAAACTTTTAGCTGTTTTTTTCACAAGAAAATCATCCCCTGGAACAATAATTTTAATTTCTGATGTCTTATTTTCTTTATCACTTGTGTTTTCTAATTTTAAAAAAACTTCTGCAGACACTATTTTATCGTAATATTTTTCGAGTTTATCCATTCGTTCTTGAATGAAATCAACTAATTTTCTGTCTACATTAAAATTTACTGCTTGCACATTAACTTTCATAATCATGGTAATTTAGAGGTTTTACATAAAGTTATTTCTTGTTTCTAGGATGCGCTTCGTTATACACTTTTTTTAATTCCGACAAACTACTGTGCGTGTATATCTGGGTTGAAGACAAACTAGCATGACCTAATAACTCTTTAACTGAATTTAAATCGGCGCCATTATTCAACAAATGTGTTGCAAAGGTATGCCTAAGAACGTGTGGACTCTTTTTTTCTTTTTTAGAGACTTCACTAAAGTAATCATTTATTAATCGATATACAAACGATTCGCTTAATTTTAACCCTTTTTTTGACAAGATTAAAAACTCGTCATCTTTAATAACCTTTAAATTAAAACGTTGCAATTTGTAATCTTGATATAAATCAAAAGTAGCTTGTATCATAGGCAGAATTCGCTCCTTATTCCTCTTTCCAATTACCTTTAAAGTTCGTTGAACTTCATCGACACTATTATTTTTAAGATTTATTAATTCTGCCCTGCGAATCCCTGTTGTATAAAAAAGCTCAATAATAAATCTATTTCTAATTTTTTCAAAATCATCAATTCCCTCTCTTTCAAAAGAAACATTTTTTAATTCGACTTCCGAAAATGGTGTTTGAATTTTCTTAGCAACTTTAATGGATTTATGCTTTAGTAAGGGGTTGATTTTTATTTCTTTAATTTTTAAAAGAAACTTGTAGTATGATTTTAATGCCGATATCTTTCTGTTTATGGATGATGGTGCTATTTTTTGCTCCATCAATTCCACCGTCCAACTTCTAATATTAGGATAAACAACCTCTTCCAATGCCACATCTTGATTTAATAGATAATTTTTAAAAGATAAAATATCATCCAAATATGCTTTTACTGTTAAAGGAGAATAATTCTTCTCTTTAATCAAATAATCCTGATATGCTTTTAAATTTAAATCCATAAAAAAACCACTAACAACAAAGTTACACTTTAATTGATAGTGGTAATATATTTAATTCAAAAAATAATTAACTCTCTAAAGAATCTTTTAAACCTTGAATATATGCAGCTTTTTGAATTTTAGCTCTGTTTAAAACAGATGGCTTAATGAAAGCTTGACGTGCACGTAATTGACGAACAGTTCCTGTTTTATCAAATTTTCTTTTATAGCGCTTTAATGCTCTATCGATATTTTCTCCGTCTTTAATTGGTATAATTAACATAATATAGACACCTCCTCTCGTTAAGGGTGCAAATGTAGAAATTATTTTTTAATTACAAAACTAGAATTTATAAACTTTTTAAAGAAAATGCATTTCAAATAAAAAACCCTATTCAAATGAATAGGGTTTTAAAATCTTACATCAAAATTACTTAACTGCAGGTTTGTAGTCTTTATTATCAATAATCATTTTAGATAAAATCTCTTTTAAAATCTCAGACGTACCTCCACCAATAGGACCCAAACGACTATCTCTTAATAAACGTGCTAACGGATATTCTTCCATATAACCATAACCTCCTAACATTTGTAAACAGTCATAAATTGCTTGATCTGCCACTTTTGTTGATTTTAATTTGGCCATTGTAGCTTCCTTAACTACATATTCCCCTTTATTTAATCTTGCTACCGCTGCATAATTGAAGATTTTACAATGTTCCACTTCTGTAGCATGTTCTACCATTGTATGTCTTAGTGCTTGGAATTTATTAATTTGACTTCCAAAAGCCTCACGTTGCGACATATATTCCAAAGTGTAATCAATTGCATACTCAGCTCTTGCATGTGCATTGATTGCCATAATCAAACGCTCTAAAGCAAAATGTTGCATTATGTAAGGAAAACCTTTTTCTTCTTCTCCCATTAAATTTTCAACAGGAATTTCAACATTATCAAATGCAATTTCGGCAGTATCTGATGCTCTCCAACCTAACTTATCTAATTTAGTAGCTGAAATACCGGGCGTTTTTGCATCTACTAAAAAGATACTAATCCCTTTATTTCCTAATTCAGGATTTGTTTTAGCTGCTACCACATAATAATCTGCATAAACTCCATTTGTGATGAAGGTTTTAGAACCATTAATTACAAATTTATCTCCATTTCTTACTGCATTAGTTCGCATTCCTGCAACATCACTTCCTCCGAAAGGCTCCGTAATACACAAAGCACCGATTTTTTTACCAGCAATACTTGGCGCTAAATACTCTTGTTTAATTCTTTCATCACCTTCTGCATTTAAATGTGTCATTGCTAAATAAGCATGCGCCCACATGGCAGCGGCAAAACCAGAAGATTTAATTTTTTGAAGCTCTTCTAAAAAAATAACAGTGTAAAACAAATCTAAATTCATTCCACCATATGCTTCAGGATAATTCAATCCAAAAAAGCCCATTTCACCAAATTTTTCCCAAATAAAACGCTCAATAGTTCCATTTTTCTCCCATTTTTCAATATGAGGAACTACTTCTTTATGTAAAAAATCTCTAAAACTTTGTCTAAATAATTCGTGCTCTTCTGTAAAATACATTGAATTCATAAATCTATAATTGTGTAGGTTGTTTTTTTGATAATATTTTTAAAAATCCAAATATAAGGCGATTATATTTATTTTTTCGTTAGGCATTCCCTTAATTTTTGTTAAATCATCAATATTTTTGATTCCATTATTCATCGTTCTATAAATGACGATTTCTTTTGCCAAAGCATAATTGAAATACGGAAATTTTGCCAATTCTTTTTGAGACAATTCATTTATAGCAATTTTCTTAATTCCGCTTTGAGTCTTTATGGAAAATCGCTTCTCTAAATCCGCTAAAGCTTCTGGGCTAATTCCCCACATAAATTGAAATTGTTCCATACTAACAAAGCATCCAAATTTCTCTTTTTCTTGCAAGATTTTGTCCGCTAATTTTTCACCTATACCATATACCGCAATTAAATCTTCTCGCGATGCCGTATTAATGTCTTTTTGAACAATCTTTTCTTTTTCCTTAGGTAAAAACTTGTGAAACTTTTCTGAAGTAATATTAGTTTTATTTTTAACCCAATCTGGAAATTTGAAGTAAGGTCTAATCTTAGAAAGAAATGCATTTGAAACTTGAGTAACCTGTTGAAACTCTTCAGGAGAATTCACAAACTTTCCTTTTTTTCGATAAGCATGTAGACGATCTATTTCCTGAATCGACATCCCTAACTTATACCCTTTATAATCGGTGATATAATTTGGATTGAAGGGATAAATGGTGTCTTTTTTTGTAGCCTGAATATTTTTTAAACTATCAATTTCATTTTGCACTGCCAACCAAGCTTTATCTTCTGCAGTAGTAGTTTTTGAAATAAAACTATCTTTTAGAAAAAAATAACCTAATTGAACTACAATAATGATAGCAAATAACAAAAAAATCCCACTTCTGTGTTCTCTTGAAAACAGGAAGTAGGATTTTAGCTTATTCATTTTGAAAAAATTAATCGTTTTTTCTTACTGACTCTTCGTCATTTTCTGAGAAAGAATCTGGCTCTTTAGCAGGCGGAGTTGTTAAGACCTTATAAAAAAAGAAACCTGTTAAACAAATCACAATTCCTTGTGCCAAAACCATAGTTATTAATGCTGCTGAATTCATAATGTAGCCCTCCCTTCTTTAACACGTTTCTTGTAAGCAACGTAAACAATTACTGAAATAAACACAAAAAGCGTTAACAATAACATTCTTCCTATAAACTTATACAAAGTATTGTTTGTGAAATCACCTTTAGCAATTGCATCACCTGGTTTGATAACATCTCCTACTTTTACAATAGCTTCTTGATTTAGACTTGCATCAAATTTATATTCTTTTGTATCGTTGAATTTTTCAACAAGAACTTGATTTGACACTTTATCGAATTTTTTTCTTTCGTTTTCAAATTCAAATTTTACATAATCAGATTTCACATCAACAACTTTTCCAGAGACAGTCCCCGACCCTTCAAAATTCTCTGCAAAATAATTCTCTGCAAACCACTCTTTATTATGTGTATCATTATTTTGAACTTGATTAACCCAATCAGGAATACTTGAGACCAAAACTGCACCTAATAATAAAGGCGTAATAATTAAAATTACATATTTATAAAATTGAGGCAACTTAATGTCAGCTCCTTTATTGATTTCTTCCCAACCTCTATTGATTCCAAAAACATATGAAAACAACACTGTTTCTAAGAAAGCAAACACAACTAAACTCACGGTTCCGGCCCAATAATCATATTGATCAAAAACTCCTTGATTGTAAAAAATAACCGTAGGTAATCCCATAATCAAAGCTAATGCTCCAAAAGACCAAGCTCCTTTATTTTTAGACCATCCAAATTCGTCTGACATAAAGCCCATCCATGGAGTTCCCATAGCTAATGAAGATGTGATTCCTGCAAAGAATAAAAGTCCAAACCAAAATACTCCTGCCAAAATAGCTATCACACCACCCCATTGTTGGAATAAATAAGGCATTGTTTGGAAAGCCATACCAAAACCAGCATTTTGAATAACCCAATCTAATCCTAAGTATCCAGCAGCAATCGGAATAACAATTAAAGAACCTAAGACTACTTCAACGAATTCATTCATAAATCCTGCAGAAACAGCATTTAAAGCCACATCATCTCTTTCTTTTAAGTAAGCTGCATAACAGTGAATAGTTCCCATACCTACAGAAAGCGTGAAGAAAATTTGACCTGCCGCAGCTAACCAAACTTTAGGATTAGCTAAAGAGTCAAATTGTGGTGTCCACAAGAAATTTAATCCATCCCAAGCATTCGCATTAGGGAAAATTTCTGAAGCTCCACTTGTTCCTAATGTTACACCTCTAACAGCTAAAATAACACCAAATAAAATTAATAATGGCATTCCAATTTTAGCTACTTTTTCAATACCTCCTAAACCTTTTGATAAAATCCAAGTATTTAATAGCAAACAAATAATGTAAAAAATAACTGCTTCATAAGGGATTCCAGTAGTTGAATGAGCAATGTCTACATAAGAATTAAAGAATCCAGCAACATCTGCTTGGCTCATTCCATCAAATGTACCTACAATAGAGTGGTACACATAAGACATTGTCCATGACTCAATATAACAATAATAAGCTGCAACTGCAATATTTGTAAAGATTCCAAATACTCCAATATATTTCCAAATACGGCCTTTAGCCATTGTATCTAAAATGTAAGGTGTACTGTGGTTACCAAATTTTCCACCAAAACGACCTGTTGACCATTCAATCAACAATAATGGGATTCCCATTAATAAAAAACAAACTAAATAAGGAATAATAAAAGCCCCTCCACCATTTTGAACTGCCTGTACTGGAAATCTTAAAAAGTTTCCAAGTCCAACAGCGTTTCCAGCCATAGCCAAGATAAGTCCTACGCGTGAACCCCACGATTCTACTTTTGCTGTCATAAAATTTTATTGGTTGTTAAGGCTTCAAAGATAAGAAAAGTATCTAAAATTCAAATAAAACTTGCACTTATTGAAATTTTATAAGTCAAAAACTGAACTTCTTTTAGTTTTTATCATATCTTTTAGCTTTAAAAGGAATGCTAAAGTAAGATATAAACCAAAACCTAAACCCACTGTTATAAAAGAAATATAAATAAAAAACAGACGTACATTAGTAGCTCGCATTCCTAATCTGTCAGCCAAACGAGAAGCGACAAAAAATCCGTGTTTTTCAAAAAAATGCAATAGGTTTTGAACCATTTTAAATTATTTTTTTTCAAAAATACGATTATTTTTTTAGAATGAAATGTCCGACGGCACAATCTAAGCACTTTTTATAATCGCAATAATTCTTTTTCAATTCGAGCAAAGCTTGAGATTCATAAACATTATTTATCTGTAATCCGAAAATCTCAAACTTCTCTATAACTGCATTTTGTTCAGCTGGAATTAAAGTTGCCAAATCAATCAATTCTTGAGTAATTTCCTTTTTCTGACTTAATGCAAAAGAAAATCGAAGCGGAATAATTTTGTTGATTATTAATAAATTGACGAATGATTTAGAAAGTTTTTTGAACTTTTTCGAACTTTCTTTATCAAAATTATAATGTGTTTCCCAATATTTGCTAACACCTACATTAAAAATTTGATACAATTCATTTACAGAAACACAATTCATAACCAAAGAAAAAAGATTCTTTCGATGAAAATACAAATTAGCCAATTGCGCCAAGCGAATCGTAGGAAAATTATCTGGGCGATGCTTGAAAAATTCCACCGAGCCTGCTACTTTTTCATGTAATTGATATTTCTGTACTAAGTAATTATACGATTTTTGCAGTTCTTTTGCATAACTATCTTGAAAATCATGAGAAAGTAAATTCGCCTGACCTAAAAATAAAGCTTCTAGTGATTCTAGAGAAAAAGATTCTTTTCGAATCACGTGAAACGGAATAGATTTGGCAACTTGAAAAAACAATTCTCCATTGGTATTCAATCCGAAGTTTTTAGCCAAAAGACAAAACAAAACCGCTTCCCAATCTTGATTAGAAGCTTCTGCTAATTCAAAAATCAGTTGCGATTTTCTTTCTAAGCGTTCAAAAAACAAACGTTCTTGCCAATTTTTGAAGACAAACTCATCTACATTTTGCAGTTCATTTTCACAATAAATCCATGATTTCTGGCTTACTAATGACTGATATTTATGCAAATCTGAAAGTGATACATATTCTTTGAGTTCTAAAGTTGGAATTTCTGAATTATCTTTTCTAAAAACAGGTACATCATGTTCCCAAACCACATGCAAAATCACCGAATCATAATGTGAATCTTTCTCATGATTGTGAATGTACCAATCCGATGACTTGACATGAATTTCTACATTTCCAGCCCATTTTTGA
>VFQM010003237.1_pt1 | contig 10752 bp, 8 predicted proteins | sample 3512391 | NCBI WGS metagenome assembly VFQM01 (sample SAMN10412369, study PRJNA504923) | tailings metagenome | isolation source: Replicate 1 from Balatoc abandoned mine | place: Philippines
AAAACAAGACTACTTTCACCTTAAATAATTGTGAATTTTCTTTGTATGAAACGCATAAGAAGACAGAAGATGTTAAACTAAAGTTTAATGATTTGACTTTTACAGCGATGTTACGAGGGAAAAAGCACATGAAATTGGAAAATAAATCTGAGTATTTTGATTATTTTCCTGGTGAAACGGTTTTAGTTTCTCCCGGCGAAACAATGGTCATCGATTTTCCAGAGGCAGATGAAACTCCTTCGCAATGTATTGCATTAAGTTTCAGTCCAGATTTTGTAGAAGAATCATTGCATTATCTCAATACCAAATTAATGAAAGTAGACGACAGCACTTGCTGGAGAATTTCTAGCAATGAATTTTATCTATTCAACAGCTTACCGCTGGCTTCTGCAACCAATAATCTCATGAGAATTGCCATGGAAGATAACATGAATAAGGATATTATGGCAGATTTGGCACTAAAAGAATTGTTGGTAAGACTCATGCAAACTCAAGCAGGAAAACTCATTGAAAACGATTACAAAACCCTGAAAACTTCAAACCGATTGGTTTTTATCATAGATTATATTAAAAACAATCTGCATCAAAAATTAAGTATTGAACATTTGGCTAAATTGGCTTTCGTAAGTAAATCTAATTTCTTTAAACTCTTTAAATACGAACTCGGAACATCACCCAATGAATATATTCTTCAGCAAAGAATAAAACGTGCTAAAGAATTGCTCAAAGAAAACCAAAGCATTAAAGAAGTAGCTTTTGCGACTGGTTTTTCTGATACCAATCATCTCATCAAAACCTTTAAAACTTTTGAAGGTATTACTCCGAAAAATTATCAACGAAATTTATTTTCAGAATATAAAATCGTTTCTTAAATAAACAAAAACCGCTTCAAATTTTTGAAGCGGTTTTTAAGTATAGTTGAATTAACAAATTTTAGTAAGAATTTTTCTCTACAAAATGCTTAGCAATTTTCTCAGTTAACGCGATTACGTTTGGCTGATTGGTGTATTTTGTAAATCTTCTTAAACCAGAAAGCATCATTCTTTGCTCATCTCCATCAGCGAAAGAAACAATTCCTTCTTTAGCAGCTGCAATTACAGCTTCTACTGCTTTGTAAAGGTTCAATTGAGCCATTGCTGCTTCTATAGAATCTGGACCGAAGTTTTTCTCCACTCTTAGAATTGCAGATTCTGCCATGTAAATTTGGTTTAAAATTTCTGAAGCATTGATTAACAAGTGTTGTTGTTTTTCAATCTCCATCATGTATTTCTGAAGTGCAGCACCAGAAACCATTAAGAAAACTTTCTTAAGGTTAGCGATGATTGCTTTTTCTTCTGACATAAATTCTGAATAATCAGGCGTTTCGAAAGAAGGAATACCCATTAATTCTTTGCCAACTGCCATTGCAGGAGACATTAAATCGATTTCGCCTTTGAAAGCTCTTTTAATCAACATTCCCACAGAAAGAAGTCTGTTGATTTCGTTAGTACCTTCATAAATTCTAGAAATTCTAGCATCTCTCCATGCTGCTTCCATTGGTGTATCTTCTGAGAATCCCATTCCACCGAAGATTTGAATTCCTTCATCTGCTGCTTTTTGAGCGATATCAGAAACATAAACTTTTAGGATAGAACATTCTACCGCGAATTCTTCTACACCTTTTAATTCTGCTTCTTGATGAGACATTCCACCAGCAACAAGTGCATCAATTTTATCTTGAATATCTTGAGCCGCTCTATAAGATCCAGCTTCTGAAACAAAAGTAGCAGTAGCCATTTCCGCTAATTTTTTTCTAATGGCTCCGAAACTAGAAATAGGAGTGTTGAACTGTTTTCTTTCGTTTGAATATTGAACAGAAAGGTTGAAAATTCTTCTTTGTGCATCTAAACAAGCAGCAGCTAATTTGATTCTACCTACGTTTAATGCGTTTAAAGCGATTTTGAAACCGTTGTTTCTTTCACCTAAAAGACATTCTACAGGAACTTTCATATCATTGAAGAAAACCTGACGAGTAGAAGAAGCTCTAATTCCTAATTTGTGCTCTTCTTCACCGAAAGTAAGGCTTTCAGGATTTTCTAATTCACTTCTGTTGACTACGAAACCAGTGATGTTTTTGTCATCATCAATTTTAGCAAAGAATGTGAATGTATCTGCGAAACCTGCGTTAGAAATCCACATTTTTTGTCCATTGATGATATAATGTTTACCATCTTCAGACAATTTAGCTTTTGTTTTTCCAGAGTTTGCATCAGAACCAGCATCAGGCTCAGTTAAACAGTATGCTCCAAACTTCGTTCCAGCTGCTAAATCTGGTAAATATTTTTGTTTTTGTTCTTCAGTTCCGTACAATAGGATAGGAAGTGTACCAATACCTGTATGCGCTCCATAAGCAGTTGCTAATGAACCAGTTGCGCCAGAAATGTAATCACAAGCAATCATTGTTGAAACGAAACCTAAACCAAGTCCGCCATAATTTTCAGGAACTGCGATTCCTAAGAATCCCATTTCACCGATTTGTTTCATACATTCTTCAGTGAAAGCGTAGTCTTTTTTCTCGAAACGTTCTTTGTTAGGAACTACAACTTTGTCAATAAATTCTTTTGCAGAGTCGCGAAGCATTTTTTGTTCCTCAGAAAAATCTTCCATCGTGAAGATATTCTTAGCTTCTATTTCTTTTATTAGGAATTCTCCTCCTTTTAATGTGCTCATATTATATATTAATTTTTTTTATTTTACAATAGTTCAATTACAGAAGCTGCGCCTTGTCCTGTACCTACACACATAGAAACCATTCCGTATTTTACGCCTCTTAATTTCATTTCGTCAAGAAGTTGAACCGTCAATTTAGTTCCTGTACAACCTAGAGGGTGACCAAGAGCAATTGCTCCACCATTTACATTTAAAATTTCTGGATTTAAATCCAATTCTTTTTTAATCGCAACTGACTGAGAAGCAAATGCTTCGTTCAATTCAATTAAACCAATATCTTGAAGAGAAAGTCCAGCTTGTTTCAAAGCTTTTGGAATGGCGTAAATAGGACCAACTCCCATAATTCTTGGCTCTAAACCAACAGCTGCATAAGAAACTAATCTTGCAATTGGCTCAAGGTTTAATTCTTTTACCATTTCTTCTGACATTACTACTACGAAAGCAGCACCATCAGACATTTGAGAAGAGTTTCCTGCGGTAACAGAACCTCCAGCTGCAAAAACTGGTCTTAATTTTGCCAAACCTTCGATAGAAGTATCTGCTCTTGGTCCTTCATCAACAGAAAAATCAAATTTTTTGGTTTGAACTTTTTGGTTTTCGTCCAAGAAATTATATTCTACAGGAATTGGAACGATTTGTTTGGCGAATTTTCCTTCAGCAATAGCTTTTAAGGCTTTTTGATGAGATTCAAAAGCAAATTGGTCTTGTTCTTCTCTTGTAATTTTATATTGCTTAGCAACTTCTTCAGCAGTGTAACCCATTCCCCAATAATAATCTGGGTGAGATTTTGCATAGTGACTTTCTGGAACTGGTTTGTAACCTCCCATTGGAATGAAAGACATCGATTCTGCACCTCCTGCAATAATACAATCTGCCATTCCTGCTTGAATTTTAGCAGAAGCAATAGCAATTGCTTCACTTCCAGACGCACAATATCTGTTTACGGTAACTCCAGGAACTTTATCGGTATTTAATCCCATTAAAGAAATTAAACGAGCCACGTTTAAGCCTTGTTCTGCTTCTGGCATTGCATTACCCACGATTAAATCGTCTATTCTATCTTTATCTAATTGTGGCAAATCTGCCATCAATTTTTCTATCACTTTTGCAGCCATTACATCTGGTCTGGTAAATCTTAAACTTCCTTTCGGAGCTTTACCAACCGCTGTTCTGTAACCTGCTACTATATATGCTGTTTTATTTGACATATTTTTTAAATTTTAAATTTTGATTTCGCCACTTCGTGGCTTTTTTATTTATGGCTTTTAATTTCATCGGGCTTTACCCGATGCTATTTTATTTCGCCACTTCGTGGCTCAAAACTTGATTTTTAATATTTTTAGTTTCTTAGCGGTTTCCCTTTTTGTAACATAAACTGAATTCTTTCTAGTGTTTTTCTTTCGCCACATAATTGTAAGAAAGCTTCTCTTTCAAGATTCAATAAATATTGTTCTGTAACTACAGTTGGCTCAGAAAGATTACCACCTACCATTACATACGCCAATTTATCTGCTATTTTCTTATCGTGTTCAGAAATGAAATTTCCTGTTACCATTTGATCTGTTCCTACATAGAACATACCTAATGCGCCTTGACCCAAAACTTTTACTTTCTGTTGAATTGGTTGAGTATAACCTTGTTCTGCCATTAATTTAGCTACTTTCTTCGCTTCAGCAATTTGACGGTTTTTGTTTACCACCACGATGTCTTTATGATTTTGAAGAATTCCCATATCATAAGCTTCGTGAGCAGAAGTTGCCACTTTACCCATTGCGATATTCATGAAAGCTTCACGCATTCTGTTGTTTTTAACGTCATCAGCAGCGAATTCTTTAGAAGTTCTCAAAGCAAATTCTTTAGTACCACCACCTCCAGGAATTACACCAACTCCAGTTTCTACTAAACCGATGTAAGTTTCTGCAGCAGCAACTACTTTATCAGCATGCATGGTCATTTCGCAACCACCACCAAGAGTTAATCCGTGAGGAGCAACTACAACAGGAACAGAAGAGTAGCGAACTCTCATCATCGATTTTTGGAAATAGGCAATTGCCATGTTCAGATCATCCCAATCTTGTTCGATTGCCATCATCAAAATCATCGCTAAATTTGCTCCAACAGAGAAATTAGCAGCTTGATTTCCTATTACTAAACCGTCGTATTCTTTTTCTGCTAAGTCAATCGCTCTGTTTAAACCATCTAGAACTTCACCACCTAGAGAATTCATTTTTGAACGAATTTCAAAGTTGATAATTCCGTCTCCCAAATCTTGGATTGCAGAACCAGAATTGCTCCACAATGTTTTGTTTTTTCTAATATTATTAAGGATAATAAAGGCTTCTTGACCAGGAATATTGTTATAATTTCCTGAATTTTTGTCGAAGAAAATGCTTTGACCTTCTTCATTTACTTTGTAGAAAGATTCTACTGATTTCACCCATTCTGAAACCGTGAAACCTGCTTCTGTAGCCAATTCAATACCTTTTTGAATACCTACAGCATCCCAAATTTCGAAAGGACCGTTTTCCCAACCGAAACCAGCTTTCATCGCATCGTCTACTTTGTAAAGCTCGTCTGAAATTTCAGGAATTTTGTGAGAAACATAAGCGAAAAGTGCTCCAAGAGATTTTCTGTATAATTCTCCTGCTTTGTCTTTTCCACCAATTAAAACTTTGAATCTGTCAATTGGTTTATCAATATTTTTAGTGAGTTCAAGCGTTGCAAAATTTGCTTTTCCTTGATTTTCGTATTGATAAGAATCTAAATTAAGACCGTGAATTTCTGATTTTCCATCAGCATTTTTCACTTTTTTGTAGAAACCTTGTTCCGTTTTAGAACCTAACCATTTGTTTTCCATCATCATATTGATGTAATCTGGAAGAACAAAAGTTCCTTTAAATTGTTCATCTTCTACACCAGAAGCGTGAACTCCGTTTGCTACGTGAACCAAAGTATCTAAACCTACCACGTCTGCAGTTCTGAAAGTTGCAGATTTAGGTCTACCAATAACTGGACCTGTTAATTTATCAACTTCAGTTACATTAAGACCAATAGATTTTACATTGTGAAGTAAATTCATCATAGAGAAAACTCCAATTCTATTTGCGATGAACGCTGGAGTATCTTTTGCTAAAACGGTAGTTTTCCCTAAGAATTTAGCACCATATTCCATGTAGAATTTCACGATTTCAGCATCGGTGTCATTGGTAGGAATAATTTCTAAAAGCGGTAAATATCTTACTGGATTAAAGAAGTGCGTTCCTGCAAAATATTTTTTGAAATCATCACTTCTTCCTTCTACCAACATATTAATTGGAATACCAGAAGTATTAGAAGATACCAAAGTTCCAGGTTTACGGAATTGTTCGATTTTTTCGTAAACAGACTTTTTAATGTCTAATCTTTCTACTACCACCTCGATAATCCAATCTGTATTTTTGATTTTCTGCAAATCGTCATCAAAATTTCCTACAGAGATTCTTTCTGCAAACTCTTTTTTATAAAGTAGAGCAGGGCTGGCTTTTACTAATTTAGCCAAACTTTCTGTAGCAATTCTGTTTCGTACTGCTTTGTCTTCTTTGGTAAGACCTTTTCTCTGTTCAGCTTCCGTCAATTCAAACGGAACAATATCAAGAAGGAGAACTTCTACGCCAATGTTTGCAAAGTGCGCAGCAATTCCGCTTCCCATAATTCCTGAACCAAGAACTGTAACGTGTTTAATTCGTCTTTTCATTATAAATATAGGTTTATTTTTTATTGTTCATATCATTAGCAATTTTCAAAATGTCTCCCATGACTTCTTTGAAAACAGCGAATTTTTCTGGGTCTATTTTTTCTACCACTTTTTTATTAAATCCTACTACTACCTCTTTTGATAGGTTTCTAGATTTAAGTCCTTTGTCTGTCAATTTAATAATTACTTCTCTTTTATCAGAAGTTGTTTTTTCTTTGTAGATATAACCATTATCTTCTAAAAGTTTGATAATTCTAGTCAAAGAAGTGGGTTCAATAGCCATTTTAGGTCCAAGATTGGTACTTCTTGTTCCTTCTTTAGGATCGATTTTAAGTAGCGTTAAAGCTTGTACAGCCGTAGAATTATGCATAGAAGCTTGTTCGGAGTACATTTTACTCACTGCCAACCAAACTGATTTAAGCATTAAGTCTACATTTTCTACTTTCTCTTTAGTCTTAGTTTCCATTTTTAAAAAATGTTATGCGTGCATAGCAAATATAAAAAAAATACTATGCACGCATAGTATTTTTTAATGCAATAAGATAACTAACTGATAATGTGATAATTATTTACTATGTAAAGAATAAGATAAAGAATTTGAAAATGAGAAATTTCAAACGAAAAACGCTGATTATAAGCAATTTCTAATTGATAACAGTATTTCGTCAATAGATTGACAAGAAAACCTATTATTTTGGTAAAAAATCTCCCAAAATGCACCCTGAAATTCTATTTTAAAACCAGAAAGGTCTCTTTTAAAGTTTTTCTGCAAAGCAGAGTATAGCATTTCTTTTTCTAAAAATGGAGCTATAATTTCAGGTGAAACAAAGTCTTCATTGATGGTAAAAAGTCGAGGATTGGTCAATAAATCATTCTTCAAGAGAATGTCTTCTGCCAAACCTTCTTGAAGATTTTGGTCATTAATAAACCAAATTTTATCAGCAAATTCTTTAGCCAATCGCCAATCATGAGAAGAAAAAAGAATGATTTTGTTGTGATATTTGGCTAAATCTCGAAGTAATTTTAAGATGATAATTTTATTTTCTTCGTCTAAATGAGTTGTAGGTTCATCTAAAATAATCATCGGAGAATTCTGTGCTAAAGCTCTCCCAATAAAGGCTTTTTGAAGATTTCCATCTGACAATTTCTGTAACTGAATATTTCTATATTCTTCTAGCTTTAACTGAGAAATAATACTATTGACATGTTCTAGATCTTCATTTTCTAACTGATAATAAAAAGGCAAATGAATGAATTTTCCAAGGGAAATTAAATCTTCTGTGGTGTAATTTGCGGGAATTTGAGATTTTGCAAAAACCACTGCTATTTGTTCTGCAATTTCTTTATCTGAAAGTTTTTCTATATTTTTTTGATGTATCAAAATCTCACCATTTAATGTGGAAATTTGATGAAGAATACTTTTAATCAGTGTGGTTTTACCAACGCCGTTATTACCAATCAGCAAACAAACATCACCGTAATCCAATGACGCATTAACCTCTGAAATAAGAGGTTTTTGGTAACCGATTGTTGTATTTTTTATTTGTAAAAACATTTTTTTAACGCAAAGGCGCAATTCAATTTTTTATAAGTGTTACGTTTTTAAGGCGCAAGAAAATCAAAGATTTTCATTTTTTATAAACCATTAACAACTCTTTTTACTCCGTCTTTAAATATATCTGTTCTAAAATTAAGAATTAATCCTAATTTGCAATTTGTCAATTTTAAATAAGTCAATATCTGTGCTTTATGAACATCATTTATGTAGTCAACCGTTTTTATTTCTAGTATAAGTTTATCCTCAAAAATAATATCAATTCTATAGGCATTTTCAATTCTTAATTCTTCATAGATGATGGGAAGTATTTTTTGTTTTTCTACCTTTAATCCAGTTTTTTTCATTTCATAAAACAAACATTCTTCATAAACATTTTCAAATAATCCTGCTCCAAATTTCCTGTGAATTTTTAATCCTAAATCAAAAACAATTTTTGATAATTCATTTTCTGTCATAGTTTTGTTATTAGTTTTTATTGAATTGTCATCTTAGATGACTTGCGTCTTAAAAACATAAAGTTAATAAATCCTTTTGCGCCTTTGCGTTTAATTTTTATTTTTAAGGATCATCATCAAAATTACAGGTACTCCAAACAAACTCGTAATGACATTAATTGGGAATTGAGAAATTTCTGAAATAATAGAAAAAAACTCCATAATAAAAACTCCCAGAATCATGTTCAAAATCCACTGTTGCCACAATTTCGCAGGCGAATAAATCATTCTGCTAAAATGAGGAACTACAATTCCTATAAACAAAATAGGTCCTAAAAATGCAGTAACAGAAGCAGAAAGTAGGGAAGAAGCAATGATGACGAAATATTTCAGTTGCTCTAAATTTACACCTAAACTTTTAGCATATTGATTTCCTAGACTATTCCCGATGAGCGGTTTTATGCTTTTGAAACTTAAAAACAAACCCACTAATACTATAATGAATAGCACCCAAAGTTGATTTCTGGTCACCTGATTATTTGCGCCAAAACTCCATAAAATATAGTTTTTTAAACTTTGATTTTCTGCATATAACTGCAAAATAGAAACTACTGCTCCAGCTAAAGCAGAAACCAAGAAACCAAAAATAATCAGATATGATTTATCTTGAAATTTTCTAGAAAAAATCAATAAAATACTCATCAGCAAAAGGCTTCCAAGAATTGCAGAAATACTGATGAAACCATTTTGCAAAAATTCTGGTAAAGTAAAATCTTGAGAAAAAAAGATATAAAAAGCTACGCTTAAACTCGCCACTGAAGTTATCCCAAGAACCGAAGGTCCCGCTAATGGATTTTGAAAATATTCTTGCAAAAGAAATCCAGAAGTAGGAATAGAAACGCCTGCTAGAAACATCGCTAAAACACGATTCATTCTGAGTTCTGCAATTTGTGAATTCTGAGCATTAGCGTCAACAAAATCTGCTAAACCTAGTTTTATAAAGCCTATATTTAAATTGATGAGAATCGTAATCACCACCAATGAAAATAGGAAAATAAGAATGGTTTTGAAGGTTTTATTGTTCACAGATTTTATTTAAAAACTTCACAAATTTAATTTAAAAAAATCGATGAAAAAGAAAACTCTCGCTGATTTTGCAAATTTTGCAGATTTTTTGAGTCTATTCATCTGCTTAATCGCCCAATCTGCGAGAGAAATATATTATTTAAAAGAATTCAGTTTTGCATCTAAATCTTCTTTGCTCATCATTCCTACTGTTTCTATTTCTTTATCGCCTTTTTTAATCACGGTAAAAGGAATAGAACCACCGTCCCAAGTCTTGGTAATAGTCGTAAAATAATCTGGAGCAATCATAGAAGCATCAAAAAGAACTACATTTTTTCTGATATCATATTCATCTGCAAAATCACTTACTGCAGTATTCCAATCTTCTTTAGCATCTACACTTACAAAAGTAAATTTCACTGGTTTTCCTTTTAGTTCTTCCATTTTTTCTTTGAAATGCGGAATCTCTTTCATACAAGGTCCACACCAAGTTGCAAAGAAATTGGTCACATAAATGGTGTCATTTTTTTGTGGGGCAACCATTGCTTTTAATTGCTCTTGATTTACTTCAGGCAAAGCATTGGCAGGAGTTACAGCTGAGCTGTCTACTGTTTCAGTAGTTGTTTCTTCCGTCAATTGATTTGGAGCTTCGTTCTTTTTACAAGAAAATAGTGCGGTTAATATAAGTGTGGAAAAGATTAATTTTTTCATAAATATTAATTGTTTATTTTTGTTATGGAATTGATTATCGACTTGATTTTACAAATATAATAAAATCAAAATGTTTCTTTTGATATATTTGTTACAAACAAATTTAGAATTATTTTATTGAGAATCCTTTTAGACATATTTAAAAAATTTTTCTTGTTGATAGAACTAGGATTTTTGCTGATGATATTGGCAAACTTCGGGGTATTTTCTCTCACCGAAGGAAGAACGTATACTAAAATTTCTAAAATTCCGCCAAGAGAAGTAGCACTGGTTCTGGGAACTTCTCCAAAAACGATGGCAGGAAATGCCAATCCTTATTTTATTTCTAGAATGGATGCTACTGCATTGCTTTATCATCATGGAAAAATCAAAAAAATCATTGTAAGTGGCGAAAAAAGTAAAGGATACAACGAACCAAAAGCCATGAAAAATTTCTTGATTTACCAAGGTGGAGTTCCCGAAAACATTATTCTAGAAGACCCAAAAGGTTTTAATACCCGCGAAAGCATTTTCAGGTACCTTATTGATGAATGCGGATGGAA
>VFQM010003243.1_pt1 | contig 10729 bp, 3 predicted proteins | sample 3512391 | NCBI WGS metagenome assembly VFQM01 (sample SAMN10412369, study PRJNA504923) | tailings metagenome | isolation source: Replicate 1 from Balatoc abandoned mine | place: Philippines
CTTCCTGCGCGACAACCCGCAGCGCAGCGCGCTGGTCGAGGGCTTCACCGACAGCGTCGGCAGCGACAGCATGAACCAGGCGCTGTCGAGCCAGCGCGCCGACGCCGTGCGCGCCGCCCTGGTGGCCGGCGGCATCGGCGGCGACCGGCTGACGACCGCGGGCTACGGCGAAGCCTTCCCGGTGGCCGGCAACGAGAGTGCAGGCGGCCGCCAGTTGAACCGTCGCGTCGAGGTGGTGCTGTCGAACGACGGCGCGCGCGTGCCTCCGCGCTAGGCGCGGCGTTCTTCCAGCGTCAGGGCAGCGGCACCACGAAGTGCGTGTCGACGCGCAGGCCGGGCCAGCAGAGATGCTCGCCCGGCTTCAGCACTTGGGCGCCCGGCGGCGCGGGCGCGGTGTCGCGCTGCAGCGTGAAGCGCATCGTGCGGCCGTCGCGCTGGAGCACCAGCGTCGCCGCCGGCCAGTGCGACGGCAGGCACGGGCGCAGCACCAGGTCGAGCGCGGTCCAGCGCAGGCCGAACACGCCTTCGATCGCGGCGCGGTGCATCCAGGCCGCGGCGCCGGTGTACCAGCTCCAGCCGCCGCGCCCGGTGTAGGGCGGCTGCGCGCACACGTCGCCGGCCACGGCATAGGGCTCCAGCCCGTAGGCCGGGCCCCACACCGGATGCACTGCGCGGTGCGCCGGGCTGAGCCAGGTGAAGTCGCGGTAGACGCGGTCCTGCGCGGCGCGGTCGCCGGGCGCGCGCCGCGCCAGCTCGGCCTGCGCCAGCAGCGCCCACACCGCGCCGTGCGTGTACTGGCCGCCGTTCTCGCGCACACCCGGCGGGTAGGCCTGGATGTAGCCGGCGCTCGGCTGCGCGTGCACCAGCGGCGGGTCCAGCAGGCGCAGCAGGCCGTGGTCGGTGTCGGCCAGCAGCGCTTCGGCGCAGGCCATCGCACGTTCCTGCAGCGGCCGCGGCACGGCGTCGGCCAGCACGGCCCAGGCCTGCGCAATGAGGTCGATGCGCGCCTCGGCGTTGGCGTTGGCGCCCAGCGCCGAGCCGTCGTCGAAGAAGCCGCGCTTGAACCACGCGCCGTCCCACGCCGCGCCCTGCAGCGCGGCGCGCCAGCGCGAGGCCGCGGCCTGCCAGCGCTGCGCGCGCGCGGCCTCGCCGCGGACGCGTGCCAGCGGCGCGAAGTCGGCCACCAGCCGGCACAGGAACCAGGCCAGCCACACCGATTCGCCCTGCCCGCCGTGGCCGACGCGGTTCATGCCGTCGTTCCAGTCGCCGCTGCCCATCAGCGGCAGGCCGTGCGCGCCCATCGCCAGGCTGCGGTCGATGGCGCGCGCCGCGTGCTCGTAGACGCTGGCGCTCTCGCTGCCCACCCGCGGCGTGTCGTACACGTCCTCGGCGCCGTCGGGGATGGCGGCACCTTCCAGGAACGGCACCTGCTCGTCGAGCAGCGTGGCGTCTGCGGTGCAGCGCTGGTGGTGCACGCAGGCGTGCGCCAGCCACAGCAGGTCGTCGGAAAAGTGCGTGCGCACGCCGGCACCGCCCGGGGCATGCCACCAGTGCTGCACGTCGCCTTCGGCGAACTGGCGCGACGCGCACAGCAGGATCTGCGCACGCAGCAGTTCGGGCGCCGACCAGGCCAGCGCCAGCGTGTCCTGCAGCTGGTCGCGGAAGCCCGTGGCGCCGCCCGCCTGGTAGAAGCCGGCCTTGGCCCACAGGCGGCAGCTCAGCGCCTGGTACAGCAGCCAGCGGTTCACGAGCACGTCGAACAGCGGGTCGGGCGTGGTGACGGTGGCGGTGCCGAGCCGCGCGTTCCAGTCGGCATGCACCGCCGACCAGCGTGCGGCGGCCGGCACCACCGCCGCGCTGGCCGCGAGCAGCCGCGCGGCCTCGGGCGTGGGCGCCCAGCCGATCAGGAACACGCGCTCGCCGGCGGCACCGGCGGCCAGCGTCAGCGGCAGCGACAGCGCGGCGCAGGGGTCCAGGCCGGTGCCGCCGTGGCGGCCCAGGTGGTCGGGCAGCACGAGGCGGCCGCGGGCGTCGAAACACTCGCGGCGGTCGCAGGTCCAGTCCTCGCCGTTGCCGTCACCACCTTCGTGGTCGCTGCCGGCCACCGCAAGAAAGGCGGTGCCGCCGCCGAAGCCGCCGGCTGCTTCGTGCTGCGTCGCCAGCAGCGCCAGCAGGCGGCCGCCGGGCAGGCGCTGCGTGTGCGCCTGCACCTGCACCGTTGCGCGCTCGCTGCGCGTGGCGCCGAGCAACCACTCGACCAGGCCGAACACGCGCAGCCGCTGCGTGCGGCTGCCGTGGTTCACCACGCGCAGCCGCAGTTGCTTGACGGCGCTGCCGGCATCCACGCACCAGGCGGCTTCCACCGCCAGGTCGCCGCGCCGGTGCGTGATGCGCGTGCCGCCCTGGCCGTGTTCGACCGTGTAGCGCGCGCTGCCGTCGGCCCAGGCCGAGGGCGCCACGCTCCAGGCCTCGCGGCTGCGCAGGTCCTGCAGCAGCCACCACTCGGCCGGCAGGTCGGCCACCGGGTCGTTGCCCCAGGCCGTGAGCTGCTGCATGCGGCTGTTCAGCGCCCAGGTGTGGCCACCGCCGCTTTCCGACAGCAGCGCGCCGAACGCGGGGTTGGCCAGCACGTTGATCCACGGCCGCGGCGGCGCCTGCGTGGCGTCGCAGTCGAACACGTAGCGACCGCTGGCGCTGTCGAAGGCGCCGCCGGCGGGCAGCAGCGGCGTGTCGTGCACCGGGCGCAGCGCCAGCGCGGTGGTGGACGTGGCATGGCGCAGTTCCAGCGCCGCGTCGTGCAGCTCGCTCCACACCTGCACGTGGTGCGCCAGCGGCCGGCCGTCGGCCACCAGGCGCACGCAGGCGCGCTGCTGCAGCGTGCGCCAGGTCTCGGGCGCGATGGCGTCGCGCTGCAGCGCCAGCAGCGCGGTCGTCGTGCCGCCTTCGCCGGCGTGGCGGTCGCGCAGCATGGCCATCTCCTGCTGCAGCGTCATCTGGTACGACGCGGCTTCGGTGTTGACCAGCACCAGGTCGCAGGCGACACCGGCCCAGGCCCACTGCCGCAGGCCCTGCGCCAGCGTGCGCAGCAGGCCCAGGCCCTGCAGGTTGCCGGCCGACACCAGCACGATGGGCCGGTCGCCCGACAGCCCCAGCGCCCACAGCGTGCGCCGGTCGCAGGCGGCGGCTGCAGGCGCGAGCGGCCGTGTCAGCGTCTGCAGCAGCGCGGTGCTCAGCACCTGCAGCGCCGCCTGGTCGGCCGCCCCCAGGCGCAGCGCGCGCAGCCGGATGCCCGCCAGCGTGGCCGACATCAGCGAGGCACGCTGCACGTGGCTGGGCTGGCGGTACTTGTCGACCACCGCGCGCAGCGTGGCCGCATCGGCCGACGCGGCCGTGGCGAAGGTCACGCGCGCCTGCCCGTGGCGCGGCAGGCGCAGGCGCACGGCCAGCACGCCCACCGGGTCCAGGCCAGTGGCCAGCGCGGTCTCGCCGCCGTCGGGCGCGGGCTGCAGCTGCGCCAGCGGCTGGCTGGCGTCGCGGTGGCGGCCCAGCCACGCGGCGCGGTCGGTCTGCAGCGCCACGTCGATCACCTGCCCCTCGCTGCCGGCGATGAAGTGCGCCGCCTGCAGCGCGGCCTCGCCGGCCAGGCGCGGCGTGCGCGTGAACACCAGCGCCTGCTGCGCCGGCCACCACTGCGTGCCGAGGAACAGCTTGGTGAAGGCCGGGTGCGCCTCGTCGGCCCGCGGCGGGCACAGCGTGGGCTCGATCGCGCTGACGAGTTCGATGTCGATCTCGCGGCCGTCGAGGTTGCTCAGGCAGACCTCGCGGAACTCGATGTCGTCCTCGGGGCTGACCCACACCGTGGTCTGCACCTGCAGTGCCGGCCACGCGGTGTCGAAGACGACGCGGTCGGCGTGGAAGCTGCAGCCGTAGTGGGCCTCGAGATCGGGCGCCGGGTGCAGCGTCAGCGAGGTCAGCGCCGGGTGGCGGTCCCAGCGCACGAAGAGGAAGCTGCCGTGCGCGTCGCGCAGCGCGTCGTCGCGTTCGCGCGTCACGCCGTCGGCACCGCAGCGGCTGGCGCCGGCCCCGTTGGGCCGCAGCGTCACGCCGTAGCGTCCGTTGCCCAGCAGCTGCGTCGGCGGCACCGCGGCGTCGCCGGGCGGCACCGCGTGCCACAGCGCCGGCACGGCCCCCTGCTCGGCCGGCAGCTGCTGCCCCGTCACCGGCATCAGCAGGCGCGGCACCTCGCGCGGCGCGGCTTCGTGCAGCAGCGAGGCCACGGCCTCGATGTGCGGGTCGGCCATGCCCCAGCGCTGCGCCACGCCGTCCAGCAGCACGTTGGCCAGCGCCACGATGGTCATGCCCTGGTGGTGCGACATGTAGGTGGCCACCGGCGTGACGCGGTCGCCGGCGAGCTGCCGCGCGGGCGAGAAGTCCAGCGCCTCGATGAAGCCGTAGCGCCCGCGCGCGCCCAGCGCGGCCAGCGCCTCGAAGTTGCGCCAGGCGCCGTGCGGCGACAGCGGCGCGGCCAGTGCCGTGGCGTACGGCGCCACCACCAGCGCGTCGATCGGCGTGCGCCGCAGCGCCAGCCGCGGCACGCCCTGCGGCGCGTACTGGTAGGCCAGCGTGTGGTCGGCCGCGGCATAAGCCGATTCCGACACACCCCAGGGCAGGCGCTGCGCCGCACCGAAGGCCTGCTGCTCGGCCAGCGCCGCGGCACACGCGCCCTGCAGCACGCTGCCCGGCGGCTCGGCCAGCACCAGCGACGGCATCAGGTACTCGAACATCGAGCCCGACCACGAGCGCAGCCCGGCGCGGCCGCCGACGCCGTAGAACGGCCGGCCCAGCGCCGCCCAGTGGCGCACCGGCACGTCGCCCTTGGCAATGGCGAGCAGGCTGGTCAGGCGCGATTCCGAGGCCAGCAGGTCGTAGAAGCCGGCGTCGAGCTGCTGCTCGGCGACGCGGTAGCCCAGGTGCAGCAGGTGGCGCTTGCGGTGGTACAGGAAGGCGAAATCGGGCGCCCAGGCCTGCGCCTCGCACAGGGCCGCCAGCGCCAGCAGGCGCGTGCCGGCGTCGGCAGGCCGGTCCTGGTCCAGCGCCGCCGAGGCCTCGGTGGCCGCGATGTCCTCGTGCAGCCAGCGCCGCACGTCGACGCCGGCGCTGCCGGCCAGCCGCAGCTGCAGCGCCGCCAGCGCCTGCGGCAGCGCATCGTCGTACGGTGCCCGTGCCAGCTCGCGGCAGGCCGCGGCCACGGCCAGCAGGTGGCCGCTGAGGTTGCCGCTGTCGACCGCCGACACGTACATCGGCAGCAGCGGCGCCAGCGTCTCGGTGTCGATCCAGTTCAGCACGTGGCCGCGGTGGCGCGGCAGGCGCTGCAGCGTCGCCAGCGTGGCCTCCAGCCGCGCCAGCAGGTCCTGCGTGCCGATCCAGCCGAAGCGCCGCGCGCACACCGCGGCCAGCAGGTACAGGCCGATGTTCGTGGGCGAGGTGCGGCGCGCCAGCATCTCGTGCGGCAGGATCTGCAGGTTGTCGGGCGGCAGGTGGTGGTCGGCGGGGCCGACGCAGCGCTCGAAGAAACGCCAGGTGTCGCGCGCCACGGCGTCCAGCGCCAGCCGGTCGGCGGCGGGCAGCGCTGCTGCCGCCCCCTGCGGCCGGCTCGCGGCAGCGGTGGCCAGCGGCGCCAGCGCCCAGGCCGCGCACAGCGCCGCCGCCGCCCACGGCCAGGGGGTGCCGGCCAGCAGCAGCAGCGCCCACGCCAGCAGCGCCAGCAGCGTCTCGTGCCGGTGCCGGCGCAGCAGCACGCGCCAGCCGCTGCCGGCCGCGGCCTGCACGGCGGCACTCGAGGTCCACTGCAGCAGCAAGCGCCGGCTCACCGCCTGGCGCCACAGCGCACGGCCGATCGCGTCCAGCGCGCGCAGCGACTGCGCCGGCAGCTGCACCAGCTGCCACAGCCCGCCTGCGGCAGCGCGCAGCAGCTCGGCCAGCGCCACCGGGTAGAAGCGGCGCGGCGCGACGTCGTCGCGCGCCGGCGCCAGCCCGGCCAGCGCGCCCAGCAGCGGACCGGCGGCGAAGGCGGCGAACACCAGCGCCAGCGCCGCCGCAGGCGCCAGCACCTGGCCGGCGAAGGCCAGCAGCAGCAGCACCAGCGACGCCGGCGCCACCAGCGAGCGGCGCAGGTTGTCGAGCATCTTCCAGCGGTTGAGCGCCCCGATCGCCAGCCGCCGCGGCTGCAGCAGCAACGGGATCAGCTGCCAGTCGCCGCGCGTCCAGCGGTGCACGCGCGCCGCGGCGACGTCGGCGTGGAACGGCGCGTCTTCCAGCAGCGTGATGTCGCTGACCACGGCGCAGCGCAGCAGCGCGCCTTCGAGCAGGTCGTGGCTGAGCACCTGCTCGTCGGGCAGCCGGCCGCCGAGCACGCGGTGCATGGCCTGCACGTGCAGCAGGCCCTTGCCGCTGAAGCTGCCCAGGTCGAACAGGTCCTGGTAGACCTCGGAGCTGGCGGCGCTGTAGGGGTCGATGCCGCTGTGCCCGGCAAACAGCCAGTGGAAGACGGTGCGCTGCGCGCGCGGCGCCAGCGGCGTGGCCACGCGCGGCTGCAGGATGCCGTGGCCGGCGACGACGCGGCGGCCGGCGCTGTCCAGCCGCGGCGTGTTGCAGGGGTGTGCGGCCACGCCCACCAGTTCGCGCAGCCGGCCCGGCGGCAGCTGCGTGTCGGCGTCGAGCGTGACGACGTAGCGGGTGTCGGCGGCCGTGGTCGAGGCGGCGCCGAAGTCGAGGAAGGCATCGGTCGGGCCCAGGGCCAGGTGCTGCAGCAGCGCTTCGAGCTTGCCGCGCTTGCGCTCCCAGCCGATCCAGCGCTGCTCGCTGCTGCTGTAGCGGCGCGGCCGCTGCAGCAGGATGAAGCGCGGTGCCTGCGCGTCGCCATTGCCGTGCGCGGCGTTCAGCGCCGCCAGCGCCTGCAGCGCCACCGACTGCAGCGCGGTGTCGCCGGGCAGGTGTTCGGTGGCGGCATCGGCGCCGTCGCCCAGCAGCGCGAACTGCGCGTGGCGTTCCGGGTTGGCCAGGTGGTGCAGCAGCAGCCGGTGCACCAGCACGCGCACGCCGTCGGCGTCGGTCAGCAGCGCCGGCACCACCACCAGCACGCGGTGCTCGGCCGGGATGCCGCCGGCCAGCGCCAGCCGCGGCAGGTGGCCGGGCGGCAACGATTCGCCGATCAGCCGGTGCAGCACCGCCACCACCGCTTCCGAGGCCGGCAGCACGAGCAGCAGCGCGCCGAGCCAGCCCCAGTCGCCGACACCGGCGCTGCGCTGGCACCAGGCCACCAGCCCCGCCGTGCCCAGCAGCAGCGTCGCCAGGTAGGCCGGCAGCAGCGCCTTGCGCGCCAGCACACGCGCCGTGGCGGCCAGGCGGTCGTCCAGGCCCAGTGCCAGCGTCAGCGCCGGGCGGCCCGGGCCCGCAAGCCAGTGCGCCGCGGGCTGCCCGGGCGTGCCCTGCTGCATCAGCGCCAGCAGCGCCTGCGCCACCGCGAGCTCGCTGCGCCCGCTGCGCCGGGCCAGCCGCTCCACGCCGCGCAGCGTCTGCGCCCGTGTCATGGCATGTTCGGCCTCGAAGGCCGGGGCGCAGAGCAGGCGCTGCATCAGCGCGCTGCTGCGGCCCACGATGTCGGCCCAGTCGGCGTCGCCGATGGCGCGCAGCGAATTGACGGCGTTGCTGACGCTCAGGTTGTCGGCCGTCTGGTCGGCCTGCAGCTGCGCCTGCGCGGCCGACGGCATCGGCAGCGCCGTGTGCAGCCAGGCGAACACGGCGTCGGCACCGGGCGCGTGGCCGCTGCCGTCCTGCAGCCGGTGCGCCATCTGCACCAGGAAGACGGCACCGGCGCCGCGGCGTTCCAGCGCCAGCAGCAGCGACTGCAGCGTTTCCACCGGCCACCGGTCGATGGCGTCGCACACGAGGTTGGCGGCTTCGCGCGCCGCCTTGTGCGTGGCCAGCCGCTCGGCCAGGCGGCGCAGGCTTTCGATCAGCACCACGCGCAGCGTCGTCGGCAGCGCCCACATCTCTCCCAGGCGCAGCTCGCGGGTCTGCTGGTAGGCCTGCAGGAAGTGCACCAGCAGGTCCTCGTCGAAGGCGCTGTCGGTGTGCGCGACGAACGCCCAGGCGACGCCGTAGATGCGCGGCAGGCCGGCCAGCGGCTCGCCCTGCAGCATCGGCAGCGCGCGGTAGTAGCGGCGCGGCAGCGCGGCGTGGATCTCCGCCAGCTGCGCCTCGATGAGGTGGAAGTTGTCGAGCAGCCATTCCGCGGCCGGGCTGATGTCGTGCCCGGCCGCGGCCTGGCGGCCGATGAAGCGGTGCGCGGCGCGCAGCGCGCCCACGTTGCTGCGCAGCCGCGGGAAGAAGGCCGCACGCGGCCAGCGCACCGGCGCGGCGTGCTGCGCCAGGCCCAGGCTGCGCGCATGCTGCGCCAGCCGCTGCGGGCCGAAGATCTCGGCCCGCAGCGGCGGCTGCAGCACGCTGCCGCGCCCGTCCAGCAGCGCCAGCAGGTCGGGTGACGCCGTGGGCAGCTGGCGCCGCCAGACGCTGCGCATGCGCTACGCCATCCAGGCGAGCAGGCCCAGCGCCAGCGCCGCAAGCGCCAGCGTCGTCACGAAGCGCGCGGCCACGAAGCCGTGCACCGCCTCCAGGCTGCAGCGCAGCCCGGCCAGGCGGCCCCGGCACTGGTGCACATGCTCGCCCAGCTGTTGCAGCTCACCCGGGGAGGTGTCGGTGCTGTCGCCGAGCGATGACGTGCGCCAGCGCTGCGCGCCGTGGGGTGGGTCAGCGTGTGCCAATCACTTCGATCTCGACACGGCGGTCGGGCTGCAGGCAGGTCACGAGCTGAGCGCTCTGCTGGTTGCCCTTGCAGTCGGCGGCCACGGTGACGGGCATGGTCTCGCCCTTGCCCACGGCGCTGATCTTGTCCGCCGGGATGCGGCCGGCGCCGACCAGGTAGGCCTTCACGGCATCTGCGCGCTCGAGCGACAGCGTCTGGTTGTAGGCCTCGGAACCGATACGGTCGGTGTGGCCTTCGACGTTGATCGTGACGTACTCGGTGCCGTCCAGTTCGCGCGCGAAGCCGTCCAGCGCCTGCATGCCTTCGGGGCGCACGGTGCTCTTGTCGAAACCGAACAGCGACTCGGCCGAGAAGCTCACCCGGCGCGGCGCCGGCGGCGGCGCGGGGGCCTGCACCACCACGGGCGGCGGCGCCTCCACCACCACCATCACCGGGGCCGGGGCCGGCGCCGGGGCGGTCATGGCCACCGGCGCCACGTAGGGCGGCGGCGCCTCGGCGCGCGGCATCGGCGCCGCGCTGCGACCGAACGGGAACACCAGGCTCACCGACATCATGTCGATGTTGCCGCTCTTGCCCAGCGCGTCGGCGATGCGGTAGCGCTCGAGCTCGCCGCGCAGCAGCACCGCGCTGCCCAGCGCCACCTGCATGCCGACGCCGATCTTCGGGTTCATCTCGCGCTGGCTCGGGCTGGTGTTGGCCACCGTGCCGGCGCCGGTGCCGACGATGTCGTTGCGCACCCGGGCGTACTGCACGCCAGCGCGGCCGAGCAGCGAGAAGGTCTCGCCCAGCGGCATGGTCAGCACGGCGTCGATGCCGCCGCCCTGGACCTTCAGGCGGCCGTCCAGCGTGCCGGCCGGCACGGTGGTGGCGCGGTAGGTGAACTCGCCGAGCTGGAAGAAGCCGGCCTCGACACCGAAGTAGCGGTTGAACTGGCGGCCCATGAACAGCTTGTAGCTGACGTCCTTGCTGTCGCGCTGCAGGTCGACGATGGCGGGGCCGTTGTTGCCGAGCAGGCCCTCGGCCGAACGCAGTTCGTCGATGCGCGAGCGCGACTGCCCGACGCCGAGGCCGAAGTAGTTGTAGCTGTCCTGCGCAGACGCCGGGACGGCGATCAGGCAGGCCAGCGCGGCAAGTGCCAGGCTGTGCAGCGGAAGAGGTGTGGTCATGGCAGAGCCTTGTTGAAAGTGGAGCGGAGCCAGCGGCGCCTTCCGGCACCGTTGTCGAGTTAGGTTGTAGGCCCCCGGATGCGCTGCGTCTGTGCGCTGGCAGACCGTGCCGCAGATCCGTCCAAGGACACGGCCGCACCCCTTGATCTGTGCGCTGGCGCACAGAAGCTGTCAATTGAGGCGCCTATAGTGAAAAGCTGACGCCCTGCGAGTTGCCGACCATCCGGGTCGGCAGGCCCCAGCGCAAGTACGAAGGGCCACACCGATGAAGACGGTCGACGACGATCCCATGAGCAACTGCCTGCTCAGGGCCATGCCTGCGGCCGACTGGGCACGCGTGCAGCCGCAGCTGGAATGGGTGGACATGCCGCTCGGCCACGTGATGTACGAGTCGGGCCGCCCGCTGAGCCACGTCTACTTCCCCACCACCGCCATCGTCTCGCTGCTGTACGTGATGGAGAACGGCGCGTCGGCCGAGATCGCCGTCGTCGGCAACGAAGGCGTGGTCGGCATCGCGCTGTTCATGGGCGGCGAGACCACACCGAGCCGCGCGGTGGTGCAGAGCGCCGGGCGCGGGCTGCGCCTGCGGGCATCGGCGATCAAGGAAGAGTTCAACCGCGCCGGCCCGACGATGCACCTGCTGCTGCGCTACACGCAGGCGCTGATCACGCAGATGTCGCAGACCGCCGTGTGCAACCGCCACCACACGCTCGACCAGCAGCTGTGCCGCTGGCTGCTG
>VFQM010003246.1_pt1 | contig 10720 bp, 6 predicted proteins | sample 3512391 | NCBI WGS metagenome assembly VFQM01 (sample SAMN10412369, study PRJNA504923) | tailings metagenome | isolation source: Replicate 1 from Balatoc abandoned mine | place: Philippines
TCAAGCAGCTTGATTGCAGCTTAATGAGAACATAATAAGAACATATGCGAATCGGCCATGCCTCCCTGCGCAGTCCTGCGCCACCCGCCGCCGACGGCCGCTGGGCGAGCGGCGTGACGACGCTCGACGCCGCACTGGGGGGCGGGCTGGCACGCGGCCATGTGCACGAAATTTACGCTGCTGAGAGCGGCGATGCGGCAAGTGCGGCAGGATTTGCGCTGGCCGTCACGGCGGGGATGGCAGGGGAAGACCGCGCGCTGCTGTGGCTGCGCGCGCGCCGCGACATCGCCGCGGCAGGGATTGTGCAGGCGCAGGGCTGGCGCGAGTTGGGGGCGCTGCCCGAAAATGCCTTGGTCGCCATCGTGCCTGACACCATCGCGCTGCTGCGCGCCGCCGCCGACGCCCTGCGCTCGACCGCGCCGGGGGCCGTGGTGATCGAAGGCTGGGGGCGGATGCGCGAGCTTGATCTGACCGCCAGCCGTCGCCTGGTGCTGGCTGCGGAAAAATCGGGCGTGCCGTTGATCCTGCTGCGCATCGACGCCGCGCCAACGCCCAGCGCCGCGCAAACCCGCTGGCAGGTGGCGGCCGCGCCGTCGCGCGCGTTGCCCGGAGAGGCGCCGGGCCTGCCCGCCTTTGACCTTGAGCTGTTGCGCCAGAAGGCCGGACCGTCCGGCCTATCCTGGCGGCTGGAGTGGGACCGTGATGAACGCCAATTCCGTGACGCGGCGTTATCTGGCGCTGTGGTTCGTTCATCTGTCCACCGACCGGTGGCGGATCGAGACGCCGCACCGCGCCGCGCTGCCTGAAGCCCCGCTGGCGCTAGTCGCCAAGGTGAAGGGCGCGCTGCGCTTGCGCGCGGTTGATGCGCATGCGTTGGCGCTGGGGCTGGTCCCCGGCATGGCACTGGCCGACGCGCGTGCACGTGAACCCACGCTCACCGTCGCCGACATGGACGAAGCCGCCGACCGCCACTGGTTGGCGCTGATGGCGCGCCATTGCCAGCGCTGGACACCACTGGTGACCACCGCGCCGCCCGACGGCATCACGCTCGACATCGCCGGAGTAGAGCATCTGTTCGGCGGCGAGGCGGGACTGATCGCCGAGGTGGAGGCGGATTTCGCCGCCGCCGGCATGGCGCTGCGCCTCGCCGCCGCCGCCACGGCCGAGGGTGCACAGGCGCTGGCGCGCCACGCCGCATCGCCGGGTGAGGACGAACAGGCGGCGATCGGCGCACTACCCGTCGCCGCGCTGGGGCTGGAAGCCGAAGCGACCGTGGCGCTGCGCCGTGCCGGCCTTAAAACCGTGCGCGACGTCATGGTGCGCCCGGCGGCAAGCATCGCGGCGCGCTTTGGCAGCGGCGCGGTGACCGCGCTGCGCCGCCTGACGGGCGAGGCGCGCGCGCCGATTGATCCCCTGCCCGCGCCCGACCCGCTCCGCTTCACGCGCCGCTTTGCCGAGCCGGTCGGCGACCAGAGCGCGATTGCGCATCATTTCCTGGACCTGATGACCGAAGCCGTGCGCGCGCTGGGTGAACGCGGGCTGGGCGGGCGGCATTTCACCCTGACGCTGTGGCGCAGCGACGGGGCGAAGCACCGGCTCGACATCGAAACGGGTCAGCCGACGCGCGATCCGGCGCTGGTGCTGCGGTTGTTCGACGAACGCATCGCGTCGCTGGCTGACCCGCTCGACCCCGGTTTCGGCTATGACCAGCTCACCCTGTCCGTCGTCGCCGCCGAGCCACTGGGCGTCAGCCAAGGCGCGCTTGATGGCAATGCCGCCAGCGAGGCGGTGCTGGCCGAGCTGGTCGACCGGCTGAGCACGCGGCTGGGCCCCGCCAGCCTGCGCCGTTTGGTCCCGCACGACAGCCATATTCCCGAACAGGCGCAGCTCGCCCTGCCCGCGGTCACGTTGCGCACCCCGCAGCGCTGGCCCGCACCGCCACCGGGTGAACCGCCGCTGCGCCCCTTGTTCCTGTTCGACCCACCGCAGCCGGTCGAGGTTATTGCCGAGGTTCCCGACGGCCCGCCGCACCGTTTCCGCTGGCGGCGCAAGCTGCACGAGGTGCGCCTTTATGAAGGGCCCGAGCGCATCGCCGCCGAATGGTGGCGCCGCGAAGGCGGCGAGGATCCGGGGCAAGGCGGGCTGACGCGCGATTATTTCCGCGTCGAGGATGTGCGCGGGCGCCGCTACTGGATTTTCCGCCACGGGCTGTACGACGAAAAGCCGCAGCCAAAATGGTATTTGCACGGCCTGTTTGCGTGAGATGATGTTCGCCGAACTCGCCGCCGCGACCAATTTCAGCTTCCTGCGCGGGGCGTCGCATCCGGGCGCGATGGTGCACCGTGCCTTTGCATTGGGGATGACGGGCATCGGTATCGCCGATCGTAACACCGTCGCAGGCATCGTGCGCGCGCATATGGCGTGGCGCGAGATTGGCGGACCGGCGGGACCGTTTCGGCTGATCGTCGGGGCGCGGCTGGTGTTCGCTGATGATACGCCCGACATCGTCGCTTACCCCGCCACCCGGCGCGGCTGGGGGCGGCTGACGCGGCTGCTGACACTGGGCAATCGCCGCGCGGTGAAAGGCGACTGCATATTGCACTTGGCCGATCTGCTCAGCCATACTCAGGATTTGTTGCTGATCGCGCTGGGCGGCGATGCGCCATTGTTACAGCAGCTCAATAACGCTCGCCCCAGCGCAGTGTGGCTGGGCGTCACCATGCCGCGCGGCGGGGCCGATGCCCGGCGCCTGGTGGAAGCAAGGGCACTGGCGGACGCCGTTGGCATCCCGTTGATCGCCACCAATGACGCGCTGTATGCCGATCCCGACGACCGCCCGCTGCACGATATCGTCACCTGCATCCGCGAAGGCGTAAGCATCGACGCGGCGGGCAAGCGGCTGGCCGCCAATGCCGAGCGCCACCTGAAATCGCCCGCCGAAATGACGCGCCTGTTCCGCGCCTGTCCGCAGGCGATTGCGGCGACGCAGGATTTGCTCGCACGCATCGCCTTCACCCTCGACGAACTGCGGTACGAATATCCGCACGAACCCGTGCCGGAGGGGTGGGAGCCGCAGGACTGGCTGGAGCATATGGCGCTGGAGGCAGCGCATGCCCGCTTTCCGGACGGCCTGCCCGATGTCTGGCAGCGGACCATCGATGAAGAATTCCGCCTGATCCGCGCCAAACAATATGCCCCTTATTTCCTGACCGTGCATGACATCGTCCGCCATGCGCGTAGCCTGAATCCGCCAATCCTGTGTCAGGGACGCGGCAGTGCGGCCAATTCGGTGGTCTGTTACCTGTTGGGCATCACCCCGGTCGATCCCGTCGCCAACAAGCTGTTGTTCAGCCGCTTTCTGTCCGAAGAACGCAACGAGCCGCCCGACATCGACGTCGATTTCGAGCACGAACGGCGCGAGGAGGTGATGCAATATATCTATGAGCGCTATGGCCGCGAGCGGGCGGGGATTGCCGCCACCGTCATCCATTACCGCCCGCGCAGCACCATCCGCGAGGTTGGCAAGGCGCTGGGGCTGACCGAAGATGTCACCGCGCGCCTGTCGTCCACCATCTGGGGGCAGTGGGGCAAGGAAGTGCCCGAGCGCAATCTGGCCGAGGTCGGCTTTGATTTGAACAATCCCGAAATTGCGCGGCTCAAGACATTGATCGACCGGCTGCTGACCTTTCCGCGCCATTTGTCGCAGCATGTCGGCGGCTTTGTGCTGACCGAGGGACGGCTCGACGAGCTGGTGCCGATCCACAATGCCGCCATGCCCGACCGCACCTTCATCGAATGGGACAAGGACGACATCGACGCGCTGGGGCTGATGAAGGTCGATGTGCTGGCGCTGGGGATGCTGACGTGCATCCGCAAGGCGTTTGATATGATCAATGGATTTCCCTCTCCCCTTCAGGGGAGAGGAGGGAGCAGCGAAGCTGCGGAAGGAGAGGGGGAGGCATCAGCACGGCCCCTCTCCGCTGCGACTAGGCGGGCAAGCCGCCAAGTCTCGCTCCTCTCCCCTGAAGGGGAGAGGGAGATATTGACCCTCGCCACTGTTCCCACCGAATGCCCGGCCACCTATGCCATGCTCCAGCGCGGCGACAGCGTCGGCACCTTTCAGGTCGAAAGCCGCGCGCAGATGGCGATGCTGCCGCGGATGAAGCCCGCCTGCCTCTATGACCTCGTCATTCAGGTGGCGATCGTACGCCCCGGCCCCATCCAAGGCGGGATGGTCCACCCCTATCTGCGTCGCCGCAACCGCGAGGAGGCGGTCGACTATCCCTCGCCCGCGCCGCCGCACGACCCGAACGAGCTGCGCGATGTGCTGGAAAAGACGCTAGGCGTACCGCTGTTTCAGGAACAGGCGATGAAGCTGGCCATCGTTGCGGCGGAGTTCACCCCCGCGCAGGCTGATGGGCTGCGCCGCGCGATGGCAACCTTTCGCAACCACGGCACCATCCACCGCTATCAGGCAATGCTGATCGAAGGGATGGTGCGGCGCGGTTATGAGCGCGATTTTGCCGAGCGTTGTTTTGGCCAGATCAAGGGGTTCGGCGAATATGGCTTTCCCGAAAGCCATGCACAGGCGTTCGGCTGGCTCGCCTATGTGTCGAGCTGGCTCAAGTGCCACCATCCCGCGATCTTCACCTGCGCGCTGCTCAACAGCCAGCCAATGGGCTTTTATGCCCCCGCCCAGCTCGTTCGCGATGCCGAAGAACATGGCGTCGAAGTGCGCGGGGTCGATGTGAACGCCAGTGGATGGGATAATGGGGTGGAGACACTTAGCCCTCTTCCCTTCAGGGGAGAGGGTTGGGAGAGGGGGAGTCAAATGCTGCCCATGTCGCCCTCCCCCTCTCCGCTGCGACTAGGCGGACGAGCCGCCAAGTCTCGCGCCTCTCCCCTGAAGGGGAGAGGGAATTATGCCCTTCGCCTCGGTTTCCGCCAGATCGACGGCTTCCGCGCGGCTTGGGCCGATGCCATCACCGCTGCGCGCGCCGCCGGTCCGTTCACCTCGGTCGAAGATTTGGCGCGGCGCGCCGCGCTCCCCCCACCCGCGCTGCGCAAGCTGGCCGACGCCGACGCTTTCGGTTCGCTGGCACACAACCGCCGCACCGCGCTGTGGGAGGTGCGGCGCACCCCGGCGGATCAGCTGCCGCTGTTCGCCTTTGCCGATGCAGCCGAGCTGGGCGACGAACCCGACGCCGCGCTGCCCGCCATGCCGCTGGCCGAGGAAGTGGTCGCCGATTATCAGACCATCCGCCTGTCGCTCAAAGGCCATCCGGTGCAATTCTTGCGCCCCGCGCTGGCGGCCGAGGGCGTGCTGAGCTGCGCGGCGGCCAATGCCATGCCCGACGGCCGCAAGGTGCGCGTCGCAGGCGTGGTGCTGACGCGCCAGCGCCCGGGCAAGGGCCATGCGGTGTTCATCACCATCGAGGATGAAAGCGGTGTTGCCAATGTGCTGTTATGGGCGCGCGACATGGAAAAACAGCGCCGTGCCGTCATGGCGGCGCGGCTGATGTTGGTCGAAGGCGAGATTCAGAAGAGCAAGGAGGGCGTCGTCCACCTGATGGCCAAGCGCATCATCGACCGGACCGCAATGCTGGGCAAACTGACTGCCGATACCCCGATGAAGCCGCCGCTGGCGCGCGGCGACGAGGTGGCACGACCGCAAAGCCCCCGCCACCCCCGCAATGTGCAGATTTTACCCAAGTCGCGCGATTTTCACTAATCTCCTCCGGCGGGCTAGGGTCATTAGCTTGTCGGCGCAATTTTCCCGGCTTGGAATTGCGCAACGAACCGCAACGTTGCTTCGGCATGTTCCGGACGGCAAATCAACAAGTCCGGAACATAGGTGTCCGGCTGGTTATAGGCAATTTCGCTGCCATCAATCCGCGAACAATGGAGGCCAAACGCCAGCGCCACGGCCACCGGCGCACAGCTGTCCCATTCATACTGACCGCCCGCATGGAGGTAGATGTCGGCCTCACCCCGCACGATGGCCATGGCTTTGGCACCGGCGCTTCCCATTGGCACAATGTCCGCATCAAGTGCCCACGACAGCGCCAGCGCCACGTCGGGCGGGCGTGTCCGGCTGACGACCAGCCGCAGCTTGCCGGGCGCAGGTGGTACGGCGCACGGCCGATCGCTGCGCAGTACGGCATCGAGCGCTGGCAAGGCGACTGCACCGGCGACTGGCTTGCCATCAATGGCGAGGCCAACATGGACGGCCCAGTCTGTCCGCTGTTCACCATATTCGCGGGTCCCGTCGATGGGATCGATAATCCACACTCGTTCCTTCGCCAGCCGTTCTTTGGTGTCCTTGCTTTCCTCCGACAGCAGCCCGTCATCGGGCCGGTGGCGCCGCAGGGCTTCGACAAGAAACTGGTTTGCGGTCTGATCGCCTACATTCCCCAACGCCTTGCCGCCCGCCATGTTGGCGGCGCGCAACTGCAGCAGGATTTGCCCGGCACTTTCGGCAAGCTGCGCGGCAAGCTCGGCGTCGGTCAACATTGGCCCCCTATATTCACGTTCGATCCCTGCCCAATTGCCATGTCCAATTCTGCCCGCCTATTTCAGCGGCATGATTTTTTTGATGATATGCTCGGCGGCTTCCTCGGCTGTCATCGCTACCGTGTTGACCACGATGTCCGGTTCCAGCGGCGCCTCATAGGGGCTGTCGATGCCGGTAAAGTTTTTTAGCTTGCCCTCGCGCGCCTTGCGGTAGAGCCCCTTCACATCGCGCTCTTCCGCAACTTCCAGCGGCGTGTCGACAAATATCTCGATGAACTCGCCTTCCGGGACCATCTCGCGCACCAATTGGCGCTCCGCGCGGAACGGGCTGATAAAGGCGGTGAGCACGATCAACCCGGCATCGAGCATCAATTTGGCGACTTCGCCAATACGGCGAATATTTTCGATCCGATCGGCTTCGGTGAAACCCAGATCCTTGTTCAGCCCATGGCGAATATTGTCGCCATCGAGCAAAAAGGTGTGGCGGTTCATCAGCGCCAAGCGTTTCTCCACCTCGTTGGCGATGGTTGATTTGCCCGAACCCGACAGGCCGGTGAACCACAAGATACGCGGTGTCTGGTTTTTCATCGCCGCATGGCTTTCGCGGCTGACATCGGTCGGCTGCCAATGCACGTTCTGGGAACGCCGCAGCGAGAAGTTGAGCATCCCCGCCGCCACCGTCGCGTTTGTCGTCTTGTCGATCAGCACAAAGCCGCCCAGCGTGCGGCTGTCCGCATAGGGTTCGAAAATCAGCGGTTTGTCGGCGATAATCTCGGCCACGCCGATCTGGTTCAATTCGAGCGTTTTTGCCGCGAGCCGATCGAGGCTGTTGACGTCAATTTCATATTTGGGTTGCTTCACCGTGACCGAAACGGTCTGGGAGGCAAGTTTCAGCCAATAGCCGCGCCCGACCAGCATCGGTTCATGGTCCATCCACACGATGGTCGCTTCAAACTGGTCAGCCACCTCGGGCGGCGCGCTTGCCGCCGACAGGACATTGCCGCGCGAACAATCAATCTCGTCAGCCAGACAGATGGTGACCGACTGGCCCGCAACCGCTTCGTCGAGGTCCCCGTCCAGCGTGACAATGCGGCTGACCGAGCTGGTCTTGCCCGATGGCAGCACCCGGACTGCATCGCCCGGCTTCACCACGCCGGCGGCGATGAGGCCAGAAAAGCCGCGAAAATCGAGGTTGGGCCGGTTCACCCATTGCACCGGCATGCGGAATGGCCGGGCAAGATCGCGCGCGCCGTCCACGACGACGGTTTCAAGATGTTCGACCAGCGGCGTACCCATGAACCACGGGGTATTCGCCGACCGGGCTGTGATGTTGTCACCCTTGAAGCCCGAAATCGGGATAGGAGCGAAATCTCCAATGCCAATCGACTTGGCGAACGCTGTATAGTCGGCCACGATCGCTTCGAACCGGGCCTGATCATAGCCAACCAGGTCCATCTTGTTGACCGCCAGGACGATGTTGCGGATGCCCAGCAAATGGCACAAATAGCTGTGCCGCCGGGTCTGGGCGAGCACCCCCTTGCGCGCGTCAATCAGGATCACGGCAAGGTCGGCAGTCGATGCGCCGGTTACCATGTTACGCGTATATTGTTCGTGCCCCGGACAGTCGGCGACGATGAACTTTCGCTTTTCGGTCGCGAAAAAGCGATAAGCGACGTCGATGGTGATGCCCTGTTCGCGCTCCGCCGCCAGACCGTCGACCAGCAGCGCGAAATCGATGTTCGCTCCTTGGGTACCCACGCGCTTGCTGTCGGCTTCAAGCGCCGCCAGCTGATCCTCGAAAATCATTTTGCTGTCGTAGAGCAGGCGCCCGATCAGCGTCGATTTGCCATCATCGACACTGCCACAAGTAATGAAGCGCAACATCGACTTGTGCTGATGCCGGTCAAGATAGGCGTCGATATCTTCGGCAATCAGGGCGTCGGCCTTATAAACGGCATCGGGGGGCGACACGTCGGCCATCAGAAATACCCCTCCTGCTTTTTCTTTTCCATCGATGCATCGCCGCCATCCTTGTCAATGACCCGGCCCTGACGTTCGGACGTGGTGGTCAGCAACATTTCCTGGATGATCTGCGGCAGCGTCGTCGCTTCGCTTTCCACCGCGCCGGTCAGCGGGAAGCAGCCAAGCGTACGAAAGCGGATTCTGCGCTCGGTGATGGCCGGCATTCGGCCCAGTATCTTTTCGATCCGCGCCGGATCGTCGGCCATGAACAGCCCGCCTTCCCACTCATATGTCGGGCGCAAGGCGGCGAAATAGAGCGGCACAATCTCGATATTCTCAAGGTGGATATATTGCCAGATGTCGAGCTCCGTCCAGTTCGATAGCGGAAAGACGCGAATACTCTCATGCTTCGCCTTGCGGGCATTGTAGAGGTTCCACAGCTCGGGGCGCTGGTTCTTCGGGTCCCAGCCATGGCTGGCCGTGCGGAACGAAAAGATGCGTTCCTTGGCACGGCTCTTTTCTTCATCTCGGCGCGCGCCCCCAAAGGCGGCGTCAAAACCATATTGGTCGAGTGCCTGTTTCAGTCCCTCGGTCTTCCACATGTCGGTGTGCCGCGGGCCATGGTCGAACGGATTGATACCGAGTTCGGCCGCCTCCGGATTCTGGTGGACGAGCAATTCCATGCCGGCCTTTGCGGCGGCTTGCTCACGCATCTGGTACATCGCCTTAAATTTCCAGGTCGTATCGACATGGAGCAGTGGAAAGGGCGGCGGCGACGGATAAAAGGCCTTGCGCGCAAGGTGCAGCATGACCGCGCTATCCTTGCCGACCGAATAAAGCATGACCGGCTTGGACGCCTCGGCCACCACTTCACGCATGATGTGGATGGCTTCAGACTCCAGTCGTTGGATGTGGGTCAGGGCCAAGCTGTTTTGGGTGTCCGGCATCTGCTTCTCCGCCAATCTGACCTTGCCCATCGCGGACTGGCAATTGCAACTAATCTCCCATATGGGAGCAAATTATGATGCCGCTTTCATCAGGCCCAGACCAGCGTGACCTCGTCGTGGCCGTCGCGACGGGGATCCACGAAGATCCCCCATGGACAAACCTTGCGCGCAGCCTTGCCACGCGGACGCGCTCCGATCATGTGCTGATTGCCAGCAGGCTGGGCAAAGCGGTGTGGCATGCGACCGGCTCGTGGCAGGGAACAGTGCTGCCCCGGGGCGAAGCGAGCCCCTTCGACTGGCCGTCCTTTCTCGCGACCTTCACCAATCATGGCGAACCGCTGCGTGCCGGCCGCGTTTATGCGGTGGACGAACTATTGGCCCTCGATCGGCCGGAGGCGCTGGCCGCGCAACACGGCTGGCTGGCGCGCAAGGACATCACCAGCGTCCGCCTGATGCGCGTTGCAGCGCACGGCGGTGCCGATGTGCTGGTGGCGCTGGCGAAACGGCGCGACGATATTCAGGCGGCCGCGGTGGCCATGCTGTCCAATCTGGTCCCGCACCTGCTGGCAGCATTGCACAGCCTGGAAACCATCGCAAAACAGCGTGTTGCGCTGGAGCTAGCCGAAACGGCGCTGTCCCGGCTCGGCATTGGCCAAATTGCCTTTGACGCCGAAGGCACCGTGCTGTCCGCCGACCGTACCGCTGCGAACCTGCTGGACCTCGCGCCCGATCTGGGCCCTGGCACGCGCCGGCGGCTCAGGCTGTCGGCAAAGGCAGCGCAGGAATTCAAGTCGCAGCTCGACGAACTGGCCGTGGGTGTCGGACCCGGTGTGCGTATCCTGCCCCTCGACGAAACGCGCGATCTGTGTCTGCTCCTGCGCCGATCCGATCTGCAATCGGATGGGCTGGCCCATGGCCCCGCGGTGATCGGCGTGGTTCGACAATATCAGCCGCAGCAGAATCGCGAGACAGCGCTGACCATCAAAGCGCTCTATCAATTGTCCGACCGCGAGGCTTCGCTGGCCCATGCCATCAGCCTTGGCCAGCCCATCAACGAAACCGGTCATAAGCTGCGCCTGACCAAGGAAACGGCCCGAAACTATTCCAAGCGTATCTATTCGAAAACGGGAACCAAGGGCCAGTCGGACCTCGCCCGGCTAATCCTCAATGGCCTTGCCCCGCTGGCTTGAATGGCACCGATGTCGCGGTTCACCGCAACCGGGCCCAAGGGAAATGCAGAATGTGGTAGCGGAGGAGGGATCTACAGAATCCACTTATCGCACTGTATTAAAATAATA
>VFQM010003247.1_pt1 | contig 10719 bp, 9 predicted proteins | sample 3512391 | NCBI WGS metagenome assembly VFQM01 (sample SAMN10412369, study PRJNA504923) | tailings metagenome | isolation source: Replicate 1 from Balatoc abandoned mine | place: Philippines
GGGGCCGCGTGGTGACGGGCAGGTTCCCGCGCATCCTGCTGGTCGTGGGCGGCGGTATTGCCGCGTACAAGGCCTGCGAGCTCGTGCGCCTGATCCGCAAGGGCGGGGGCGATGTCACCTGTGTGGTGACAAAGGGCGGGCAGCAGTTCGTCACCCCTATGGCACTTGCAGCGCTTTCCGAGAATCAGGTCTACACCAACCTCTTCGATCTCAAGAACGAAGCGGAGATGGGCCACATCCAGCTCAGCCGTGAGGCCGATCTGGTGGTGGTCTGCCCGGCGACCGCCGATCTGCTCGCCAAGATGGCAAGCGGGATCGCCGATGACCTTGCCACCACCCTGATCCTCGCCACCGACAAGCCGGTCATGGCCGTCCCGGCGATGAATGTCCGGATGTGGGAGCACGAGGCGACCCAGCGCAATGTCGCCCTCCTCAATTCAGCCGGCGTCACGGTGCTCCAGCCCGATGAAGGCGCGATGGCCTGCGGCGAATTTGGCTACGGTCGCCTGCCCGAGCCCGAAGTGATCTGGCGCGCGATTGCCGAGCATTGCGGCATCGAATTGCCCGAGCCAGTGGCTGCGGGCCGCACGGTGATCGAGGTCGAGGCACTTGAGCCTGAAGAGGCCGAAGAAGAGACGGCCGATTCGCCGATGGGCGGACTCGGCGGCCTTCTGGCACGGATCATTCCGCGTTCGACCGCCAAGCGCAGCCACGAGGAGATCGAAGCCGAGCTGGAAGAGGAGCTTCCGCCCGTCGAAGACGAGGAGTTGGCAGCGCCGGAAGAGCCCGAGCCCGATTTCGCCCCCGATCTTGGCGGACCCCTGCTGGCGACCAAGGGCAAAGCCAATGCCGCGCCGCCAATCGATATCTCGGCGATCAACCATGCGGTCGACCCGCGCAAGTCTGCGCCCGAGCCCCTCGCCCCCGAGATTCCGGACGAAATCGAAGCGATCATCGGCGAGGTGCCCGAAGGCGCGGATTTCGGCCTGCCGGAAGGGCATCGCCCGCTGGCTGGTCGTCACGTGCTGGTCACCGCCGGTCCGACCTGGGAAGCGATCGATCCGGTGCGCTACATCGCCAACCGTTCGAGCGGAAAGCAGGGCTTCGCGGTCGCTGCCGCTGCGGCCGCGCTGGGCGCAAGGGTGACGCTGGTGGCCGGGCCGGTGTCGCTCAAGACCCCCGCCGGCGTGACCCGTGTGGATGTCGAAAGCGCGATGGACATGGCCGATGCGGTCAGGCGCGCGCTGCCGGCCGATGTCGCTGTGATGGTGGCGGCAGTGGCAGACTGGCGGCCCAAGGAATATCGCGACGAGAAAATCAAGAAGCGCGGCTCGGCCCCGCCTGCACTGATGCTGACCGAGAATCCCGACATTCTCACCAACGTCGCCGGGATCAAGAACCGGCCCGAACTGGTAATCGGCTTCGCTGCCGAGACCGAGAACATCCTCGAATTCGCCAAGGCCAAGCGCAAGCGCAAGGGTGCGGATTGGATCGTTGCCAATGACGTGAGCGGCGATGTGATGGGCGGCGACCGCAACCGCGTGCACATCGTCAGCACCGAGGGGGTCGAGACGCTCGAGGAAATGCCCAAGAGCGCGGTGGCGATGGCGCTTGCCGAACGCATCGCCGCGGCCCTGCACGCCGAAGCCGCCGAATGAGCCTTCCGGTCGGTGTTCAGGTCAAGCGACTGCCGCATGGCGAAGGTCTGCCGCTGCCCGCCTATGCGACGTCCGGCGCGGCGGGGATGGATGTGGTCAGCGCCGAAGATGTGACGCTTGCGCCGGGTGCGCGGCACGCAGTGGCGACCGGCCTCGCGATGGCGATCCCTCAGGGCTACGAAATCCAGGTCCGACCGCGATCCGGGCTGGCGCTAAAGCACGGTATCTCCGTGCCCAACACACCCGGCACGATCGACAGCGACTATCGCGGCGAACTCAAGGTGATCCTGATCAACCTCGGAAGCGAACCCTTCGCCATCGCTCGTGGCGACCGCGTCGCGCAGCTGGTGCTGGCGCCGGTGGTGCAGGCTGCGTGGGACGAAGTTGAAGAACTCGACGCGACCGAACGCGGCGCAGGGGGCTTCGGTTCGACCGGCGGACACGCGAAGCTTTGATCTTGCCGCCTGAGCGGCGCTCGCATATTCCTCGCCTGTCCAAACGACGGGAATTCATGTCCGAGAATGTGACCTGCTGAATCGCCAGCGCACGCCTTGAGCGTGTGGCCGGCAGATTGCTTCGCCGCCCCGCACCTTGCGCGGGCGAGCGGTCCGGCACATTCATTCAGGACAATTCCATTGAACATCTCGAAATACGAGCAGCGCGTGCTGCACGTCCTCGCGCAGGGCGGATTGATCCGTTATCGGCGTGACGCCCACGGCAAAGTCATTGAAGTCGATTGCTTCAACCGCGATGGCTTCCGACTCACGGATTGCAGCTTGCCAGTATTCGAAAGGCTGCGACGCCGCCGTCTGATCCGAAGCGTGGAGGGGCAGCCCTACCGCATCACCCGTGAAGGGCTGGCCGCTGTGCGGGCCCAGCTCGATAATCGCTGAGGCAGCACGCGGACGACAGGCAACAAAAAAGGCGGCGCCGATCCCCTGGCGCCGCCTCTCTGTTCCCGTCCAAGGGTCTCTTGATGACAGCCCTACACCTTTAATCGGCAGGGCGCACGGTCTTTTCGTCGTCGCGGATGGTGATTCGCACGGTTTCGCCCGAATTGCCGGGGAAGCCGGTGAACAGCGCGTCCACAAGATTGGGCACGAGGCGCGGCAGACGGTTCGAACGCGACACGGCTTCGGCCTTGCCTTCGAACAGGCGCTGGCCATCGGCCACGCGGTCAATCTTCACGTCCACGCCGCTGGTGTAGACGGTGTAACTGCGCACTTCCGGCCCACCGAAGAACGGATCGTTGAAGCCAAAGCCCCAAGCGCCGAATCCGCCGCCCCATCCGCCCCACGGACCCCACCGGTTGTAGCCGACCCCGTTGAAGTCGGTGCGAACGCGCTCGCGTCCGTTGTCGACGCGGTAGTCGAAGCGCACCAGCATGTCGGCGCTTTCGGGCGTAGCGACACGGGTGTAGCCGATCTGGGTGAGCTCTTCTGCGACGGAATTGGCATAGGTCGCGAATTCGAGCCCGCCCGCGAGTTTGGGATCCTCGGCCACCACCGCGAAGGTCTGTCCCTGCGGCGCCGGCAGCGGTACGGCAAAGCGCGAAACATCGGCCTTGAAGGAATTGGATGCACAGGCCGACAGCCCGAGCGCAAGCGCCACGGGCAGAGCGAGGCGGGTAAGGGACTTCATTGAAGGCATCGAGAGCAACATGACATAACCCTTGTCTGGCGACCAGCACGGCAATGGTGCTGGATCATGATGGATACAGCATATCGCCAAGGAATGAACGGCAATTGAACATTCAACGCGCGGATGGCTCGGTTCGTCGTGGCCGACCGAGGGATCAGTGCCGTACCAGCCCCAGCGCCTTGTAAGCCGCATTAAGGGTTGGGGTGCCGCGCTCGCGGGCCTTGGCGGCGCCGCGGGCGAGGATGGCGTCTAGCGCCTCGGTATCATCCTTCAGCGCCACGAACCGGTCGCGGATCGGGCCGAGCTTGGCGACCAGCAGGTCGGCGAGCGCCGGCTTGAACGCCCCGAAGCCCTGTCCGCCGAACTGGGCCAGCACGGCGGACACCGGCTCGCCTGCAAGAGCAGCGTAGATGCCGACGAGGTTCCTCGCTTCGGGCCGATCTGCCAGTCCGGCTTCCTCGGACGGAAGCGGCTCGGGGTCTGTCTTCGCCTTCTTGACCTTCTGCGCCATCGTATCGGCATCGTCCGACAGGTTGATGCGGCTCATGTCCGAAGGATCGGACTTGCTCATCTTGGCGCTGCCATCGCGCAGGGACATGATCCGCGCAGCTTCGGCAGGGATGATCGGTTCGGGCAGGGTGAAGATCGGTGCATCTTCGGTGCCGAAGTCGTTGTTGAACTTCTGTGCGATGTCGCGGGCGAGCTCCAGATGCTGCTTCTGGTCTTCGCCCACGGGCACATGGGTCGCCTGATAGAGCAGCACGTCGGCGGCCTGCAGCACGGGATAGGTGAACAGCGCCACGGACTGGCCTTCGCGGTTCTTGCCCGCCTTGTCCTTCCACTGCGTCATGCGGTTAAGCCAGCCCATGCGGGCCGTGCCGTTGAGCAGCCACTGCAGCTCCGGATGCTGCGGCACCTGCGCCTGATTGAACAGGATCGCCTTGTCGGGATCCAGCCCGCAGGCGACCAGCGTGGCCACCAGTTCCAGCGTCGAGGATTTGAGCTCGGCAGGATCGTGCGGCATCGACAGCGCGTGGAGATCGGCGATGAAGATCAGGCACTCGCCGCCCGCCGCATGGGCATCGTCCTGCAGCTTCACGTAATTGCGGATCGCACCAAGGTAGTTGCCGAGGTGCGGCTTGCCGGTGGGCTGGATGCCGGAGACGACGCGCATGTTGGTCCTGTCGTAAAGAAGATTAGCTCTGGCGGCGCATTAGGCGCTGCACCGTCGCCTTGTCGAGTACGCCGAGCAGCACCGTGCCTGCGCCATAGGTGACGAGGCTGACCGCGAGGATCGCGCCCACCGCCAGCAGACGCATGGTAAAGGGGCCTTCAAGCCACGGAGCGATGACCCGCATCAGCCCCCAAAGAGCCGCTCCCATAAGCGCCGATGCGAGCACGATCCGCCCGATCCGCCCTACCACCCTTGCAGGCAGGCGGAAGAACCCGCGGCGCGCAAGGATCGCGCCGAGCAGGGCGATATTGACCCAGGCCCCGATCGCGCCCGCCAGCGCCAGCCCGACCACCCCGAGCAAGGGCACGAGCACGAGGTTGAGCACGACCGTCACCACCAGCGAGGCCGCAGCAGTATAGACCGGAGTTCTGGTGTCACGACGGGCGAAGAAGTTGGGGGTCAGAACCTTGACCAGAACATAGGCTGGCAAGCCCACGACCAGCGCCGAGGTGACCATGCCGGTGATCCGGGCATCCTCGGCGGTAAAGGCTTGTCCCTCCATGAATGCCTTGACGAAGGCGAACCCGGTGAAGAACAGTGCCACCGCGCAGGGCAGAGTGAGCAGCATGGCAAGCTCGATCGCATTGGCCTGCAGACGGACGGCTTCCTCGTCCTCGGCGCGGCTGATGTAACGCGAAAGTGCGGGCAGGATCGCGGTGCCGAGCGCGATCCCGATGATGCCGAGCGGCAGCTGGTTCCAGCGGTCCGCCATCGCCATGTAAGTGAGGCTTCCGTCGGGCAGCCCGCGGATGAAGGCGAGGTCGATGAAACGGCTGATCTGGTAGACACCCGCGCCGAACACAGCCGGCACGATGAGCACGCCCATTTCCTTGACCCGGTCGGTGATGCGCGGGCGCTGGCGTGGAATGCGGAAGCCCGCCCGGCGCATGAACCACGCGAGCCACACGAGTTGGAGCAACCCACTTACCGATACCGCGATCGCAAGGCCTATGCCGGTCGCTGCGCGGGTCGCCTCGCCCGGGGTTTGGAACGCGCCCCAAACCAACGCGGCGAGCAGGCAGATATTGAGCAGGATCGGCGCAGCGGCAGCGGCGGCAAAGCGCGACAGCGAATTAAGGATAGCTGCGACCAGCGTCGCCAGACTCATGAACATGAGGTAGGGAAAGGCGATTTGGCCCATCGTAACGGCCAGGGCATAGGTGGGCGCATCGCCGCGCAATTCTCCATTGGCGAAAGCCCACAACACCCACGGCATGGCGAGCATCATCAATGCGCCGAACACCACGAGGATCGGCAGCAAAACGGCAAGAACTTCGGCTGCAAAGCGTCGCGCCTCGCTCTCGCCCTCGGCCATGTGGCGATTGAACAGCGGCACGAAGGCCGAAGCGAAAGCGCCTTCGGCAAACAGGCGACGGAACAGGTTGGGAAGCTGAAAGGCGAGTTGCCACGCATCCGCCACGCCGCCCGCTCCCAGCACCCGCGCCAAGAGGATGTCGCGCGCGAACCCGAAGATGCGGCTCACCAGAGTGAGGCCGCCGATCGTGCCGACGTTCTTGATCAGGCTCATAGCGGGCGTTGTCCCTCCACGCCTGCGTGATCAGGCGTTGCCGGTCACCGGCGTGATCGGGGTGCCTCCGGCTGCTTCCTCGGCGCGGCGCGCGGCGAGCTGCTGCGCGTAAATCCCGCCGAAATCGACCGGATCCACCATCAGCGGCGGGAAGCCGGCATCGCGCACCGCATCAGCCACGACGCGGCGGGCGAACGGGAACAGCAGGCGCGGCGCTTCGGCATAAAGGAAGGCGTGGGCCTGATCTTCGGGCACATTGCGCATCCCGACGAGGCCGCAATAGGCCAGATCAACCATGTAGATATTGCCGCGCTGCGAGGTTGCCGTGAGCGTCAGCTTGAGCGTCACTTCGTGGACGTCGGGGCTCACGTTTTCGGCGCCGATGTTGAACTGCACGTCAATCTGCGGCGCCTCGGGCCACTGGAACACGTCGGGCGCATTCGGATTTTCGACCGAGAGATCCTTCACATACTGGGTGATGATCCCGACCGCGGGCTGGGTGTCGGCCCCGTTGGCCTTGGGTTCGCCGCCCGCAGCAGCATTGTCGAGATCGGTGAGGACGCCTTCTTGCTCGGCCATGGAATTCTGTCTTTCAATCTGGGTAACACGATGTGCGTCTGACGCACCGATGAGGTGCGCGCCGCGCCGCCCAGCGCGCCTAGCAGGGGCGCGGCCTGCCCGCAACCGGATGCCGCCCGCAATACGCGCGCGGCAATAATCGTATGGTGACGGCACATATTGGCGGTTGGCGAATTGTAATAGATACCCATTTAAGGCAGGGTGACACCTTATGGAGGTTGGCGCGCCGCAACGCGCGTCCGCCGCCTACGTAGATCGGATGAAGACTGTGCTTGAAATCGTTCTCCTCGCCATGGTGGCCGCGTTCCTCGGCTTGCGGCTCTACTCGGTGCTCGGTCGCCGGGCCGAGCAGGAAGAGGAATCAGTGCCGCAGCGGTTCGATGCTGATGACAAGCCGTCGGGCCTGCCGCGCCCTGCTCCGGCCGCTCCGGTCGTTGCCCCGCGCCCGCCCGAACTGGAAGGGGTGATGCCTGCCGTGGAACGGGGTCTGCGTGAAATTGCCGCTGCCGACAGCCGCTTCAACATCAGCCAGTTCCTCGAAGGTGCGCGTGCGGCCTACCGCATGGTGCTCGAAGCGTTCTGGAAGGGCGACCGTGAGACCCTGCGCGAACTGTGCGACAACGACGTCTATGAAGGCTTCATCGCCGCGATCGACGCGCGCGAAGCCGCGGCCGAAACGCTCGAGAACACGCTGATCCGGATCGAGGAAGTGCGGGTTCATTCGGCCTCCCTCGACGGGCGCACCGCCCGGATCGCGTTGCTGTTCGTGGCCGATATTGCCGCGCTCACCCGCGACAAGGATGGCAATATCATCGGCGGATCGCTCGACGATGCGATCGAGAGCCGCGATGTGTGGACCTTCTCGCGCAACATCACCGCGCGCGATCCCAACTGGCTGCTCGACGAAACCGACGAGGGTTGATCGTCTGCCGTTGGCCGAACACGTGTTCGGTTGCGGGGCTGAAGGAGTGTGACATGCGCTCGGTGCTGGCGTTCGCGTTGCTGGTGATGCTGGCAGGGTGCGGACGCATCATCCCGCAAGGCAGCCTCCCGCCACCCGTTGCAACCGCGCCGCCGCCAGTCTCAACCGTGCCGCCGCCGGTCGCCACCATCATTACGGACAACGCTGTGCGGGCGGGTGTGGCGCCCGGCCCAGCGCTGGCCACCCTGCCCGTGAGTGATGCCGATGCGCACGGCGCGCTGGTAAGCTTCGTCGAATCCTGCCCCCGTCTCCTCAAGCGCGAGGATGCCAGCGGCCTGACCCGCCCGGACGACTGGCGCGAGGCTTGCGAGACGGCGCGGGGTGTTGCCCCGGCCCAGGCGCGCGCCTTCTTCGCGCAGACCTTCGCACCGGTGCAGGTCGGTGATGGCAAGGCTTTCGCTACCGGCTATTTCGAGCCCGAGATCGCCGGCAGCCGCACCCGCCGCCCGGGATACGAGGTGCCGGTCTACGGGATGCCGAGCGATCTGGTGCGCGGCTGGTTCGACTTCATCACGCCCGAGGCACGCACCGGCACGCCGCCCTTGGGGCGCTATGACGAGCAGGGCCGCTTCGTGCTCTATCACGACCGCGCCGCGATCGAGGATGGCGCGATCACCGCCACCGCGCCGGTGATCGCGTGGGCGGCGGATCCGGTCGAGTTCTTTTTCCTCCAGATCCAGGGCTCGGGCCGCTTGATCACCCCCGAAGGCGAGGTGATCCGGATCGGCTATGCCGGCCAGAACGGCCGCGAATATATCGGTATCGGCGGGGTCATGCGGTCCCGCGGCCTGCTCGGCACCGGGCCTGGGCAGTATCCGGGCTCGATGCAGGGCATCATGGCCTATATCCGAGACAACCCGCAGGAAGGCCGAGACATGATGCGGCTCAACAAGAGCTGGATCTTCTTCAAGGAGCTGACGGGCGACGGCCCGCTCGGCGCGCTCGGCGTGCCGGTGCGGCGCGAGAGCTCGGTCGCGGTCGATCCCGCCTTCGTGCCGCTTGGCGCACCGGTGTGGCTCGACCTTGACCGGCAAGAGGCGGTCGGCCTGTGGGTCGCGCAGGATACCGGCGGGGCGATCAAGGGCGCCAACCGCTTCGATACCTTCTGGGGTGCGGGCACGGATGCTCGGGTGATTGCGGGCGGCATGAGCGGGCGCGGGCGCGCCTTTGTGCTGCTGCCCAAGGTCGCCGCTGTTCGGCTCGGCACGGCGCAGCGATGACCGGGCCGGTGCGCGGGCCAAGTGGTCTGTCCAAGGCTGAGCAGGCCGCCTGGGCGCATCTGGCTGCGAGCGTGACCCCGATGCCGGGACGCAAGCGCCCCAAACCGCCCGCTCCCGCCGAGCCTGCGCGAAAAGCCGCCGCTGCCACCGCCTCCGCGCCCACCGGCAAGCCGCCCGCGCCGCCCAAGGCGCAGCGTCCGCCCAGAACCGTGCCGGGCGTTCCCCCTGCGCCCACCGCACCGGGGCTCGATTCGCACTGGGACCGGCGGGTCAAGGCCGGACGGCTTGAACCCGAACTGACGCTCGACCTCCACGGCCACACGCTCGATACCGCCTATGACCGGATCATGGGCGGGCTCGATCAGGCGCGGCTGATGGGCGCGCGGGTGGTGCTGGTGGTGGCGGGACGCGAACGGCCGGTCGATCCGGCGGACCGCATGGCCAAGCGCGGGGCGATCCGCGCCAAGCTGCTCGACTGGCTCGCCGCGAGCCGCCATGCCGACACCATCACTGCCGTGCGCCGCGCGCACATCCGTCACGGCGGCGAGGGGGCGCTCTACCTGATCCTCAAGCGCCCGGGCTGAACGCCGGGCGGGGCATGGCGGAGGTGAGCACAGCTTCGGTGGCGCCTCAGGCGCAGGTTCCCTTCATCGCATTGCTGCGCGCCTTTACCCGCATCGGGTTCCTCAGCTTCGGTGGGCCTGCCGGCCAGATCGCGATGATGCACCGCGAGCTGGTCGAGGAGCGCGGCTGGATCGGCGAGGGCGATTTCCTCCACGCGCTCAATTTCTGCCACCTGCTCCCCGGCCCGGAAGCGCAGCAACTGGCGACATGGATCGGCTGGCGGCTGCACGGCTGGCGCGGCGGACTGGTGGCGGGGCTGCTGTTCGTGATCCCCGGCGCGGCGATCATCCTGTTGCTGTCGGTGCTCTATGCGCTGGCGGCGAACCTTACGCTGGTGGAGGCGCTGTTCCTCGGGATCAAGGCGGCGGTGCTGGCGATCGTCGTGCAGGCCTTGCTGCGGATAGCGGGCCGCGCGCTCGATACGGGATTGAAGCGCGCACTGGCGCTGGCGGCGTTTGCCGGACTGTTTCTGTTCGATCTGCCGTTCCCGCTGATCGTGCTGGGGGCGCTGGCCATCGGCATCGCGGTCGCAGCGGTGCGGCCGGACTGGTTGGCATTGAAGCCGGGCAAGGGCGCCGCACCCACCGCCGCGCGGCCGTGGCGCAGCACGCTGCTGGCGGTGCTGCTCTGGGGCGCGGTGTGGGCTGCGCCGATGGCGCTGGTGGCGCTGACGCTGGGGCAGGAACACGTCTTGTGGCAGATCGGCGCGTTCTTCTCGCAGCTGGCGGTGGTGACCTTCGGCGGCGCTTACGCCGTGCTCGCGTACATGGCGCAGGAGGCGGTGCAGGGGTTCGGTTGGTTGCAACCGGGCGAGATGGCTGACGGGCTGGGGCTAGCCGAGACCACGCCGGGGCCGCTGATCCTGGTGACACAATTCGTCGGTTTCCTCGCCGCCCTCCGCGCGCCCGAGCCGTTTTCGCCGCTGGTCGCAGGGCTACTCGGTGCGGGGCTGACGACGTGGGTGACCTTCGCGCCGTGCTTCCTGTGGATCTTCGCGCTGGCACCGTGGATCGATCGGCTGGGCAATGCCGTGCGCCTGAAAGGTGGGCTGGCGGCGGTGACGGCGGCAGTGGTGGGCGTGATCGCCAACCTGACCGTGTGGTTCGCGCTCCACGTGCTGTTCGCCGTGGTCAATGAGCGGAGCGTGGGGCTGCTCCACCTCACATGGCCCGATCTTTCGAGCTTCGATGGGCGCGCGGCGCTGCTGGCGCTGATCGCCGCCGCATTGGTGTTTGCGGCCAAGTGGTCGGTGC
>VFQM010003250.1_pt1 | contig 10713 bp, 6 predicted proteins | sample 3512391 | NCBI WGS metagenome assembly VFQM01 (sample SAMN10412369, study PRJNA504923) | tailings metagenome | isolation source: Replicate 1 from Balatoc abandoned mine | place: Philippines
GCGCTCGACCTCGCCGCCGAAGTCGGCGTGGCCGGGGGTATCGACGATGTTGATGCGGGTGCCGTTCCATTCGACCGAGGTGCACTTGGCCAGAATGGTGATCCCGCGCTCCTTTTCGAGGTCGTTCGAATCCATCGCTCGCTCTTCGACGCGCTGGTTGTCGCGGAAGGTACCGGACTGGCGGAACAGCTGGTCAACCAGCGTGGTCTTGCCGTGGTCGACGTGGGCGATAATGGCGATATTGCGCAGCGGCAGCGGGGCGGACATTCGGACAGGCTTTCGATTGAGAAGGGGCGGCGGTTTTGCTGCGCCGCAACATTTGCTGGCGCGCCCCTAGCGGAAAGGGGCCTTCGCGGCAAGTGAATCGGTATCTTGTTCTGTATTGGTATTTTGTTTGGTTGCGGCTAGAGGCGCGCGCCATGAGAACGCACCTTATCCGCGCCCTACTGCTTGGCGCCGCCGCCCTTCCCGCAACTGCCTATGCCCAGGAGGCCCAGGTCGAAGAGGAGGCGCAGCCCGCCCCCGACGCGCCCGAAGCCGCTGAAGGCGAAGGCAACGAGATCGTCGTTACCGCAACCAAGCGCGAACAGACGCTGCAGGACGTGCCGGTGGCCGTCTCGGTGACCACTGCCGAAACGATCGAACGCGCCCAGGTCCGCGACCTGAAGGACCTGCAGACCCTGGTTCCGGCGCTGCGCGTGTCGCAGCTCCAGTCGAGCGCCAACACCAACTTCATCATCCGTGGCTTCGGCAACGGCGCGAACAACCCCGGCATCGAACCCTCGGTCGGCGTGTTCGTCGATGGCGTCTATCGCAGCCGCACCGCCGCCCAGATCGGCGACCTGCCGGATGTCCAGCGCGTGGAAGTGCTGCGCGGCCCGCAGTCGACCCTGTTCGGCAAGAACGCCAGCGCCGGCGTGATCTCGATGGTCACGCGCGAACCGTCGTTCAAGTTCAAAGGCAGCGTCGAGGCCAGCTATGGCAATTATGATGCCATGGTCCTCAAGGGCTATGTCACCGGCCCGCTGACCGACAACATCGCCGCCAGTGTCTCGGCCGGGATCAACAAGCGCGATGGCTACGTCACCGACCTTGGCTACAACGGCAAGGCCAACGAGCGTGATCGCTGGTTCGTCCGCGGTCAGCTGAAGTTCGAACCCAGCGATGCGCTGAAGGTTCGCCTGATCGCCGATTACGACAAGATCGACGAAGTCTGCTGCGCCGTCGTCAATGTCCGTCGTTCGGGCGCGACCACCGCAATCGAGGCGATTGGCGGCCGGGTCAACAATTCGGCCACGCCGTTTGCCGATGTGGCCTATTCGAACTTCCCGTCGAGCAACGATATCGAGAACTGGGGTGTTTCGGGCCAGGTCGATTATCAGGTCGGCCCGCTCAAGCTGACCTCGATCACCGCCTATCGCAACAGCTCGAGCCTGACGAACCAGGACTCCGACTTCACCAGCGCCGACCTGATCGGCCAGAACGTCGGCGATGTGGACATCGGCACCTTCACGCAGGAACTGCGCCTGAATGCCAACTTCCTCAACATGTTCGACCTGATGGTGGGCGGGTTCTTCTTTGACGAGAACGTCAAGTACAAGAACACGCTGACCTATGGCACGCAGTTCCGCCCCTATGTGAACCTGCTGTCGGGCGGTGCGGTGACCCAGCTGGAAACGCTGATCCTGGGTGTTCCGGTGAACACCTTCCAGCGCGCCGGGCAGGGCATGTTCGATGACCTGCGGATGGACAACCAGGCCTGGTCGATCTTTGGCAACTTCGACGTCAAGCTGGGCGACAAGCTGACCCTGACCCTGGGCGGCAACTACACCAAGGACCGCAAGGACGTCGTCACCAACACCGTCAGCACCGATACCTTCTCGGCGCTGGACTTCGTGGCGATCGGAGGCGGCGTGATCCGGAACACGGTCATCGCGCAGCAGGTCGGCACGGCGCTTGGCCTGGGTGCTCCGGCCAATGCGACCCAGATTGGCGGGTTCGCCGTGGCCCAGCCGGCGATTTACAGCGCGATCGTCAGCGGTGCGACCACCTTCGCCAATGCCAACGCGACCAACCCGGCGGTAAATCCGCTGCTCGGCCTGCGTCCGCTGCAGTTCCTGCCGCCGTTCCTCAACATCCCGAACGCGGTCGAGAACGGGCAGACCCGCGATGGCAAGTGGACCTGGACCGCGCGCCTGGCTTGGGAAATCACCGATACCGTCAACACCTACCTGTCCTATGCGACCGGCTTCAAGGCGAGCTCGTTCAACCTCTCGCGCGATAGCCGTCCGCTGGCCAGCGATCTGGCTGCTCTGCGCACCGCCGGGCTGACTGTGCCGAACCTGACCACCGGTTCGCGCTATGCCGGGCCTGAAAATGCCGAAGTGTTCGAACTCGGCATCAAGGCCAACTGGGGCATCGCCACCGCCAACCTGACACTGTTCAAGCAGACCATCACGGGCTTCCAGTCGAACGTCTTCACCGGCACCGGCTTTGCCCTGGCCAATGCCGGCAAGCAGTCGACCTATGGCATCGAGTTCGACGGCATGGTCAAGCCGACCGACGAGCTCAGCCTCAACCTGTCGCTGGTCTATCTCGATCCGAAGTATGACAGCTTTGTCGCATCGGCCGTGGGTGACCTGTCGGGCACCCGTCCGGCCGGCATTCCGGGGCTGTCGACCACGATCGGGGCGCAGTGGAACAAGGAACTCGGCAATGGTGACCGCGTGATCCTGCGCGGTGACTGGCACTACGAATCCGAAGTCCAGATCGCCGAAGGCCTGCCGGCCTTCATCCAGCGCAATGCCCTGGGCCAGGTGGTCTCCTACCAGCCGGCCTTCGACGCGGCGCGTCCGTTCACCCGCGAAGTGAGCGAGATCAACGCCTCGATCAGCTATGCGATGATGAACGGAATCGAGTTCAGCCTGTGGGGCCGCAACCTCACCAACAATCGCTATCTGGTGCAGATCTTCGACTCGGTCGCGCAGTCGGGCTCGGTTTCGGCCTATCCGAACCAGCCGCGCACCTATGGGGCGACTGTCCGCTTCAAGTGGTAATCTGACCATCACGGCAAACATGCGAAGGGGGCGGGAAATCGCCCCCTTCTGCTTTTTGGGCTCGGCCTATTCACTGGCCCTTCACCTTCGCCGCGCCTATAGCCGGGTCATGCGTTTCCCCTTCAGCGCGCTGCGCCGCTTCGCTCTTGTTCTTCCGCTGCTGGCCCTGGGCATCCAGCCGATTGCTGCCCAGAACGCCGCTGCTAAGGCGAAGCCGGCCGCCGCGGCGGCCGCCAAGCCTGTTCCCGGCCCGTGGCTCTATCGCGGCAGCGATGTGCCGCAGGACAAGGAATGGGTCTTTGGCGAGCTGGCCAACGGCGTGCGCTATGCTGTGCGCAAGAACGGCGTGCCGCCGGGCCAGGTCGCGATCCGGGTGCGGATGGACGTCGGCTCGCTACATGAGCAGGAGAGTGAGCGCGGCTTTGCCCACCTGCTCGAACACCTGGTTTTCCGCCAGTCGCGCTACCTCGCCGAAGGGGCTGCGATCCCCACTTGGCAGCGGCTGGGGGCGACCTTTGGCAGCGACACCAATGCTGAGACCAGCCCGGTTTCGACCACCTTCAAGCTCGACCTGCCGAACGCAACCCCGGACAAGCTTGATGAATCGCTCAAGCTCCTTTCAGGCATGATGATCGCCCCGGCGCTGACCGAGGCCAACGTGCGCACCGAAGTGCCGATTGTCCTGGCTGAAAAGCGCGAGCGCGGCGGCCTGGCCGAACGGGTTGCCGATGCCACGCAGCAGACCCTGTTCGCCGGGCAGCGGCTGGCGATCCGCCCGGTCATCGGCACGACCGAAACCTTGCAGGCCGCCAATGAGGCCTCGGTCCGCGCGTTCCACGCGCGCTGGTACCGACCGGAAAATGCGGTGATTATCGTCGTCGGCGATGTCGAGACGGCTCAGATCGAAGCCATGGTCCGCCAGCACTTTGCCGATTGGCCAGCGGCGGGCAAGCGCACCCCCGCACCCGCCTTTGGCGATCCGGTTGCTCCCCCTGGCAGCAAGACTGCCAATCCAGTTGGGCCGACCCGCGTGCTGGTCGAACCGGACCTGCCGCGCGGGATCACCTACACCGTCATGCGGCCTTGGAGGCCGGTTCAGGATACGATTGCCTACAACCAGGGGATCATGCTGGATTCGCTGGCCCAGGCGATCCTCAATCGCCGGCTCGAAACGCGGGCGCGAAGCGGCGGCAGCTTCCTGTTTGCCCAGGTCAATCAGGAAAAGGTCTACCAGTCGGCCGACGCGACCTTTGTCTCGATCACGCCGCTGGACGAGAATTGGACCAAGTCGCTGAAGGAAGTGCGCGGCGTGATCGCCGATGCGCTTGCGACCCCGCCGAGCGAAGACGAAATTGAACGTGAAGTCGCCGAATTCAACGTCGCCTTCGAAAGCTCGGTCGAGCAGCGCCGCCTGCTCGCCGGGGCCAAGCTGGCCGATGACATGGTCACCGCGCTCGACATTCGCGAGACGATCGCTTCGCCTGAAACCGTCTTGCAGATCTTCAACAGCTCGCGCCCGCTGTTCACCCCGCAGGCGGTGCTTGAGCACACCCGCAAACTGTTCAAGGGAACGGTCACGCGCGCGGTCTATGTGACGCCGAAGGCCGGCGAGGCCGAAGCTGCATCGCTCGCGGCGGCGCTCGCCGCGCCAGCCCTGGCCGATCCCAAGGCGCGGCCGGGCGGCAAGCCGATTTCCTTTGCCGAAATGCCGGCGATTGGCGAGCCCGGCAAGCTGGTAAGCGAAAGCCCGACCGGGATCCTGGGCATCGAGCAGCTCGAATTTGCCAATGGCGTCAAGGTCCTGCTTTGGCCGACCACGGACGAGCCGGGCCGCGTTTCAGTCAAGGTCCGCTTCGGGGCCGGGTACCGCGCTTTCGCCGCCGGGGACGCCGCCTATATCGCGCTGGGCGACATGGCGCTGGTCGGCTCGGGCCAGGGCCAGCTTGGCCAGGAAGAGCTCGATCGGATCAGTACCGGCCGCAAGATGGGCTATGACTTTGCGATCCAGGACGCCTCGTTCCAGTTTTCGGCCGATACCCGTTCGTCCGACCTGACGGATCAGCTTTACCTCTTCGCGCAAAAGTTCGCCCAGCCGCGCTGGGATAGCGCGCCGGTGCTGCGCGCCAAGGCAGCGGCGCGGTTGCGTTATGAGAGCTTCTCCGCCTCGCCCCAGGGTGTGCTGGAACGCGATCTGGACTTCCTGCAACGCGGTCGTGATCCCCGTTTCCGCACGCCAACCCCCCAGGAAGTTGAAGCGGCAACGCCCGATGGTTTCCGCCAGGTCTGGCAGCCGATCCTGGAACAGGGACCGATCGAGGTGCAGTTGTTCGGCGATTTCACGCGTGAGCAGGCCGTCACCGCGCTGGAACGCAGCTTCGGAGCGCTTGCACCGCGCCAGCCCTATGCCGAGCCGCTCCAACCAGCCCGGGTGGCAACGCTGCCGCCATCGAGCGAGCCGGTTGCGCTCAGCCATCGCGGCGATCCGACCCAGGCGGCGGCGCTGATCAGCTGGCCCACTGGCGGCGGAATGGCCAACATCACGGAGAGCCGCCAGCTTTCGATCCTATCGGACCTGTTCCAGAACCGCCTACTTGATGCGATGCGGGAAAAGCAGGGCGCAGCCTATGCTCCGCAGGTCTTCAACACCTGGCCGCAGGATCTGGAGAATGGTGGATCGATGACCGCGCTGGCTCAGCTTTCGCCATCGGCCGTGCCGGACTTCTTCAAGGCGGCAGAGCAGATCGCCGCCGATCTCGTCGCCCGGCCACCCAGTGCGGATGAGCTGGAACGCGTGGTTGAGCCGCTGCGCCAGCAGATCTCGCGCGCCAGCACCAGCAGCACCTTCTTCATGTTCCAGCTGGAAGGAGCCACCAGCGATCCGGCCAAGTTCGATGGGCTGCGCACACTCTTGCCGGACTATACCCGCACCACGCCGGAGCAGATGCAGGCGCTGGCCCGCAAGTATCTGCAGCCCGGCCGCTCGTGGCGGGCGCAGATCATGCCGCAGGGCGCAGCCGTGGCCAGCGCCGCGGCGCGTTCGGCCAAGCCTGCTGCCCCTACCGCTGTGGAAGGGCGCTAGGCGACATAATATTTCCCGATCGGACCGATCAGCTTTTCGTCTTTTGCAATTGCGAACAGACGGCGCTATGGCGCGCGCTCGCAAAGGAGCAGAGAAGTGGCAAGTAACTGGACCCCCGAAAGCTGGCAATCGCGCGAAGCCCGGCACCTGCCGGTCTATCCCGACGCGGCGGCGCTCGGCAAGGTACTGGGCACGCTGACCACCTTTCCGCCGCTGGTCTTTGCCGGTGAAGCCCGCGCGCTGAAGGCCGATCTGGCTCAGGTTGCCGCTGGCAAGGGTTTCCTGCTGCAGGGCGGGGACTGCGCCGAGAGCTTCGCCGAGTTTCACCCCAACAACATCCGCGATACCTTCCGCGTGCTGCTGCAGATGGCGGTCGTTCTGACCTTTGCCAGCAAGCAGCCGGTGGTGAAGGTCGGCCGCCTGGCCGGCCAGTTCGCCAAGCCGCGCTCATCGCCGGTCGAGGTGATCGACGGGGTCGAGCTGCCGAGCTACCTGGGTGACAACATCAACGGGATCGAGTTCACGCCCGAGGCCCGCATCCCCGATCCGCAGCGCCTGCTCCAGGCCTATTCGCAGTCGGCCGCGACGCTGAACCTGGTGCGCGCGTTCTCGACCGGCGGTTATGCCAACCTGCGCCAGGTCCACCAGTGGACGCTCGACTTCATGGGCCGTTCGCCCTGGGCGGAAAAGTTCGCCGAAGTCAGCACCCGGATTGGCGAGGCGCTGGACTTCATGGAAGCCTGCGGGATCGATCCGCGCACCGTGCCGCAGCTGCAGGGCACCAGCTTCTACACCAGCCATGAGGCGCTCCACCTGCCCTATGAGCAGGCCATGACCCGCCAGGATTCACTGACGGGTGACTGGTACGACACCTCGGCCCATATGCTGTGGATTGGCGACCGGACCCGCTTCGAAGGCTCGGCCCATGTCGAATACCTGCGCGGGGTCGGCAACCCGTTGGGCTTCAAGTGCGGACCCAGCTTGGCGCCCGACGAGCTGCTGCGCCAGCTTGACCTGCTCAACCCGGGCCGCGAACCGGGCCGGATCACGCTGATCAGCCGCTTTGGCGATGACAAGGTCGAAGCTGGCCTTGCCCCGCTTGTCCGCGCAGTGAAGCGCGAAGGCCACCCGGTGGTCTGGTCCTGCGATCCGATGCACGGCAACGTGATCAAGGCCAACAGCGGCTACAAGACCCGTCCGTTCGACCGGATCCTGAACGAGGTGCGCGGCTTTTTCGCGGTGCACCGTGCCGAGGGCACCCACGCTGGCGGCATCCACATCGAGATGACCGGGCAGGACGTGACCGAGTGTGTCGGCGGGGCCGTGGCGATCAGTTCGGAAACGCTGGCTGACCGCTATCACACCCACTGCGACCCGCGGCTCAACGCGGCCCAGTCGCTTGAGCTCGCGTTCCTGCTGGCGGACATGCTCAACGCCGAAGCCGGCGAACGCGCCCAGCGCGCGGCGTGATCACCCGCGAGCTGCTTGGCAGCGCCCAGGTCCCCGGTGGCGAGGAGCTCAAGCTCTTCGCCCACGGCCGCGATTTCATGATCGTGATGGGCCACAACGAACTGATGAGCACCCGCATGCGCGGCTCGGAAGAGGCGCTGGCGACGATGACGCTCGACCGGCTCAAAGGTCGCTCCGCGCCCAACCTGCTGATCGGCGGCTATGGCATGGGCTTCACCCTGCGCGCTGCGCTGGCCAAGTTGGGTCCGCAGGGCCGCGTGACTGTGGCCGAACTGGTGCCGGAGATCATCCAGTGGGCGCGCGGGCCAATGGCCGAAGTTGCGGCCGGCTGCCTTGACGATCCGCGCGTGCGCCTCGTGATGGACGATGTCGGCGATGCTATCCTGCTCGCTCCCGAACCGTGCGAGGCGATCCGGCGCGATGTCGATAACGGTCCTGATGGGCTTGTCCGGCCGGAAAACAACCGGCTCTACTGCAAGGCTGGGCTGCACAACGCGCGCAAGGCGCTGGCCCCTGGTGGTGTCTTGGCGATCTGGTCAGCCGAGCGCGATGACAAGTTCGTCCGCCGCATGGAAAGCGTCGGCTTCAATGTCGAAGAAGTCGAAGTACGGGCCCGCTACGATGCCAACGGCAAGGGCAAGGGCCCGCGCCACGTCATCTGGTTCGCTACCGAAGCCTAGGGTAACAGCAGCGTCGATCCGGTGGTCTTGCGTGCCTCAAGGTCACGGTGCGCCTGGGCGGCGTCGGTCAGGGCGTAGGTCTGGCCGATGGTGACTTGCAGCTTGCCGCTTGCCACCATATCCCACAGCTTGGCTGCGCCCGAAATGGCCTCGGCCGGCTCGCGCCAGTAATCGAACAGTGTCATCCGCGTCACGAACAGTGAGCCGTGCGCAGCCAGGACGCCCAGGTTCACGCCGGTCACCGGGCCGCTGGCATTGCCAAAGCTGACGATCATGCCGCGCCGGCGGACCGATTTGAGCGAAGCTTCCCAGGTCGCCGCGCCAACCCCGTCATAGCTCACCGCCACGCCAACCCCGTCGGTGGCCGCACGGACCTTGTCGGCCAGTTCCGGATCGCTGGTCAGGAAGACCAGCTCGGCCCCGGCCTGCTTGGCCAGGTCGATCTTGTCGGCACTGCCGACCGTGCCGATCACGCGCACGCCGCGCGCCTTCAGCCACTGGACCAGCAGCAGCCCGACACCGCCCGCGGCGGCCGGGACCAGCGCCCATTCGCCGGCGGCAAGCGGGGCGCAGCGTTCAGCCAGCGCTTCGACCGTCGCGCCCTTGAGCAGAACTGCCGCAGCGGTCCTGGAATCGACGCCATCGGGCAACGGGAACAGGTCCGTCTCTTTCAGGATCCGGGCGCTGGCATAGGCACCCGGGCCGGTGAAGCTGGCGACGCGCTGGCCGGGGCTGACGCGCGTGACGCCTTCACCCACGGCCTCCACCACCCCGGCCGCTTCCATGCCAAGGCCGCTCGGCATCGGCTGGGGGTAAAGCCCGGTGCGGTGATAGGTATCGATGAAGTTCAGCCCGACTGCCTCTTGCCGCACCAGCACTTCGCCAGGGCCGGGGGCGGGCAGGTCAACCGTGCGCCACTGAATCACTTCGGGGCCGCCGGTCTGCTCGAAATAGGCCTGAACTGCTTGCATGGTCGTTGCTCCTTGTGGCGTCAGGCGTTTGCTTCGCGCCAGTCGCGGCGAACCTTCTTGGCAAGGCTCCACTTGTGGACTTCGGTGGGGCCGTCATAGATCCGGAAGGCGCGGACTTCCCGGAAGACCTGTTCGACAATCGTCTTGTCGGTCACCCCGGTGCCGCCCATCACCTGGACGCAGCGATCGGCAATCCGCATCAGCGCTTCGGATACGGCGACCTTGGCCATCGAGCTTTCGGTCGTGCCGAGGCTGCCGGTGTCGAGCACGCCGGCGCACCAGTCGATCATCAGTTCGGCCTGTTTGATGTCGATCAGGTTCTCGGCGAGCATGAAGCCGACGCCTTCGTGCTCGATCAGGCTCTTGCCAAAGGCCATGCGGCGGCAGGCATAGTCGCTGGCGATCTCGTGTGCGCGGATGCAGCAGCCAAGCCAGCGCATGCAGTGCGAGAGGCGCGCGGGGCTGAGGCGCACCTGCGCATATTTAAACCCTTCGCCGGGCTCGCCCAGCATCTGGCTGGCCGGCACGCGCAGGTTGTCGATCGTGACCGTGGCGTGGCTGCCGGGCATCGAGCTGTCGATGGTGTTGGGCACGTCGTCGATCCGGATCGCGGGATCGGGCAGATCGACCAGGAACATGCAGGCGCCGCCATCCTCGCCCTTGGCCATGACGATGCCGACACTGGCCCCGTCTGCGCCGGTGATGAAGGTCTTGCGGCCGTTGATGACCCAGTGGTTGCCGTCCTGGCGGCAGGTGGTGAGCATCATCGAGGGATCAGACCCGGCGCCGTTGTCGTCCGACGGTTCGGTCATGAAAAAGGCGCTGCGGGCGCGGCCTTCGACCAGGGGCTTGAGGAAGTGGTCCTTCTGCTCTGCGTTTGCCTTGTGGCCCAGCAGGTACATGTTGCCCTCGTCCGGGGCCATGGTGTTGCAGGCCAGCGGGCCGAGCGGCGAAAGGCCCGACTTGATCAGCACCAGCGCCGTCTCGCGCTGGGTCAGGTGGCTGCCATCGGGCAGGATGTGCGGGGTGAGCACGCCGGCGGCGCGGGCATGCTCGCGCATTTCATAGACCAGCTCGTCCAGCGGCGCGCCGTGGTGGTCACGGCGCGGATCGCGTTCATAGGGGACCACCACTTCGCGAACGAATTGTTCAACGCGCTGGGCGATTTCGACGGCGCGCTGCGAAGGCGCGATGCTCAGTTCGATTCTTGACATATGCGGGCCCCTCTATGCGGGAGCGGCAATGCCGAGAACTGACATATTGTGCAAGGAATGGCTGGGGCGGAAGGATTGCCCTCGCTGCGCTCGGTCGCCTCCGCTCCGCTCCGGCCCGAACCTGAGTCATTGTCTGGCGAAGGTTCGGAAGAGGGTGGTGCTATGGCTGGGGCGGAAGGATTCGAACCTTCGCATGCCGGTACCAAAAACCGGTGCCTTACCGCTTGGCTACGCCCCAGCAAG
>VFQM010003252.1_pt1 | contig 10710 bp, 10 predicted proteins | sample 3512391 | NCBI WGS metagenome assembly VFQM01 (sample SAMN10412369, study PRJNA504923) | tailings metagenome | isolation source: Replicate 1 from Balatoc abandoned mine | place: Philippines
TGCGCCGCAAAACTTGTTCTCGATATAGCTTCGTTTTACTTCTTCAAGCTCAGCTCCAGTCATTGAGCATGATAATGGAAATTGCTCTGCGCCCGGATTCACAAAAGCATTGAAGTAACCAAGTTCGATACTATCTTCAGCAAAGCTGCTTTTTTCATGCTTAACGTGCCGATCTGAACCAGTTACCTCTACTATATCACCTCGCTTAACGAATCCTTCCTGAGCAACACGCAATGACCCCTTGGCTGCAATTTTGAAAGCTTCAGGACGTAATTCAACAGAAGCGTCAAATTCAAGCTGCAACGGGGTTAGAACAGGCACAACCCAAACACCACTGAGCAACAAGCTCAGTGATAACTCAAGCTCAGTGCAGGCTGACACAATAGCCTTAATTACTTTGGTTTCTTCTACGTCATGCAAAGTAAATTCAGCGCCTTCGCACCTGCCTTTAAACAGGTATTGGGTATTCACCCAATTTGTGATTGAAGCAGTGTGCTGAACACCAAACACCAAAGCCAGTTCATTAATCAAGTCCCGCATTTAATCGCCCCCAAAAACCAGTAAAACAAGTCTGCTACGAAATTAAAACCTGACAACAATTGATTTAACTCGCTTCCTTTGTAATCCCAAAGGTTTGCATGAATCCTTCTAATTCCTCGGTAGCGATTTGAACATTGCACTGTTCATCCACTGTAGAGCGACTGGCCAACGTACCAAATGACACAATCTGGCGCATCTTGTTGTAAGCAATTCGCCATACTGCGATTTCAAACATCCGGTCACGCCATGGTGTGTTATACAGACTGTCAGTAGCGGAACCCTTTGTGATTTCAGTATATGCCTTTGAAGCCTTTTCAATTTCCAGCAGCTCATGCCCCTCAACCCTGAGATATAGGCAATCACCATCAATATATTTGAACCCGACAAATCCCAACTGAACAGCTCTACCAGACCGAGTTGACGACACAAAAACAGGCTCTTTATTTGCACCATTCCATGCAAAGGTATCTCCTTCACGGACCAACTCAACGAATATGAATTTGAATAGGCCTGAAGACATTGCAATTCGCATCATCCCTTTATACCCAAGACGAACCCTTAGCATAGGCTTGCCGTTCAGATACTCCAGAACCAGATGGACTTCGTTATTCCTTTTATCAAATGAAAGCCCGGTTTCGCTGACGTAAGCCATACAAATTCTTAGATCGGCAACAGACCCCAAGTGAATCGGTGTCCGCTCAGGATTTTTGTATGCTTCTGCAAGCAAGCTAAAAACCAGATTCCATTGAGCTTCCGCCTCGGTAACAGTCCAGTTCGACATTGCTGTTGCTTTTGCCTTTGTATAGTTCTCAATGAATTTGGCTTTAAATTCTTTGTCTTTAAATAGCGCCACGATTTCGTGATTTTGCATAACCAATCTCCGGTAGTTTGATTGCATTTAACCACTGAGTTAAAAGCTCGCCACAAATGGTTTTGAACAACGCCACCTTAGCAGCAACTGAGTTACACGCGTGGAACTGGTGCTGAATTGCCTGACATCAATTCGGCTGCAACTGAGTTTCACGCGTGGAACTGGCACTGAATCACCTGTAATTAATTCCGGCTGCAACTGAGTTACACGCGTGGAACTGGTGCTGAATTGCCTGACATCAATTCGGCTGCAACTGAGTTTCACGCGTGGAACTGGCACTGAATCACCTGTAATTAATTCCGGCTGCAACTGAGTTACACGCGTGGAACTGGTGCTGAATCGCCTGACATCAATTCGGCTGCAAGTGAGTTTCACGCTTGGAACTGGCACTGAACCACCTGCTATCAATCCTGGCTGCAAGTGAGTTACACGCGTGGAACTGTGCTGAACCGCCTGACATCAATTCGGCTGCAAGTGAGTTTCACGCGTGGAACTGGTGCTGAATAGCCAGGCATCAATTTAGGCTGAAAGTGAGTTACACGCGTGGAACTGGCACTGAACCATCTGTAATTAATTCCTGCTGCAACTGAGTTTCACGCGTGAAACTAGGGCAGGGAGGTGAAAATATTAATAAATAATAAAATTATTCTGGAAAAACCGTTCTGAAAAATGTATTTTATTAAAAAATTAATTCAATGGAATATTATTTATGAGAAAAGGCAAGGTTATCGTCGCAAACATCCATAAAGGCGGCACAGGTAAATCAACAACTGTTATCAACCTTGCGGCCGAGGCTGCAAGACGCGGATTAAGAGTTGCAGTGATTGATGGTGACACCACCCAAACCTGCCTTAATTTCTTTAATAACAGAAATGCAGAAATTGAACGGCGACAAGAAGCAGGTGACGAAACGCCGCTGCCATTTATCAAGTCTGAATACCACTCACCGGAAACAAACATTAAACCGATGGTTGTCGAAATGAAAAAGGACTACGACCTTATATTCATAGACACGGCAGGCGGACAATCTTTGCTGTTTAAATCTGTTATCCAGCTGGCTGACCTTATTCTGATCCCATTGCAGGCTGACCTTAAAGCCATGATGCAATTAGCCCCGACGATGAAAGTAATATTAGGCGTACAAGAAAATATGCAACTAAACCCTGGCTGGGAAGATTATGAAGTGCCTGTAAAGGTACTATTCAATCAGGCGAAGGCGGGCACTAAGGCATACCGTGACGCGATTGAAATGGTTAGGGAAACCCGTGATCAGTTGGGCTTCTGTTCAACAGTAATACCTGACATTCAGGAGCATCGTAACTTTGGTCCGTTCTTGTCTGGCCTGGGACTCACTGATATAAAGCACCCTAAACGGGCTTCTTATCAATTACTGTTAGACGAGCTCATGGAGGCCGTAAATGAGTAACCCACCAAAGCTTAACGCAAGCGTATTGGGTCTACAGGGCGTATTAGACAAAAAGAAAGCCCGCCGCGATTTGGACGAGTTAGCTGGCCAGGATATGGCATCTGGAGTTGAGTACCCGACGCCGGCCAGCGCCCCCGTATCCGAAAGCGCACCTGTGAGATTAAGCACAGATATCAATACGCCTGTTGGTCTTACTGCTGCTGTTGGCAAGCTTCGTTTGCCGGATGGCACAATGGTTAGATATGAGTCCAGGCTAATTGCAGGCGATGATCTAAAAAGGGTAACAATTTTTAAAGATAATCAGAGGTATGAGTCAAATCCTGACATTACAACCTTAAGAATAAAAATTGCAAAAACAGGCGGTAACGTCATGCCTGTAACTGCCCGAGTCTTGCCGGATAGCACTATCGAGGTGATAGCTGGTTCACGCCGAACTAAGGCCGTTATAGCTGAAGAACTTGCATTGTTAGCCAATGTGATTATTGAACCGGTATCAGAGGTCAATGCAGTTGCTTTGGCATATGTTGAAAATGACGAGCGTTCAGACCCTGACGTTTTGGATGATGCAGCATATTTCAGCAAGACGTTTGATGCATACAAAAAGGCTGGTCTGGTTGCAACGATTGAAGAATTTGGAAAAATCTTCAGCATGTCAAAGGTTAACATGGGGCGCTATTTAAACGTCGCTACGCTCCCAAGCTGGTTGTTTGAGCTGTGCCCGCGAACTCAAAGGGACTTACAAGGGAAAGATAAACCAACCTGGTCGCTTCGCAAAGCTGAAGAACTTTATATTTTTTATTCGGAGCATGGCAGCCGGATAGATAGTGAAATGAAAAGTCAGATTTCACTTCATCAATGTAAGGCTCCAGACGAAATCATTCGTTTACTCAAGAAGGCACTTGATAAGCCGTTATCAACCAGCTTGAAAACGTCGCTTACTGCCGGAGGCAAGGATGTAGGGTATTTTGAGGCCGGTAAAAGGAAAAAGACATTAAAAATATTCCTCTCTGAAAATGCGCCTGAGAATGTAGTTAATGAAATAAAGCGACTATTAGAAAGTCTCAACAACTAGATTTTCCTTGTCATTAAATGAATTGCGGCCTAGTGATAGGCCGCTTTCATCAATTTTGCGCGAGAAACCCCGTCATTCATGGCGGGGAGGGATAGCGCCGTTTGCAAAGCAAACGCCTCTCTCGCTCTCTTAGTTAATAGCTATCTTGGTGAGCTGATAGCCGAAACCATCTGCCCGTTGAAGTAATTGACAGTATTTATGGGATATTCCCTGAATCACACTGTCGCCCGTTTGTATGTTAAAAGAACCACTGGCACGTACCGCCACCCGTCCGGTGTAGCAACCTGCCTTTTTGCTGGACTCCGGCACAGTTGCCCGAACCATATCGCCTGTCTGAAATCCGTTTACCTGTTTTTGGCGGAGAAGATAGCCTCTCGGAAAGCCAAACTTATCCAGTCGTGTTCGCTGGTAGCTACCTCGGCCTGTGCATTTGATACGCAGTACAGGTCGCTCCCATCTGGTGATATATCCTACCTGTCCGACACAGGATGCATCCAGCGCATGCGTCTTGGGTAGCCCAAGGCGTGTCCGGTTGTACTTGGTTTTTGCGCCAGAGGCGAGTTCCACAGGAAGCCCTGTTGCTTTTAGAGCGTTTGCCAGCGCCCATCGGGTTGCATTCACTGCTGCTGCATCTTGCAATGGTCGTTTAATTTGCGCCAGAATTCTGGTGAGTCGCGCCTTATCTTTCACGAACTCAGTAACCGATTGCACCCCTTTGTTCTGGTTGCACGGAATGCAGGATAGAACCAAATTACTGACTCTGTTCGAGCCGCCCCGTGAGCGCGGCTCCATGTGGTCGATGTTCAGTGGCGTATTTACAGCATCGCAATACGCGCACTTTCTCTGCCATTTTTCCAGCAGGTATTCCCGTACTTCATAGCCAAACAAGGTGCCTTGCTGATACTCCGCGCCCTGAATATCGCTATCTGTCATGGACTGCATATCAAAACGAACCAGTTCGCTTGAAATAGCCGCAAGAGGCGTCCAGCGACGAAACCGATTGACCCAACTCATCGTTGTGTCAATGCGATGACGAAGAGAGGGCGCTAACCAACCGTTGTCCTTTTTTCTATTCAGAAATCGGGGCGAGCGATAGCGTAAATTCCCGCGACGGCGACGACGCATAGCGCGTCGTGCAGTCAGCGCATCACGAATGGCATGCCCACGGTGAGCTAACTCAAACAAGTTAATTACAGAGACTGTGCTATTTTTTTTATCCTGAACCAGCGCCATTCCCGTGACCTTGCTGCCTGCATCAATTTTGAGGCGAAGCGGTTGTAAGGCACAGTCAGGCTGCTTTCGGTCAACCAATCGAATCACAAAAGGCACCCGACGATGAACCCGCGCACGACCCCGCTCCAGAAGTAATCTGGCGCGTTTTTCAGAGCACGGCATCAGCGGCTTTTTGTGGTGGTCGAGAACGAATACGGCCAAAAATAACACCCTTTAAATAAATACCCTTACGGGTCTTGTGACGATAGCCTTTCGGCCATGCTCCCCTCGACCCTGTTGTGCAGCAGGTGGTCATTCACATGACCGATAACCGTCCGTTTCGTACTCACCCGAAGTGTGTCTGCTACGGTTATTTCCAGAGCCTGAAACTGAGGAAGCATTTCAGGGTGGGTCTGCGCTCTTCTGCACAACGGAGTGCCTTTCGGCGCTCGGTCTGGTCAATCTCAGGCTCTTTTACAAGCCTCTCCCTTCAGGGAGGGGTGATTGACTTTCAGCAGTCGCGCTTTAAGCAGACCAGTTTTCATTTCTTTCTCCATGCGGCGAAAGAACATTTCGCCATTCAGTTAAGTTAAGTGACGCATAGCGTTCCTGTGTGTTGTTAAAGATGCAGCAAGAATAACGCTTTGTGATTTCGGCGCTACAAATGAAACCGGAGTGATAGGGGAGGGGGTTATCGTTGAGTTACACGCGTGGAACTGGTGCTGAATCGCCTGAAATAAATCCTGGCTGCATGTGAGTTACACGCGTGGAACTGAGCGAGCTGGTTAGTGGTTCATGTGAGGCGCAGCGAAGTAATAACAAGGGTCAAGGCGGCTGAAAATGGGGCAAAACCATTTGTAGCGGCAATTTTTAAAGGTGTTGTAATGGCCTCATAAATGACGACGAGGTGCGACATGACAGCATTAAAAGAACTGATTCTTGATGAAGTATTAGAAACATTCCAATTAACAGATTGGTCTAGCCATGCCAAAAACGCTTATGACGCGAATGGCAACGCAACGTTTTTTGATGCTAATGGAGACTTAATCGAAGGCATTTACCTGAACATGCCAAACGATGTTTACCATAGCCTGCCTGCCATGTCGTCCACGGCCATGAAGAAGTTTATGGATAGTCCAGCGATCTACGCTCGGCATTATCTGTCAGACGTCAACCGTAAACGCACCCTTGCTCAAAAGCGCACATTAGATGCCGGAACATACGGCCATGAGCTTTGTTTAGAGCCAGAGGGCTTCTACAACCGTTATTTCCGTGACCTTGTACCTGCTGACTGTCCAGATGCATTGCAATCAACTGCCCAAATTGAGGCGGCATTGGTAAGCGCTGGTTTGTCTGCCGGTGAAAACAAGGATGATAAGCTCGCCCGTTTACTTCGTGCAAATCCAGCTGTTGATGTAAGCACCTTAAAAACGATTAAGGACATTGAAGCAGAGCTGGAGAAGTGTGGCCTGAGCAAAAGTGAATCAAAGCTGGATAAGGGCTACCGCCTTCTGGCTGCTGATCCAACGGCGCAAGTGTTTGATGTGCTGTTTATGCAAAACAGACTGAAGCATGGCGCACCTAAAGCAATCAAGGTGCAGGATGAAGATTGCATGACTTATGGCGACAAACTTCCAATTGACGGGATTGTTTGGGACGACGCGCACCGCGTTCAATTAACAGTTCGTAGTCACTCGCAGGCCAATGCTGAATTACAGAACGGCTTGCCGGAAGTTGCGATTATCGCCCGTTGTCCAATGACAGAAATGATGCTCAAAGTGAAATTCGACTGGTTACGGTTTGATGGCGCAGCAGCGGATGTGAAAACAACACGGGACACAAAGCCTGAGAAGTTCAAACGTCAGATGCAAGACCTGAATTATCCAACTCAACAGGCGTTTTATTGCTACGTCGCTGAACTGGCTGAGGTTGTCATTGACCGCTTCGTGTTTATTGCCGTGGAGTATCTGAATGCTGATATTTGCCAGCCTTATGAATTATCTGAAAGGGCATCTCAATCAGCCCGTCGTGAGTTAATGGGTTCATTTAAGCGGTTCCTGAAGTGCAAGCAGACAAACAATTGGTATGGGTGGAGTGAGCAAGACTGCACAATCGTTTTGGACTAAGAAAATAATTAAGAAGCAAAATTTGCGCTGCTTAATAAAACAGCGCTGTTTATTTAAATTGTAAAATTGTGAAAATGACAAAAGAGGTGTCTTATGAAAAAGTTGATTTTAGCTGTTGTAGTAAGTTCGATTTTAGCGGGCTGCGCCAGTTCGCCGGAAAGCGATATTGCCGCTCGTCTGGATGCGATGGAACAACAGCAACGGGATTTAATCGCCCGTCAAAAAGCTGAAGCGCAAGAACAACGTGAAAAAGAAATGGCTGCAACGCCACGTGGTTCCTTGAGCCGCCAAAACCAGATACCACGGGATTTTATGGTGTTGGTTATATGAAATCGAAGCATATGGGACATGCTTTAAAAGGTGCACGACTGAATGCAGAGGCTGACCTGGCCAAGCAATACAAGCAAGAGCTTTCAGGCTCAGAGCGCTCATTTGAGCAAGGCAATGGCGATGGTGATGTTAGCCTGCAGACGACATTCCTGATCGACAAAATCATTGATAGCGTTCCTGTGATTGGCTACACGGTAGTTGAGCAGAAAATGGTGCCGATTGATGGTGTTTATGAAACCTTCGTGCTGCTGAAACTTCCTTACGACCAATTCAACCAGGTATTGCAGTCTCAGCGCTCAAAAGAGTTCGATAAGACCGTACAAAGTCACTTTGATGATTTAGAGCGTCGCCTGAAAGCTCGTCGTGCTGAAAAGGCAGCTATCGAGCAGCAGCAATTCAACAATGAACAAGAAGCGTTGAAGACACGCGCTGACATTGTGACAACTGAATCTGCGCCTGTTCAGCAAGTTCAGCCAGCACAGCCGGCTAAACCGGGCAAGGTTGATCAACCAGTTCAGCCTGCCAGTTCAGCATTGCCAACCCCTATGGGGCAGCCAGCTGCATTTATGCCAAGAACTCCGGCAGGCGCGATGGTAGGAGCTGCGCTGGAAATGCTTCCAGAGATTGATACCCAATGATGCTACCTAGCCATCTGGTTGTAGCTGCGGCAGGTTTTGCAGTTTATATCCACGCTGTCACAGATGGACAATTTCAGTGGCATTTGAGCGTTGAGCTGGTGGCGGGGTTTGCTTTGGTGATGCTGGGTGCAATGTTGCCGGATATTGATCATCCTGAATCAACGGTAGGAAAGCGAGTAAAATGGCTTTCATATCCAATTAGGATGGTCTTTGGACATCGGGGGATCACGCATTCTCTGTTCGCTGTTATGGCAATGTTGTGGTGTGCTTATGCGGCAAATAATATCTGGTTATCCTGGTTGGCTCTTGGGTATCTGCTGCATCTGGTTGGGGACTATTTAACGGACAGTGGCATTCCGTTGCTGTACCCCATTAGCCGCAAGCGTTACCGGTTTTTAATTACTGGCACTACCAATGGCCTTACAGAGCCAATCATGGTTTGCGCTGTTGTATTCGGGGCTGCGGCCTACATTTTTGAGTGATTCTGGATGGAAACGATTGGTCAAGACAGCATTATGCAGGCAATTCTGCAGCGGAAACAGCATGATGCTATGGAAGAACGGTTTGAGTTTGATGCAGATTTAGCCGAACCTTCAAATGATGAAATATCATCTATCACGCCATTTGAGTGCATGGATTTGATTAGTGAAATATCTGTCATTGCGCCGACGGTGGTTGAACACGAAAAGGATACTGCTGTTGTCGTTGACCTGCCATTTGGTCAGCTTCATGTAAGGTCGTGCGCTGGGCTATGGGCGGAAGATTTTGAAAGTGAGCTCGTCGTCGTTTCGGTTGAGTTTGCGGACCTTTATCACAACAATCCGCTAGGCCTGAACAGCATAAATGATCAGCTGAGTTACACGACAGCAGTTAGTCGTGACAGTAAGTTGGTTTTGCAGCGGTCAATCTCAGTCGCTGGCGGAAGGTCAAAAGAAAGCATTTTGCGTGAAATAGCTGGAGTGAACCAGGATGCTGAAAAAATCCATGCTCTTTTGATTGATTGATCATTGTCCTTATATAAAACCCGCTTTTTTGGCGGGTTTTTTACTTTTCCCCCTCAAAAAAAACATTAAGCCTCAAAAATAGCCCTCCTTAATGAGCCTCAAAAGCCCGCCGCTTTGGAACAATGTCACCATCAAAAATGGGGTGGCTCATGAAACATTCACTTAAATACATCATGGTTGCAGTTTGTGCGGCTTTACCGGCTGGTCTGATTGCATCTTCTTGGGATATGGCGCTCGAATCCACGGAGCGGGCGATTGCCCGTGCCGAACAATCTGAGCGGAAATTGCCGGTGGAAGGGCAAATTAGTTCAGCATATGGCATGCGTGAACACCCGCTGACAGAGGAATTTAAAAAACATCGTGGCATTGATATAGCTGCTGCGGAAGGAACAGCTTTCTACGCTGCCCAAATGGGGCGCGTCACATTTGCTGGTGCGGCTGGTTCCTACGGCAATATGGTTGAACTGCAGCACATCGATGGCTCGGTGTCGCGGTATGCCCACGCATCAGTTTTAAATGTACAGGTGGGGCAGAGGATCCATAAAGGCGAAGTCCTGGGCCTTGTTGGTGCCACAGGCGCAGTGACAGGCGCACACCTTCACTACGAAATGTTGGTAAACGGCCAGCACATTGACCCGGCAGTACATCACAACCTGATTGCGAGTGCGCCGGTCACGACTACTACTGCTCGGGAAGACGACCTGGCCAATGAGCAGATCTTGGCAGATCTCGAAGAGAAATTTGCTGACGAAATTCAATTAGCAAAAGCCGAAGCACGTTTAAATGCTGAAGCCCAACCTCTGGCAATCAAGAGCTCAGTGACAGAGCTGGCAAAAACACCTGCAGAAGCACCATCGAAATTGCTGGTGAGCCGTCTGGTGCCTTTCAAAATGACAAATCTGAGTTTACCAGCTGTTCAGTCGGTGCAAATCGAAAACCAGGGAAGTCAGCTGTTTGTTGAAAAGAGCGAAATTGGCGAATCAATTAAGCAGCACATGGCAAATATCTCGAAGTTAATCAATTCAGGAGATCTGTCATGAGCAATCTCAACAAATTGATTTCATACCGCCAGAACATTAAAGCTGCGCTTGCCCTGGGTGCAACATTACTGTTCAGCCCTGCATTTGCTGAAACCGTTGTTGTAACCCCTGAAGTTGTCACGGTGCCAGTGAGCGCCAACCTCAAAGATGCGCTTGGCCGGGACAAAACACTCTTAACTACTGCAGCGATAAAAGATAGCCAGGGGAAATTGGCAAAAGGGATGCACAACATTGATTTTACCCTTGCTGATACTGCGCCTTATGCGCTTATTGTCGATGGAAATACGGTGCAGCCAGGTCAGAGCATTCGATTCTCTAAAAACCTCTCACTGAGCGCGTCCGCTGTCACATTATCAGTAAAGCCGGCAGTGAGCGGGGTGGTTGGTACCGCCTCGTACAGCATGAGCTTGCCAGAGATAAAAATTGCTGTTTGCCCTGAAGGGATGACAGA
>VFQM010003253.1_pt1 | contig 10709 bp, 11 predicted proteins | sample 3512391 | NCBI WGS metagenome assembly VFQM01 (sample SAMN10412369, study PRJNA504923) | tailings metagenome | isolation source: Replicate 1 from Balatoc abandoned mine | place: Philippines
CGAAAGTGACTCGGCCTGTGAATGGCTTATGGTCAGGCGGGTCTAGGGGGCGCTCTTGCATGGTGTGCTCCGTTGGTTGTTGATGTGTAGATTGTATATCAAAAAAGGCCAGATGCAAGGGCCTTGTGAGATTTTTTTCGCCGTTCGTCGGGTCAGAACGGGATGTTGATGAGATATCGCTCGCACTCGTGCGGCTCGTAGATGCGCTCTGTCGGTATAGCGCACTCATACTCGGCGCAACCGGCACCGCTGGCGTTGGCTTGGTAGTGCTCACAGGTGGCGCATCGTTTGGCCTGCACCAGCTTAACGGCGGCTTCGTATTGGGCTTTGTGGTCGGTCAAGATGCTATGCTTTCAGGTTGATTCCAAGAAAATCCAACGATCTCCGGGAACTTGCCGGTTTCGTTGACGGTGATGCTGTAAGGCGTCAAGGCTGACGATGCCAGCGAGAAGGCTTGCCGGGTACTGCTGGGGAACTCGTGCCCTGGCATCCGACGCCTCCACCATTGCGCGGCTTTTGCACCCGCGAAGCCATCATGCTCAAAACAGACCCATTCACTGCACACGACGCGCAGGCCGTGCCAGTAGTCCACGCGCAGGCTCTCGGGCTTGCCGATTTTGCTGTGTATGGCGTAGCTGACTCGCTCGATCGGATAGACGTGGATGCGGTTTTGAATCTGGCTTGACATGATGGCCGCATTGCTAGCGGCTCGGACTTCCTTTGCTTCTGGCGGCGGAAACTCAAAGCCGCATGACGGGCACTGCATGATAGCCACGGGCACACGCTCGCCACAATCCGGGCAGATGCGGTGAGGGGCTTTCGCATCCTCTTTTTTGCTGCGCTTGGCCTTGCCCTTGATCGTGTCAACCGGCCCCATGCGCTCCACGGTGTCCGTGAAGTCCAGAACGAGGCAATCCCGCTTTCCGGGTGCAATACGCGTGCCACGGCCGAAGCCCTGCACGTACAGCACGGGGCTTTTCGTGGGGCGGAGCCAGATCAGGCAATCCACATCAGGCACATCAAACCCAGTGGCCAGTGCCATGACGGTAATGAGGCATCGGATGCGGCCCGCCTTGAATTCAGCAATCAACCTTTCACGCTCGCGCTTTTCGGTGTCACCCGTGACCACTTCTGCCACGATGCCCAGGTCTTGCAGGATGGCCCGGAAATGGCGGGCATTGGCAACCGTGGCGCAAAAAGCGATCCACTTCATGCGTTCAGCGGCCAGTGTCAACGCTTCACGGGCGGCGGCTTCCAGGTGGGCGTCCACAGCGTCCGATAGCTCCCCGATGTTGTAATCCCCGGCTGTGGTCTTGATGCCCGATGTGTCAATCTGAGTGCGGATCACGTCCACGGGGCGCACGAGCGGCGACAGATAGGGCGGCTCATGCTCCAGCAATTCGCGCATGGTAGTGGTGTGGGCAACCCCGGTAAACAGGGGATCGTCTCCATCCGTGAGCCATGTCCCGTCCCCCCTGAATGGCGTGGCGGTATAGCCCACGACGCGAAACCGGCAGTATCGGGCCAAGGCGCTCAAAAACTGGCGATAGCGTCCGGCTTCGGTGCCGCTGGTGTTGACCAGATGCGCTTCGTCAATCACCACGCAGCGGATGTTGCCCAGTAGGTGCGCGTCCTTGTAGATGCTGCCAATCGTCGCCACGATCACATCAGCGGCGGCTTGCTTGCGGCCTAGGCTGGCGCTGTAAAACCCGACGCTAATGTGACTGGGCAACAAGTGGCGCAACTTCTCTTCGTTCTGTTCGGCCAGTTCCTTGCTGGGCACAATCACCACGGTGCGGGGGTGCTCTTCGGGCCATGTATCAAACAACAAGCGCACCAACTCGGCAATGACAACCGACTTACCGGCCCCAGTCGGCAATACAACCAGGGGCGCATCTGTGGGTTCGTTGTGGGCTTCCCACCAGCGGTAAAGGTTGTCAATGCTGAGTTGTTGGTATTCGCGCAGGTTCATCCGGCTATCCTCCCGCCGAAGTCCCGGCGAAGTGCGGCCATGTAATCATCCTGCATCATGCCCAGCGCGGCCTTGTCTTCGGCGGCGTAAATTTCCACGCTTTCCACGCCTTCAGGGTGTTGCCCGTTGACAAACTCGCCGCCGGTCTTGAGGCGGTACTTCACCCAGTTGTCTGCATCGCTGGCGTCCACATCTTCGGCCCAGTTCTCTAAGACATCTGGAATGTATCGGTGAGCCTGGCAGGCCCAGCGCTGATCTTCGACGGTCAGGGTCTTTTGGTGTCTGGCGCATGTCCACGAACCATCGCGCTCGGGCGTGCTGTGCAGGCAGCTTCGGCATGTCACGGCGGGTGATGCGGTGCCGTGGCATTTTGCATGATGCTCGCAGAACTTGCACTCGAAATATGCAGGGTCTTGACTCAGCTTTTCAGGCGGCGTCTGTGCAAAGATGATCGACTCCGCACGGTTCAGGCAGGCCATGTAAAAACGCTCGTCAAACTCAAAGCGCTCGGTATGTATCCGATCGTCATCCTTGCAGATGAAGATATACATGGCACGGGTCAAGCCGAATTGCCCCATGTAGCCGTTGGCCTGCACCCAGTATTTCGGGTAGACCTCTTTCATGCCCTTTTTCAGTAGCTCAGAGAACTTCTTGGTGTTGCATGTCTTGACGTCCACCAGATGCGGGGTTTTGGGCGCTTCCAGCAATCCCTTCACCACAGCGTCAAGGTGCCCGCGCAGATGGCCTCCGAAGCTCTCGCAGCCGAATTGTCGGCCTGTCTGTGGGTCTTTCGACCAGACTTCGCAACCGATGGCGCGAAGCTCTTGCAATACCCGTTCCTCTTCACGGTGGCCCGTGTCAAACAGGCGCAGCATCCGGCCTTCAAAAGGCTTTGACCCGGCCATTCGGAAGTTGTACCAAAGCGCACGCCCGCACGGGTTGCCCAGTTCAGACCAGCCAAGGTAAACACGGCCCGGCTCTTTGGCGGCTTGTTTTTCGTGCCATGCGTATATCGCGGCGGCGGTCGGTTGCAGGATGGATTCAGGGATGGTCGGCATATAGCTTGCTCAGTGTTGGGAACAATGGTGGGCACTGAGGCCCACCTTTTAACATCACATCCAGGGCGCTTTGTTGGCGGGCGCTGGTGCTGCTTGAGGTGCGGCGACTGGTGGTGCCGATGCAAAGGTGGGCGGCTGAATCCCGCTGCCTGCTGGCTCGTAGCCGGAAATCTCATTCTTGTCGCCATAGGTCGAATCGACGCGGATCTTGACGCGAATCTTGACGGGTCGATTGTGGAGCTGCTCCGTGGCGCTCGGCTTCAATACGCCGACTGCGCGACAAAGGGCGGACAACTGCTGCTGCCCGATCTTCTGGGCTTCAGGGTTGTTGTGCTGCACGTTGAGGTTTGTCCACACACGGCGGTTTTTGAATTCACCGTCAAGAATCTGAAAAGTCAAGGCAAGGCCGGTGCCATTGCCAGACTTCAGCGGCTTCACATCAGATTCGATGATGTGGGCCAAGTAGTTACCGGCTGGAATCGGGCCGCTCGGTGCAGAGGGTTCAACGGCGGTGGCATCAAAGTTAAAGGTAGGCATGATGATGGCTTTCAGTTTTGAGAATTGCCGCACATAGCCCGGTGCGGCGGGACGGGTGGGTCAGGATACGGCCTGAGTGAGTGCCGCTTGAAACTCGTTCCAGTTGAGGGGCATGTTGGGCAAGCCAAAGCGGTTGCCGCCACAATGGGCCGGGTGGGCCTCCACATGCAGGATGCGCTCGCCCGTGGTGGTGGCCTTGGTTTCTTTGTTGCCGAAACCAGCGTCGGTTTTTGTGGTGAATACACGGTAGCCAGCGTAACCGATCACATCGGCCCATTCTTGCACCAGTGCAGCGGCGCGATCGTGCAGCTTGAGAACGTGGCTGTCATAGCCCTCGGTCAAAGGGTCTTCGATGCGCTTGATCTTGTCATGAGCGATCAGGATGATGCCCATGCCGCGCTTTTGTCTGAGGGCTTCCAGGCCGTTCAATAGGTTGCGCCATTCGGTCGAGGCTTCAATGTAGCCCTTGCCGTATCCGGGCGTCTCGATTGACCTCCAGCCGTGCTGCTGGCAGACGTGGTCTTGCAGCAAAGGCTCCAGCCAGTCCAGCGAGTCAATAAAGAGGGTTTTGAATTCGTGTTCCTCATTCAGCAAGACGCCGATGGCTTCGTACACATCGTTCAGTGACTTGCACAAAGGAAACGCGCTGGCGTCCACGTTGTCGGCCCCGTCTTCAGTGAGTATGCCCACTGCTGCTGGTGCCATGGCGGCAAATGTGGTTTTGCCAATTTTGCCTGGCCCACAGATGACGATCTTGGGCGCACGGATGCGCTTGGTTTTGCTAATGCTTGCAAGGCTGATGCTCATGATGTTCCCCGTTATTTGACAGTGATGTATGGCTTGGCAGGCTTGGCCGTGATGAATTCGGCCGCGAGTGCGTAGGCTTGTGGGTTGGCAATTTGAAGCGCTTTGACCATCTTCATGGTTGGCGTTGCCTTCCATTCAAAAGCATCCTGAACCACAGATGGCAGGCTTGCCCATGCTTTTTGAAGTGCGGCGGTATCGGCGGTGCGTGTGAGCTTGTATGCCACGCTGATGCCTTGATCTTTGTTGGTGATTGTGCCCTCAAGGCTTTCCGGTGGCGTGAAGTGCTCCAGAATGGCCGCTTCGATTTGAAGGCGGCGCTCGTTTGCTTGCGCTTCTTCGGTCTTCGCACGCACCCAGGCGGCGCGAAGTTCGGATAGATTGGATGCTGTCATGTTGGCCCTTTCTTGGCTTGCTCGCTGTGCGGTTTGCTGTGCGAGTGGTTGAACTATACACCCATTCTGTGCTAAAGTGTCAACAATCTGTAAAATTTTTTTTATGAGGTGCAAAAATGTTGACAGTTGACCAGATACGCGAAAAGCTCAAGGATCGGCGCTTGCCCGTGGTGGCGGCGGCCTGCAAGGTGGAATATCGGGAGGTGTGGCGCATCGCAACGGGCAAGGCGATCCGCGTCAGACCTCAGACGCTTGAGAGACTGAGCGCTTACCTGGAGGGCAGCGCCGATGCCATCGCAAGACACTGACACGCAGGGACAAACCATGCAGCTTCACTGGTCTATTTTCGGTTCCCGCGCGGCGGACAGAATCCTCAGAGAAAGCGGCGACTGGGCTGATTTGCTCAAAAAGCTACAAACCTCCGGCCCTCACATCAGCAAGGAATCATGCCCATGGGTCAAGCTCGCCCGATTCGGTGAACAGCGCACCGCCAAGGGCAGTTTGCGGCATGACGAAAACGTGCAGGAAATCTACGGGATCGAGGGCGACTACGACGGCGAGCAGGTACAGCCTGAACAGGCCGTGGCTTTGCTTGAGGCCGCACTGATCCGCGCTGTGGTCTACACCAGCCCCAGCCACACGCCAGACAAGCCGCGCTGGCGCGTTTTGTGCCCACTCAGTACCCCACATGCACCGCATCAGCGTTATGCTTTCCTGGCCCGCGTTAACGGGGCGCTTGGCGGCATCCTGTCGCCTGAATCGTTCACACTGTCCCAGTCGTACTACTTCGGACGGGTTGCAGGTGAATACAAGGTGCTTGTGACCTTTGAAGACCCGGAAGACGGCACATGCGTTGACCAGCTAGACGAATTGGACGACATCGCCATCGGCAAGCCAGCCACCACGCAGCGAAAGCATGACGACAGCCCGGACGGTGAAGGCTGGGGGGAGGCCGAAATCCTGCAACGGGTCAAGCTGCTAGGGCGAAAGCTTCGCACCGGGGACGGGCGGCACATGGCGCTTGTGAGAGCGGCCAACAGCCTGAGCGCTCAGAACATTCGCAAGATCGACACGGTCGTGCTGATGTTGGACGCCCTAGTGCAAAAATACTTCGACCCGACCGATCCGCCAGCCCCCGGCGCTTTGCGCGACATCGCCCGGCATGCAGTCGAACGTGACAATCGAAAGGAAAGCGAAGCCGCTGCACTCGCTGAAGGACTGCTGGCCGGGTACAGGCGAAACCTGCACGAACTTGACCCGGTAACGGGTGAAATACTGCCAGCCGATACATCGGAGGGCTTGCCCTTTATCCATGAGGTGCCCGTCTGGCGTGAGGATGCCCAGTTACCCGTACCCGCTCATCTTCGCAAGGCACCCCACCACAAGCTGGAACTGATCGTGCAGGCCATCATGCAATCGGCCGAAACCACAGACCGGGCACTGAGCATGTGCGGGGCCATCCATCTGGCATCCTGCACCGTGGCGCGCAAGGTCAAAAGCAACAAGGCAAACTGTGCGGCCCTATACCTGGGCACGGTGGCGCGAACCGGACGGGGCAAAAACGCGGCCAAGAACTTTGCCAGCAAGGCCATGGTTCGAGCCTTCGGCATTTCGCCTTCCAGCGACTTCACCTCGGCAAGTTCCCTGTTCACTTTGCTGAAGCAAAACCCGGCGGCGGTTTTGCACCTTGACGAGTTCGGAGACAAGCTGCGCCACGGCCTGAAAGACGCCAACGGATCGCCCGTGGTCAAAGGATTCAGCGCCCTGAAGGAAATTTACAGTCAGGCCGATGACATCCTGAGCCCTTCCGCCTTCAGCATGATCGCCATGAGCACGAAACAACGGGCCGAGTTCATGCAACAAAACGCACCCATTCAAATGCCCCATTTGAATATCCTGGCCGTGACAACGCCGGGGCAGTTGGCAGATGCCATCACAGATGCGTCCGTGGAAGGGGGATTGATGAATCGTTTTCTTTTCATTACCGCATCAGGTGATGTGGTCGAAAATGAAGATTTCAATTCGACGCCACCAGAATGGATTGTGGAATACATGCGTGAAGTGTCCGAAAAATTAACGCCGAATAACGGCGGGAATTTGCAAGGATTGACCGATGATTGTTCTACCCTGATTCCCGAAACCGTCCTGTTTTCATTCTGCAATCAATCCATGGATGCCCTCAATATGTTCAAAAAGGAAATCAAGGATTTGGGGAAATCCGATGAGTTCATGGCAGATATGTCGCAGCGCTGGCGCGAAAATGCCATGCGTATGACGCTCGCCATCCATGCCTTCTGTGAGCCGGAAAACCGCACCATCCTGCCCAGCATTACCCAATGGTGCATCGACTATTGCCGCTACTACGGAAAGAAATTCGCCCTCAGAACCCTGGAGCTTGCCCAGCCTTCGGAAAAGTACGGGCAGCGGCGCAAAGCCTACCTGCAAGCCTTCCGCGAGCACCCTGAAGGCATGAGCTCCGACAAGCTGGGCAAGATGAGCCCGTGGCGCAACGATGCCCCCAGCTTCCGCAACGGCCTCATTGCCGACATGATCGCGTCCGGCGAGATTGCCCGAGTGATCGGAGAAAAACCCGCAAGAGGCCGCGCCCCAAGGCTGCTGGTGGCCTTGCAATGCTAAAAAGTGCAGAACTTGTCATTTTTGCATCTTGGCGGAAATGTACCCGCAAAACTCAAAAAGTGGTGCGGTACATTTTCTCATAGGAGAAAAGTATATAAATTTAAAAAAAACTACCCCCCCCCTTTCTTTGTTTTTCTTCTGTTTTCGCGCAAAGTGAGGGGGGGGTGCCTTTTTAAGGTTTTTAAGGGGCTTTTCCCTATGAAAAAATGTACCGCACCCAAGTTTTCAAAACGCGGGGTATCTTGACCATGACCATGCCAGACCTGACCCACATCACCCACCCCAGCATCACGATCACGCTACCCTGGCCACCAGCGGCCCTGTCACCCAACATGCGCCAGCATTGGGCCAAGCACGCAAGGGCCAAGAAGGCATACAGAACGGCCTGTGGCGCGATTTTGGACGCTTACCCATATCAGGGTGCCAGTTTGCCCCCTGATGCGCTTGTGGGCGTTTTTATGCGGTTTCACCCGCCAAGCCGTCGGCGGTATGACTGGGACAACCTCATGGCACGGATGAAGTCTGGCCTAGACGGCGTTGCCCAGGCCTTGGGCGTCGATGATGCGATCTTCCGACCCAGCATGGAAATAGGCGAGCCTATGCCGCCAGATGGTCAGGTTTTTGTTGTCATCACGATCGAATGATGCTATCATCCCCTCAACCCAGCTAGTCGGCGTCTCCCCGACCGTTGACCGCTCTCCCCGGTGCGCGGCGAGCTGGGAACCGGGGAACCTTCAACACCATCAATCGGAGAAATGAACATGAGCGCATTTGACACCCAGGTTTCTGGCAATCACTATTCCAAGCTGGCTATTCAGCCGATGCAATACAGCATGGCGAATAAATTAGATGCCTGCCAGCACACGATCATTAAATACGTCACACGATTCCGCGACAAAGGTAAATTGGCTGATTTGGAAAAAGCACGGCACGTATTGGATATGCTGATTGAGTTGGAGTACGGCAGCAAATCCGAAAATGCCAAAAAGCCCGATGAATCAGGCGATGGCTGGATTCAATGGAACGGCGGGGAATGCCCGGTTCCGGCTAAGACGAGGGTCGACATCCGTTTTCTTCGTGGTGGCGAGGAGAGCAACCGAATTGCAGAAGCCTTGGAGTGGGAGCATGGCAAGTTGGGCTGTTGGTGGGACATCGTTGCCTACCGCATTGTTAAATGATGTGTTGTAAACTTGTAACATGACCGAAGTTAAAAAAACTCCTAGAAAAGGCTTTCCAGGTGGCCCAGGCCCAGGAAGGCCCAAGGGTATGCCTAACAAGGCCACAGTGGAGTTCCGCGAGACAGTCAAGGCTCTGCTGGAGCAAAACAGCGAAAACGTCCACGTGTGGCTTGAGCAAGTCGCCACCGGCTCACACGGCAAGGAGCCCGCACCAGAGAAAGCCCTCGATCTACTGGCGAAGCTGGCCGAGTTTGCAGCGCCCAAGCTGGCGCGGACTGAGGTGGTGGGCGATGCTGAAAGGCCATTGCAAACCGTCATCAAATGGGCGCAGGACTGACGAGAGAAATAGTCATCCCCTACGCCCCCCGAAGCGCATTCAAGGCATTCCATGGGCGTCGGCAGCGATGGGCCTGTCTTGTTGCACACCGAAGGGCGGGGAAAACGGTTGCTTGCATCAATGATCTGATTCGTCGGGCGTTTGTTGATGGCAAGAGCCAAGCCCGATATGCCTACATTGCGCCCTTCTACTCGCAAGCCAAAAGCATCGCATGGGACTACCTGTTGAGATTCAGCGAGCCGGTGCGAACCAATGCAAACGCTTCCGAGTTGTGGGTGGAACTCATCAACGGCGCACGCATACGGCTTTTTGGTGGCGATAACCCCGATGCGCTGCGGGGTTTGTACCTCGACGGCGTTATCCTGGACGAGTACGCCGACATGCGCCCGCGAGTGTGGGGCGAGATCATCCGGCCATTGCTGGCAGACCGTGAAGGCTGGGCGGTGTTTATTGGTACGCCAAAGGGACATAACGGCTTTTATGACATATGGCGAACCGCGCAATCGAGTGAGTCATGGTATGCAGCCAGCATCCGCGCCAGCGAGTCTGGGCTATTGCCACCTGACGAACTGGCAGACGCCAGACGCGGCATGACCGAAGATCAGTACGAGCAGGAATTTGAATGCAGCTTTGAAGCGGCTATTCTGGGTGCCTACTACGGTAAAGAGTTGAAGGTCTTGGAGGATGCTGGGCGGGTGGGTGACGTGCCCTATGACCCGGCCATCCCCGTCTACACGGCTTGGGACTTGGGCTATCACGATGATACGGCCATCTGGTTCTACCAAGTCACGAACTCGGAGATTCACTGCATCGATTACTACAGCGGCTCGGGGCTATCGGTGGAGGACTATGCCAGATCAGTCAATGAGCGAGGCTATCGATACGCCAGGCACTGGCTGCCGCATGACGCACGCGCTAAGACGCTGGCGAGCGGCGGGAAGTCCATTATTGAGCAATTGATCCCACTACTGGGCGGCGCGTCTAAGCTGGCGATTGTGCCCAGCTTGTCGGTGCAAGATGGCATTCAGGCCGCGCGGATGATGTTGCCTCGCGTGTGGTTCGACCGTGAAAATACTTATGACGCGGTGGAATTGCTTAAGCAATACCAGCGGGAATGGGATGAAGATAAAAAGACGTTTCGGGACAAGCCGCGTCATGACTTCACCAGCCATTGCGCAGATGCCTTCCGCATGCTGGCCTTGTCTTGGCGAGAAATCAAGCCCCCAGAACCCGAAGCCCTACCCAAATTCCCCGTAACCGGGCATAATGGGCGCATTGTCACGATTCCGCTCGATGAGATGTGGGCGGAGACGACGAAGCGAAACGAGAGGTATTGATGGCCGAAGACAAAGACTACAACCCCGTGCAGTTGGCTGAACGCTGGCTGCAAGAGCTCAAGATGGCCAAGCGGGACGACGAGAAGTGGGTTAAGCGCGGAAAAAAGATCATTCGGCGCTACCGTGACGAGCGCAATGGTTACAGCGACACGGCCAAGCGGTACAACATTCTTTGGTCAAATATCCAGACGCTTTTCCCGTCGATGTACGGTCGAGTGCCAAAACCACAGGTAGAGCGCCGCCACAAAGACCAAGACCCCGTAGGTCGCACAGCCTCGCAGATTCTTGAGCGCGCCCTCGCTTTCGAGCTCGACACCTATCCCGACTTTGACCATGCCATGCGATCCGCTGTTATGGATCGTCTGCTGCCTGGTCGCGGTGTGGCGTGGGTTCGTTTCGAGACAAAGGACATCACCACTGCTGACGGCCAGGTAATGCCTCAAGCCATGGCCGC
>VFQM010003254.1_pt1 | contig 10709 bp, 10 predicted proteins | sample 3512391 | NCBI WGS metagenome assembly VFQM01 (sample SAMN10412369, study PRJNA504923) | tailings metagenome | isolation source: Replicate 1 from Balatoc abandoned mine | place: Philippines
GGCTGACATTGGCAATCGATGTTTATAGCCGAGCTATCGTTGCTTGGGTCATAACCTTTCGCCCACCCAGCTACTGGACGGTATGTGAGTGCATTCGCCGCATGAACCTTCCGAAACGGCCTCCAGCTGCGGATGCCAAAAGATATTCCATTCTCATACGCATTTGTGGGAGACCGACAGAGCTGATCCTTGATAATGCAGGCGAGTTCACCGGTCACGGCCTCGAGGACGCAGCGAAGTGCGGATCATTCTCCGTGCGCTTCTGTCCGATAAAGAAGCCGCGCTACCGCGCAATCGGTGAGCGGGCGATCGGCACTTTCCAGCGTCGCATGCTCGAGCACTTGCCGGGCGCAACCCGACCTATCGCTGAGACAGACCGATCTGGTCACGATGCCCCAGACAAGGCGGTAGCCACCATGAATGAGTTGGAAGCGCTCGCAAACAAGACGGCGGCGGAATATCACGTTGAACCGCACGAGGGCATCAACAATCTGCAGCCTGCGCTTTTATGGCAGCGGTCAGCAAATCGCCACGGCATCGACGTGATGGCTGATCTTCGCCGATTCCGCCTTGAAACCTTCGAGACCAAGTCCAACGTAAAAGTCACAAAAAGTGGGGTGCGCATATTTAATGGCCTTCGGTATCACTGCGCCATTGGCGTGCCGCGCCTGATCAACAACTGCCTGCGCTTTGAACCTCGACGCCAAAAACGCGTCGATGCAACGATTCATACCAAGATTAAGTTCGATCCAGATAACATCGCCGTCATCCACGTGTGGGATAAGACGACAAAAACCTACGTAGACCTCAAATGCGCTGACGAGACCTATGCCGATGGCATGCCTCTCTGGTTTCATAAAGAACTGGTGGAATTGGCCAAAGCGGATGCGACTGGCGCCCCCAAATCTTCCGCAACTTCTCGACGCAAATCCAAGCCTCAAAAGGCAGACGCCGAACTCAAACGCATCGCCGATACCGGGGATGACGAAATCACCCCCAAGGGCTTTAACACCGAGGCGGAGCGGCTAGAATCTCGCGCACGTCGGATCGCGGCCATTCGAGCGATCAAACCGGGTGCCAAGCATCGCGAACGCTTAACGCTGGCTCGACTTTACGATATCCCGCGGGTTCGCGCGATTACGGGCAATATCGTCCATCTCGACACCGATTTTGCGCGTTCGGCCACTACCGACGACTTTATAGCCCATGATGTCTCAGCACTAACGATGCTTGATCAAGAGATCTTGGCGCCACGCCCCGGTGTCGCTGCCGCGCGGCCTCGCACAGGGAAGGGGGACCGACGCGCGCTCGGCGCACCGCGCAAGTCCGAGGTTCCGTTTGATCAGAATACGTCGGCAACCGCGACCCGAAGCCGCCGCCGCAACGCTCGCGGTTAAATGCACGCACCCGCCCGCACCGGTTGCGGGCGGGACACCAAAAAAGGGCATATTCATGACGTATCAGATTGAAGATTTTCGCGACGATCCCGATCACGACGAGCAGCAAATTCGAGACCTTGCGGTCGCCGGAAACCTGAATGCAACCAGTTTACCCAATAATCGAAACCCTAGGAAAACCATTCGTCAGCTTATCGCGGAACGCCGCTTGGCAGTTCGCTCCATCCGTGTGGAATATGGCCCGCAAGTGGAGTTGGAAGACGCGTTCGACGAAATACTCGACGGCGCTCATCTGCTGCGCAAAGCCAAGCTTCCGCAGCCGGCGGTTCACCTGCTTGCCGAAAGCTTCTCGGGAAAGAGCGTAGGCGCTATCGGTTACGTGCAGAAGCGCGCCAAATGTGGCAGTGAAGTTGATGGCACTACGCCGGTCGCCTATTGCCGGATCGACACTGACGGCACAATCGGTTCCGTTGCGGCGGATATACTGAAGGCACTTAGGGAAAAACGGCCAGACGCCTTGGCGCCCGATAAACGTTGGGACAGGGCCCGTCACGCGATCCGTTCCCACGGTGTTTCTCTCCTAATCTTCGACGAGTTCCAGCGCGCGGGTCGTCGCCCCACAATTAGCCCCTCAATCGCTGGCAAAATCCTGGACATAATGGATAGTGGAGATTGTGGCGTGGCATTCCTTGGCAAAAGGGACGCCATTAATGTGTTCAAGTCCTGCCCCGATTTGATGAACCGCTTGGATGCGCCAGTCCAAATTCCACCGCTTCGTTGGGCAACAGACCGAGAAGAATTCGTGGCGTTTGCTGACTCATTCGATCAGGCACTGGTTGACGCCAATATCACCAAGTTCAAGTCCGGACTGGGGGAGTGGACCACCGCGCAAAGACTACTCGAAGCGTCAAACGGTCTTATCGGCCAGTTCAGCCGAATAATTGAGACCGCTGTCATAATGATTACCCGCGACGGTAATGACGCTATCACCCAGGATGATCTGCGCGACGCGGTTCAAGAATGGTCAATTGGCAACCAGCGCATCAGCTATAATCCATTCGTCACGTCTCTATCGGACATGGATGCCACCGAAAATATCAGTCCGACAGGATCGAGTTTTGAGGAATTCGGAAATGCCAAGGTTAGCTCTGGCCCGCGCAGGCGAGCCGCGGACGGTTCCAATCACTGTGAGGACGAGCTGTGAGCTCGCAAGCACAGCCAGAAAAAGTGTTCGCATTCATTGAAGGTGAATCCTTCAATGGTGCAGTAGCTCGCTGGGCGGCCACGGCTTGGGTGGATCGTATGCTCGACCTTACTCGCGCCGCGGGAGTCAGAATTTACCTTAGGCACACGGCAGCTGGCGCTTCCGCAGCGAATATCCGATGGCTGGCAAAAGAAATGGAGGTTGATCCTCAGGAATTGCACTGGCGCGCCACGCCGCAGGTTAATGGCGACAACGTCACCAATGGGCAACGAGCCTTTTATGGTTTGCTCGTGCCAGCCACCATGATCGAAGGGCTCGCACGCCGCTATGCTCCTGCAGCATTCTGCTTGCCAAACGGAGAATATCACCGCGCGCTTTGGGACCTTCGCCTCTTTCCCGTCTGCGTAGAGACAGGCCAGCCGTTACAAACTCAGTGTCATGATCCGAACTGCAATAATCGTCGCGTCGGATGGCAGCGCCCACTTGGAATAGCGACTTGCGAACATTGCATGGCCGACCTTTCTAATGCTAAAGTTGTCCCGATCCCTCCAACTCTGCTGAACGCGCTAAAGCCTGTCGCTGGGTTATTTCAACCTAAAATGCGAAGCGATTCTCTGGCGTTGCTGCCCCCCGAACTTGCATCCGATGGCGGACAGCTTGCCGTTGACCTTCTGATCGAACTTGTTCCGGTTGTTAACCCCGCGCTGACCCACATCCGCAGCGGATTACATCGAGCTGATCCCGTGCAAGCGTGCGAAGCTCTGGTTCGAGCATGGGATTTGATGAAGGGATGGCCGGACCGTTTCCAAGACTTTGCGTTGACCCGAGTTCTGTCGCGCGGGCGCGGGCGCGATGATGGAAATCGAGGGAGAACATTGCGATTCCTCAAAACGAAATCCCAGACGACCCGGTCTGCCGCGTTGGTAGGTCTTGCCACCGGGGTGCGCGAGGCGATCGACTTGCTCGGACCTAATGCTCAAGCGATCTCCGCCTCGACCTGTTCGATCAAAAGTGCTGCGTCGATGTTAGGGCTCGGGACCCAAGAAGTGTCAACGCTAAGGCGCCAACAGGCTCTTCTATCACGGCTCGTTCTTAGCGGCCATCGTCTCCAGCCGGTCTTCGATCGTGCTGAACTCGATCAGCTTGCTGCTGGCATCGCGGGCCGGCAGGGGTTTGCCTCCATCGCCTCTCACCTCGGAATCTCTCATCACGGGGTTGAACAGCTTGCCGACATGAAACTGATTGACCTTCACGAGCATCCGTTTTTCTTGGAACGCTACAAGATGCATCAGAGCACGGCAGCATCATTCATGGAGATAGTGAGAACACTAACGGATCGACAAACTGACCTTTCTCGCGCTCCCAGCATAACGCTTGCTCAGGCAATGAAATCTGTGGGTGGACGTCTCAAACCGTGGGGACCAGTGATAGCAGAACTGCTCGAGAAACGCATACCATATCAGATTAAAGCAGGGTCGGAATCCTTGGTTAGGCGCAGTTGCATTCGAGTTACGGATGTAGCGAACGCCTCCGAACTCACCTTCACCCCAAGTGCAGTCAGGCCATTTGCCTTCGCTAAAATGATGTCGAAGAATGATGCGATGGAGGCCCTCAACATTGGCCCTAGGCAGGGCACCAAATTGTTCGCGTCAGTGGAAACTGAAAAGGGTTGCCGCGCGAAAACAGTCGATATTCGGTGGACGTTAGATCTCGCCGGGCGCTGCATTTCCGTGGCCGAACTTGCTGCGCGACGAGGAGTGTCCGCCCGGACAGCGTATTTGGATGCGGTGCGCGCTGAGATGCCCTGGCTATGCGAAGCCGGCTTTTGCCGGTCAGCAACCGAAGCAAGATTCCTGCCCCAAGTTCTGACCCGCTGACGCGAGGCATGTTCTCGTTGCTCGTAGTCAGGTGTGTAACTGTGCAGCAGTCGTCCGACAAGAATAGGTCCACGGTTTGATCAAACGGTGGCATGTTAAGTCCACGGTATGCAACTTTCGTTCGATGCAAACTTGGAGATATCCAAGGGAGCGGGTCATCGTTAGTGCAACCGGACAATTGCCGCTGGTTGGGCAGCTATCAAAGCCATGCGCTCTGCCCGCTGTTTTGCGACCGCGGCGCGGGCTATTCCGGCTGGTGCGTGCCTGCGCCGCGATGGGTGCGCGGCTCTGTCGTATTTTTTCGCGCGAAGGGTGCGGGCTGTAACTTTCCAGCGAGCTGGTGCGCACCCGTTTTGGTTAGCGTTGCGGCTGAACGGGAACTTGCGCCTTGCCGATGTTTTTTCCCCCCACCTGTGCAAGTGCCCGGCCATGAGGGCCGACGACGCCATGCTCGCGCAATTGATGCGCGCCTCACAGGCGGGTGACCGCAATGCCTATCGCGCGTTGCTGGCCGAATGTCAGCGCTGGCTGGCGGGCTATTTCCGCCGCCGCATCGCCCCCCACCAGGTGGACGATCTGATCCAGGAAACCTTGGTGTCGCTGCACCGCAAACGCGCCAGCTGGGACGCGACGCGCGCCTTTTTGCCCTGGCTGGCGGCGATTGCACGCTATCGCTGGATCGACATGCTGCGCCGCCAGCGCGAAGGCGACGAACTGGATGATGATTTCGGCGCCGTGGATCCTGAGGACGAGGCGGTGCATGCCCGCCTCAGCCTCGACCGGCTGCTGGTTCAACTCCCCGCCGGACAGGCGCAGGCAATTACGCTGGTCAAAATCGAAGGCGCCTCAATCGCCGAGGCCGCCACTATTTCCGGCCAGACCGAAGCGCTGGTCAAGGTCAATATCCACCGCGGGCTGAAAAAGCTCGCCAAGCTGGTTGAAAGCGAATGACGCACTCCACATCCCGGGATTTCACGCTGCTGATCGAAGGGCTTGCCGCCGATCTGGCGCCGGTCAAGCCGCAGCAGCAGCAGCGCGGGATCAGCTATGCCCTTGCCGCATGGGTGGTGGCCGGCACCGTGCTGCTCGTCGCACTCGGCGTGCGCGCCGACTGGGGCACGGGCATGCTGGTGCCGGGCGCCCTCTTGCAGATTTTCTGGTCCGGCTCGCTGGGGCTGGTGGCGAGCTGGTTTGCCGTGCGCATGGCGATGCCGGGGGTTGGCCGCGACCATGGCGGGTGGCGCTGGGCTGCGGCGGTGGCCACCATCGTCCCACTTGCGGCCATCGTGTCGCTGCTTGCGGCGCCGACGGAACGCTGGCCACTGACTCTGCCGCACGCGGCGATGGGTTGCTTGTTCCAGGGGCTGCTGGCGGGGTCGGTCGTGGCCGCTGCGCTCACCTTGTGGTTGCGTCAGGGTGCGCCTTCTTCGCCCGAGCGGGCCGGACTGGTGACCGGCATTGCCGCCGGGGCGTCCGGCGTAACGATTGTCGCGCTGCATTGCCCGGTCTCCACGCTGATGCATGTCGGCATCTGGCATGCGCTGACGATTGCCGTTGCGGCTGTCGCCGGGCGCATCGCGCTGCCGCCGCTGCTGCGCTGGTAAGGGCTGGACAACCAATCCTCCAATGTGTATTATCTATGCAATACACATTGGAGGAGAAGGCCCATGCATGCTGGTCGAATCGTTTCTGTCGTCGCCGCCATGGCGGCGCTTGCCGCCTGCGGCATGAATGATGGGCGTAGCAGCGAAGGCAGCGGCATTGCGGCAAAGTCCGGCCCCGATGGCAGCCGCAGCTTTGCCGCGACCGGCTTTACGGGCGTCGAACTCGAGGGGCCAGACAATGTGGTGGTCACGCGCGGTGACAGCTTCTCGGTTGTCGCCACTGGCCCGCAAGAGGTGCTCGACAAGTTGCAGATCGCGGTCGAGAATGGTGTTCTGGTTGTCGGTCGCCGATCTGAAAAAATGAGTTGGGGCAGTGAGAAGGGCGCGACGGTGAAGGTCGTCCTGCCGCGTCTCGACAAGGCCGAACTCAGCGGTTCGGGCGATCTCAGCATCGATAGCGCGTCGGGGGATAAAGTGGCTGTGGCGCTCGCCGGTTCGGGTAATCTGGGCATTGCCAGCGTAACGGCTAAGGCACTTGATGTCGCGCTAGCAGGCTCGGGAGATCTTAGTATCAAGGGCGGCAAGGCGGATAACGGCGAAGTGGCGCTCGCCGGGTCGGGCGACATCGATGTGAAGGGCGTGACGCTGACGAGTGCCGACATTTCGATCGCCGGATCGGGTGACGTCGATGCGACCGCAACCGCCACCGCCGATGTGTCCATCCTCGGGTCGGGTGACGTCCGGCTTGGCGGCGGCGCAAAATGTGATAGCAGCGAGCTGGGATCGGGCACGGTCAGCTGCAGCTGATCGCCGCTCCCGGGCGGGAGCGCGGCATGACGGCACGACTATGCACCACGGCATTGGCTTTGGCTGCGCTCCTGCTGGGTTCAACCCCGGCGGCGGCGGGCGAGAAACGCTATGGCCTGACCAGCTTTGAGCGCATCATCCTCAACGGCGATTTCATTGTCGAAGTGACGACGCGCGGCCCCGTTAGCGCGGTGGCCAACGGATCGCTCGACGCGCTCGACCGGCTGGAGCTGGTCAGCGCGAATGGCACGCTGACGATCAGCGACCGGCGTTACAGCAGCAACCGCGCGCGCGGGGCGAGCGCCGGGGCGGTGACGATCCGGATCAACGCCGCGCGGCTGACCAGCGCCACGGTGGTGGGCGCGGGCGCGCTGACCATCGACAAGCTGGCAGGCGCGACCGTGGCTTTGAATTTGCGCGGTCCGGGCAGTCTGGAGGTCAAAGATATCACCGCTGACCGGCTGACGCTAGCGATGGTCGGCAGCGGTAAAGTGACGCTGTCGGGGCGCGCCAAAGCCGCCGAAACGCGCGTCGCGGGGGCGGGGCTGGTCGACGCCGCCGCGCTTACCGTCACCGACCTTAACGCCAATGCCGAAGGTGCAGGCGACCAGCGCTACCGCGCGGTGCGCACGGCAACGGTCACAGCGCGCGGCGTCGGGACGGTCAGCGTCGCAGGCACGCCCGCCTGCACCGTGCGCAATCTGGGCAGCGGCAGTGTGACCTGTGGTCAGCCCTGACGCTGCGCGATGTCGTCCATCTTGCGGCTGCGCTTGACAATCAGACTGGGCAGCCAGCGGGAAAAAAAGGCCATTTGTTTGGCCGTGGGTCCCACCGGCGTGTGCAGCCGGTCGCCGTGCACGGCATCCCATGCTGCGGCCGCAACGATGGATACCGGGCTGATTTCAATGCCGCCCGCGGTCAGCCGGTCGCGCACCGGCGCATTGCTGTCGGCCGGGGTCGCATCCAGGATCGGCGTGTCGATAAAGCTGGGCATCAGGTCGCGCACCTTGATGCCATAGCGCGTGAATTCGATGTCGAGCGCCTCGGTCAGCGCGCGCACCGCATGTTTGGTCGCCGAATAGACCGCCAGGCCCGCCGAGCCATAATAGCCCGACGCCGAACCGGTGTTGAGGATGGCCGACCCTGATGTGGCCTTGAGCAGCGGCAACGCGGCATAGACGCCATTGACCACCCCGCCGAAATTGATGGCGATCAGCCGATCGGCATCGGCGGGGTCGACATCGGGGAAGTGGCCGCCCAAGCCGATACCGGCATTGTTGAACAAGACGTCGAGGCGGCCGCCGCTCACCTCGGCAAATTCGGCCAGCGCCGCCGCCCATTGGTCGCGGTCGCGCACGTCCATGACATGGCGGGTCGCCTGTCCCGTGGGCAGCAGCGCGGCGGTTTCGTCGAGCCCGCGTTGGTTGATATCGGCGAGCCCAACCAGCCAGCCCTTGCCCGCAAAATGCTGCGCCACCGCGCGGCCAATGCCCGACCCGCCGCCGCTGATGAAAATTGCCTTGCGCGCCGCCGTCATATCCGCATTCCTTATCAACATTGATGTTAGCAAGTGGCGGAAGTGCGGGGTGCGGGTCAAGCGCAACTTTGTGCTTGGCGCGCGGCATGCGGCTGGTAATCAGAAGCCATGCCTATCTTCTCCCGCGCCGTGCTGGCGCTGCTGCTCGCCCTCACGACCGCCCTGCTGCCCGCCACTGCATCGGCGGCGGTTCAGGTGCATTTTTACAGCCGCGAATTCGGCAACCAGTTTCCCCACGCCTTTGTGCTGGTCGAAGGCACGCTGGAGGCGGGGGGCACCAAAGTGTCGGGCAATTATGGCTTCACCGCAGTCAACGTCACCCCCGGCATCTTGCTGGGGTCGGTGAAGGGCGAGGTGTCGGCGCTGAAGCCTGCGTATATGGCCAAGGCCGATCGCAAATTCACCGTGACGCTCGACGATGCGGGCTATGCCCGGCTGATGCGCAAGGTGAATGAATGGAAGGCGTTGCCGCAACCCAGCTACAGCCTCGACAAGCGCAACTGCGTGCACTTCGTAATGGAGCTGGCCGAGGTTGCGGGGCTGAAGGTCAACCGCAAAAGCAAATTTTTCAGGAAGCCGCGTAGCTTTCTCGAGGAAGTGCAAAAGCTTAACCCGGGACTGAAATGATGATGGTCGCAGCAATCCTGTTGACGGTTCAGGCGAGCCCCGCCGCGCCGCCGGTTTACGCTCCGCCCGCGCCGCCGTTGCCGTCGCCGGTCTATACCGCGCCGCAGCGGCTGGGCACCGATGTGCCGCTGATTGGCGAGGAGGATTATCCCAAGGCCGCGATGTTCAGCGACGCGGCGGGGGTCACCGCGCTGATGCTGACCATTGGCACCAACGGCCGCCCGACGGGATGCCAGATCATGGACAGCAGCGGCCATCCGGTGCTGGATGTGACCGCCTGCACGCTGGTGCGCCAGCGCGCGCGCTTTGCGCCGGGGACGCTGAATGGCAAGCCGGTTGAAAGCCGCTGGCGCAGCCGCATCGTGTGGAAAATGCCCGACGAAAGCCATGTGATGGTCGATCCGCGTGCATCGGGCAACGCGAAAACGGCACCAGTGCCGCGCGATGCCTTGCTGGATATCGACCCGCGCGCGGCACTGGCGGGCTCGGGCATGGTCGGGTCTGCTGGGCGCACCAATTTCGTGTGGCTCGACGTCGATACGGTGGGCAAAGTGATGCGCTGCACGCTCGACGGCGGCGATGGTGAAGGTGCGCTCGCGGCGCGCACCTGCCCGCTGTTTCTGGGCCAAAAGCTGTTTGTCCCGGGATTCGACCGCGATGGCAACGCCGTGCCCGACCGGGTGCGCGTCAAGGTGCGCTGGTAAGCGTAAATTCACCGCGCGCCGCTAAAGCTGGACGGCGGCGGCGCAAATCCCTATGTGCGGCGTCGCATCTTTGTGCGCCAACAGGACCGCTCCGCCTTTGAAACTGCTGCTTGCCCTGCTTGCCATCTTGACCGGCCTGTCCGGTGGAGAGGCTGTGCGCACGGTGAACCCCACGCCGTCGGCGGTGGGTGCAGCGATGGTGCTGGCCGAAGCCAGCGTGGTTGCCGGTGCGCGGCTGGCTGGGCATCGCCCGGCGCAGGACCTGCCTAGCGTGGCAGACAGCACCTGCGACACCCGTCCGCTCACAGCGGTGCCCAACCCTTCCCATTTTGCCCCGCGCGGGCTGCGCGCGCTGGAATAGCGCCCGCTGCGCACGATCAGTGCGCATTTTTCCGTGACCCGCCGCGCGCCGCCGATGATTTCGGCACGCTGCGGCCAGATTCCTTATTCAGCAGCTCAGGTGATCCCCCATGCTCAACGCCATCGTCAAATCCATCTTCGGCTCGTCGAACGACCGCTATGTCGCCACGATCCGCAAGGTCGTCGAAAAGATCAACGCCTTCGAACCCACCATTTCCGCCATGTCTGACGACGAGCTGCGCGGCCAGACGGCGATTTTCCGCGAACGGCTCGCCGGCGGCGCCAGCCTTGACGACCTATTGCCCGAAGCCTTTGCCACGGTGCGCGAGACGGCCGTGCGCACGCTGGGACTCAGGCATTTCGATGTGCAGATGATCGGCGGCATCGTGCTCCATCGCGGCGAGATTGCCGAAATGGCGACCGGCGAGGGCAAGACGCTGGTGGCGACCCTGCCCGCTTATCTGAACGCGCTGGAAGGCAAGGGCGTCCATGTCGTCACGGTCAACGATTATCTCGCCCGCCGCGACGCCGAATGGATGGGGCAGGTCTATGGCTTTCTGGGTCTGACCACCGGGGTCATCGTCCCCAACCT
>VFQM010003259.1_pt1 | contig 10699 bp, 9 predicted proteins | sample 3512391 | NCBI WGS metagenome assembly VFQM01 (sample SAMN10412369, study PRJNA504923) | tailings metagenome | isolation source: Replicate 1 from Balatoc abandoned mine | place: Philippines
CTTTCTTCGCAACCTTTTTAGGGGCGGCTTTCTTAGCTACTTTTTTAACAGCTTTTTTGGGAGCAGCTTTCTTCGCAACCTTTTTAGGGGCGGCTTTCTTAGCTACTTTTTTAACAGCTTTTTTGGGAGCAGCTTTTTTAGCAGCCTTTTTAGGAGCGGCTTTCTTAGCTGCTTTTTTGGGGGCTACTTTTTTGGCGGCTTTTTTAGGAGCTGCTTTTTTCGCAGCTTTCTTTTTACTTGCTTTTGCCATGATGGTATTAGTTTGAATGAAAAGTTTTAGAATGACAGTAAGTTAGAATTTTTTCCTAATAAAAAATAATTCAGTAGGGGGCTATTTTTTTTTGGATTTCGTATAGCCGTTTTTCTGTAACCATGCCAGAACCTTATCTCGCTGATCTCCTTGGATAATGGCTTCTCCGTCTTTTGCACTTCCACCCGTTCCGCAAAAATTTTTCAGTTGCTTAGATAGTTTTTCTAGGTCTTCGTCTGTGCCTATAAATCCGGTTATAAGGGTAACTGTTTTGCCCCCTCTTTGTTTTTTGTCTAGCTGAATCCATAAACGCTGATCAGCGGGAGAAAGGGTTTCCAAAGGATTTTCTTCTTCTCTGTTGAATTGAAAATTGGGGTCGGTACTATATACGAAGCCAGCTTTGTCTGCGGTATTTTTCTTGCTCATGCTACTTTTTTTGGTAAAACAATGGAAAATTGACTGCCTTTCCCCGGCTCACTTTTTACCTGGATATTCCAATTATTAGCTGCGGCATATTCTGCGCAAATTAATAGACCCAGGCCTGTTCCTTTTTCCTTTTGTGTACCCGGTGTGGTAAAGTGGGTTTTTAATTGAAAAAGCCGATTAACCTGTTCCTGTGTCATTCCGACTCCATTGTCGGACACTGAAATAAGAATATGGTCGTGATTTTCTTTGCTGTTCAGTTGTATAATGCCTTTTTCCGGTGTGAATTTGATAGCATTCAAGATTAAATTTCTGATGATAATATCGAAATGCTGGGGATCTGCCGAATAAAATAGGTTGTTCTCAATCTGATTAATGATGTTTATTTCTTTTTGTTCTGCAAGCGATTTCAAGAGTTTAACGGAGGTATCTGCCTGTTTTCTTAGATCAAAGCGAGTATTTTCACTGCCTGTAATGCCTTTCATTCTAGATCTTGACCAGATCAACAGATTGTCCAGTACATAATGAAGGTTTTGAACCTGTTGGGTAAGCTTATCTTTTAATTCGTGGTAACTTTCTGAGTCTAAAGTATCCGGATCTAACATTGGTAATACAGCATTCAGGGATGCTATAGGAGACCTTAGGTCGTGAGATACAATGGAAAAGACCTTATCTTTTAACAATAAGGTTTCTTCCAGTTCTTCTTTCTGTTGCTTCAGTAATAAATTGGTGGCTGTTTTAAATTTATTTCTTCTCCAAATTATAAACAGCATTATGATAAAAATGAGTGATGTGACAATCAATGAAATATTCAGAAAAGTCTTTTGCTGACTTTGCTTTTCTTGTTGCTGCTTTTCTTTTTTTAGTTGATTAATTTCAGATTGTTTTTTTTCGGCCTCGAACTTTGCCTGCATTTCAGCCAGTTTAGATCTGCTTCTTTCCTGGTACAAAGAGTCGTTTAGGGAACTGTATTTTTTTTGAGCGAGAAAGGCATTTTTATATTGTCCGTTTCCTTCGTAGGCCAGTGCTAGTAAATTATAAATCAGCGCTGTTTCTGATTTAGCTCCCATTTGAATCCCCAGTGCCAGTGCTTTTTCCAGGTATTTAATGGCTTCCCGGTATTTTTTTTCACTGCTTAAATTTCTGCCAATTCTATACCCGGCTGTTAGTTGTAATTGAATGCTATTAACTTTTACTGCCTTTTCAATGGCTTGGGAATAATATAATCGTGCACTATCGTTCTTTTGATTGAATTCAAAAAGGTCGCCCATATTTCTATAAGAGAAAGCAAGCAGATAATCGTCATTCAGTTTCTGATTAAAACTCAAGGCTATTTGATTATAATGAAGCGCACTGTCAATTGATTTCTCTCTCAAGAAACAAAAGGCAATATTGTTCAGGGCTGTTCCTACACTTTTTTTATCTGAGAGACGGGTATGTAATTCCAAGTCTTTTTTAAATAGTTCAATGGCTTTTTTAAAATTGGTTTGACTATTATACACAGAAGCCATACAACGATAGGAGGCTGCAAGTTCTGGTAAATTCCCCATTTCTTCATTCCATTTCAGGGCTTGTGTACTGTATTCAAATGCCGAAGTGAAATCTCCCTTGCGATATTTAATCCATGCAAGATTATTCAGGGCCTTCCCTTTTTCCTTTAGCAATTTGTGCTGGGTGGATATTAATAGTGCCTGATTGGCATAACTGGTTGCCAATACAGTGTTTTTATCGGCAAGTAAGTCTGCGTAATAATTCAACAGAGCGGCCTTCTCATTGATGTCAGTCTCTTTTTTTATTGTTGTGTCTATACTATCCTTAGAAAAGTATTGAGCATGACCTATCAATACCGTTAAAGAAGATAGGGCAAAACAAAAAAGATGTACTATCTTTTTTAAGGCTGGCTTCATGCGGGATTTTCAAACTGAAAATTACAATAATTAGCTGAAACTAGCTTTTAAACTAAGGTCTAAACTCCTTGCTTGGTGAATAAGTCCTCCCACACTTACAAAATCTACCCCTGTTTTTGCATAATCAACAATATTTTGTAGCTGAATTCCGCCGCTTGCTTCTGTTTCAACCCTGCCCTCAATAATGGCCAGCGCTTTTTTTATTTGTTCTGGGGTAAAATTATCAAGCATGATGCGGTCTACTTTGTCCAGAGCCTGATTACATATTACGGTAACATCTTCCAAACTGCGGGTTTCCACTTCAATTTTAAGTGGCTGCTCCAGCGATTGTGAATAGGCATAAGCTTTTTCAATAGCTTTTATAATTCCACCACAATAGTCAATATGATTGTCTTTCAGCATAATCATATCGTATAAGCCAAATCGATGATTCATTCCTCCTCCAATTTTTACTGCTTCTTTTTCCAGTAAACGGAAATTCGGGGTGGTTTTTCTGGTGTCGAGTAATCGGGTATGATAGGACTCCAATAAACGGGTGTACTGTTTGGTTAGGGTGGCAATTCCACTCATCCGCTGCATGCAATTCAATACCAGTCTTTCTCCTTTTAAAATGGTGTGTACTGATGCCTCAATTTCAAAAGCAATTTCTCCAACCGACATCTGATCTCCGTCTTGCTTAAAAGCAGTAAGGATTGCACTGGGCTCCAATTGCCTGAAAATCTTTTCAGCTACGGATACACCTGCTAGGATACCTTCTTCTTTAATTTTCAGTACAGCTTTCCCCTTCAAATCTTTAGGAATGCAGCTTAAGGTGGAATGATCCCCATTCCCAACATCTTCTTTAATAGCTTGTTCTACTAAATTGGCTAAGGCAATATCAAATGAATTCATGTAGGTAGCTTAACTGATACGCATGGTAATAATATAGAAATTACCCGCTTTTTGTTTTAATTGAACCGTTATATTGAAGCTCTTTCCTGAAGTGGTTAATTTGCCCAATATATAAATCAGTGTACCTTTTCCTCCTTCGGATACTTTCTCAAATCCTTTTACACTCTGTTCGGCATAGAATGATTTTAAAGCCATGGCAGCCTGATTTTTGCTCATGTTTTTAACTTCATCCTTATCCAGCAACTTCAGATCTACAAAATCATCCAGATAAGTGGTGATCATTTCAGGGTTACCTGTTTTTAATGCCCTTACAACCAAATCGGTGTCTGATTGTGCCTGAGTAGTGATTAATCCCCCCAATAAAAAACAAATCGTCATTATCCAGTGCTTCATAAAATCCATTTAACCTTAAAATCTGCTATAATCATGCCAAAATTGGCCTTTTTTTCTCTCTGATAAATGTACAGCCAAAAGCCGAATGATAAAAAAGTTAACTTTATCGCATGAGTAAGAAAGTTATATTAATCATTATGGATGGATGGGGATTGGGTCAGGTAAAAGCGGCCGATGCTATCCAGCATGCCCATGTCCCTTTTGTGAGTTCATTATATCATCAATATCCTAATACAACATTAACTACCTGTGGTGAAGAAGTGGGTTTGCCCGAAGGACAGATGGGCAATAGTGAAGTAGGTCACTTGAATTTAGGAGCAGGCAGAATTGTATACCAGGAACTACAACGTATTAATGTGGCAGTTAAAGATGGGTCTCTAGCCAATAACCCTGCTTTACTGGCAGCCATTGAAGAAGCTAGAAAGCCAGGCAAAAAACTGCATCTGCTTGGTTTGGTAAGCGACGGAGGAGTACATTCACATACCAATCATTTAAAAGCGCTCTGCAGTATTTTTCATGAACAGGGTTTACAGAATGTATATATCCATGCTTTTACCGATGGCAGAGACACCGATCCAAAAAGTGGATTGGGGTATGTTGAATCCCTAGAAGACCATCTGAAAACTTCAACAGGAACCATTGCTACTGTATCCGGTCGCTATTATGCCATGGACAGAGACAAGCGATGGGAAAGAGTGGCACTGGCGTATCATTGTCTGGTACATGCTAAGGGAAATCAGGCTGGTTCTGCATCGGAAGCCATTGCAAAAAGTTATGAGGCGGGTGTTACCGATGAATTTATATTGCCTACGGTAATAACAGATACCAATGGACAACCCAGGGCAACCATTTCGGAAGGTGACGTAGTAATTGCATTTAATTTTAGAACAGACCGCTGTAGGGAAATAACTGAAGTACTTACACAGCAGGCTTTTCCGGAGCATCAGATGCAGCCTCTGCAATTACATTATACCACCATGACACAATACGACCAGACATTTAAAAATGTTCATGTCATATTTGAAAACGATAATCTTATCAATACACTTGGGGACGTGCTGGCAGCATATGGAAAGAAGCAAATCAGGATTGCAGAAACGGAAAAATATCCACATGTTACTTTTTTCTTTAGTGGGGGAAGGGAACTGCCTTTTGAAGGGGAGTCGCGCATTATGGCGGCATCTCCTAAAGTTGCCACTTATGATTTGCAACCTGAAATGAGTGCAGCGGAACTTACAGAGAAGTTGCTGCCGGAAATTGCCGCAGAATCAGCAGATTTTATTTGTTTGAATTTTGCCAATGCAGATATGGTGGGTCATACAGGGGTATTTGAAGCAGTGGTAAAAGCTGTTGAAACAGTTGACCGTTGTGTTGCTAAAATTGTTACGTTGGCTTTGGAACATGGTTATACCATTTTTTTAACTGCCGATCACGGCAATGCAGATTACCTAATTAATGATGACGGATCGCCCAATACAGCCCATACGCTAAACCCTGTTCCGCTGTTTGTGATAGATAAGACATGGAAAGGTGAAGTGAAACCAGGGAAATTAGGCGATATTGCTCCAACCATTCTCTCTTTTATGAATATTCCGGTTCCATCAGATATGACAGGGACTGTATTAACCCACTAAACTCAAAACCATGTTTAAAAAAGTATTGATTGCGCTTTTCGTAATTTTATTAGTTCTTCAGGCATTCAGACCTGAAAAAAATATTTCCGGAAAGAAAGAAAATGATATCAGTACGCTTTACGCAGTACCTGCAGAAGTAGATCAGATATTGGTAAAAGCCTGTAACGATTGTCACAGTAATCAAACTGTTTATCCTTGGTATGCAGAAATCCAGCCACTGGCCTGGTGGTTGGATGACCATGTAAAAGATGGCAAAAAACATTTGAATTTTAATGAATTTACCAGCTATAGACTGGCCAAACAGTTTCATAAACTGGAAGAAGTATACGATGAAGTAAAAGGTGGTGAAATGCCTTTGGAATCTTATGCAGTTGTTCACAGAAACGCGATTTTAACGAATGAGGAAAAAGATATTCTGATGAACTGGTCAATCGCAGTTAGAGATACTATGAAAGCAAGGTATCCTGCGGATAGCCTTATTATGAAAAAGAAGAAATAGCCAAGATTGACTCCCCGCAAACTGTTAGTTGGCATTTTACTGGCCATTCAGGTTTTGCCTTTGTTGCTGTTTGCATTTTTACAAATGCAAAAGCAAAGGGTAAAACTGGAGATGGAGAGGGCGCTGGCATCTGACAAACTAGAGAGGTTTGTTTTAGAGCGCCATGAATTTACCTGGGTTGAAGAGGGGAGGGAAATGAAGATTCGCGGGGTTATGTTCGACGTTGTAGCGTTTACTCCGTTAGCTGATGGTCGTTATCAGGTTGATGGATTAACGGATCACAGAGAACAGGCTATTCACGAAAAAACCAATCAGCTAATACACCATAAGGGTAAGCTCAAAGATTTTCTTGTAAAACTCATTGTTATTCAATCAATGGGTGTAGTGCAAGGTGGGGTACATTTGACTGTTCATTGGATTTCTCATGTTCAGGTTTTTTTTACAGCAGCTCAATGGGCCAAGCATATATATCTTGATATTATTGTGCCTCCACCGAGGTATTGATTCTCTGTCTATTATTTTATTGTAACCTAGCTCAGGCTATTTTTTTTATTAAACATAGAATCAATGATCAAGAAAGTATTGACCATTATTCCTATGCTGTTTGCCATGTCTATATCAAATGCGCAAAACATAAGGGATAGTGTTCAAAACAAAGTAACCTTGTTAGATGATGTTATGGTGTATTCCAGCCGTTTTGCAGAAAAGATTAAACGGGTGGCACAAACTATTGATATCATCAATAACAAACCACAACTCAATTTTCAGAATAACACCGCGGATGCCATTATTCAGTCTGGTAAGCTATTTGTTCAAAAAAGTCAGCAGGGTGGTGGAAGCCCGGTTATCAGGGGCTTTGAAGCTAGCAGAATTTTAACTGTAGTGGATGGCGTTAGAATGAATAATGCCATTTACCGTGCTGGTCATTTACAGAATATTATCACCGTGGATAATATGGTTTTAGACCGTATTGAAATTTTATATGGACCTTCTTCTACTTTATTTGGTAGCGATGCTTTGGGCGGAGTAATCAGCCTGACTACACGGAATCCCATTTTGTCGTCAACGAATAAAACAGAAGTAACTGGTTCGGCCACTCTGCGCTATGGTTCTGCCGTTCAGGAAAACAGAGGAAATATTCAATTTAATATTGGAGGAAAAAAATGGGCATCTTTTACTTCTGTAACCTATGGGAGTTTTGGCGATTTAATTCAGGGCAACCAACGTTCAGCCGCCTATCCCAATTTTGGTAAAAAGGATTTTTATGTTGTCCGCAATGGTAATACGGATGTTTCGGTTCCTAATCCTAATCCGAATAAGCAAATTGCTTCCGGGTATAAACAGGTGGATGTTACGCAGAAATTTTTGTACCAAGCCAGCGACAAAATACAGCATATGTTCAATCTTCAGTTTTCTAACAGCAGTGATATCCCTAGATATGACCGGCTCTCTGAAAAATCTGGTAATACACCAGTATTTGCAGAATGGTATTATGGGCCTCAGATCAGAAATTTGGCGGCTTATCAGTTGAGTGCAAAAGAACAGCATGGATTTTTTCAGGAACTTAAACTAACCACCAGTTTTCAGGATATTGAAGAAAGCAGAATTACCCGAAGATTTCAAAACAACAACAAGGATTTTCGCTGGGAAAGAATTCAGGTTTTTGGAATAAACTTTGATGCCAAGCATTATCATGGGAAGCATGAACTGCATGTGGGTGCAGAATCCTATTCCAATTTTCTGCGTTCAACTGCTGAAAGAGTCAATATTGTTTCCGGAAATAAATCTCGCATCACTACCCGTTACTCGGATGGTCCAACCAGTATGAGTACCCATGCTGTTTTTGCTCAGCATACCTATAAAATCAATCAGCATTTTACCCTGAATCAAGGTTTGAGATTCAATTTGGTTCAGTTGAATGCGCAATTTGTTGATACTGGGTTAACCCGCTTTCCTTTCACGAAAGTTAGACAGGTAAATAAAGCAATCACAGGAAATATAGGTATCGTTTATGCCAGTCCGAAAAATCTACGGGCTGCACTGTTATTCAGCACCGGTTTCAGGTCTCCTAATATAGATGACCTGGCTAAAGTTTTTGATTCCAGAACTGGTCTGGTGGTTGTTCCAAATTTGCAGATTAAACCCGAATACACATACAATATAGAAGCAAATGTTCAGCAATATGGAGAACGTTTCAGTTTTGGTGCTGCAGTGTTTTACACTTCTTTCACCAATGCGCTGGTTTTAGATAAGTTTTTATTTAATAACCAGGATAGTATTTTTTACAGTGGGGTAAAAAGTGCCGTGTATGCATTGCAGAATAAAGCCAAAGCCCATATCTATGGTTTTAGTGTAAATGCCTCTATGCAAATTATACCCAAGCTTACTTTAGAAGGGGTAGTTAATTTTACTAAAGGACAATTTACCGATGCGGTAAATGGACGTATTCCACTGGATCATGTGCCTCCAACACACGGAAGAATCGCGTTGAAAAAATCCGGTGAAAAATGGAATGCAGAGTTGTTCGTTTTGTTCAATGGCTGGAAAAGACTGGCCGATTATAATCCCAACGGAGAAGATAACCTGCAATATGCCACACCCGATGGAATGCCTTCCTGGCATACCGTGAATTTGAGAACAGCTTTGCAGATAAAATCTGCTTTGCAGTTTCAGGTTTCGCTGGAAAATATCTTCGATAAAAATTATCGCTATTTCGCTAGTGGTATTTCTGCACCTGGCAGAAACCTTTCTCTTAGCCTAAAAGCCAGTTTTTAATGGGTGAACCATTATTTATTTGAGGGTTGAATCAGACAGTTTAAAGAATAGCCCCTGCCAATCGTTAGTTGGTGGGGGCTTTTGTTTAATTTGCAGTATGAAAATTAAAAAAGCAACTTACCTGATATCCAATGCGGACTATAAAGCTTGTCCCAAACCCGACAGACCTGAATATGCATTTATCGGGCGAAGCAATGTAGGTAAGTCTTCTTTAATTAATATGCTTTGTAAGAACAACAAGTTGGCAAAAACTTCTTCTGCACCCGGCAAAACCCAGCTGATTAATCACTTTGAAATTGAAAGTACCCAAAAGCATGCCAAGGGATTTAACAGATGGTACCTGGTGGATTTGCCCGGATATGGATTTGCCAAAATTGCACAAAGCACAAGAAGACGCTGGGAACAAATGATTGAAAATTATCTGCGCAAGAGGGAAAACCTGATTAATGTATTTGTTTTAATAGACAGCAGACATGAACCGCAGAAAATTGATCTGGAGTTCATTAGTCAGCTGGATAAGTGGCAGATTCCTTTTAGTTTGGTATTTACCAAAACAGACAAGGAAAAACCTGCCGTGGTTGCCAGAAATATTGAAGCATTTTTTACCATATTAAAAAGTAGCTGGCAGTTTCTGCCACAGCACTTTGTAACCAGCGCAGAAAAAAATCTGGGAAGAGATGAGTTGCTCTCTTTTATTGAACAAAAGAATGAATCAGTTGCCTAGAACGCTTTCAATGGCTTTGGCTTTTAATAAACATTCCTGGTATTCCTGTTCAGCATCACTGTAAATGGTAATCCCACTTCCAACCAGGTAGCTCAGGTATTTGTTGGCATTGTTGTACAAAATGCTTCTGATTACAACGTTGAAGTCAAAGTCCTGATTGGGTTTTATATAACCTACTGCACCAGAGAAAATTCCTCTTTCTATGGGCTCATATTTTCTAATCAGTTCCATTACTTTTTTCTTGGGGGCTCCTGTCATACTGCCCATAGGGAAGCTGGAATGCATAATTTCTTCCATGCCATTACCTGGCAATAGTTCTCCTTTAATGGTAGAAATCATTTGATGTACCTGAGGGAAACTGTAAATGCCGAACAATTCTGAAACACTAACGGAACCTGCTTTGCAGACTTGGCTTAAGTCGTTTCTTACCAAATCTACTACCATCACATTTTCACTTTTGTCTTTCAAGCTGTTGGATAGCTGGGTCCTTAATTGATTGTCTGCATCCGAATTGTTCAGGTCTCTTTTGAGCGTGCCTTTAATAGGTTGTGATAACAATTCGTTGCCTGTTTTTTTGAGCCATCTTTCCGGACTGGCACAAAGTAAATGGGCATCATTTTCCTTGTAATAACAAGAGAAAGGATTTGGTGATAATCGGGTCAGCTGGCTATAAACAGCAGCAGGATCTAATTCAATATTTTCTGCAAAAAATTCCTGGCAGAAATTTATTTCATAGCAGTCCCCATCCTGTATATGCTTCAATAAATGTTTTAGGGTTTGCAAATAGGCTTCTCTGCTGGTTCTGGGGGTGCAATGAATAGAATATTTTTTTCCTTCTTTTATTTCGATTTTACTTATTTCGCTGAAAACAGTTTCCGGATCCTTGGAATAAGACTCAATAGTGAGTTCCTGATTATTCAAATGCAAAATATGATCGGGTCTGAAAAAAAAGGCGTCACTGAATCCTGTCGGGTGTTTCTGCTGGGTTCTTAAGTTTTCGGGTGTATTGTATTCATAGGAAAAATGTCCGAATAGCCAGTCTTGCTCTTCTTTGTAAAATGAATCAATAGCTGCCGCTGCATTGGAACCGCTAATTATTTGCAAAGCACCTGCTGCCGCTAGGCAATCCAAGGATTGATGAGGTAACTGGTATTGATGATTATCTAAAAAAGAGCAAACACCAAATGGTTGAATCCATTGTAG